>Ga0182015_10004814_pt1 | contig 14329 bp, 14 predicted proteins | sample 712P3MmetaG_FD_120478 | JGI IMG/M metagenome (GOLD analysis project Ga0182015, IMG submission 120478) | Permafrost microbial communities from Stordalen Mire, Sweden - 712P3M metaG | ecosystem: Environmental > Terrestrial > Soil > Wetlands > Permafrost | place: Sweden: Stordalen | collected...
ATTTACGGGACGGTCGTAAGCTCGGCCATTGCGATCATTGTCGCATCCGCCGTCGGCATTTTAGCCGCCGTTTTCCTCGCCGAGTTCGCCCCGCCCGTGATTGCGAGGCCGGTCAGCTTTCTTATCGAGTTGCTCGCCGCGATTCCGAGCGTCGTGTTCGGCCTCTGGGGCCTCTTCGTGCTCGCGCCGATCCTGGCGACCACGGTCGATCCATTCCTGCAGAGAGCGTTTGGATTTCTTCCCATCTTTTCGGGCGCGATCTACGGGGTTGGGCTGCTCACCGCGGGGCTGCTTCTCGCGCTCATGATCGTGCCGACCGTCGCCGCGATCTCGCGCGATTTGATCCTCGCGGTTCCAAATGAACTGCGTGAGGCTTCGTATGCACTTGGTGCTACACGTTGGGAAACCGTAACGCGGGTTGTTCTTCCCGCCGCGCGTGGGGGCATTATCGGCGCATGTGTGCTCGCTCTTGGCCGCGCTCTTGGTGAAACGATCGCAGCGACGATGGTAATCGGGAATCGCCCGGCAATCTCGGTCTCCCTGTTCGCCCCGTCCTATACGCTGTCCAGCGTCATCGCGAATGAATTCACCGAAGCGACGTCGTCGATTTACCTGAGTTCACTTCTCGCGCTAGGCCTTATCTTGTTCGTGATCAGCATCATCGTAAATAGCTCTGCGCGCGTGCTTATGTGGTCGATGCTGCAGCGGACGAGAGCGCGATGATCGCTCGCTCGCGCCTCGAGCCCTCCCGGCGAGCACTAGGTCTCGGCGGTATGATTCTCACCGGCTTTTGCTCGGCACTCGCGGCCGGGCTCTTGATCATGCTGCTTGGATACGTCACCGTTCAAGGCTGGGGAGCGATCAATCCGGCCTTCCTGACACAGTTGCCGCGCCCCGTTGGCGTGTCGGGCGGCGGCGTAGCGAACGGCATCGTCGGCAGCGCGATTGTCATTGGTCTTGCCACGCTGATGGCGATCCCGATAGGCGGCCTTACGGGCGTGTACCTAGCCGTGTACGGCCGGGGGCTTGGGGCTGAGTTCATCCGTTTTCTGGCCGAAGTCCTGGGAGGCGTGCCGAGCATTGCAGTCGGTCTGTTCGCGTACACAATTCTCGTGCAGCCGTTCTCGCATTTCTCCGGTTTTTCGGCAGCATTCGCATTCACCGTGCTGATGCTCCCACTCATGGTGCGCACGTCTGAGGAGGCGATTCGCGCGGTGCCCATCTCCATTCGCGAAGGCGCACTTGCCTTAGGGCTTCCGGACTATGGGAGCATCATCCATGTCGTTTTGCCGGCAGCGCGCCCCTTAATCATCACTGGGTTGTTGCTGGCCGTCGCCCGTATCACCGGTGAAACCGCGCCGCTGCTGTTCACGGCGTTCGGAAGTCAATTCTGGGAGGTCAATCCCGGGAACCCCATGGCTGTGTTGGCATTGCAGATCTTTACCTATGCCATCTCGCCGTACGACGACTGGCATCGGCAGGCGTGGGGCGGCGCCCTGATTCTTATCTTCGCGGTGTTGGTTCTGAATGTGGCTGCGCGCCTCGCGGTATCGCGCCGCACAAAGAAACTCTGATGGAACGACCGACACTGGCCGCGGAGGAAGCCGCTCCCGAGACGATTGCCGACGTCGCCTTGGACGCGAGAGACGTCAATGCGTGGTACGGCAAGAAGCTCGCGATTCGGGACGTCAGCCTCGAGTTTGGCCGCAACTCGATCACGGCAATCATGGGCCCGTCCGGATGCGGAAAGACGACCTTTCTCCGCTGTCTCAATCGGATCCACGAATCAGCCATGGGAGCGAGATCCGCCGGGCAAGTCATGCTTGATGGGCGAGACATCTACGGGCCGGGAACAAACCCCGTCGTGACTCGTCGTCGGATCGGGATGGTATTTCAGCGGCCAAACCCATTTCCGACCATGTCAATCCTCGAAAACGTAACCGCCGGGCCACGCCGGACCGGACTCTTGAAGAACCCCCGACTGCTGCGTGAGAGCGCTGAGGAGGCGCTCACAAAAGCGGCTCTGTTCGGCGAAGTGAAGGATAAGCTGGGCGCTCCGGCTGCGACGCTCTCTGGTGGTCAACAGCAGCGCCTGTGCATCGCCCGTGCGCTGGCTGTCAAACCCGAAGTCTTGCTGATGGACGAGCCGACCTCTGCGCTGGATCCGCTCTCGACGCTGAAGATCGAAGAGCTGATGGAGAATCTGGCCAGCGATTTCACCGTCATCATCGTGACGCACAATCTTCAGCAGGCTGCACGCGTTTCGGACTACACGGCGTTCATGCTCGGTGATGCGGATCGCGTAGGTATGCTGGTGGAGCATGGACCGACGCAGCGCATTTTCACCCACCCTCGCGATTCGCGGACCGAAGACTATATTACGGGCAGGTTCGGCTAGATGTCGGCACGGGGCGAAGAGACGAACGACGCGGTCTCCAAATCGGTCAAGATTCAAGTCGCGGACCTCAACGTGTATTACGGGTCGAACCACGCGATTCAAGACGCTTCGCTCGACGTCGAAACGAATCGCGTTACCGCCTTGATCGGACCTTCGGGATGCGGGAAGTCGACATTTCTACGCGCACTCAACCGTATGCACGACCTAACCCCGTCGGCGCGCGTCACCGGATGCGTCGAGATCGACGGCGTCGACATCTACTCCGACGCTATCGATCCGATCGTGATGCGTCGCAGCGTCGGCATGGTGTTTCAACGTCCGAACCCGTTTCCGATCTCCATCTTCGATAATGTCGCCTACGGTCCACGCGTGAACGGGGAACGAAACCGGAGCCGCTTGAGCGAGCTCGTCGAGGACAGCCTCCGACGCGCTGTGTTGTGGGAAGAAGTAAAAGATCGCCTTCACGAGAGCGGTAGCGCCCTCTCGGGAGGCCAGCAACAGCGCTTGTGTGTCGCGCGGGCCCTGGCACTTCGCCCGACCGTGATTCTGATGGACGAGCCCGCATCGGCGCTGGATCCTATTGCGACGGTCAAGATCGAGGAGCTGATCGCGGATCTGCGCGCGCAATATACGGTTGTGATCGTAACTCATTCGATGGCGCAGGCCGGACGGGTTTCCGACCGGGTTGCATTTTTTCTCAACGGCGTCATCGTGGAGATCGGTGATACGAGCCAGATTTTTACGCGCCCCCGCGATTCCCGCACCGAGGACTATATCACCGGCCGCTTCGGCTGAGACGCCATCGACTACCCGATTTATGCAGAAGATGCGGCCACCGCTGACGGCGAAGCCCCTCTCCCCATGACCTCGACGACTGCCGAACCGCGCGTGCTGCCGGCCGGCCCCGTAATCCCCGAAACGATGCGCGCGCTCCGGAAGAGCACTGCCGCGCCGGGTTTCACGCTCGAACGCGTTGCGGTGCCGCGGATCGGCCCCAGCGACGTCCTGATCCGGGTCGGAACGGTCGGGTTGTGCGGAACCGATCTCCACATCTACAGTTGGGACCATTGGGCCCAGCGCCGGGTCAAGCCGCCCCTGACGATCGGGCACGAGTTCATGGGCCACGTCGTTGCAGTCGGAAGTGCAGTTCACTCGGTGGAACTCGGCGACCGCGTCTCGGCCGAGGGACACATCGCCTGCGGGATCTGCCGGCTGTGTCGAACCGGGCAGGCGCATATCTGCGAGCACGTGCAGATCATCGGCGTCGACACCGACGGCGCGTTCGCCGACTACATTCGGATGCCCGAAGCGAACGTTTGGAAGCTCGATCCGTCGATCCCGGACAGTTGGGCGGCGGTCTTCGATCCGCTCGGCAACGCTGTTCACACCGTGATGGCCGCCGACGTGTCGGTCAAGAGCGTCGCGATCACCGGCGTCGGCTCGATCGGCCTGATGGCGATTCCGGTCGCACGCGCCGCCGGCGCCGCCACGGTCTTCGCAATCGACGTGAACCCGCAGAAGCTCGCGCTGGCGGCGCGCGTCGGCGCCGACGCGACGTTCTTAGCGACGCAGCCGGACCTGGTCGAGGACATCGTGGCCCGCACCGGCGGCGACGGCGTCGACGTGCTGCTCGAGATGTCGGGCTCGGGCTCGGCGATCGACAGCGGCCTGGCAATGGTCCGCAACGGCGGCGTTGCCGCGCTGCTCGGCATCCCCTCCGACGACATAGAGATCAACCTCGCGGAGCGCATCATCTTCAAGGGCCTGACCGTGCTCGGTATCAATGGGCGCCGCATGTTCGAAACGTGGTATCAGACCCAAGCCTTGGTCACCAACGGGCGCGTCGACTTGGGCCCGATCATTACCCACGAGCTGCCGTTCGAGGACTTCGATCGCGCTTTCGGCTTGATGAAGAGCGGCGAAGCCGCGAAGATCGTCCTCACGCTCGAGGAGGCGAACCGTTGAACGGTGCTTTCGACGCGCGGCTCAAGGGAGAACTCGACGCGCTGCGTGCCGCCGGGACCTACAAGACGCTCAAGCATCTCACCGGACCGATGGGCGCCGAAGTGCACATGCAAGAGGCCGGCGACGTCGTCGTCCTCTCGTCGAACAACTATCTGGGTTTGGCTGACGACCCGGACGTCATCGAGGCCGGGATCGAAGGGCTGCGGACGTACGGCGCCGGCACGGCGTCGGTGCGGTTCATTTGCGGGACACTCCAGATCCACCGCGAGCTGGAAGACCGCATCGCGTCGTTTTTCGGCTTCGGCGCGGCGCTCTCGTATGTTTCCTGCTGGACCGCGAACGAAGGCTTGATTCCGACCATCGCGACGGCCGGCAACACGATCATCTCCGACGAACTCAATCACGCCTCGATCATCGACGGCTGCCGGCTGGCTGCCGCGAAGCGCACGCGCTACAGGCACGGCGACATGGATGACCTGGAGCGGAAACTTCGTGAGGCCGAAGGGACGGCGTTCATCATCACCGACGGCGTGTTCTCGATGGAAGGTTCGCTCGCGAACCTCCCCGGCATCGTGGAACTCGCACAGCGCTACGCTGCGGTGACGATCGTGGACGACTCGCACGGGACCGGCGTCATGGGCAAGACCGGGCGCGGGACGATCGAGCATTTCGGTCTCGAGGGAAAGATCGACATCCTGACCGGCACGCTCGGCAAAGCGCTCGGCGGCGCGGCGGGCGGATTCGTCGCGGGTTCACCAGCGCTCATCGACACGCTGATCCAGCGCTCGCGTACGCAGCTGTTTTCGAATGCGCTCCCGGCGACGGTCGCGGCCAGTTCCCTCGCCGCGATCAACCTGCTGGCGGCGCGTCCCGAGTTGCTCGAGCATCAGCGCGAGAATATCGCCTATTTTCGGGCCGGCCTGGAGCGGCTCGGCTTCCGCCCCCTCGACGGGCCGAGCGCCATCATCCCGATCATCGTCGGCGACACCGCGTTCGCGATCGCCATGAGCGACCAGCTGCTGGAGCGCGGTGTGTTTGTGACCGGCTTCGGCTTCCCGGTCGTGCCGGAAGGGACGGCGCGCATCCGGGTGCAGATGTCCAGCGCGCTGACGCGGGCCGAACTCGACCGTGCCCTGGCCGCGTTCGCCGAGGTGGGGACGAAACTCGGCGTCATCGGAGGCGCCCGCTCCGGCAAGTCGTGACCGCGCGTTCGACGCCTGTCGCATTGCGACGGAACCGCTTTCACCGTTCGCAGGATGGCGCGCCGCCGAAAACCGGCTAGGGTTGAGGGACGATGCCGACTCCCTCGCTTCGGGCGGTGACCCTGATCCTGATCGCCGCCCTCACGCCGAACGCCGCGCTTGCGGTGACGCGACCGTTCACCGGGCCGGCCGGCTGGGAACACACCGTCGGCGCCACGTCGACGGCGGCTCTGCCGCGCGCGCAGGAAACGTGGAAGAAGAACGACGGCGAGCAGCTCACCTATCTGGCGGACGGCGGTCTCACGTTCGACGACATGGTCGGTCAAGTGAAGAAGAACATCGCCGACAACAACATGAAGCCGTCGCTCGCCAAGGACCGGACCTGCGCGGGACGGCGGGCGTACGAGATCGAGCTGTCGCTCGGGCCGTCGATCGTGCACCAGATCATCGTCGACGACGCGCCGGGGGTTACCAAGGTGACCTACGTGCGGGCACAGGGCATGCCGCCCTCGGCCGAAGTCAGCGCGATGTTCGACAGCTACTGCGCCTCCTAGCCTAGCACTCCGGCGGGCGCCTCGAGCGGCCGAGCGGAACCCCCACCTGCCTCGACGGATGTCGTGGCCAGTTAGGCGTGGTTGCAGGCGCGAAGGAGCACGATGACCAGGATGCTCAGGGCCGCGGAGACGAGCAGCGAGCCGATGCAGCCCAGCCGGCTGCTGAAGAAGATGAACACGGATGGCTGATTTTACCCATTTTCGGACGCTGGTGTTCGCCGACCCGGAGCTGCAGGAGCAGCTGTGGAACGAGCTCGACCGCGATGCGTTCGTCGTACTGGCCGTCGGGCTCGCCGCAGCGCGTGGACTGCAGGTAACGCGCACCGACATCGAGCGCGCGCTCGAAACCGGTCGCCTGGCGCTACTGGCGCGGTGAGCGCGGAGCTCGCGGGCTGGATCCCGATTCGGGCGTACTGGGACGGCGGCCGGTTCATGCTCGATTGGTGTCGTGCCGGCGACGTGCGCTTCAGCGAGCCTTTTTTCGAGCAGACCGTGCGCAGGATGGTACGGCGGCCGTTCAATGCGGCGTTTCGCGTGCAGACGCCGATCGCCGTGCTTGACGAGATGGCGTCGCGCCGTCCGGGTCTGCAGCCCAACGGCCTGATTTTCCATCTCTCGCGCAGCGGTTCGACGCTCGTCTCGCGGATGTTTGCCGCCTTGCCGCGTACGCTCACGATCTCCGAAGCGCCGCCGATCGATGCGGTGCTGCAAGCTGCGCGGACCGATCCGAGCGTCTCCGACGAAGAGCGGATCGGGTGGCTGCGCGGCCTCGTCAGCGCGCTGGGTCAGCCGCGCGCCGGCGACGAAGAGCGCTACGTCATCAAGCTCGATGCCTGGCATACGCGCGATCTCGAACTGTTCGAGCGCGCCTTCCCGGGCGTTCCGTGGGCGTTCGTCTATCGCGATCCGCTCGAGGTCTTGGCGTCCCATCGCGGCGGGATGAGTTACCTGATGTCGGCCGCGAACGCCGGTCCGGCGCTTGACCTCGACGCGGCAGCGGCGTACCGTCTCGAGCCCGACGACTATCGTGCGCGCGTGCTGACGCGCATCTGCAGCGCGGTGCTCGCGCAGCGTCCCGAACCCGCCCGGCTGGTGGCGTACCCGGAACTTCCGGCAGCGGTATGGGAGCAGCTTGCAGCGCTGTTCGGCATGCAGCTCGACGAGGGCGATGTCGCCGCGATGGAGCACGCCGCCCATTTCGACGCCAAGCGGCCGGACCGCATCTTCGCGTCCGATGCCGACGAGAAGCGCCGGGTCGCGACGACGCTCGAGGGCGCATGGTTAGCGCCGTTGCGCCGCGCGTACGCGGAGCTCGAGCGCGTGCGCACCTCGGTCGCACGCTGAGTGAGAAACGTTATTCGGCGGTGATGACGAACGCCGCAACGTACAGCTCGGTGCCGCCGCGGAATTGGAGCCACAACTTGGATGCCCCCGGCTCGCGCAGCATCACGCGCAGCAGCATGTCGGGCGATGAGGACGCGGTATCCGGCAGCGGCGTCATATCCATGCCGCCCATCCCGGTCGTGTCGCCCATGTTCATTCCGCCCATCGTGGACGCACCTGCGGCGCCGAGCGGAGCCGGATGTACGTGGACGTACGTCAAGTCGCGGGCGTTGAGGAAAACCGCGTGGGCTAATGCGCCGAGATACGGATGCAGATCGCGTGCCGGCTGCCCATCGCGCAGCACGTGCACTTCAACATCGGTTTCCCGGCCCGCGGAGACCGTCGCTGCACTCAGCGTCACGATATAGGGACCCGCGGCGACGCTGCGGCCCGTCGGGACGAGCGACCGCGTACTCGCCGCACGCCCGCCTGCAACCGGTACGTCGAAACGGAAGACCTGCTGTCCGATACCGGCCGGCTCGGCGTCGGCGTAGATGTGATACAGGGCCGGCGTCGGAAAGCGTGCGTCGATCGAGAAATGACCATCGGCACCGAGCGTCGGGTGGATGTGGAGAAAGTGCTCGAAGTCGTCGCTGACGATGATCATGTGGAGCCGCTTCGTCATCTCGACCGTATACTGCCGAATGGCGCCGCCGCCGCTCGCGGGCGTCATCCAAAGGTCGAGATGCTGCTCGAGCGGGTCGCCCGCGACCGTCGTGACGTTCAGGAAGCCGCGCGTTTGTGACTGGCCGGCCTGCAGCGCATCGGTCCCTTCGAGCGGGCCCGCGACCGCCATGAGCCCCAGCGCCAGCAGCGAGAGAAAGGTCACACGAAAGGCTCTTTTCATCCACACTCCCGGGGTCTTGACCTGGGGGCAATTGTCCTACACCATGGTCAACGAACGTTCTTCGATACGTAAAGGAATTCATTGCTCCTATCGGCCACTGCTGAAGGCCCGCGACGTCGGTACGACGTGGACGTGGCCGTTTGCGGCGGCGGTAACGCCGCACTGTGCGCGGCGATTGCGGCTCGCAGAGACGGAGCGAGCGTCGTGCTGCTGGAGCGCGCGCCGGCATACATGCGCGGCGGCAACACGCGTCACACGCGCGACATTCGGCTCGCACACGACGATCCGAACGCGGCGGCGACCGGTGTGTACGCGGAGGAAGAACTCCTCGACGACCTGCTGCGCGTCACCGGGGGCGAGACCAATCGTCCGTTGGCCGAACTGACGATCCGCGACTCGAAAACGCTGGCAGCGTGGATGAGCGAGCAGGGCGTGCGCTGGCAGAAACCGCTCAAGGGCACTTTGCACCTCTCGCGGACCAACGGATTCTTCTTGGGCGGCGGCAAGAATCTCGTCAATACGTACTACGACACCGCCGAACGGCTGGGCGTCCGCGTCGTCTACGACGCGTCGGTCATCGGGCTCGAGCGGCGCGGCCGGACGGTCGAGTCCGTCGTCTACGAGAGCGCGGGAACGCCGGCGCGGGTTCGCTGCGGGGCGGTCGTCGTTGCGGCGGGCGGATTCGAGGCCGACGTCGATTGGCTCAAAGAGTATTGGGGTGATGCGGCGAGTCAGTTTCTGATCCGCGGTACACCGTACAACACCGGCCTGGCGCTCAAAGCGATGTACGAGGCCGGCGCGAAGCGCATCGGCGATCCGCGCGGCCTGCACTGCGTCGCGGTCGACGCGCGCGCACCGAAGTTCGACGGGGGCATCGTGACCCGCATCGACGCGATCCCGTTTGGGATCGCGGTCAATGCGGAGGCCGTGCGCTTTTACGATGAGGGTGAGGATTTGTGGCCCAAGCGCTATGCGATTTGGGGCAAGCTGATCGCCGAGCTGCCCGGTCAGGCTGCCTACGTGATCTTCGACCAGCAGGCCGTGGGCGGATTTATCCCGTCGGTCTACCGGCCCGTCCGAGCGGAATCGATTGAAGAACTCGCGCTTCTCCTCGATCTCGAGCCCGCCGCGCTTGTGCGGACCGTGTCGGCATTCAATGCCGCGGTGCAGCCCGGTGGAACGTTCCAGCCGGGCAGCCTCGACGATTGCCGCACGGAAGGGCTCACGATCCCCAAATCCCATTGGGTGCGGCGCATCGACACGCCGCCCTACTATGGTTATCCGCTGCGTCCCGGCGTGACGTTCACCTACTTGGGGGTTGAGGTCGACGCGCACGCGCGCGTGATCGATTGCGACGGACAGGGTTTCGACAACGTCTTTGCCGCCGGCGAATGCATGGCTGGGAACATCCTCTCGCGCGGCTATCTGGCGGGATTCGGTTTGACGATCGGCACCGTGTTCGGCCGGATCGCGGGCGTCTCGGCGGCGGCACATGTTCGAGCTTGATCTCACGGCCGAGGCCGACCGGCAGTTCGCCGTCTGCAATGCCTGCCGGTATTGCGAGGGCTTCTGCGCGGTGTTTGGTGCGGTCGAGCTGCGCAGCGCGATCGGCGACGGCGACGTCGCGTACCTGGCCAACCTCTGCCATGATTGCCGCATGTGCTTCGACGCCTGCATGTTCACGCCGCCGCACGAGTTCGCGGTGAATATTCCCGCGCTGATGGCGCAAGCGCGCGTTCAGACCTACGAGCGGTACAGTTGGCCGCCTTCGCTCGCGCGCATGTTTCGCGTGCCCGGGTTGGGTGTCGCGAGCATCACGCTCACGGGCATCGTCATCGTCGCACTGCTGATTGCTTTTGGCGTCGGCGTGACCGCGCTTGGAACGGCGCAGCTGGGTGCCGGCGCATTCTATCGCGTGGTTCCCTATCTCGCGATGGTCGTTCCGGCGCTCGTCCTGGGAGTGTTCGGCGTCTTCGTCCTGGCGTACGGCGCTCGGCGATATGCGCACGACATCCGCTCGGGTGACGGCGACGACTTCGTGTCGTGGCGCTCCGTCCGCACCGCGGTTCGCGAGGCGATCACCTTGGTCTATCTTCAAGGCGGCGGCGAGGGCTGCTACGACGTGAAACGCGACTCACCGTGGCGCAGGTTCTTTCATATGCTGGTGTTTTGGGGCGTCCTGGCCGATTTCGGCGCCACGCTCAGCGCCGCGGCCGCGCAAGAATTGCTCGGGCAGCTGCCGCCCTACCCGCTGTGGAGCGTCCCGGTCGTGCTCGGGACGCTTGGCGGCGTCGCGATCGTTCTCGGGGCCGCCGGCCTGATCGCACTCAAGGGCCGCAGTGACGCCAAGCCGACGTCCGCGCGCATGATCGCAATGGACTACGCGTTCCTGGCCATGCTCGAGACGGTCGCTCTCACCGGCTTGGCGCTGCTCGCGTTCCGCTCAACGGCCGCGATGGGTTCGCTGCTCGCGATCCATCTGGGATCTCTCGCCGGCCTCTTCATCACCGCGCCTTACGGAAAGTTCGTCCACTTCGTCTACCGCTCGATCGCACTCGTCAAGAACGCCTCGGAACGGCAAACGGAGTGACGACGGCGCGCCTTCGCTCCAGCCAAGCAGTTGCATGCTAGTGTACGACTCCGCGGCCGCGGGCTCGAGTGGCCCTTTGGCCTGAACCAGCCCGCGTCAATCGACACGCGGATAAGCTGCTAGGCGAGGAACGGCGGTCGGCCGGTGGAATGTCGTCCTCAGCGTAATGTTGGGTGATTCCGCCGTCTGTGGCCGGCAAGCCGAGGTTTCTGCATTCCTTCGCTCCCGCCGGGAACGATTGTCACCGGCTGATGTCGGTCTGACTTCCGGGCGGCGTCGCCGGGTACGGGGTCTGCGCCGCGAGGAAGTGGCGCGACTCGCTGACGTCGGCGTCACGTGGTACACGTGGCTGGAGCAAGGCCGCGCGATCGTCGTCAGCGAGGAGATGCTGAGGCGGATCGCCGCCGCGCTGCTGCTCGACTCCTCGGAGACACAGTATCTACGCAAGCTCGTGCGGCCCGCGGCGAAACAGCCGTACCTGCGCGACGTGGGCGTCGATGAAGCAGCGCGCTATCTGGTCGAACGCTTCGATGAGGGCTTCGCCTATCTGCGAAATGCGCGCTTCGACTGGCTGGCGTGGAACGAACGGTTCGGCCGCCTGCAGCGGCTGGAGCGGCACGCGGATGGCCTCGAGCGCAACGCACTGTGGCGGCTGTTCGTGGACACCCGCATGCGCGCGCTGGTTCCGAGTTTTGACGAGTATGCGCGCCGGCTCGTCGCCGCGTTCCGCGCCGAATACGCCCAGTACGTGGGCGACCGCGATTTCGAGGACCTGATCGACGCTCTCGGCTCGGCGAGCTGGGAGTTTGCGGCCCTGTGGGCCGAGCATGGCGTCCTCTCGCCGGCGCAGTGGCTCGCCGTGGGGCCTATCGACTTGCGCGACCCTGATACGGGTCGTGTCGAGCCGCTGAAATTCGACCCGCTGCACATGACGCTGCCGCACGCCCCCGGCCAAACCACGGTCTACTGCATCACCTAAGGCAACGCCGATCTCGTCGTCGCCGAGCTGCTTCGCCAGAAGCGAGACTTGGTTTCTCGCTTTCGCCGCAAAACGGAGTTGCTGCGCACGTTGAGACAAACGGGCGCGCACCGTCAAGGATTTCCCAAGCCGGCCGACTCAGGCGTGGTCAAAGGTGCCGGCGCGAAGCGGATTCCGGAAAACGAACAGGTCCAGAAAGCTTGCACTTTCTGGACCTGTACAGGTTGCGGGGGCGAGATTTGAACTCGCGACCTTCGGGTTATGAGCCCGACGAGCTACCGGACTGCTCCACCCCGCGACGGGCGACGGTAAGTATACGACGGCCAGCGAAGCCCTGTCAACGACGATGAGCGTGCTCGATACGCTGCCCAAGGTGCAGCTCCACTGCCACCTCGAGGGAACCGTTCGGCCCCAGACCTTTCGTGAACTTGCCGCCAAGTACGGGGTCGACTTGGGCGAGCGGGCCGAGCCCGAGCGTACGTACGGCTTTGCGACCTTTCGCGAGTTCCTGCTCCTCTTTGCCAAGGTCACGGAAACGCTGCGTGCTCCCGAAGACTTCGCCCACATCGCGCGCGACTACGTTCGCGATGCGGCCGCACAGAACGTCGTCTACGCCGAGATCTTCATCTCGCCGTCCGTCTGGACGTTCTTCCACCGCGAACTCGACGTGCGCGCCGTCGTGGAGGCGATCCGCAGTGCGCTCGACGAGACCGGCGAACCGCTCGGGATCGAGGTCGCGCTCATCGCCGACCTCACCCGTAATTTCGGCGCCGAACGCGCGGAGCAAACTGCCCGCGAGGCGATCGACCTGCGCGATCTCGGCGTGATCGGAGTCGGACTCGGCGGCGATGAAGCGAACTACCCGCCGCAGCTGTACAAACGTGCCTTCGCGATGGCACGTGACGCGGGGCTGCACACCGTCGCGCATGCCGGCGAAGCCGCCGGTCCCCAGAGCGTTCGGGCTGCGGTCGAGATCCTCGGTGCCGAGCGGATCGGCCACGGGGTCCGCGCGATCGAGGATCCCGCGGTCGTCGAACTCTTGGTGCAGCGGCGTATCCCGCTCGAAATTTGCCCGACCTCGAACCGCCTCACCGGCGCTGCGCCGGAGCATGCGTCCCATCCGCTCGCCGCGCTCGACGCCGCCGGCTGCATCGTGACGATCGACGCCGACGATCCGGCGCTCTTCGGCACCACCTTGCGCGACGAGTACCGTCTGGTCGCGCGGCAGGTCGGAGAGGACGCGGCGACGCGCTTCGCGCGCAACGCGATCGACGCATCGTTCGCGCCGGCGACCCGGAAGGCGGAACTGCACCGCGCCTTCGCGTCCCGGAACTCGGTGCCCGCGGGTCGAAGTCAGTAGCAGGATGCCCGGCCACACCCACTTTGCCGAATCGACGGAGGAGTATCTCGAGGCGGTCTATCGCCTAGAGCGCGAAGGCCCGGGCGTCACCACGTCCGGCCTCGCCGCCGATCTCGGCGTCGCGCCCGCTTCGGTCTCCGGCATGCTCAAGAAACTGGCTTCGGACGGCTACCTCACCTACACGGCACGCAGCCACCCCACGCTGACCGAGGATGGGCTCACGATCGCGATCCGCGTCCTCCGGCGCAACCGCTTGGCCGAAGTGTTCCTGCACGACGTGCTGGGCATGCCGTGGGACGAGGTGCACCAAGAGGCGTGCCGCCTCGAACACGCGATCTCCGACCGGGTCGAAGAACGGCTCGTCGCGATACTCGGCGATCCGTCGGTGTGTCCGCACGGACACCCCATCCCGTCGCTGGACCGCATTGCGCCGCCGCGCTGTGCGCTGCATCTGGCCGAGGCGGTGCCCGGCAGCACGGTGCGGATCGTCGAAGTGGTTGAAGACGTACCCGAGATGCTGCGCTTACTCGCCGCGGCCGGCCTGCGCCCGGGCGCAACGCTCGAGGTCGTCGAGCGTGCGCCGCACGGCAATGAGGTGATCGTCAAAGGCCCGACCGGACGTGCCGCCATCCCGATCGACCTGGCACGGCTGGTGGCGGTCGCGGCGGAGGCGGATTCGGCGCTGAGCGCGTGACGCTCACCAACCTGCTGGTCGCGATCAACGTGATCGCGTACGTGTGGGAAGTCGCGACCGGAGGGCCGGACGTCGACCACGGCTACCTCTACGGTCCGGCGGTGACCCACTACGGTGAATGGTGGCGCATCTTCACCGCCGCGTTTCTGCACGGCAGCATCCTGCACATCGGGTTCAACATGGTTGCCCTCTACCAGGTCGGCAACATCGTCGAGCAGCTGTATGGGAAGGTGCGTTTCTCGCTGCTCTACTTCGTCTCGATCGTCGGATCGGGCCTGGCGGTGCTCGCCTTCAACTACTCCATCCCCACACTGGGCGCGAGCGGCGCGATTTTCGGCCTCTTCGGCGCACTGGTCG
>Ga0182015_10004815_pt1 | contig 14324 bp, 15 predicted proteins | sample 712P3MmetaG_FD_120478 | JGI IMG/M metagenome (GOLD analysis project Ga0182015, IMG submission 120478) | Permafrost microbial communities from Stordalen Mire, Sweden - 712P3M metaG | ecosystem: Environmental > Terrestrial > Soil > Wetlands > Permafrost | place: Sweden: Stordalen | collected...
GACGGCTAGCCCGATGCCGATAACGAGCACTCCAGCGACGAGCGAGGAGATGACGTCGTACTTGTTGACGGTGAGGCCGGCCAGCTTGATGGTCGCGGCGTTGCCGACCGAGATGGCGCCGGCCCCCGGGGTGGCCAGCAACCCGAGACCGATCACGTGACCGCACCCTGACGGAGCAAAGTGACGACGAGGCTCACGACAAAGAGGAGATAGAAGACCGCGACACCCCCGAGCACGCCCATGCCGAGCGGCAGGTTAACAACCACGAGGGCGATAGCGACAACTGTCGTGAGAGCAAGGCGCGTCAAAGTGTTCATCGCCATCGGGCGCTTCACCTTGGTCGTGCCCGAGGCGTTCAGCTTCGAGGCCGTCGACATCACGAGGCGGATGTTCACGATCCCAAGGGCGAGCCCGATGCAGGCACCTAACCCGGCGAGCGGGTAGCCGAGGAGAGACACGGCCACGAGCGCGACGAGACCGACGCCCAAGGCGGCGAAAACCGTCCGCCGGAGCATCCGCGAGATCTCCGGCAGGTCAAGCTGTCCCAGTACGGCCGCTAGTCGGTCCATGCCCTCTTCTTGATCGTCTCTGGGCAGCGGCATGTGACCGTCTGGGGCCGGCCACTTTGCAGGCGCTCAGAGAAAGCTCTTGACGTCGGAGTAGACAACCACAATCGCGGCGACCACCCCAAGCGCCAATCCAACAAACGTGAGCAGCACACCGGTGTGGAACGTCCTGTCCAGCCAGTACCCGCCGCCGACTCCGACGGCGATGCACAGAGCTGTTGCGACGCCCATACCGATCAACGTGCTGAAGCTCGGTGAGGGCTTCTTGCTCACACCGTCGCTAATCCTGGCATCGCCACCACCGATCCGGCAAGACAATACCCTGCTAAGCAGCCTTCTAGGTCAGTTCTCGCGGCCCGCGACGCAAAAATACCGGGCCTCGGGCTCACCCGGCCGATGCGACGCCGCCCGGGTAGGGATCGAACCGGCGGCACAGGTCGCGTACCTCGCCCCGGATCGCCGCCAGGCGGTCCTCATCCTCGCGCCCGCGAAGGGCTCTCGCGATGAGCGAAGCCACCTCGGCCATCTCGGCTTCGCCGAGGCCCGCCGTCGTCTCGGCTGCCGAGCCGAGCCGCAGGCCACTGGCCACGAACGGGGGCCTCGGGTCGTTCGGGATCGCATTGCGGTTGCAGGTGATCCCGGTCCTGTCCAGGACTTCCTGGGCGATCTTGCCGGTCAGGTCCTCCTCGAAGGTGCGCAGGTCGACAAGGACGAGGTGGTTGTCGGTCCCGCCGGCGACGAGGCGGAACCCCTCGGCTGTCAGCGCGCCGGCCAGGGCCGCGGCGTTACGGACAACCTTGGCTGCATAGTCACCGAACTCGGGCCTGAGCGCTTCGCCGAAAGCTACCGCCTTGGCGGCGATGACGTGCTCGAGCGGGCCTCCTTGCAGGCCGGGGAACACAGCGGAGTCGACCGACTTCGCCAGGTCGGCCCCGCAAAGGATCGCGCCCCCGCGTGGCCCGCGAAGCGTCTTGTGAGTTGTGAAGGTCACCACGTCCGCCACCCCGACGGGGTTGGGGTGCACCTTCCCCGCGATCAGGCCGGCGGGATGAGCCGCGTCGAACATGAACCGGGCGCCGACCTCATCAGCGATTTCCCGGAACGGCTGCGGGTCAATGGCGCGCGAGTAGGCGGTGGCTCCCGCGACGATGAGGCGCGGCCGCTCGCGTTTCGCGAAGTCCCGCACCATGTCAAGGTCGATCCGCTCGCCCGAGCCGTCGGCGGCCGCCGGCGTCACCCCGTAGGCCACGAACCGGTACAGCTTGCCCGTGATGCTCACCGGGGAGCCGTGGGTGAGGTGCCCGCCCTGGTCGAGGCGCATGGCGAGGATCGTGTCGCCGGGATTGACAAGGGCTAGGTACGCGGCCAGGTTCGCGTTCGCCCCGGCATGGGGCTGGACGTTCGCGTGCTCGGCCCCGAACAGCTCCATCGCCCGCGCCCGGGCAAGTTCCTCGACCTGGTCGGCGACGACGTTGCCGCCGTAGTAGCGGCGTCCCGGGTAACCCTCGGAGTACTTGTTGGTCAGCACCGAGGCCGACGCGGCGAGGACGGCCGGGGAGGTGAAATTCTCCGAGGCGATCAGCTGCAGGTTTGTTCGCTGCCGCTCGATCTCGCGCTCGAGCAGAGAGTGCAGCTCCGGGTCGCCCGCGAGCGCCCCCGGGAGGAAAGCGCTCGAGCTCGCGGGCTCGGCGGTGGACGACGTTGTCATTTACCAGCTCCTTCCAAGGCTGAAATGGCGAGGCTGTCCGGGACCGTGTCCGGCTCGGTCTCGAGTGCAGCGATCTCCTCGATCCTGCGCAAGTGCCGGCCGCCTTCGAACTCGCTCTGCAGGAACGTCTCGAGCGAGTCGGTGGCGACCTCGGGGCCGACAAGGCGCGCCCCGAAGCAGATCACATTGGCGTTGTTGTGCGTCCGGGCAAGGCGCGCCGAGCTCACGTCGTGGACGACAGCGGCACGCACGCCGCGGACCTTGTTCGCCGCGATCGCGATGCCGATCCCGGTGCCGCAGGTGCACATCCCGAGCTCCGCCTCGCCAGAGGCGACGGCGCGACCGACCGCGGCGCCGAAGTCCGGGTAGTCGACCGGCTCAGTCGAGCTGGTACCGAGATCCAGCACGTCGTGGCCCAACAAGACGAGGTGCCCGGCCAGCAGTTGCTTGAGCTCGAACCCGGCGTGGTCGGATCCCACCGCGACTCGCACCGCCAGAGTCTACCGGCAGGGTCTCACACGACGGGAGGACTCCCAGGCCGCGGGCCTGCTTGAGTAGCTTTGCCCCCATGGACCTGGCTGTGTCGGTACACGGGCTGCGCAAGGACTTCGGCGCCGTCAAGGCCGTGAGAGGCGTCGACCTCGAAGTGCAACGCGGCGAGGTCCTCGCCCTGCTCGGGCCTAACGGCGCCGGCAAGACCACGATCGTCGAGATCCTCGAGGGCTACCAGACAGCGACCTCGGGCGAGGTCGCCGTGCTCGGCTTCGACCCCCGCCACGACCGCCGGCGGATGCTCGAGCGCGTCGGGATCGTGCTCCAAGAGACCGCCGTCGAGCAGTTCCTCACCGTGCGTGAGGTGCTGAAACGGCGCGCCGCCTACTACCCCCATCCCCGCGAGGCCGACGCCGTCATCGACCTAGTCGGCTTGAGAGAGAAGGCCTCCGCCCGGGTCCGCACCCTCTCAGGTGGCCTGCAGCGCCGGCTCGATCTCGGACTCGCCCTCGTCGGGGACCCCGAGCTGCTCTTTTTGGACGAGCCGACGACGGGATTCGACCCGAACGCCCGGCGCGAGGCGTGGGAGATCGTCCGCAGCCTCACCGGCGAGGGCCGCACCGTGCTCTTGACGACGCACTACATGGACGAGGCCCAGGTGCTCGCCGACCGGGTCGCCGTCATCGCAAAAGGTGTCATCGTCGCCACGGGCACGCCGGACTCGATCGGCGGGCGCGACACCGGCACCGCCACCGTGCGCTTCGTCCTGCCCGAGCAGGCAGAGGTCTCCGAGCTCGGCCTGAGCGACGCCGAGGTCACCGTCAGCCCCGTGGACGGCCGTCGCCTGGTCGAGGTCGCCACCGATGCCCCGACCCCGCTTTTGCACCGGCTGACCTCGTGGGCCGTCGCTTGCGGGAAGGAGCTCGAGGGGCTCGAGGTCACAAGGCCGAGCCTCGAGGACGTCTATTTGTCGCTTACCGCCGAAGACGCCCGGTGAAGTCCCTCCGGATAGTCGCAAGCGAGATGTGGTACCAGCAGCGGGCCTATTGGCGAAACCCGGTGGGCGCCTTTTTCACCTTCTTCATGCCGGTGATGTTCCTCGTCATTTTCGCCTCGCTCTACAGCGGCGCCCGCTACGACGGGCTCAAGCTCGACCAGTACTTCATCCCGGGGATCATGACCTTCGGGGTGATCTCGGCCTGCTACACGAACATCGCCGTGGGGCTCACCACCCAGCGCGAGCAGGGCATCTTGAAGCGCTTCCGGGGCACGCCGCTGCCCCCTTGGGCCTACATGGTCGTGACCGTGCTCAACTGCGTCCTGCGGGCGCTGCTGTTGGTGGCCCTCACGCTCGGCGCCGGGGTGTTGTTCTACGGCCTCATCTTCCCGGCCCATGCCTTTGCCGTCCTCGTGCTGATAGTCGTGCTGGGCGCGGCCACCTTCTGTGCCCTCGGGGTCGCCATCACGGTCATCATCCCGAACGCGGACGCCGCGCCCGCGGTCGTGAACGGCGTCTACCTGCCGCTCATGTTCATCTCGGGGACCTTCTTCCCGCTGTCTTCGAGCTCTGTGCTGGCCAAGATCGCCTTGTGGTTCCCGATCAGGCCCTTCATCCTCGCCAGCTTCAACGCCCTCGACCCGCGCAACCACTCCGGGTCGGTCGACGGAGCCTGGCTCGAGAGCCTGGCGATCTGGGCGGTGGTGGCGCTCGTGTTCGCGATCAGGCGCTTCACCTGGTTGCCACGCCGCCGCTCATGACCGCCCGGGCGCAGCCCGATAGCCGTCGCGCTCTCAGCCGGCGGCGGCCAAGAGCTCGCTGAAGGCGAGGTCGCCCTCGCGAAGGCACTGGGGCTCACCGCCGGTGAGCGAGACCACCGTCGAGGGCCGGCCCTCGCATCGGCCGCCGTCGAGCACCGCCACGACGCCGGTGCCGAAATGGGCGGTCACCTCCGCGGCGCTGTGCAACGGAGCCTCCCCGTGGCGGTTCGCGCTCGTGACGGCGAGTGGGCCGGTCCTTCGCAGCAGATCTCTCACGAGCCCATGCGATGGGCAGCGCAGCCCGATGGTGAGCGGGTCGCCACCGAGCTCGAAGCTCACCTCCGGGCGCCGTCGCAGGACCAAGGTGAGCGCGCCGGGCCAGTATCGCGAGGCGAGACGCTCCGCGCCCGGGGTGAGCTCGGCGAGCTCGGCCATCTCGCCCGGCTCGGCGATGAGCACGGGAAGGGCGAACCGGTCCGGCCGCTGCTTGAGCGAGAACACCCGCTCGACGGCTCCCGCGAGGCGCGGGTCGACCGCCAGCCCGTAGACGGTGTCGGTAGGGACGGCGACGACCTTGCCGGCCGCCAGCGCCGCGGCCGCGGCGTCGAGATCCAGCGGTATCACCGGCGCCCGACGAGCACTCGGGCCCGGCCGGCGAGGTCGTCGTCGACCCTCGCCCCTGCGAAACCGGCCCTGCCCGCGAGCTCGAGCGCGCCGATCGCCTGGTGCGGCGCGATCTCGAGGACGACCGATCCCCTGCCGCCCAGCCAAGACCCTGCTCCAGCGAGGATCGCCGCGATCGCCTCGAGGCCGCTCGGCCCGGCCACGAGGGCCGTGTACGGGTCGAAGTCCCGCACGGCCGGTTCGAGACCGGCCCATTCGTGCTCGGCTATGTAGGGCGGGTTGGAGACGATCAGGTCGAAGCGGCCGGCGAGATCCTCCGGCAGGGCCCGGTACCAGTCGCCCTCGACGAGGCGCACCCGCGCCGCGGCACCGGGCGCCAGCGCGGAGAGGTTGGCCGCCGCCAGCTCCAAGGCGGCCGGCTCGAGGTCGGTGGCGACGACGCGCACGGCCTCGCGCTCGGCCGCCAGCGACAGGGCGATCACACCCGAGCCGGTCCCGAGCTCGAGCACCCACAGCTCGGTGTCGGGGCGGGCGGCGCCGAGCCGGTCGAGCTCGACCAGGGCCCGCTCCACGACGACCTCGGTCTCCGGGCGCGGTATGAGGGCCCGCGAGTCGACCCCGACCTCGAGGGTGCGAAAGCCCCAGCGGCCGAGCACGTGCTGGAGGGGCTCGCCGCCAAGGCGGCGCTCCACGAGATCGGCAAGCTCCGCCACCGCCTTTTCGGGCGCCGCCTGGTCGAGGTCGCGCAACAGCTCGGCCGGCGCGAGGCCGCTCGTGTGCTCCATGAGCCAACGGGCCCCGACCGGGTCGGCGAGGCGGGCGGAGGTCTCCCGCCACAGCTCACCCCACGTCGCCGCGACGGGCGCGGGCCGCGTCATCCCTCTACGAGCTGACGGCCTCGCTCGTCTGCCAACAGCGCATCGACAAGCTCTTCGAGGTCGCCCATCAAGATCCGGTCCAGCTTCTTGAGCGTCAGCCCGATGCGGTGGTCGGTTACCCGGTTCTCCTTGAAGTTGTAGGTCCGGATCTTCTCCGAGCGTCCCCCGCCACCCACCTGCGCGCGGCGCTCCTTGGCGAGGGCGGCGGCGTTCTTCTGCTGCTCGAGGTCATAAAGGCGGGCCCGGAGCACCTTGAGCGCAGCCGCGCGGTTTTGGATCTGGCTCTTCTCGTCCTGCATCGCCACGACGAGGCCGGTCGGAAGGTGGGTGATCCGCACCGCCGAGTCGGTCGTGTTGACCGACTGGCCCCCTGGGCCGGTGGATCGGTAGACGTCGATCCGCAGGTCGCCGGGCTCTATCTCGATGTCGACCTCGTCGGCCTCGGGGAGCACGTTCACCGTCGCCGACGACGTGTGGACCCGCCCCTGGGACTCGGTGACCGGGATCCGCTGCACGCGATGCGTCCCGGCCTCTTGATGGAGACGCTGCCAGGCGTCCTCGCCCTTTATGAGGAAGGTGACCCCGTCGACACCGCCGAGCTCGGACTCGCGAAGGTCCAGCACCTCGACACGCCAACCCCGGTGATCGGCGGCGTAGCGCTGGTACATGTCGAAGAGGACCTTCGCGAAGAGGTTCGCCTCCTCGCCCCCCTCGGCGCCGCGGATCTCGACGATGACGTTGCGCCCGTCGTTGGGGTCCTTCGGCATGAGCAGGTCCCGCAGCTCGGTCTCAAGGGCCACGACCCTCGCCTCCGCCGCGTTCTGTTCGTCGCGGCCGAGCTCCCGCTCGGCGCCGACGGCGTCCGCGGCGAGCTCGCGGGCGGCCGCGACGTCTTGTTGGGCGGCCCTGAGCTCGTGCATCTTGCGCACCACGGTCTCGAGCTCCTTGTGGCGGCGCGAAAGGACCCGCAGTTCATTGGGGTCCTTCGACAAAGTTGGGTCGGAGAGGCGGGTGAGGACTTGTGAGTACTCGGCCTCAAGCGCCTCAAGGCGATCGAGCACGCCCCAAGGTTAGTGCCGGCCGGGCCCGGACCCTATTCCCCGGGCCGGCCGCACGTGGTATACCGCGTAAGTGGTGTTCGTCTTGGCGGTTGTCGTGGGCCTCGTCTTCGGCGGCGGCGACCAGTACCTGGGCGCCATCAACGCCAACGGCCTGTGGACCGTGTCGTTGAGCCTGCTCTCGGCGCCGTGGCTGGTCCTCCCCTTCGCGTTCGGCTGCAGCCAGTTGCGCACGAGCCGGGCGGCGGCAATCGGCCTCGTCGCCACCATGTCGGCCCTCTTGGGCTACTTCCTCATGATCATGGGGCCGTTCGAAGGCGGCCAGTGGACGATGAACCTGCGCGAGATCCACGGCCTTTTGGTCTCCAACGCGGAGAACATCCTGGGCGGGCTAGTGACCGGGCCGCTCTACGGCCTGGCCGGCCAGCGCTGGAGGACGCGGCGGGCCTGGCTGAGCGCAGGCGTCGTGGCAGGGGCGCTCTGCTTGGAACCGCTGGCTCTCACCATCGCGGGCAGGCGGTATCCGGGAGACCCGGTCGTATGGCCCGCCGAGATAGCCCTCGGCCTCGCACTGGCCGCCTACTTCTTGCTCACGGGCGTCGCCTTTCGCAGACGCGTCAGCTCAGGGGTCGGTGACTCGACGGCGGGATGATCTCGCGCCGGGTGGCCCTATGCGGCGGCCCGGCTCAGTGCTTGGTCTTGCGCTGGCCGTAGCGGCGCTCGAAGCGCTCCACGCGGCCACCGGTGTCGACCAGCTTCTGCTTGCCGGTGTAGAAGGGGTGGCACTCGTTGCAAAGCTCGACGTGCAGTTCGGGCTTGGTCGAGCGAGTCGTGAAGGTGTTCCCGCAGGAACAGCGCACCGACGCGGTCAGGTATGCGGGGTGTATGTCTGTCTTCATGATGTCTCCATTCTAGGCCAGTTGGGGCGGCGCTCCTCCGGGCCGCCCCAACGTGCTCAGCCCCCCGGTACCGGGGCCTTCGCGATCTCGGCGAGGAACTCGTCGTTGGAGCGGGTCGTGCGGATCTTGTCCATGAGCAGCTCGAGCCCGGCTCCTGCGCCCCCGTCGCCGCCAAGGGCGTTGAGCACCCGGCGCAGCTTCCAGACCTGCTGGAGCTGAGAACGGTCGAAGAGCAGCTCCTCGTGGCGAGTCGAGCTGGCATTGACATCGATGGCGGGGTAGATCCTGCGCTCGGCGAGCTTGCGGTCGAGGCGCAGCTCCATGTTGCCGGTGCCCTTGAACTCCTCGAAGATCACCTCGTCCATCTTCGAGCCCGTCTCGACCAGAGCCGTGGCGAGGATCGTGAGCGAGCCGCCCTCTTCGATGTTGCGGGCCGCCCCGAAGAACTTCTTCGGCGGGTAAAGGGCCCCCGAGTCGACACCACCGGACATGATCCGGCCCGTAGCCGGCTGGGCCAGGTTGTAGGCCCTGGCGAGCCGGGTGATCCCGTCCAGGATGATCACTACGTCCCGGCCGAGCTCGACGAGGCGCTTGGCCCGCTCGATCGCCAGCTCGGCGACCGTCGTGTGCTCGTCCGCGGGACGGTCGAAGGTCGAGGCGATGACCTCGCCTTTGACAGAGCGACGCCAGTCGGTCGCCTCTTCGGGACGCTCGTCGACGAGCAGGACCATCAAGTGGACGCTCGGGTCGTTCTGCTCAATCGAGTGCGCGATCTGCTTAAGGATCGTCGTCTTGCCGGCCTTGGGTGGCGAGACGATCATGCTCCGCTGGCCCTTGCCTATGGGCGAGATCAGGTCCACGATGCGAGCGGTCGTGTTGAGCGGGTCATCTTTGAGCTCGAGGCGCATCCGCTGGTCCGGGAAAAGCGGTGTCAGGTCCTCAAAGCGTGGCCGTTCCCGGGCCTCGTCGGGGGTCATCCCGCAGACCGAGTCGATCCGCAATAAAGCCGGGTACTTCTCACTCGGCCCGGCAGGCCGGCAGGCGCCTTCGATGGCGTCGCCGCGGCGAAGCGAGAAGCGCCTCGCTTGGGAGACCGAGATGTAGACGTCCTTGGAACTCGGCAGGTAACCGCTCGTGCGCAAGAACCCGTACCCCTCGTCCCTCAGGTCGAGCAGGCCGCGGACGGGCACGAGCTCGCCCTGCCACGCCACCTCTTGTCCGCCGCCCTGCGGCTCTTGGCCACCGCGCTCGCGGTCACGACCCCGGCGCCGGCGCCCGCGGCGGTTGCCGGGCTCGATCTGGCCGACCGGGCCGCCCCCGCCTTGGCCGGCCCCGCCCTGGCCGGCCTGATTGCCGCGCCCAGGCTGCGAGTGCTGCTGGGGCTGACGCGGGGGCCGGGTGTTGGCGGACGGCTCGCCGGCGGTCCGCTCGAATGTCTCGGTGCTGGCCGACCCGCCCTGGCCGGAATCGGCGACAGCGGCTCGGTTGGCCGCACCCGGCTCGCCGCCGTTGCGTCCCGCGTCGGAGCCCGCCAAGATGGCTGCAGCGGCCTCGGCGACAGAGTTGTCGCCCTCCGCGGCTGGCTCGGGGCCGCTCCCGTTTACGAGAGCCGATCCCGCCGGCGACGAATCGTCGTGGCTGTCGGCGCCGTGTGAGCTGCCGTTGGAGCCGGGCAGGCTCGCCTCCGCGTCCGTGGCGGCGGTCTTGGCCGATGCGCGGGCTCGTGAGGTGCGTCCTCTGGCCGGCTTGCCGGAGGCGGTGGCCTCGCTCGCGCCGTCGGCTGTCGAGCCGTTGGCCTCCGATGCGGGCGCCGCGCTCGGAGCACTCCCATGTGCCCCGGCGGCGTCTTCGACCTCGACGCCGGCGGCCCGCAAGATCTGGTTCACGAGCTCCGCCTTGCGCGTCCGCGCCACGGGCTCGAGTGACATGGCGGTCGCGATCGCTCGAAGCTCGTCGCTCGCTTTGCGCTCAAGGATCGAACGCTCGAGCTGTTCCTCGCTCATCAGCTTCCTCTCTGGGTCTTCCTGTTTGTTGAAGGTGGTTCTGTTGAAGATGGTTCGTCGGGTGGTGTCCCCGGGACCTTATGGGATAGAGGGTGTCCGTCTCCCCCAGGTGCGTTCACGACGTAGCCTCCCGAACCGGTCGGATCAGGTGCTCCACCCGAGCCTGCGGTCCGCCGCTGGATTCTCCAAGCGGGGCAAGACATTTGATTTCGTCGGATCGCACAGCCCAATGAGTGGGTGCCAACGGCAGCTAAAGCGTCTGCACGGAGGGAGGTACCGGTATAGGTGACAACAGGGAAAGGACCTCTGAGATTCCCACCGCCCCATTCGGGTCGCCCGCCCCTAGGGGGCGAACTCGCGTCCGCAGTGAACGAACGAAGGCAAACCGTATGTTAGCGGGACTTTCTCCGCTGGGCAAACACCCCACCCCGTCAGCGCGGCACAGCACTCAGATCGCGAGCGCCCCGAGCACCGAAGAAAGGTCGGCGTCGACCACCGCGGGCACCGACGCCTGGCTGATGGCGAGGTCCGGGTCCTTGAGCCCGTGGCCGGTGAGAACGCACACCACGCTCGAGACACCGCCGAGAGAGCTCTTCAGCAATCCTGCGACAGAGGCCGCCGAGGCGGCCTCGCAGAACACCGACTCCTCGGTGGCGAGGAAGCGGTACGCGTCGAGGATCTCCTCGTCGGTGACCGCGAAGATGCCTCCGCCGCTCTCCGAGGCCGCCGCGGTCGCCCCGTACCACGAGGCCGGGTTGCCGATCCGGATCGCGGTCGCGATCGTCTCGGGCTCGGCGATCGGGTGGCCGGCCACGATGGGGGCGGCGCCGGCGGCCTGGAACCCGAGCATCCTCGGAACGCGCGTGGAGCGCCCTGCGCTCTTGTACTCGAGGTACCCACGCCAATAGGCCGTGATGTTGCCGGCGTTGCCCACAGGGATGCAGTGCACCTCGGGGGCGTCCCCGAGGGTGTCGACGATCTCGAAGGCGCCGGTCTTTTGCCCCTCGATGCGGAACGGGTTCACCGAGTTCACGACCACGATCGGAGCGCGCCGGGGAAGCTCGCGCACGATCTCGAGAGCGACGTCGAAATTGCCCCGCACCTGCAGGACACGAGCCCCGTGGGCGAGGGCTTGGGCCAGCTTGCCGAGGGCGATGTGACCTTCTGGTATGAGCACGACGCAGCTCATCGCGGCCCTTGCCGCGTAGGCCGCCGCCGATGCCGAGGTATTGCCCGTCGAGGCGCACACGACCGCCTTCGCGCCCTCTTCCGCGGCCTTGGAGATGGCCATGGTCATGCCCCGGTCCTTGAACGACCCCGTCGGGTTTGCGCCCTCGAGCTTCAAGAAGACCTCAGCCCCGACCCGCTCGGAGAGCCGGGGGGCCGCCAGCAAGGGCGTCGCGCCCTCGAGCAGGGTCACGACCGGTGTCGCCTCTGAGACAGGGAGGAACTCCCGGTACTCCTCGATCACCCCCCGCCAGGCGCCCATATTCGCCCGATCAGCCTTCCGGGCCGATGAGGCGCAAGAGCGCGCCCACCCGGGCCACGACGTCCAGGCCCGCGAGGGCGGCCATCGTCGCCTGGACGTCGGCCTCGCGGGCGGTGTGGGTGATGAACACGAGTCGGGCACCGTCGCCGAGCCCGCCGATCTGCTCCATCGAGCGGATCGAGACGTGGTGCTCGCCGAAGACCCAGGCCACCGCCGCGAGCACACCGGGCTGGTCCTTTACCTCGAGAGCCAGGTAGTACTGGGTCGAAAGCGCCGAGATCGGGCTGATCTCGACCCGCTCGCGCCGCACGGCTCGCCCTCTCGTGTCCTCGCGGCGGTGGTGCGCGGCCGCCACCACGTCGCCCAAGACGGCACTTGCGGTCGCCATTCCCCCCGCACCACGGCCGTAGACCATGAGCTCCCCGGCGGTGTCACCCTCGACGAAGACGGCGTTGAACGCCCCGCGGACACTCGCGAGCGGGTGCTCGCGGGGGACCATGGCGGGGTGGACGCGCACGGCGACGGCCGGCGACGGTCCTTCCACGCGCTCGGCCACGGCCAGGAGCTTGACCTCGTAGCCGAGCTTGCGGGCAAAAGAGATGTCGGAGGCGCCGATGGCGGTGATCCCCTCGGTATAGACGTCGCTCGCGACGACGTCGGCGTCAAAGGCGATGCCGGCGAGGATGGCGGCCTTGGCACGGGCGTCGAGGCCCTCGACGTCCGCGGTCGGGTCGGGCTCGGCGTAACCGAGTGCCTGCGCCTCGCAAAGGGCCGTCACGTACTCGCTGCCCTCCTCGCTCATGGAGGTCAACATGTAATTGGTCGTGCCGTTCACGATCCCCATGACCCGGACGATGCGCTCGCCCGCAAGTGAGTCGTTGAGGAGCCGCACGAGCGGGATCGCTCCGGCGACCGAGGCCTCGTAGAACAGGTCGACGCCACCTTTCTCGGCCGCTGCGAGCAGCTCGGCCCCGAAGGTGGAGAGGAGCTCCTTGTTGGCGGTCACGACCGGCTTGCCGGCTGCAAGAGCCGCCAGCACCAGGCTGCGAGCCGGTTCGATGCCGCCGACGAGCTCCACGACGACGTCGATGGCAGGGTCCTCGACGAGCGCGGCGGCGTCGTCACCGAGGCGGTCGCCGGCATCGGCGCGCGCCGAGCCCGGGCGCTCGCGTTGCAAGTCCCGCACTGCGATGCGCGTTACCCGCAGCTCGAGGCCCGTGCGCAGCGCTATTGCCTCGGTCTCAGAGTCGATGAGCCTCGTGAAGGCGACACCGACGTTGCCATAGCCGACGAGGCCGACGCGCACCACGTCTGTCGATGTTGTCAGATTCGATCGAGGCTCGCCCACCGCCACAAGGTACAAGACCTGAAGTGTCAGGCCTCAAGAGCGAGCAAGTCGGCGATCGTCTCGCGCCGCACCACGGCGCGCGCCCGGCCACCGGAGACGAACACGACGGGCGGGCGCAGCACCCGGTTGTAGTTGGAAGCCATGGAGAACCCGTAGGCGCCGGTGACCGGGGTGGCGACGACGTCGCCGACAGCAAGGTCAGAGGGAAGCCGGGCGTCGTCGACGATGACGTCACCGGACTCGCAGTGCTTGCCCACGAGCCTCGCGGCCTGGGGCCGGGGCGCCAAGGGCGCCCGGGGGAGGAAGGCCTCGTACCCGCTCCCGTAGAGCACCGGCCGAGGGTTGTCCGACATGCCGCCGTCGACGGCCACATAGCAGCGCAAGCCGAAAAGCCGCTTGATCGTGCCGACCGTGTACAGCGTCACGGCCGCGCTCGCCACGATGGCGCGTCCCGGCTCGGCGGTGAGACGTACGGATGGGTCCAGGCCGGCCAGGCTGGCGGCCGCGTGCACGGCCGTTGCCCATTCGGTGATGGAAGGCGCCGCCTCCCCCTCGACATACGCGACACCGAGACCGCCTCCGATGCAGCACTCCGACAAGCCGAGCTCGGAGACGAACGGGACGAGAGCAGCGATCTCCTCCCCGAAGGCGGAGACCTCGAAGATCTGGCTGCCGATATGGGCGTGCACGCCGACGAGCTCGAACCCGTCCAGCCGCTCGAGGGCCGCCACGGCTTCGGCCGCCGCGCCAGATGCCAGGGAAAACCCGAACTTCGAGTCCTCCTGCCCTGTTCTCACGTACTCGTGGGTGTGGGCCTCGATGCCGGGCGTCACCCGGAGCAAAAGCCGCGTGCGACCGGCAGCTCCCGCGCCTTTGGCAACGAGGGCGCGAAGCCGGTCGATCTCGTCGAACGAGTCGACGACTATCCGCCCGACACCGGCATCGAGCGCGCCTTGCAGCTCCTCGACGGACTTGTTGTTCCCGTGGCACACGAGCTGGTCACCGGTCGCCCCCCCGGCCATGGCGACCGCCAGCTCCCCGCCGGTCGACACGTCCAGCACCATGTCCTCTTCGAGGGCGAGGGAGGTCATCGCCTTGCACAAAAAGGCCTTTGTGGCGTACGCGACACCCGGACCGAAGGCGGTGACGGCCTCGCGGCAGCGGGCGCGCAGTTGCTCCTCGTCGTAGACGAACACCGGCGTGCCGAAACGCTCCGCAAGCTCGAGACAGTCGGTGCCGCCGATGCTCAGGTGCCCCTCGGCGCTGACCGCGCTCGAGTCAGGCAGCAGACCCCATGCAATCGGGCCCTCAGCCGGTGCCGGCGTGGCCTCGGATGGCCCCGAGGGGGCCTTTAAGCTGCTCACATCTCGTCTGGCGCGTGGACCCCGAGCAGGCCGAGGGCGATGGCCAGGCCGATCCTGACTCCCTCGACGAGCCAGAGCCGGGCCTGGGTGAGATCGGGCGGGACCTCTTCGGACAGCACTCGGCAGTCGTGGTAGAA
>Ga0182015_10004816_pt1 | contig 14320 bp, 13 predicted proteins | sample 712P3MmetaG_FD_120478 | JGI IMG/M metagenome (GOLD analysis project Ga0182015, IMG submission 120478) | Permafrost microbial communities from Stordalen Mire, Sweden - 712P3M metaG | ecosystem: Environmental > Terrestrial > Soil > Wetlands > Permafrost | place: Sweden: Stordalen | collected...
ATGGCCGACCGGCGCGCGCCGGGCAGTTCGGAGAAAGTCGGGCTGCAGTACACGACGTCCAACACAAAGTGGGTTCTCATCGCGACCGACGCATGGTACAACTACGGCAACTCGCTGGCGCCGGAGAACACCAACATCTGGGTGCTCGACGGACGCTACCGCTTCAGCCACATGCCGGCCCACGGAGCGTACCGCGGTTTGTCGATCCGGGACCGTTACATCACCCGGACGCTCTCGAACACGTTTTGCGGCGCGGCGGCGACGAACTGCCCGTCGGGCTCGACGCTGGGCGCACCGGAGTTCGGCGGCTTACCGCTCTTTAAATACAACCGCGTTCAGCTAGAGTACGACTTCTGAGGAAACGAGCAAAAATCAATTGAAACGCCTTCTCCCTATCTTTGTATTGCTTGCGAGCGCCGGAGCTGCGCTCGCAGGGGGTTCGCACGCCGTCGCGCAATCGCGGCCCGCCCTGACGATTCTCAACGTCTCGTACGATCCAACGCGCGAACTCTACGACGACTACAACACCGCGTTCAGCACGTACTGGAAAGCAAAGACCGGCCAGAGCGTGACGGTTCAACAGTCGAACGGCGGCTCGGGAAAGCAAGCCCGGGCCGTCATCGACGGTCTCCAAGCCGACGTCGTGACGCTGGGACTCGCTTACGACATCGACGAAATCGCCGCGAAGACCGGATTGATTCCACGAAACTGGCAGTCGCGGCTTCCAAGTAACAGCACGCCGTACACCTCGACGATCGTATTCTTGGTCCACGCCGGGAATCCCAAGCACATTCGGGATTGGAACGACCTCACACGTCCGGGCATCTCCGTGATCACTCCCAACCCGAAAACGTCGGGCGGCGCGCGCTGGAACTTTCTCGCCGCTTGGGCCTACGCGTTGTCGAAGTCCGGTCGAAACGCCGGGGCGGCGCGGGCCTTCGTGACGAAACTCTACAAGAACGTACCCGTGCTTGATTCGGGCGCGCGTGGCTCGACCACCACATTCGTCGAGCGCGGCATCGGCGACGTGGAGATTGCGTGGGAGAACGACGCAATGTTCGCCGTGGAGAAGCTCGGCCCGGGCCATTTCCAGATCGTTCGGCCCTCGCTGAGCATCCTCGCGGAACCGCCGGTCTCGGTAGTCGACGGTATCGTGGACAAGAAGGGAACGCGGGCGGTCGCGCAGGCCTACCTGCACTACCTGTACTCGCCTCAAGGCCAGCAAATCATCGCGCGCCACTATTTTCGCCCGCGGCTCGCCTCCGTTGCGAGACGCTACTCCTGGCAGTTTCCCGCGATCAAAATGGTGACGATCGCTGCGTTCGGCGGATGGAATACGGCGCAACAGACGTACTTTGCCGACGGCGGCGTATTCGACCAAATCTACCAGCCGAACTAGGAATAGCAATGCCTTCATTTGCGGCCGGTTTGCGGCGGAAGAGCATCATTCCGGGCTTCGGGCTGACGCTGGGCTTTACGGTCTGTTACCTTTCGCTCATCGTGCTGCTTCCGCTGGCCGCAACCTTCGTCGAAACCTCGAAGATCGGCTGGCACGAGTTTTGGCGGATCGTGACGGCGCCACGGGCCGTCGCCGCGTACGGCCTGAGCTTCGGAGCCGCGTTCATCGCCGCGGGAATAAACTTTTTCCTCGGCACGCTCGTCGCGTGGGTACTGGTGCGGTACCGGTTCCCGTTCAAACGGATTCTCGACTCCCTCGTCGACTTGCCGTTCGCGCTTCCGACGGCGGTTGCCGGCATCGCGCTGACGGCGATCTACGCGCCCAACGGCCTCTTCGGACGCCCTCTGTCGGCGTTGGGGATTCACGTCGCGTTTACGCGGCTGGGCATCGTCGTCGCGTTGACATTTATCGGCCTGCCCTTCGTCGTTCGGACGGTTCAGCCGATCCTGGAAGATCTCGATAAGGAGCTGGAAGAGGCGGCCGTGAGCCTCGGCGCCAGCCGTTGGAAAACGTTTACGCGCGTGTTGTACCCGGCGATCGCGCCCGCGGCGATCACCGGTTTTGCGTTGGCCTTTGCACGAGGCGTCGGCGAGTACGGCTCCGTCATCTTCATCGCCGGCAATATGCCGATGCGAACGGAGATCGCTCCGCTTCTCATCGTCACCAAACTCGAGGAGTACGACTACTCGGGTGCAACCGCAATCGCAACGCTGATGCTGCTAATCTCGTTCGTGCTTCTGCTGGGTATCAATTTGCTTCAACGATGGAGCGGCCGGCGGGGAGAGCGCGACGCACCGGAGCGGCCGGGTCTAAGCCCGGCGATGGTTTGAGTGGTTAACGCCTTACCGGCGAGCGCGGCGCCGGCCGTCACCGAGTCGGCCTTCGTCAGACGGCTCCTGATCGGGACGTCGGTCCTTTTCCTGGGCGCGTTTCTTCTGGTGCCGTTGGGCTGCGTCTTTGCTGCCGCGTTCGCTCAAGGAGTTGCCGCGTATGCCGCGAGCTTTCACGACCCCGATACGCTCAGCGCGATTCGCTTAACGCTGCTTGCCGCCGTCATCGCCGTCCCGTGCAACCTCGCATTCGGGGTCGCGGCAGCCTGGGCGATCGGCAAGTTCGAGTTCTTCGGGAAAAGTGTTTTGATCGCGCTGATCGATCTGCCGTTTTCGATCTCGCCCGTTGTGGCCGGTCTAACCTACGTGCTGCTCTTCGGCAGCCAAGGGTGGTTCGGGCCGTGGCTGGCGGCCCATAACGTGCAGATAATTTTTGCCGTTCCGGGGATCGTGCTGGCGACGATCTTCGTCACGTTTCCGTTCGTGGTGCGCGAGCTGCTTCCGACGATTGCGGCCCAGGGCAACGATGAAGAAGAAGCTGCGTTGACCTTGGGCGCCAATGGCTGGCAGACGTTCCTGAAGGTCACCCTTCCCAACATGAAATGGGCCCTGCTCTATGGCGTCATCCTCTGCAACGCGCGCGCGATGGGCGAGTTCGGCGCCGTGTCGGTAGTTTCGGGCCACATTCGCGGGCTGACGAACACGATGCCGCTGCAAATCGAAGTCCTTTACAACGATTACCAGTTCGTGCCGGCATTTGCCGTCGCCTCGCTCCTAGCGCTGTTGGCGCTGGCGACGTTAGTCGTCAAGAGCGTCGTGGAGTGGCGAGCGGCGGCGATAGAAAGGCCGTCACCATGAGCATCGCAGTTCGCAACGTTACGAAAACGTTCGGGAGCTTCACCGCGCTCGATAACGTTAGCCTGGAGATACCGCAGGGGAGGCTCGTGGCGCTGCTGGGCCCCTCTGGCTCGGGGAAGACCACGCTGCTGCGCATTATTGCGGGCCTCGAGAACGCCGATTCGGGCGAGGTGCAGTTTGACGGCCGCGACATCAGCGACCGAACGGCGCGCGAACGCCGGGTGGGATTCGTTTTCCAACATTACGCGTTATTTCGACACATGACGGTTCTCGAGAATATTGCCTTCGGCTTGCGCGTTCGCCCTCGCCGGTTGCGCCCGTCACGCGCCGAAATAACGGCGCGCGTTGGGCAGCTGCTCGATCTTATCCAACTGCGCAATCAGGCGGGGCGTTATCCATCCCAGCTTTCCGGCGGCCAGCGGCAACGCGTCGCTTTGGCCCGGGCGCTTGCCGTGGAGCCCAGCGTTCTCCTACTAGACGAGCCGTTTGGCGCCCTCGACGCCAAAGTCCGTCAAGAGTTGCGCCGTTGGCTGCGCGAGCTTCACGACGAGGTGGGCGTCACGAGTGTCTTTGTGACGCACGATCAAGACGAGGCGCTCGAGGTGGCCGATCAAATCGCGGTGATGAATGCCGGCAAGATCGAACAGGTCGGCACGCCCGACGAAGTCTATCACAACCCCGCCAGTTCGTTCGTCTACAATTTTCTGGGGAACGTTAATCTGTTTCACGGGCGCGTCGACAACGGAACGGCGCGCATCGATAGGGAGGCCACGGGTCACTTGCTCTTCGTTCGCCCGCACGCGTTGGAGATCGGCCGCCAGCCCGTCGGGCCGAACTCATTGCGCGCCAGGACCACGCACATCAATGCTGCCGGTCCCGTGGTGAAGATCGAAGCGCTGACCGAATGGGGAGCGCGCGTCCAGGTCGAGATCCCCCAGGAGCGCTTTGCTGCCCTAGGACTACGCAAAGACGAGGAGGTTTTTATCACGCCTCGGGACCTGGCAATCTTCTCAAACGACAAGCGCGTGAGCTAGGGAACCTAGCCGGTTTGGGCGCGGGGGTTCCCTGCGTTCAAGTGAAATACCAGCGCCGTCATGGATTCCTCAATGATGGCGCTGGTCAAACCGGGCCCTGGGCCCGGTTTTCGCTTGGCCGAGGTCCCGATACCCTCGATTGGTCCGACCGACGTGCTGATTGCGGTCGAGAAGGCGGGCCTCTGTGGAACCGATTACCACATCTATGCATGGGATGCGTGGGCGCAGCACCGCGTCAAGCCGCCGATCGTCGTCGGACACGAGTTCATGGGAACGGTCGCAGCGATCGGCGATGCGGTGCGCTCGGTTCGCGTTGGCGATCGCGTTTCGGCGGAAGGACATATCGCCGATCTCACTTGCCTCCTCTGTCGGACGGGCAACGCTCATATCTGCGAGCGAGTCAAAATCATCGGCGTCGATCGCGACGGCGCATTTGCCGAATACATTTCGATCCCGGAGTACAACGTGTGGCGGCTCGATCCCGCGATTCCCGACGAATACGCCGCCATCTTCGATCCCCTCGGCAACGCAGTGCATACGGTCATGGCTGCCGGCGTAAGCGTCAAGAGCGTTGCGATCACCGGCGTCGGATCGATCGGCCTCATGGCGATACCGGTCGCGCGTGCTGCCGGAGCGAGCTTCGTCTATGCGATTGACGTCAATCCCGCGAAGCTCGAACTCGCGCAGCGGCTCGGCGCGGATGCCACGTTTCTTTCGAGCCGGCCCGACCTCGTCGACGAAATCAAGCGCCGTACCCGGGGCGACGGCGTCGACGTCTTGCTCGAGATGTCCGGAAGCGGTGCCGCGATCGACCTGGGCCTCCAACTCGTGCGCAACGGTGGAACGGCCGCGCTGCTCGGAATTCCGTCCGATACCGTCAACCTCAATCTCGCCGAGCGCATCATCTTCAAGGGTCTGACCGTGCTGGGCATCAACGGCAGGCGCATGTTCGAAACCTGGTATCAAACCGAGGCGCTGGTGAAGAGCGGCCGCGTCGATCTGAAGTCGATCATTACGCACGTGCTGCCATATCGAGAGTTCGACCATGCGTTCGAGTTGATGCGCAAAGGCGAAGCCGCCAAGATCGTTCTCGATTTCAAAGGAGCGAGTTCAAAATCATGAATCAGGCGTTCGAAGAGAAGCTGCAAACCGACCTGGAGGCCCTCAAGAAGGCCGGCACGTACAAGCATCTGCGTCATCTGACGACGCCGATGGCCGCGCAAGTCCATATGGAAGAGGCCGGCGACGTCATCGTGCTCTCGAGCAACAACTACTTGGGACTCGCCGACCTTCCCGAAGTCGTCGAGGCGGGAAAGCGCGGGCTCGACCAATACGGCGCGGGAACCGCATCCGTGCGCTTCATCTGCGGTACCTTCTCCATCCACCGCGAGCTGGAGGAGCGGATCGCGGAATTCCTGGGCACGCAGGCGGCGCTTTCGTACGTGTCTTGTTGGAATGCAAATACCGGCCTGTTTGCAACGATCTGCGATGCGGGGGCGGCGATTATCTCAGACGAGCTCAACCACGCTTCGATTATCGATGGCGTACGGCTGGCGTCAAAAGCTCGCCGCGAGCGCTTCAAGCATAGCAACATGCGCGAGCTGGAAGCGAAGCTGCAAAGCGTGGCGGATTGCTTTCCAGTCGTCGTCGTCACCGACGGCGTATTCTCGATGGAGGGCGACCTCGCTAAGCTGCCCGAGATCGTCGAGCTCGCGCGAAAGTACGGCGCCATTACCATCGTCGACGATTCCCACGGTACCGGCGTCATGGGAAAGACCGGCCGCGGCACGATCGAGCATTACGGCTTGACGGGACAAGTCGACGTCATTACGGGAACCCTTGGAAAGGCACTCGGTGGCGCGGCCGGTGGCTTTGTAGCCGGGAGCGAGGCTTTGATCGATACGCTCATTCAGCGTTCGCGGCCGCAGCTTTTCTCCAACGCGTTGCCGGCGACGGTTGCCTGCAGTTCGCTCGCCGCGATCGAGTATCTCGATGCGCATTCCGAACTAGTCGAGAAGCTGCGTGCGAACACCCGATACTTCCGCGACGCGCTCAAGCGCATGGGTTACAAACCGCTGGAGAGCGAGAGCGCGATCGTTCCGATCATCGTCGGCGAAACGGCCTTTGCCATCGCGGTCAGCGACAAGCTGCTAAAAGCCGGCGTCTTCGTTACAGGCTTCGGCTATCCGGTGGTGCCGGAAGGAACTGCGCGGATTCGCGTGCAGATCAGCGCCGCGCTGACGAAGGACGAAATGGATCGCGCGCTGGCGGCCTTTGAAAAGGTCGGGCGTGAGACCGGCTTGCTCAAATGAGGCCATGAGCTATCGCAAACGCTTCGAGGTTCCCCCCGAAAGCCAAGTAGCGCTCTCCGAGATCGACTCGGACCTTCCGGGAAAACACGAAGACAAGGCCGCGGCGGCCGCCGAAATGAAGCGTGACGATCGCCGGCTCGGTGATTTGCAATATCTCCTGTACGCCGAGCATCAGCGTTCGCTGCTCGTCGTGCTTCAAGGGATGGATGCCTCGGGAAAGGATGGTACCATCCGTCACGTGTTCGGCGCGCTCGACCCGCAAGGCGCGAGGGTACACGCGTTCAAGGAGCCATCTCGGGAAGAGGCGGACCACGATTTCCTCTGGCGCGCACACGTCCACGCGCCTCGTCGGGGCGAGCTCGTGATCTTCAACCGCTCGTATTACGAGGACGTGCTGATCGTGCGCGTGCACGATCTCGTTCCCGAAGCCGTTTGGTCGAAGCGCTTCGAGCTAATTAATGAGTTCGAGCGAAATCTCGCGCTTGCGGGAACGACGATTCTAAAGTTCTACCTGCACATCACGGAGGAAGATCAGGGCAAGCGTTTCGAGAAGCGTCTGAAAGATTCAAAGCGTCAATGGAAGATCAGCCAAGCCGATTACGCCGAACGCGCGTATTTCAAGCAGTACATCCCAGCCTACGAAGACGTACTGAACAAGACGAGCACGGCGTACGCGCCGTGGTTCGTCATTCCGTCGCGACGAAAATGGTTTCGCAATCTCGCCGTCTCGAAGATTGTTATCGAGACACTCAAATCGTTCCACATGCAGTTCCCGCGCCCGACGGTCGACATCGGCGAAATTCGGCGCAAGTTTCACGCGTCCCGGAGCGAAAAGAAAGGCTGAGCCCGCCAGGGCCGTTAGGCTTTGCGTCATGCGGGGGATAAGCGGATGCATGAACGCGTCCGAAATCCTCCGCGGAAAGCCATTCGGTCTGGGCGGCGTACCGTTTGGCAACGAGTTCGCTTACGTCACCGATGAAGACGCGTACGCTACGATCAAAGCGGCGTGGGGCGCCGGGGTGCGCTATTACGACACCTCCCCCTGGTACGGTCTAGGGCTGGCAGAGCGTCGTCTAGGCACATTTTTGCACAAACAAACGCGCAGCGAGTACGTTCTCTCTTCGAAGGTCGGTAAATTGCTCACCGCATCGCGCGACAACAACGCGAAGGAGTACTTTCCGTTCACTCCTTCGCCCAATAATCTCCGTTACGACTACACCGCCGACGGCGTCAAGCGCTCGATCGAAGACAGTCTGCAGCGTTTAGGCGTCGATGCGCTCGACCTCGTCTTCGTCCACGATCTCTCACCGGATAACCCGTGGCTGCCGGGACCCTGGGAAGACCAGTTCGAAATCGCGCGCAAAGGTGCGTTTCCGGCGCTGGGCAAGATGCGCGACGAAGGCGTGATCAAGGGCTGGGGGCTTGGCGTCAACTCACCCGAGCCGATTCTCAAGCTGATGGACGTCGCCGACGCGAACGTGTGTCTCTTGGCGCGGCAATATTCATTGATCGATCACGAGAAGACGCTGCACCAGGTCTTCCCAAAGGCACGCGAGCGCGGCATGGCATTTGTCGTCGGCTCGTCGCTCAACGCCGGTTTCATCAGCGGCAGTGCGCGCTTTAATTACGGCAAGGAGAATTATAAGATTCCCGCCGAGGTGATCGAGAAGCGTGAGCGATTGCGCGCAGTTGCGGCGCGACACGGTGTCGACCTTCGCACGGCCGCGTTGCAGTTCTCCAGCGCGCCCGACGTCGCGGCGGCAGTCGTCGTCGGCTGTGCGAACCCGCAGCAGGTGCTTGCGGACTACACGTCGCTCGAGACGAGAATTCCGCGCGCGTTCTGGTCGGAACTCCGGTCCGAAGGCTTGATCGAAAACGACGCCCCCGTCCCAAGCTAGGGCGGGCAGTTATCGCGCTGCCACTGTTTGAAACGCGCGCACATTTCCGGCGTCCATGGCTCGCCCGTGCCGGGCGGCGGCATCGTGCCGTTACTTACCGTTCGGTAGATGGCGTGCGCGTACGATTGGACGTCGTTGTAGCTCGAGAGATCTATGCCGGAGCCCTTCATGTGCTCGACGTCGATATCGGTAAACATCGGACGGATATCTCTGGCGAAGCTCGTGGTGATCTCGTCCGCCATGTGCGCGCCTCCGGAAATGTGCCGACAGGAGTTGGTTGCGGGGGGTGGATTTGAACCACCGACCTTCGGGTTATGAGCCCGACGAGCTACCGGACTGCTCCACCCCGCGGCGACCGACTTACTTACGACGAGCCCGGTTTTGCCCCTGCCGGCGCCGAAAGCGGGGCGAATGGCCCTCGGTGCGCTTGCGAAACGGATTCCGAAAATTCACCTCCACTGTCATCTCGAAGGGACGCTGCGCCCGGCGACCTTCGTCGAGTTGGCCGCAAAGCACGGCGTAGGGCTGCGGTATCGGCCGGAGTCGCTGGGCAACGGTGACGCTGGGAGCCAGGGTGATCCAGCGGACCCGTATCGGTTTGAAGGCATGGGGGAGTTCTTGTATCTCTTTGCGGCGGTCAGCCGCTCGCTGCGGGAGCCGAGCGACTATGCCAGGCTGGCGGCGGAGTTCGTCGATGACGCGCTGGCGCAAGGCGTCATCTACGGCGAGCTCTTCGTTTCGCCGCCGGTCTGGTCGTTCTTCAATCCAAGTCTCGACGTACGCTTGACGATGGAAGCAATCGTGAGCGAACTGCGGCGAGCGCGGCCGCGCGCGATCTTCCGACTCTTGCCGGATCTCACTCGAAACTTCGGCGAAGCCAAGGCGATGGAAACTGCACGAGCGATGGCGATCATGACCGATCTGGACGTCGTCGGGGTCTCGCTCGGAGGAGACGAAGTACGCTTTCCGGCGCGGCTCTTCGTCGGGCCCTTCGCCTACGTGCGCTCGCAGGGGCTGCACTGCGTCGCGCACGCCGGCGAAGCCGGCGGAGCGGCAAGCGTACGTGATGCCGTCGACCTGTTGGGTGCCGAGCGCATCGGCCACGGTATCCGTGCGCTGGACGATCCAAAGACGGTCGAGGTACTTGCGTCGCGTGGCATACCGTTGGAAATCTGTCCGACGTCGAATCGGCTTACCGGCGCGGTTCTGACCGATCATCCTCACCCGTACGTCGATTTTGACCGGCTGGGCTGTGTGGTAACGATCGATAGCGACGATCCCGCGCTCTTTGGCACGTCGATTACGGGGGAATACGAGCTCGTCGAAAGCACCGCGGGGCCCGGCGCACTCGAACGGTACGTGCGAAACGCGATCGAGGCGACGTTTGCACAGCCCTTCGAGAAGCGAGCCATGCGCGCGCAACTCGATCGGGCCGTCGCGGAACTTCACGAGCGATCGAGTAGTTAGAGCTTCTATGCCCGGACACTCGCACTCTCACTTCGCCGAATCGTTCGAAATGTATATGAAGGCCATCTATCGTCTCGAACGAGAGGGCCCCGGAGTGACGACCTCGGCGCTGGCGACGGAGCTCGGAGTTGCCCCCGCCAGCGTTTCGGGCATGCTCAAAAAGCTCGTCACCGATGGATACGTCGAACACGAAGTACGCGGCGACATCAAGCTGACGCGAAAAGGCTTGGAGGTGGCCGTCGGCGTGGTACGGCGCAACAGGCTGGCGGAGCGTTTGCTCACCGACGTTCTAAAGATGCCGTGGGACGAGGTCTACGCCGAAGCCTGCATTCTCGAGCACGCCATTACCGAGCGCGTCGAGGAGCGGTTAGTGACGGCGCTCGGCAACCCGCGCACCTGTCCGCACGGCCATCCGATTCCGCCAAAAGATCTCACGGAGCCGGTGCGAACCGGCAGTCCGCTCGCGCAAGTCGAGCCCGGGAAACGCGTGACCGTTTCGGGCGTGACCGAGCAGATGCCGGAGATCTTGCGCTATCTCGGTCAAGTCGGATTGCGCCCCGGCGTTAAACTTCGCGTGATCGACAAGGCGCCGCTGGGAGGCCCGATTACGATCGAGATTTCGGGCGAGCGTCACGCGATCTCGCTGGAGCTGGCGCGCACGGTGATGATCGCATGATCACTCGCTTTTTGATCGTCGTCAACTTCCTGGCTTTTCTTTGGGAGTTGTCGGTTGGCGGTTCCAGCGTGCTTGGCAGTTTCGACAGCCCAGGCGCCCAGCGCGTTCTCGAAGAGGCCGCGTTGATTCCGGCTGCCGTGCTGCAGTATGGGCAATGGTGGCGCATCGTGACCGGAGCCTTCCTGCACGGCGGGTTAATTCACATCGGGGTCAACATGCTGTCGCTCTGGTTTCTCGGCCGCTTCATCGAGTACGCGCTGGGTTCGTGGCGCATGCTGCTCGTCTATATGGCGTCGCTGGTCGTTTCGGGGTTGGGGGTCGTCTACTTTAGCAATTCCATGACGCCGACCTTGGGCGCGAGCGGGGCGATCTTCGGCCTCTTCGGGGCGCTCTTCGCCATCGGCTTCAAACTGGGCAAGCCTGGAATGGACTTGGTGCGCTCGAACATTGGAATTCTCGTTTTGAATCTCATCATCACGTTTACGGTTCCCGGGATCTCTTGGCAAGCGCATTTGGCGGGGCTCTTGGCCGGCTTCGTTCTCACCTATGCGATCTACTATCCTCCGAGGCGCGTTGCACCGGTCGTGGTCGAGAGCTCGACTGGCCGCACCTTAGAAACGCAGTACGAATCGCCCCACGATCGCCAGGATTGGACGCAATGACGCTGGATCGGATCTTCGGATCCGACGGACCCTTCGCGCGCAATCTGCGCGACTTCGAACTGCGTGCGGGACAGCTGCAGATGGCGCAACTGGTGGAGCGCGGCATCATGGAAAACATGCACACGATCGTCGAAGCGGGTACCGGCGTCGGGAAGTCGCTTGCGTATCTCGTACCGGCGCTGCGCAGCGGCAAGAAAGTCGTGCTCTCCACGGGGACGATCGCTTTGCAAGAGCAGTTGGTTCAAAAAGATATCCCGCTGGTGGAAGCCGCTCTCGGCATCCCCGTGCGAGTCACACTCCTCAAGGGACGCTCGCACTATCTCTGCCGGCAAAAGTTCGAGCGAATGCGCGAAGACCGGCCGCTGGCACCGTCGCCGAGCCTGCAACGCGTGTCGGACTGGGCCGCCCGCACGCAAACGGGCGATCGCGCGGAGCTTCCGTTCGTGCTGCCAGGAGGTGAATGGGAGCAGCTCGATGCCGATGCCGACGAATGCGTCGGCGAGTACTGCCCGCATTTCCGAAATTGTTTTTACTTCAACAAACGGGATCAGGCCAAGTATGCCGACGTCGTCGTCGTCAATCACGCGCTCTTCTTTCTCGACCTGGCCGTCGGTGGCGGGCTCTTGCCGCCCTATGACGTCGCCGTGCTCGACGAAGCGCATCAGTGCGAGCGATGGGCGACCGATGCCCTCACCGCCGTGCTTTCGGGGGCAAGCATCGGGCGTATGCTGCGCAAGCTCCATCGAAACTACGAGCTGCCCGCGGTCTTCGACGGCGAGTTCGATGCGGCCGTTCGAGGGTTGGAAGCATCGCTCGCGCGCGTTCCGGGCGATCGTTATCCGCTTGCCGCAAACGAGGAAGCGGGACCTGCGCTGTTTGCGCTGCGCGAAAGCCTCTACCGTTTGGAAAACTGGTTGTTCGCGAACTGGACGGATGCGCGTAAACACAAACCCGAGGGCGAGACGCTCGCCGAAGCGGAGCGCCGCCGCGACTTGATGCTGCGACTCGTCGTTGCGCACGAGAGCGTTGTCGACCGCATCGAGGGCGGCTCGCCTGAGGCAATCGCATGGGCGGAGCGCAGCGAGTCGGATGCGCGCTACTCGGTGCATTGTGCGCCGCACGAGGTTGCGGAGTTTTTGCGGACTACGCTCTTCGCGCGCACGCCGAGCGTCATCTTGACCAGCGCGACGCTCTCGAGCAACGGATCCTTTGACTTCATCCGCCGCACGCTTGGAATCGACGATGCGCAAGAGCTCGTCGCCACGTCGCCGTTCGACTACGCGCGCCAAGCTCGCCTTTTTATCGCGCCCGCGCAGCTCAACCCAAAGTCGCCGGATTTTGCGCGCCGCGCCGCACCTCTCATCGAAGAGTGTCTGGACCGAACGCGTGGACGAGCCTTCGTGCTTTTCACTTCGTACGCGCGCTTGCGGGAAGTCTACGCGTTGCTTGCAGATCGTCTCGCTTTTCCGGTTCGGCTGCAAGGCCAGCTTCCGCGCTCGCACCTCATCGACTGGTTTCGACGAACGCCCGGCGCGGTGTTGTTTGCAACGGGAACGTTTTGGGAGGGAATCGACGTCGTCGGCGACGCGCTCTCGTGTGTGATCATCGACCGGCTTCCCTTTCCTTCGCCGAGCGATCCGCTGGTTATGGCGCGCGTTCGCGCGCTAGAGGCCCGCGGTCTGGACGGCTTCGAGCACTACATGGTTCCGGCCGCCACGGTGCGCCTCAAACAAGGTTTCGGGCGCCTCATTCGCAGCGGCAGCGACCGCGGCCTAATGGCCTTGCTCGACGGGCGCGCCATATCGACGCGCTATGGCGCCACGATTCTCTCGGCGCTGCCTCCGGCGTTGCGCATCGAGCATCTCGACGACCTCGCCCCGTTCTTTTCATCGGAACGCTCGATCGTATCGTAGCTACTCTTCGTGCGCGACCTCGATCTTGGCGCGCTCGGCAAGCTCGTGCACGATCGAAGAGTCCGCTAGGGTGGTCGTGTCCCCGAGCGTGCGCCCCTCGGCAATGTCGCGCAGCAAACGGCGCATGATCTTGCCGCTGCGCGTTTTGGGGAGCTCTGGCGTGAACGTCACGTACTTCGGACGGATGAATTTGCCCAGCTTTGCCCCGACGTGGTCGCGCAGCTCATCCGCAAGCTCCGGCGATCCGGTAACGCCTCCCTTGAGCGAGACGAATGCGTACGCGGCCTGCCCCGTCATCTCGTCGAGCTTCCCGCAGACCGCGGCCTCGGCGACCTGCGGATGATCGACCAGCGCGCTTTCTACCTCCGTCGTCGAGATGCGGTGACCGCTGACGTTCATTACGTCGTCGATGCGACCCATGAACCAGTAGTTGCCGTCGGCATCGCGATGCGCGCCGTCGCCGGCGAAGTATAGATGGGGAAACTTCGACCAATAGGTCTGCTCGTAGCGCTCGTCGTCGCCCCAAATGCCGCGCAGCATGCCGGGCCACGGTTTCGTGAGCACGACGTAGCCGCCGCCGCCGAGCGGCACGCTCTCGCCTCGATCGTTCACGATGTCGACGCCGATGCCGGGCAACGGCCGTGTCGCACTGCCCGGCAGCAGGGTCGTTAGGCCAGGGAGCGGCGCGATCATGATGCCGCCGGTCTCGGTCTGCCACCAGGTATCTACGACCGGCGTCTTGCTCGCACCGATCCACTCGCGATACCAGATCCAAGCTTCGGGATTGATGGGCTCGCCGACCGTACCCAGCAGCCGCAACGATGAAAGATCGTGCGCAGCGGGATATTCCGTCCCCCACTTTATGAAGGTTCGGATCGCCGTCGGTGCCGTGTATAGGATCGTGACGCCGTACCGTTCGACGATCTCCCAAAATCGGTCCTTATCGGGAAAATCGGGCGTGCCTTCGTAGATGACGCTCGTCGCGCCGTTTGCCAAAGGTCCGTACACGACGTACGAGTGTCCCGTCACCCAGCCGATGTCGGCCGTGCACCAATAGATATCGTCCGCCGCTTTGAGGTCGAAGACGAGCTCGTGCGTCATCGCCGCCTGAGTCAGGTATCCCGCCGTCGTGTGCTTGATGCCCTTCGGCTTGGCAGTGGTCCCGCTCGTATACAGAAGGAAGAGCAGGTCCTCGGCGTTCATCGCTTCGG
>Ga0182015_10004817_pt1 | contig 14318 bp, 13 predicted proteins | sample 712P3MmetaG_FD_120478 | JGI IMG/M metagenome (GOLD analysis project Ga0182015, IMG submission 120478) | Permafrost microbial communities from Stordalen Mire, Sweden - 712P3M metaG | ecosystem: Environmental > Terrestrial > Soil > Wetlands > Permafrost | place: Sweden: Stordalen | collected...
GAGACCCGGCCGCAGGTCGCATCGGCAACCCAGTGGGGCTCGCCGCCATCGACCACGTGGTCGCGAACGTCGAGGAAGGACGCCTGGACGAATGGTCCTCGTGGTACGCGAGGGTCTTCGGGTTCACCGAGCTACGGCACTTCGACGCCGACCAGATCTCGACCGAGTACTCCGCCCTGCGTTCGACGGTCATGTGGAACGGGGGGGAGATCAAGCTCCCGATCAACGAGCCGGCTCAGGGCCGCCGCAAGAGCCAGATCCAGGAATACCTCGACTCCTATCACGGCCCCGGCGTCCAGCACATCGCTCTGGCGACGACCGACATCGTCCGCTCGGTCGACGAGTTGAAGCGCCGCGGCGTGCGCTTCCTCGTTCCGCCCTCGACGTACTACGACCACGCCCAGCTGCGCTGCGCCGGCCTCGACCTGCCCTGGGCCGACCTGGAAAGGCTCGGCATCCTCGTCGACGTCGACGGAGGCGGCTACCTCCTGCAGGTGTTCACCGAGACGTTGATGGACCGGCCGACGCTGTTTCTCGAGATGATCCAGCGCGAAGGGGCGACCGGATTCGGTGACGGCAACTTCAAGGCCCTGTTCGAGGCCATCGAGCACGAGCAGGCAAGGCGCGGCAATCTGTAGTCCGGGTCGGAGCCGACCCGTGAGGAGGTTCTGACCGTGCCGCAATACCGGCGAGTTGGCGACATCCCGCCGAAACGTCACACCGTCCACCGATCGTCCACCGGTCGCCTGGCCGAGGAGCTGATGGGCGAGGAGGGCTTCTCGGGCGCCTCGTCGTTGCTCTACCACCGCTTCTCCCCGAGCGCGATCCTGAGCGCCGAAACGGTCCTGATGGCGCGGGAGTGCCCGGCCCCGAACGACGCCCTCCGACCCCTGCACCTTCGCCTCGGGTCCTTCGGTGAGGCGGGAGACCCGGTCACCGGCCGACGCTTGCTGCTCGGCAATCCCGACGTCAACGTCTCCTGGGTCCACGCAACACATTCGAGCGAGCTGTACCGCAACGCAGCGGGAGACGAGATCGTCTTCCTCGCCGAGGGCCGAGGCGTGCTCGAGTCGGTCTTCGGGCGCCTCGAGGTCGGGCCCGGCGACTACGTCGTCGTGCCGGCTTCGACGACCCACCGCTGGGTGGTCGACGGCGACGGGCCGGTACGGATGCTGGTACTGGAGGCAACAGGCCACGTCACGATTCCCGCCCGTTACCTGACCACCACCGGGCAGTTGCGCGAGGGCGCCCCCTACTGCGAACGGGACCTCCGTGGGCCGGAGGGTCCGCTCGCCGTCGACGGCGAGGAGGTGCCGGTGCTGATCCGCCATCGTTCGGGCTGGGCGCGCCACGTACACGCCTGCCACCCGTTCGACGTCGTCGGCTGGGACGGCTGCGTGTACCCGTTCGCCTTCTCGATCAAGGACTTCGAGCCGATCGTCGGACGGCTCCACCAACCACCGCCGGTGCACCAGACGTTCGCGGGGCCGGGCTTCGTGGTGTGCAGTTTCGTACCCCGGCTTCTCGACTTCGATCCCAATGCCGTCCGCGTCCCCTATCACCACGCGAACGTCGACAGCGACGAGGTGCTGTTCTACGTGGACGGCGACTTCACGAGCCGGATGGGATCGGGCATCGGGTCGAACTCGATGACGCTGCACCCCGCCGGCTTCGTGCACGGGCCCCAGCCGGGGAGCGTCGAGGCCGCGGCGGGCGCCAGTCGCACGGACGAGACGGCGGTGATGCTGGACACGTTTCGCCCGCTCGGGGTCACTCCCGCCGCGCTCGGCGTGTCAGACGACCATTACCTGCACAGCTGGGCACGGCCGTCGTCTGACGCCCGCGGCTGAGCTCGCGCCGGCCTCGGGCGGGCTCTCGCCGGCAGGCTCTCGCCGGGCAGGATAGGCACTTGTCGGTAGTTGTCGGCTCTGGCGCAGACAACGACCGACAGGCGGCCACCAGCGTCGGGCGCCTGACGAGTCAGCCTGCGGCCAGGCGGGCGTACTCCTCGTCGTCGTACCCGTCGAAGAAGGCCGTGAGCTCGTCGATCAGGCGATCGAACGACTCTCCTGCGAACAGGACCGGCTGGTAGCGCGTGATGTCGTAGTCCATCGTCCCCATCGCCTCGAGGTCGAAGGGTCGGATCTCGGCGGACCGAAAGGCCTCGATCTCGCCGAAGGACGAGAGCAGGCCGGCGCCGTACGCGCGGAGCTCCCCGCCCTCCCAGAGCACGCCGAACTCGAGGCTGAACCAGAAGACCCGACTGAAGAAACCGAGCGACTGCTCGGTCGTCGCCCTGAGCGACGCCTTGCCTGCCGCCTCGTAGAGATCGGCGAATCGGTCGCCGGCGAGCATGTTGGCGTGCCCGATGATCTCGTGCACGATGTCCGGCTCGGGGGTGTAAAAGGGCACCGAGTGGTGCCGGATGTACTGGGTCGAGTGGAACGTGCGATCGGCGAGGGCCCCGTAGAACTGCCGCGTCGGGACGAGTCCCGCCACCGGCAAGATGTGGAATCCCGTCAAGGAAGCGAGGCGCTCGTCAACTTCCCGCAGCTGCGGAACGCGGTCGGTCGGAAGCACGAGCCGCTTGGCTGCGTCCAGGTACGCGCGGCAGGCATAGGTCTCATGCTTGGCAGCCAGCTCGGAGGAGACGACCCGCCAGACGTCATCCTCCTCGGGGGAATACTCAACGTCGGGAATCGGGTCCGGCCGGCGGTAGACCTCTGCCACCTCGGCGATGGCGGCCCGCCTCGTCCGGTAGGCCAGATCGGTTACTCCCGGATGATCATCGGGAAGCTCGAGAATCCGGGGCTCTGACCGTGCGGTCGTCATAGATCAATTGTCTGCTCCTGGCGCGGGTTGTGCAACAGCGGGGTTACCGCCGGGCCGGCGGGAGTCGCCACCGGCGTGGGGCGCGACGAAATCAACGGCGCAGGAATTGGTCTCGCCCGAGCACGGCTCTCGCGCTGCCGTGCGCAGCAGCCAGGTCCCCTGCGGCACACAGACAAAACCGCTGAGAGCTGCTGCCTTCCGGCCCTGACTCGATTCACGGTCGCCCGTTGCGCAGAACCCGGCTACTGCGCGCGACAGCGCCAGCAAGTGCAACGATAGCGTCTCTAGCCACCTGGAGGGGTGCGAGAGCGGCCGAATCGGCACGATTGGAAATCGTGTGACCTGAAAGGGTCCGTGGGTTCAAATCCCACCTCCTCCGCCGCAAACGCCCTGGTGAGGAGCTTATACCCCCGCTTGTGAAAGCCCACACTCTGGGGCGCCGAGCGGTTTGACCACCAAACTGACCACCAAACTCTCCGCTCTGGGCTCGACCGGCTCTCTTCAGGACGAGCTCCGCCAGTCCATCAGTCTCTGAGTAACTGTCAGAGCCCGCCGAACAATCGCTGCGAGTTCCGCCAGCGCCGGCGGCAACTCGACGCAACGATCTGGACGCCTCGTGCGTGTAATTGCGTAGACGGCTGCATTGCTGAGCGGCCAGACCGAGGCGGGCGAGTGGTCAGGGAAGAGGATGCACATGAGTTCGACGTGCTCTACCGCCGCCTCTTGCCCCGAGTCATGGGCCAGGCCTACGCGATGACCGGCAACAGGGCCGCAGCAGAGGATCTCATTCAGGAGGCATTCGGTCGCGCGTGGGTCCGATGGAGCCGTGTGCGCCGGCTCCAGAATCCCGAGGCGTGGATCAGGCGGGTCATGTTGAACCAGGCCATCAGTGACTGGCGAAAGGCGTCAAGGCCCAATCTTTTTGACCCGGGCACTCAAGCCGGGGGTGAACCCGACGTCGATGCCCTCTGGCTCGCACAGTCGTTGCGCAGATTGCCGCGAAATCAATGCCGAGCCGTCGTGCTCCACGACGCAGCGGGAATGACGGTGCCCGAGATCGCTCGTGAGCTGCACGTCCCCGCCGGCACCGTGAAGTCGTGGATCTCTCGGGGGCGAGCCGCTCTGGCACTTCTACTGACCGACTCTAAGGAGGATGTCCGACATGGCCGAGGATGAAGTCCGAGACTTGATCCGTTCAGTTGCGCGGCGCGGGACCGCTCTTGGAGTCAGCACTCTTCCCGAAGAGATTCGACACAACCTCTCGCACAGTCGACACGCCGGCGGCCACCGGATCGCCACCGCTTCGGTCCTCAGGCGCCGGCTCACTCCCGTGTTCGTTGCGGCGATCGTCTTGGCGGTGTTCTTCGTCCCGGTGCCTCACGTCAGCCTGTTCAATCGCCTCGTTGCCCCCACCAAGTCGTCGACTGTGCCCTCGACCGTGCCGAGCACGTCCTCCACCAGCCCCGGCTCCAGCGGCCCGAGCCTGGCGGGAATCGACGGACCAGCGGCCTGGGCGTTGTCGGCGACTCAGCTGTCGGTGTCAGATGACGGCGGCCTGGATTGGTCCGCTGTGGCGCTTCCCGCTGGCGTCGACGCTGGTGGCGTGACCTCAGTCGTGCAGGCTCCGAACGGAGAGCTCTTTCTGGCGGCCGTGAAGGGGAGCACGGTCAGGCTCTACCGCAAGGCAAGCTCGACCTCAGCCGGGTGGTCGTACACCACGCTGGTGCCGTCCTGGTCATCTGCCGCTACCGGGTTCGCATTCCAGACGAGTTCGGTCATGATCACGCCGGGTCCAACTGGCATGGTGACCGTCGTAGTCACCGATGAGCTGAGCCACACCGAAGCTATCCCGAGGCTTTTCGTCTCCTTGGATGACGGCGCCACGTTCCGACAGTACCCCACGCCTGCACGGAGCAATCTGAACAGGTACTGGTCGTCGGTCACCTTCATCACGCCGGCATCCGGGCTCGTGGTCTCCGGCACCGGGGCAGGAGGCAAGGAAGCACTCTTCCACACCTCGGACGGAGGGACGTCCTGGACGCCATCGACGATCGCAGGACTCCAAGCAAGCGCCAACGTCGCGTTCGGCACTCCCTTCGCGGAGGGATCGGACATCGACCTCCCGGAAGTCACGTCCTCGAGCGATGGAGCCGAGACGCTCTCGCTGTACGTGAGCGGGGACGACGGGGCGACGTTCACGGGCCCGATCGGCCGCGCTGTCAGCGCCCCCAATTCTCTCAGTCCGCTGGCCGTGCGCGGACAAAGCCTCTGGGTCGTGCACGGGGACAAGGTCTACAAGTCGGCGAACGACGGCCAAACGTGGACAGTCGTCACCACGGCCGGCCTCCCTGAAATTTCGGCCATGAGCCTCACGAGCGCTTCGACCGCAACTGCCGTCGCTGGAACCTCGAGCTGCGCGAAGTTCAAGACTGACTGCACGTCTGACACATATTTTGTCCGGACCACCGACGGTGGGCAGAGGTGGAACATCTTGTCTGATGTGCCAACAGGCACAGCGGTGCCCGTGAGCGGCCTGACTGTGGGACCGATATGGCCAGTCGGGGCCAACACGGTGTGGGCGGAGTGGGGACAGAACCTCCCAGGCGGCGCTAGCGGCGGCGCGCAGGGACTCGAGCGCAGCACCGACGGCGGCAAGGATTGGACCGACGTCACCCCACCGGGTTTGGACAGACAGGTAGGCGACCACTTCATCACCGACTTCTATGCCCTCGACACCGACCACGCCTGGGTCACCTACGGAGGGGTCGCTTCCAACGCCCTGCAAACTGTCGCCTCCACGTCCGACTCGGGGCGTCACTGGAAAGTCGAAGGCCGTAGCCCGAGCACGTACGGGTGCGAGCTCCAGTTCGTCACGGCATTGGACGGCTGGTGCGCAGCAATCGGCGCCGCCGCGGGATCGGAGGGTGTGGATCTCTACCGGACCGAAGACGGTGGCAAGCACTGGCGACTCGTCTCCGACACCGGCCCGACCACCGGCTCTCCCGGCTCGCTCCCGTTCGGCTGCGACAAAAACATCCAATTCGTGAGCCCGAGCGTGGGATGGGCCGTCTTCTCTTGCAACGGAGGCGGCCCCGCCCCCCTCTATGAGTCGACGAACGGCGGGAGGACCTGGGTAAGCCGGGAAGTGACAAAACCGTCAGGGCTCTTTGGGTACGGTGGCTTTGCCGGGGTTCCGGCGCTCGTGGGTGCCGACGGGGCGGTTGGTTACACCTTCCAGCTCAATGGCTCGACACGCCGGACGGTCGTCTATGTAAGCACTGATGCGGGAGCCTCCTGGCATGCGGTCGCGCCACCCGGACGGGCCGAGGGATGGCTTGTCGACACCATGACCCCATTGCATTGGCGATTGGTGAACGGCGATCACATCCTCGCCACCGATGACGGAGGGCGGACCTGGCACACGATCACGAGCAACGTCAGCTTCAACCTCTTCTACGACTTCACCTCCCCGGGGCCTCCCGTCGTCGACTTCGTGACAAACGAGGTCGGATGGATCGTGAGCACATCGGGCGCAGGCACGTCATTGTGGCGAACCACCGATGGCGGTAGCACGTGGCGTCGTGTGGTCGTAAACGGTCATAAGTCGGAACCATGACCTAATGCCGTCCCACCGATCATCTTCTGTAGGGCTTCGAATGGGGCCGCTCGTCCAGCCGGTTGACGGAGACCGTCAAAGGCGTATGATCACAGCGTGAACGGTACCACGCCGAAGGCAGAGATCGACCCCGACAGCCCGGTCCCGTTGCACGAGCAAGTCGCCGCTGCCGTGCGCCGCGCGATCGCCGACGGCGAGGCAAAACCCGGTGAGCGACTCCCTCCGGCACGGGACATGGCAAAGGTGCTCGGGGTGAACTCGAACACGGTCTTCCGTGCGCTGCACACCCTTCGAGACGAGGGCCTGCTGGAGTTCTCGCGCGGCCGCGGCGTGTCGGTCACCGGCGTCGCTCACCAGCGCAGCGCCGTGGTCGTGAAGGCACGCGAACTGGTCAAGCTCTCCCGGCGTTTCGGGTACCGACCCGAAGAACTGCTGCGGATCATCGAGCAGGTTTCGTAGATGGGGCCAACGTGACCATCCTTGACGACCAGCCCCGAACGGCTCTTGGCGGCGCAGAAGCCGACGCGCTCATTGAGGAGGCGCGACGACGCCAACGGCGAAGATGGTGGTCGATCGGCGCCGTCGTTGCCATTGCCCTCGCTGGTTGGCTGGGTGGCGGATTTCTCGGTACGAGCAAGCCAACACCAGCGCCGAAGGTCCGGCCGAAGCCCGTTCTAGATGTTCGCCCGGGTGTGACGGGGTTCGCTTGGAAACGAATCTCGACGCCTTTCGCTCCCTCAGATCGCTTTGGGCCGCTCGCCTATGACTCGGCAACCGGCCAGCTCATTCTGATGGGTGGTAGCAGGGTCATGCAACTGCACTATCCAGCGAGCAACGTCAGCAGCGAAGTGATCCTTGATGACACCTGGGTGTTCGCGAAGGGCTCCTGGCATCGGATGCACCCTCGCGTGTCGCCTCCTCGGGGTAGCGGGGCCGGAGTCATGGCCTGGAACCCGACTCACCGCGTTGACGCCATGGCCTATGACCCGGTTCGTCGCGAGATCATCCTCGTCACCCCTCCCGAGTTCGCAAGTGGCACCACCCGAGTGCTCCAAACCTCGACGACGTGGGCCTGGACAGGCACCCAGTGGTCGAAGGTGTTCTCGACTGGACCAGCTTGGGGCAGCATCCAGCAGGGTGAGATGGTTTATGACCCTCGAACCCTCCAGCTCGTCTTCGCGCCTGGAGATGGCGGCAGCACGTGGGTCTTGGGCCATTCGGGCTGGATGCGCGGCGCGGAGACACCGCGGCCCTTTTTTGCGATGGCATACGACCCGCTCACCGGCCGCCTCATCGGCAGCACATCGGTCATGTGGTGGTGGGACGGCCATGGCTGGCACGAATACAGAAATCTCCCGCAGGAGTCGGACTTGCCGATCTCGACTCCAATAAGTGGTGCTCCTATGGGAACTGGCTTCCCGGTCACAGACGAAGCAACTCGACAAGTCGTCGTCATCGGTGATTACCCCGGCATCCCCATCCCGTACGCCCACCCGACCAACTTGTTCACATGGCTCGGGGGCATCTGGCGTCCGATCCAAACCAGAACCGGCACGACACCCAACAACCCGGATGGCGGCTTCTCGCTTGCCTACGACGGCGCGCTGCAGGCCATCGTCGCCTTTGGCGCTGACAAGCTGGTCCAGACAAAGTCCGGCGCGTGGGTTCCTGGCCCCAGTGAGACTTGGGTGCTGACGCATGCTGGATGACCTCAGGATGCTCCACACCGTTCGAGACGAGGGGTTGCTGCAGTTCTCCTGCGGCCGAGGCGTGTCGGTCACCGGCGTCGCGGACCAGCGGACCGCCGTGGTCGAGAGGCACGCGAACTGGTCAAGCTCGCCAGGCGCTTCGGGTACCGGCCCGACGAGCTACTGAAGATCATTGAGCAGGTCTCGTGGATGGAGTCGCCGTGACACTTCTGGACGACGAGCAGCTGACAGCTCACGTCGACTCGGACGCCAAGGCGCTCATCGAGGAGGCGCGTCGGCGGCACCGGAAGCGCTGGTTTGTCATCCGCATCTTCGTGCTCATCGCTGTGGTTGTGGGTGGTGTCAGTTATTCGGTCGTCGGCCGACCGGGTGCCCGAGCACGTCACACCGGAGCGCCGTCACCGACGAAGACGCTTTCTACGGCGCACGACTTCGTCTTGCCCAAGGCTCCTAACGCGCTGGCCATCGCGCCGAACGGCGACCTGCTGGTTCTCGATAGCGGCAGAGACCAGATTCTCCAGCGTCTGTCCTCAGGCAAGTTCCGAGTCCTTGCTGGTGATGGCAAGCGCGGGTTTTCCGGTGACGGCGGCCCGGCGGTCCGTGCCAAGATCAACGTCGGCTACCAGGCTGGTATCGCCGTCGCAAAAAGTGGGACCGTCTACTTCGCCGACGACGGGAATGGCAGGGTCCGCGAGGTTCTACCAGATGGGATCATCAGGACGGTCGCAGGAGGCGGCACTGTGTCCCTCGGAACGAGGTCTCTGTCCGCGCTCAGCGCGTCGTTCGGCCAGATATTCTCCCTGTTCGGCCTGGTCATCGGCCCCAACCGGCAGCTCTACATCGGCAGCGCTAAGGGCGTCTATCGCCTCAGCTCCGATGGCATCCTTCACTGGGTCGTCGGCAGCTCGGTCAACCCGAAGGACTGGGGCGGTGTCTACTCCAATCCCGCTATCCAGAGTGACTTCGCACCGGCCGTTCGACTGGCGTTTGACGGAAGGGGCGACCTCCTTGCCGCGGGGGGAGGAGGTTGGGGCCTGTATGAGAAGACGCGGACTGGAAAGCTCCGCTTCGTGGAGGTCTTCCGTGGGAACGGATTCTGGGGTTCGCTCGCCGAGGGAACCGGAGGCAGTGTCGTCATGTCGTACCGGGACGGTATTTTCCGATTCTCGCCATCGGGCATGATCAAGCCGATTCGACTCTCGGCGACAACCGATGCCTCCCCGCTCAATGCCGCTCTCGGAAAGAGGAACATCTTCATTGGAGGGGGTGGCGTGGTCGTCGGGCCCAATGGCGACATTTATGTTGACACCAACACTGGCAACGCATTTACCTCAGTGAGCGCCATTCTCGACCTGCGTCCGAGCGGGAAAGTATCCGTCCTCTGGAAGTCCTGATGCTGCCAGGCAAAACGAGCCGTTGCCGTTGATGGGGCGTGTACGTTGGTCATCAGGCATTCCGCCCTCGGGCAGACTGAGCGGGCGCCTATGGAGCGAGGAGGGCACAGATGCGGCGTGACCCGACTCGTCGAAGCCGGTGGCGAACGATGGCGACATGGTCCGCGATTGGCAGCGTGCTCGTGGTCGTCCCGTCCTTGGCGCCAGCAGCACCTGCGTCGGCCACAGCTCCACGGTGGTCGGTGGCGGCCTCATACCCTCCCGCCGTCGGTGAGCTCAACGGCGTCGCCTGCCCATCGACGACCGTCTGCGAGGCCGCAGGCTTCAGCGCCTCAGGGACGGGCTTTGTCGTCCGGACTGTGAACGCCGGAAGGACGTGGGCACGCGAGAGCCTTCCCGCTGGCGTCGGCTCGCTCCTCGCCATTTCCTGCGGGTCGGTGGCGACGTGCGAGGCGGTGGGTTCGAGCGTCGGCCTCACGGGACGTAATACAGGCACCATCATCGTCGGGACCACGAACGGTGGGACAACCTGGACACGACAGCTGCCTCCCGCGGGCGTCGTCGGCCCTCTCAGCGCCATCGCCTGTGGCTCGGCGACCAGCTGTGAGGTCGCCAGCTCTGACTCTGTCATCGGGACCATAGACGGTGGGAAGACCTGGACTCTCCAGCACCTTCCCGCACCCTTCGAGGGGCTCACGAACCTCGCCTGCCCGTCCGCCTCCATCTGCGAGGCGGTGGCCGGCTGGTCCGTGATCGAGACCGCGAACGGTGGGAGAAGCTGGACATATCAGAGCCTGAAGGCCAAAGGCGTCTCTGGGCTGCGAGATATCGCCTGCGGGTCGACGACCACCTGCGAGGCCGTCAGCTCGTCGAGCGCGATCGTCGGGACCGCAAATGGCGGAGCAACCTGGGCCGTCCAGAGCCCGCCAGCTGGCGTCGGTTCGCTCGACGGCATCGCCTGTGCCTCGCCGAGCACCTGCGAGGCGGTCGGTGCGTCGTTCCCCATTGGGACCACGGACGGCGGGGCGATGTGGACCGGCCAGAAGCTGCCCACGGGTGTCGGGGGACTCGGGGCGATTGCCTGTTCGTCGCCGATGAGCTGCGAAGCGGTGGGCTCGGTCTCCGCCAAACTGAGCGCCGCGGTCATCGGCACCACGGCCGGCGGTGCGACCTGGACCCAGCAGAGACTGCCGGCTGGCATCGGTCCTCTCGACGGCATCGCCTGCGCCTCGGTGACAGCCTGCGAGAGCGTTGGGTCCGGCGTCACCGCCGGCTTCGTCTTTGGGACCAGGAACGGGGCGAGATCCTGGACGCCTCAGAACCTGCCCGCAGGAGTAGGCCCCGTACTCGGTATCGCCTGCACCTCGGTGACGAGATGCTTCGCCGTGGGATCCAACCACTCCTTTAGAACGGGCGGCTTCGTCCTCCGAACGGTCGATGGCGGGAGGAGCTGGACCCTGCAGCGCCTGCCCGTAGGCATCGTCGATGACATCGCGTGTTCGTCGGCGACGAACTGCGAGGCGGTGGGTTCGAACCTCGCCCAAATCATCGGTGTCGTCCTCGGGACGACGAATGGCGGGAAGACCTGGAAGCTCCAGCGCCTGCCGGCTGGCGTGGGCGAGCTCGACGGCATCGCCTGTTCGTCGCCGACCACCTGCGAGGCGGTGGGTTCCAACCCGCCCTACTTCCGCGGCGGCGTTGTGATCCTTGAGACCACGAACGCCGGCAAGTCTTGGAAGCGCCAGCACGTGCCCGCTGGAGTCGGCCCACTTGATGCGATCGACTGTCCGTCGGTGACCGTCTGCGAGGCTGTGGGTTCCAGGTCCGTGCTCAGCCCGGGATTTGTCCTCGGCACCACGAACGGGGGCGGCACTTGGGCGCGTCAGGTCCTGCCCTCCGGTATCGGTGGCATCCTCTCCGTCGCGTGTTCGTCGGCAACTACCTGTGAGATGACCGGAGTCAACGCCACCGGCGCGTCCGCCGTCGTCCTTCGAACCGCGAACGGCGGAAGGACCTGGAATCGGCAGAGTCTGCCCGCAGAAGTTGGCGAACTCGAGGGAGTCGCCTGTCCCGCGGGAAACCGATGCGTCGCCGTTGGATTCGGAGAAAACGAAGGCACGCTCATTTTGGCCTATCGATGATCGAGCTCATTGTCCCGCGCGGTCACGCCGAGATGCCGGGCACGTTCCCCTGAGACTCCTGCTTGTTAATCCGAGTTGACGTGCACCATCCGAACTCAGACGGCGGGATCCTGGGCTGAAGTCGCGGGCTGCGGCGGAGCGAGCACGCGGTCCATTGCCGCTGCGGCGTCGCGGAGCGCGCTCGCGTACACGTGAGCGTACGTGTCCATCGTCAAGGAGTAGGAGGAATGCCCCAGCGTCTCCATCACGACTCGTGGTGACACGCCTTGGGCCAAAAGGAGACTTGCAGCAGTGTGCCGACAATCGTAGAGCCGGTGATGAGCGACGCCGGCTCTCTTTAACAGTAGGGCGAACTGCCGTGACATCTCACTCCTGTGGAGCGGCGCGCCGACCTCCGAGCAGTAGACCAAGTCGAGGTTCTGCCAACCCGTGCCCGCCTTCAAGCGATCAGAGGACTGTCTGATTCGATGACTCTTCAGCGACTCGATGCAAACCGCGGGTAGGACGATCGTGCGCCGGCTCGTGCGCGACTTTGGCTCTTTGAACCGATAGCCGTCCGGCCCTCGCTCGAGAGCTCGTCGAACATGGAGAAGGGACTGGTCGAATTCGATGTCGGACCAGCGGAGACCCAGAGCCTCGCTCGGCCGCAGTCCGAGCGCCATAGCGACAGTGAAAAACGAAGCGAGCCGGTGGACTTGGGCGGTATCGAGAATCTGCCTCGCTTCTTCGGGAGTGAACGGAGCAACCTCCTTGCGCTTGACGGTGACCGGATCCACGGCGGTCGCGACATTTCGCTGGACGAGTCCCCATCGCAACGCCACATTCAGCGCGGCGCGGAGAGTCGCGTGAACATACTGCACTGTCCGTGGTGCAAACCCTTGTCGACGAAGATCGTTCAGCAGCCTCTGCACCATCGCCGCGGTGAGCTTGGTGAGGCGGACGTGGCCGATTATCGGAACGATGTGCCTCCGGACGTTGCTTTCGTATCCGCGCCATGTCGCTAGCTCTCGCCTGGGAGCGACCACCTCGGTGAGCCATTGGTTCAAGAAGGCGCAGATTGTGATTGAGTCGTCCCCGAGAACCCCAGTCTGGTCGAGAATTGACTGAGCTTCGCGTAGTGCTCTTGCGACTTCCCCCCGCGTCCTGCCGTAAATCGACTTTCGAACGCGACGACCGTCCCTCCAGCCGATGTCTACGCGCGCCTCCCAACGTCCGTCGGAGCGTTGGTGAATCAGACCGTCGCCTCTTCCCCTCCGTGACATGAGCTCCGTGTGCTCCCTCTACTCCGTAGGGTCTATGCAGCTAGGCGCTCTGGGCAGAGCGCAGCCGACCCACATATTCGTGGAGGGCGGAGACCGGGATGCGGCGACTTCCACCGATACGGATCGAAGAGAGCTCTTCGCTCCTCAGTAAATCGTAGACCTTTGAGCGCCCGATCGCGAGGACGCGCGCCGCTTGTTCGGGCGTGAGTAGTAGGCGCTCGACTGCGCGTGGCTGATCGCGGCACGCACACGATGTCGACTCCCAGATCGTCGTGTGTCCCACCGAGAGCCGCCGGGCAATGTCTTTTCGCGTCACGGGCAGCTGGTCGCCGTCGATGGAGGTCTCACTCACGGACGTCTCCCCAGGGACAGTCATAGTGTCGGCCGGTTAGACGTATTGCGCACTGGTGGGTCAGAGATCGTCTCAGCAACGAGGGGGCGAGTCGCGATGTAGGTGCCGCCGGGGATCGGCTTCGGCAAGGGTCGGCTTCGATCTAAAGCACCGGCAACTGCCCACGCCCCGAGCCCTTCAGCGCCCTTCTCGGCGAGCCAGGAGGCGGGGTCGTGGTCGCCCGGCAATGTAGTGACCAATACGGCGTGGCCCTGCCGGGCGGCTGCCATCGCGTGGCGAAGCGCGGACTCGCGGCCAGCCACGTCGCCATCGAAGGCGATCACCGGGGGAAATGGATGCAATCTCAGGACGTGGTCGAGCTGAAACGCCGACAACTCCCGACCCGATTGGGTGAGTGGACAGAACCGCCCTGCGGTGCCGGATCGCACGGCAGCGACGGCGATGGCCATCGCGTCGAGCGTGCCTTCGACGACGACCACCTGGCCGCGGCTCCCAGCAGTCGGGGACGGTAGCGGCTGGTAGAGGTTGACGGACTTGTCGAAGGTGGCGGTACGGGGCGGGTTTCTTGTACTTCGGCCAACGATCGTCGCCAATGTTGCGGCCGACGAAGCCGCAGAGGCGCTCTTGTTGGTCCCGAATCGGGATCAGCACTCGCTGGCGGTAGAAGTCGGTGACGCGGCCCTGCGCACTGCGATGGGCAAGCCCGGCATCCACGAGCTCGTCGCTGGCGAAGCCCTCAACCCGCATCGCGGTCACGAGACCGTCCGGACTTGCCGGCGTGTGGCCCACCTCGTCCCGGCCGGTGTGAGCCTCTAGCACGGCCACGTCGATCCCTCGTCGTGCGAGGTAGGCCGCGCCGCGCTCATGGAGCGGGCCGGAACTGAAGTGCGCCCAGGCCGAAGCCAGAGCCTCGAAAACGCGTGTCGCTGGCGTTCGGGAGAGGTCCGGGTCATCGACCTGGCTTGGCGGCTCGAAGGGGCACATCGAAGCCGCCGGGGCACGTCGGCCGGAA
>Ga0182015_10004818_pt1 | contig 14317 bp, 15 predicted proteins | sample 712P3MmetaG_FD_120478 | JGI IMG/M metagenome (GOLD analysis project Ga0182015, IMG submission 120478) | Permafrost microbial communities from Stordalen Mire, Sweden - 712P3M metaG | ecosystem: Environmental > Terrestrial > Soil > Wetlands > Permafrost | place: Sweden: Stordalen | collected...
CGACGGATCCGAAGAAGGCCAGCAAGGGCACCATCCGCGCCGATCTTGCGACCAGCATCGACGAGAACATCGTTCACGGTTCGGATGCGGAGGAGACCGCCGCCCGCGAGATTTCCTATTTCTTTCGTGAAATTGAGGTCTGTCCGCGTACGCGTTAGCGTATGCGGCGGGACTCATTCGACAAAGTGCACCCACGTGGCCGATGAACGCGTAAATTTGCTCGGGCTACCGCGCGCCGAACTCGAGGCGTTCGTGGCCTCGCGGCTGGGCGCGAAACCGTTTCGCGCGCGTCAGTTGATGAAGTGGATCTACCGGCGCGGCGCCGCCGAGTTCTCGTCGATGAGCGATCTTGCGCAGGATTTTCGCGCGCAATTGGCCGAGGTCGCCAAGATATCCGTGCCCGAAATCGTCACGCAGCAAAAATCCTCCGACGGGACGCACAAGTGGCTGCTGCGCCTGGACGAGGTGCAGGGCATCGAGACGGTTTACATCCCGGAACCCGACCGAGGGACGTTGTGCATCTCCAGCCAGGTGGGGTGCGCGATGGATTGTTCGTTTTGCTCGACGGCCCAGCAGGGTTTCAATCGCAACCTCAGCGTGGCGGAGATCGTCGGCCAGGTGTGGCTGGCGCGGCGCGAACTCGGCGCCCTCGACCCCACGGGCGCCACGCGCATCACCAACGTCGTGCTGATGGGAATGGGTGAGCCGCTCGCGAACTATCGCAACGTCGTGCCGGCAATGCGCGTGTTCATGGACGATCTGGGATACGACCTGTCGCGGCGGCGCGTGACATTGAGCACCTCGGGACTTGTGCCCCAGATCTACAAGCTGGCCGAGGAGTGCAACGTTGCGCTGGCAGTTTCTCTGCACGCCCCCAATGATGCATTGCGAAACGAGCTCGTGCCGATCAACCGCAAGCACCCGATCGACGAACTGCTCGCGGCATGTTGGCATTACATCGACAAGCAAAACGGCCGCAGCGTCACGTTCGAGTACGTCATGCTCGACGGCGTGAACGACAAGTCCGACCATGCCAGGCAGCTTGCGCGGCTATTGCGCGGGCGGCCGGCGAAGCTGAATCTCATCCCATTCAATGCATTCCCCGGCACGACCTACCGGCGGTCCCCGGCGGCTGCGATTCTGCGCTTCCGCGATATTCTGAACGATCATGGCGTGATCGCGACGATACGGCGTACCCGCGGCGACGACATCGACGCTGCGTGCGGGCAGTTGGCGGGGAAGGTCACCGATCGCACGCTGGTGCGGTTGGGAACCCGGCTCACCACGGTTTCGCGTTCGTCGGTGGAGGCTGGATGAAGATCAACGGCTTGGTCGCGGGGTTGGTCGTCATGCTGGGCTCCGGTCTCGGCGCGTGCTCGAGCAACGCCCAGTTCGGCCACAAGGCGACGCCGGAGAAACAGGCGTTGACCAACACGCAGCTTGCCATCGAATACATGAAACTCAACAAGCTGACGGAAGCCCGAAAATTCGCCGAGCGCGCCCTGCAGGAGGACCCCGGCAGCGCAAACGTGCAGGTGACGGCGGGCATCATGTACGAGCGGATCGAGGATATGCCGAAGGCCGGAAGAGCGTATGCCACCGCCGCGCGGCTGGGGAAGGCCGATCCCAACATTCAGAACACCTATGCGGGGTTTCTCTGCCGGACCGGCAAGACCGCCGCGGGCGAAAAACTGTTCGTCGACGTGGCGCGCAACCCCACCTATCAGACGCCCGAGGTGGCGCTGGTGAACGCCGGCGTTTGCGTGCGCAGCACCGGAGACATGGTCGATGCGCAACGCTACTTCAATCGTGCGCTGGCGCTGCGTCCCAACATGCCCGAAGCGCTGGTTCAGTTGGGGAACGTGGCGATCGACGCGGGCGACGGGGCCGAGGCGCTCGATTACGTGCAGCGCTTTCTCGCGGTGTACCCCGCGACTCCGGAAGTGCTGTGGCTGGGATTCCGCGCGCAGCGCAAATTGGGCGATGCCACGGCGGCGGCCGTTTTTGCACGGCGGGTGCAGACCGAATTTCCCGACTCCGAGCAGGCCAGAATGATGCGATCCGGCGCCGATCGATGAGCGAGCCGGCGGAAACGCTCGGCGAGCGCCTGAAGGCCGCCCGTGAGGCCAAGGGCGTGAGCGTGCCCAAGGCCGCACACGAATTGCACTTGGACCCGTGGGTGATCGAGGCGCTCGAAAGCGGCGACTATGCGCGCATCGGCCCGTCGGTGTACGTCAAGGGGCATTTGAAGCGCTATGCGGCGCTGGTCGGGCTGGTGCCCGCGGACATACTCGATGCGTATACCGCGCGATCGCCGGCGGCGGCGTCGCAACCAACCGCGGTCGTGCAACCAACCGCGGCATTGCAACCAGCGTCGGCACCGCCCGCGCCGGCGATGCGATTGCAGACCTCGCGTTTCGGGGGGGCGTCCGGAGTGCGACCGCCGTTTGCCGGTCTTGCCGCCGTGGCGCTGGTTCTCGCCGGCGTGTACTGGTGGATGAACCTTCGGCCGCGAACGGCCTCCATGCCGGGCGACCGCCCCGCGGTTTCGCGGACGGCGGCACCCGGCGCCGTCTCGTCCGTCGCGGACGGCGCGCCGCCCGCAGTGGTCGACTCCGGTGACGGAGCTTCGGATCGCACCGGCGACGCGGGGTCGGGCGCGCCGACCGCAGCGACGGCGATTCAAGGCCCGCGGATGGCCGCCACCGTTGCTGCGCACCTGCCCGGGGCGGTTGCCTCCGGCGAGGGCGATACGGTGGCTGGGATGGGGCCCGCACGGCTGCGCTTGAGTTTCTCAGCGGACGCGTGGGTGGACGTGCATGATGCCGCGGGCAGGCGGCTCTATGCCGGCAATGGGCGCGCCAACAGCGTCAAGATCATCGCCGGCATCGCTCCCATGAAGGTGTACATAGGGTTCGCAAGCGGCGTGCAGCTCCAAGTGAACAACCGCGTGGTCGCCATCGGCCCACAATTCGTCGCCGGGGACGTGGCGCGCTTCGAGGCGGGCGCCGACGGCGTGCTGCGCCGTGACGCCCGGCCCGCCACCGCCAGCAATCCGCATCCCCGCGGCTGATCGGAGAACCCTTGGGTAAGATCATCGAGCCCCTTCGCGGCGTTCACGACGTTTTGCCGGCACACGCGGCTGCGTGGCAGCACCTGGAACGCGTCACGCGGGAGGTATTCGCGGGCTATGGGTACGAGGAGTTTCGCGTGCCCATCATCGAGCAAACCCAGCTGTTCAAGCGTTCGATCGGCGATTTTACCGATATCGTCGAGAAGGAAATGTTCAGCTTCGTCGATCAGGGTGAGGATCACATCACGCTGCGCCCCGAGGCCACCGCCGGGATCGTGCGTGCCGTGATTTCGAACGGAATGCTGCGGGAGAACCGGCTGCGCGTATGGTGCATGGGTCCGATGTTCAGGCGGGAGCGGCCCCAGGCGGGGCGATATCGCCAGTTTCATCAGATCGATGCGGAGGCTTTCGGCTTTCCCGGCCCGGACATCGATGCCGAATTGATCCTGTTGTCGGCGCGGCTCCTGCGGCGTTTGGGCCTGACCCGGTTGAAATTGCTGGTCAATTCGCTCGGTACACCGGCCTCGCGCGCCGCCTATCGGGAGGAGCTCGGTGCGTATTTCAGCGCACACGAGGCCGCCTTGGACGAGGACAGCAAGCGGCGGCTCAAGGGCAATCCGCTGCGCATTCTCGACAGCAAGAATCCGGACATGCAGCGCCTGGTCGCAGGCGCGCCGCTGCTGGCCGAGTCATTGGATGCGCAGTCGAAGGAGCACTTCGAAGGGTTGTGCGCCCATCTCAAGATCGCGGGCATCGAGTATCATGTCGAGCCGCACCTGGTGCGGGGACTCGATTACTACACGCGCACCGTATTCGAGTGGACCACGGATGCACTGGGTTCCCAGAGCACCGTGTGCGCCGGCGGCCGGTATGACGGCCTGGTGGAACAGTTGGGGGGCACCAGCACCCCGGGAATCGGCTGGGCGATGGGGCAGGAACGCATCGTCATGCTTCTGGAGAAGCAGGGCATCGGGGTCACAAGAGACCGGCCGCAGGTCTACCTGGTGCTGGTGGGCGAGGGGACCGAGATGCCGGGCTTCCAACTGGCGGAACGGCTGCGCGATGCGTGGCCGGACCTGAAATTGCAAATCAACCTGGGCGGCGGCAGTTTCAAGACGCAGTTCAAGCGAGCGGACAAGAGCGGCGCGCAGTTCGCGATCGTTGTGGGCGATGACGAAGTGTCGCGCGGGGTCGTTGCGGTGAAGGACTTGCGCCGCGAATCCGTGCAAGAGGAATGCGCCACCGATCGAATCAGTGAACGCGTGGGGGCATTGTTGGGTCTTACGGCTGGGATAGTGGAGTAATCATGGCAGAAGATTATTTGACCGATGATGAACAAGTCGAACAAGTCAAACGCATCGTCGCGGAGAACTGGACGTGGGTCGCCGGCGGCATCGTGCTCGGCGCCGCACTCATCGGCGGATACCGCTACTACGACAATTACCGCAATGAGCGTGCATTGCGCGCCGCGGCCCGATTCGAAGAGATGACCTCGGCGCTCGAGCACAACGATCCGGCGAAGTCCCGGCAGGTCGCCGACACGCTCATCAGCGATTTTCCGGCCTCTCCCTACGCGGACCAGGCCCAATTGTTGTTGGCGCGACTGGACGTCGATGAGGGAAAGCTCGCGGATGCGGCCGCACCGCTGACGCAGGTCATGAACAATTCAAAGGACAGCGAACTGCGTCACATCGCGAGGTTGCGCCTGGCGAGAGTTTTGATCGATCGCGGCAAGCCGGACGACGCCATCACCACCCTGGCCGAGGATGCCCCGGGCGCTTTCGCGTCCCGCGCGCACGAAGTGCGGGGCGATGCGTTCTACGCGAAGCATGACTTCAAGAGTGCCGTGGGTGAATACCAGGCGGCATTGCTGGGCGGCGACGCCGGAGGCGTGGATTCCGGATTGCTGCAATTGAAGATTTCGGACTTGAGCGCAGCCGCCGCGCCGGCCGCTGCGCCGGCGACTCCCTCGACGCCGGCCGCCGCGACACCCACCCCTGCCGCCCCACTCAACAAGGCCAAACCCTGATGCGCTTTTTGCTTCTCGCGGGACTCCTCTCGCTGTTGATCGCCGGCGGCTGTTCCAAGGACAAGGACGTCGAACCGCCGGCGGTGCTGCTCAAATTTCCCGCCACGCTGCCGGTGAAAGCGCTGTGGAACGACAATGTGGGCGGCGGCAAGAAACAGGTCAAATTGCGCCTTGGGCTGGGGCCGGCAATCGACGATGGCCTGGTATTCGCGGCATCCGACAAGGGCGAACTGGCCGCGGTGGTCCTGGAGACCGGCAAGCAGCAGTGGGTCAAGAAGCTGAAGCTGCCACTGTCGGCGGGCCCTGCCGCCGGCTTCGGGATGATCGTGGTGGGTTCAAGCAAGGGTGAGATAATCGCGTTGGACGCCGCAACCGGAAATGAACGCTGGCGCACGCACGTGAATTCCGAATTGTTGTCGGCGCCGGCGATCGGCGAGAAGATGGTGGTCATGCGCTCGGTCGACGGCCGGCTGCATGGGTTGGCGGCCGATACCGGCAAGGAGCTGTGGCAGGTCGAGCAGCAGGTGCCGCGTTTGAGCTTGCGCGGCACGGCGATACCCATCATCGCCAAGGAAATGGCCATCAGCGGCTTCGACAACGGCAAGGTGATGGCCGTATCGCTGGCCACGGGCGACACGGTGTGGGACACGGCGCTTGCTTCTCCGCATGGGCGCACCGAACTCGACCGGCTGGTCGACATCGACTCCGCGGTACGCGTGGTCGGCGATGACGTGTTCGCCGCGGGATTCCAGGGCCGAACGGCCATGTTGGCGCTCGATTCCGGGCAGATCTGGTGGGCGCACGACATGTCGAGCTATCGCGGTCTGGCGGCCGATGGCGACACCTTGTACGTCACCCAATCGGATGGCGTCGTGGTCGCACTCCGGGAACGCGACGGTTCGGAAATCTGGCGCAATGAAAGCCTCAAGCGCCGCGGCCTGTCCGCGCCGGTCGAAACCACCACGGCGGTGGCTGTCTCGGATTACCAGGGCTATGTGCACTGGCTGGACAAGGCGACCGGCTACCTCGTCGCGCGGGAAAGGGTTTCCAAGTTTCGCGTGAGCAATCAGCCCGTGGCAATGGGCGACACCGTCGTGGTGCTGGACGATGGCGGAAAAATGGCGGCGTTCCGCGCCGATCCCGCTGCGGCGTCGCCGCCGCATCCCGATCCCATTCCTCCGCCGCCCAAGCCGCCGAAGAAGTCGAAGCCGGCGAAGGGTTCATCCGCGGATACGCAGCCGCCGCAGAAATAGCGCTCACGACATGCTGCCCGTAGTCGCATTGATCGGTCGACCGAACGTGGGCAAATCGACCTTGTTCAATGCCATGACGGGTACCAGAGATGCGCTGGTCGCGGATCTGCCGGGACTGACGCGCGACCGGCAATACGGCTTCGCGCGGCGCACGGACGTGCCTTGCATCGTGGTCGACACGGGCGGCCTCGTGCAGAACGCCGATGTCATCGAAAGCCTGATGATCGCGCAGACCGAACGCGCCATCGCCGAGGCCGATCGGCTGATCGTGCTCGTCGACGGGCGGGCGGGCGTCACTCCTCAGGATCAATTCGTCGCCCAGTTGGCGAGGCGCAGCGGCAAGCCTCTGTGGTTGGCGGTCAACAAGACCGAGGGTTTCGACCACGATGTCGCGGTCGCGGATTTCCATCAGCTGGGTCTGGGCGAGCCGCATCCCATCGCCGCCGCGCACGATCAGGGCGTCGTGTCGCTGCTGGAAGCCGCGCTCGAGGGTTTGACGCCCGATCCGCAGGACGGCCCGGCTATGACGGGCATCAAGGTGGCGGTGATCGGGCGCCCGAACGTCGGCAAGAGCACGCTCGTCAACCGGCTCCTGGGCGACGATCGGATGGTTGCCTTCGATCAGCCGGGCACCACGCGAGATGCGGTTTTGGTGCCGTTCGAGCGCGACGGCGAGCGCTACACGCTGATCGACACGGCCGGCGTGAGGCGCCGCGCGCGCGTCGAGGAAGCGGTCGAAAAGTTCAGCGTCATCAAGACGCTGCAGGCGATCGAGACGGCTCATGTGGTCGTCGTGGTGATGGATGCGCACGAGAACGTCGCGGAGCAGGATGCGAGCCTGCTGGGCACGGTGATCGAACAGGGCCGGGCTCTGGTGCTCGCCGTCAACAAGTGGGACAACATCCCCACCGAACAACGCGATGCGATCCGCGGCCAGATCGAACAGCGACTCGAGTTTGCTTCGTTCGCGCCGCTACATTTCATCTCGGCGCGGCATGGGAGCGGGGTGGGGGAGCTGTTCGCCTCGGTCCGCAAGGTCTACGCCGCGGCGACGCGCGACATGGCCACGCCGGAATTGACCCGCGTGCTCGAGGCGGCCATCGAAAGCCACCAGCCCCCCGTGGTGAGCGGGCGCCGGATCAAGCTCCGTTATGCTCATCAAGGCGGCCAAAATCCGCCGGTCATCGTCGTTCACGGCAATCAAACCGACCACGTGCCCGACGCCTATCGTAGATACCTGGTCAACGTGTACCGGAGGGCCTTCGACCTCGGGGGCACGCCGGTTCGCGTGATTTTCCGCGGCGAGGAGAACCCGTTTGCCGGCAGGCGAAATCCGCTGACTCCCAGACAGGTCCGCAAGCGCAAACGACTGATCCAGCGCAACAAGCGCTGAGCGGAATTTTGCTGACATTGAGGTCTGATAGTGCCGGCCACGGATGCGGATGTGCTGTGCCGCAGGCATTGCTCACCGACACCCAGGTGGACCCGGAGCGCGTGTACCTGGCGGCGAACGACAAGGCAACCGCCAAGGACGGGGTGGTACAATTGGAAATGTCGCTCAGGTGACACGATCAATGAAGCTCATCGCCGCGATCGTCAAACCCTTCGTTCCGGACGACGTTCGAGAAGCCGTGAGCGCAGGGGATTTTGGGATGAAAATGGCCTCTCGATTTTTTCTTCTCGCCTTGTTCGTCTGCGGCGCGGCGCCGACATGGGCCGACGACGCGGGGGCGGCTGCGCCGGCCGCAGCGCCGACCGCGCCGTTCATCATCAGCGCGGACAGGATCAGCGGCGGCGACACGGCATGGATGCTGACGTCCACGGCGTTGGTGCTGATGATGTGCATACCGGGGCTCGCGCTGTTCTACGGCGGCATGGTGCGCAAGAAGAACGTGCTGGCGACGCTGATGCAGAGCTTCGCCTGCTGTTGCGCCGTGACGCTGCTCTGGTGGGTGATCGGTTATTCGTTGGCATTCACGCCCGGAAGCGGTTTCATCGGCGGGGGAAGCAGGGCTCTGTTCAGCGGCATGGCGTTCATCGCCAGCGATGCCGGTAACAGGCTGACGGTTTCGCATTTGGCGCCGACCATCCCCGAAACCGTCTACGCAATGTTTCAGATGACTTTTGCGATCATTACGCCGGCGCTGATCGCCGGGGCCTTCGCGGACCGCATGAAATTCTCCGCCATGCTGATCTTCCTGTCGACATGGTCGTTGCTGGTTTATGCGCCCATTGCCCACATGGTGTGGGAGCCCTCGGGCTGGCTGAACGTCAGTCACGTGTTGGACTACGCCGGCGGCACGGTCGTGCACATCAATGCAGGCGTCGCCGGACTCGCAAGCTGCCTGGTGCTGGGCAGGCGATTGGGGTACGGCAGAGAGGCGATGGCGCCGCACAACCTCACCTACACGCTCATCGGCGCCTCACTCCTGTGGGTGGGCTGGTTCGGGTTCAACGCAGGCTCGGCAGTCGCCGCGGACGGCCGGGCGGGCATGGCAATGTTGGCGACCCAAATGGCCACCGGGGCCGCGGCGCTGGCCTGGATGTTTGCGGAATGGGTGAGCAAGGGCAAACCCAGCGTGCTGGGCATTGCATCGGGCGCGGTGGCCGGGCTCGTGGCAATCACGCCGGCGTCCGGCTTCGTCGGTCCGACGCCGGCGGTCATCATCGGCATAGCGGCCGGCGTCCTGTGCTACATCGCCGCGACGTCGTTGAAGCACGCGCTGAAGTACGACGACTCGCTGGACGCGTTCGGGGTGCATGGAGTCGGCGGAATCATCGGCGCGTTGCTCACCGGCGTGTTCGCGAGCAAGGAGATCAGCGGCATGGACGGCTCGGTTTTGATTCAGGCAAAGGGCGTCGCCGTCACCCTGGTTTACGGATTCGTCATGAGTTATGTCATTTTGACGATCATCGACAAGACCATCGGTTTGCGGGTGACGGAGGAACAGGAGCGCGAAGGCTTGGACATATCGCTCCACGGCGAAAGTATCGAGTGATGCTTCGGGGATAACCGGCGGCACCGCGCCGCTGGCGCCGTTCTTGCGCTAGAATGAACGGCACCCAGGAAGGAGTGCGTCGTGTCTTGGTATGGATTGATAACCTTCAGTGCGGTGTATTTCGCCGCCGTCGCGACTCCGGGACCCGGAGTTGCGGCCGTCATCGCGCAGGGTCTGGCACGGGGCTCGATCGGTGCGCCCGCATTCATCGCGGGCTTCGTGGCCGGCGACCTCATCTGGTTTTCGGCTGCCGGGCTGGGCTTGAGCGCATTGGCACAGACCGCCCACGCGGCATTGGTCGCGGTCAAGTATGCCGGCGCCGCGTACTTGCTTTTTCTGGCCTTCAAGATGTGGACGCAGCCGCCGAAACCGCTGCAGGAGCTCGGCGGGCAGAGTTTGGATCGTCGCCCATCGAAGCTTTTCCTCGGCAGCCTGGCGCTTACGTTGGGAAATCCCAAGCCCATGATATTTTTCGTGGCTCTGCTGCCCACCGTCGTGCCGTTGGAGGACCTGCAGCCGTCCGGGTACATCGAAATCGGCCTGGTGATCGTCCTGATTCTACCGTCGGTTCTGGGCGCTTATGTGCTGGCCGCGTCGCGCGCCCGCGTGTGGTTTCGCAGCCCACGCGCCAATGCAATGCTCAACCGCGGCAGCGGGACGCTGATGGCGGCGGCCGCGGTCGCCGTGGCGGCGAGATAGCCCCATGGCGCCCCCGAACATTCACCCCTAAAACAGGAGGAATCTCAAAGGAGGATGAAGCGAACTTGGGAGCCAAGCGGGTTTGAAACTGGAACCGCAGGATCTGGTGTTTATGAACAACGATTTATCCGAGAACCCAAAAACTAACGCGTCCGGGGTGTTGCCGATGCGCCACCTCAATACCTATCCCGATTTGCGGTTGAAGGACCCGGCGCTGCGCGGGATGACCGACTTCATGCATAAACGTCCCGTCAGCGTGGCGCCCGAGCGGCGCATCGACGACGCGCTTGCGGACATGATCCGATTGGGCGTGCGCGCGTTGCTGGTGGTGAGCGGTGCACGCGTCGTCGGCCTGATCACCTCCTACGACATCGAGGGCTCGCGTCCGTTGGAATTTCTGCGGCGATCGAACATCACGCTGCGCGAATTGATTCGCGTCGGGGACATCATGACCGGCTGGGAAGATCTGCCCACGGTGGATTGGTCAACCATGCAATCGGCAAGCATCTCCGATTTATTGGAGATTTTTCAGGGTGTGGGGGTGATGCATCTGTTGGTGGTCGAAGGCGAAGGCACGTGCGGAGCCAGCGTCGTTCGCGGACTCATTTCCCGGACACAGATCGACCGGCGACTGAATTTTCCGGACGCAATGCCGTACCTCGTACCAGCTCGCCAGGTTCATCATGTGAGGGAGGGATGAGCGGAGCGGGCTGATCCCCGGGAGCCCGTCCGGCAGCGCCGTCCGTAATCGGCGACAAGCGCCGGCAAGCGCCGACGCTTGCCCGTTTTCGTGACCCGCGTCGCACGCGAAAATGGTTTTTGCCAGGTAGGCTACCGCTCTCGCGTCCGCCGTATTCGATACCTGGAGGAATTTGATGAGCAATCCGCACAACAGCGCGCCTGACCGCGCTTCGGTTCTCGGTCCCACGCTGTTTTTCAAAGGCGACCTGTCCGCTGAGGAGGATCTTCTCATTCAAGGGCGAGTCGAGGGATCCATCACCCACACCCAGCGGCTTACGGTAGGCGCGCAAGGCACCGTCAAGGCGAACATTCGCGCGGCGGTCATCGTCGTCGAGGGAACCGTCGAAGGCGACCTGCACGCCGAAAAATCGGTCTTCGTGAAGGAAACCGCCAAGATCGTCGGCAACATTCATGCGCCGACGGTCAGCATCCTCGAGGGCGCGTGCTTCAGTGGGCACATCGACATGGACGCCAAGAAATCGGCACAGTCGTTGGCAAAATCGGATGCCGCAACGAACCGCCCCGTCAAAACCGCCCAGAGCGCCGCTTGACCATGGCCTGGTTCAAAAAACCCGAAGAGGGAGAGACGCAGATGATGAACGCGAATTTCAGCCGCAGCGAGCCGCGGGAACCGCGTCCGGAACCACGGACGCCGGCGGCGCAGCTAACGGCCGAAACGAAGGCCAGCGAACCGCGCGCGGTTGAAGTGCGCGCTCCCGAGTTGCGCGCTCCCGCGGCGCGCACTCCGGAAGCGGCGCCGCGGGCTTCCCTGTTGGGGCACACCCTGCGATTTCGCGGCGAGCTGTCGGCCCAGGAAGATCTCATCGTCCAAGGCAGCGTCGAGGGGTCGATTACGCATACTCAGAGCCTCACCATTGGCACCGAGGGCACGATGAAGGGCGACATTCGGGCGCGGGTCATCGTCATCGACGGCAAGGTCGAGGGCGACCTTTTCGCCACCGAGTCGGTGAATATTCGTGCGACCGCCAAGGTGAAAGGCAACGTGTTTGCGCCGCGCGTCGCGATTCAGGACGGCGCGTTCTTCCAAGGGGAAGTCGACATGCAGCCGTCGCGTCAGGCGGCCATCAGCGCGGGTGCGCCCTTGGAGCCTGTTGCCATCGATCGGGTGCTGACCGGCACAGGCGCTTAGCGAACGAACAGCTCCGGGTCCACCCAGACCCGATTCAGCGACAGGCCCCAATGGAGATGCGGCCCGGTGGCCCGCCCCGTCTTGCCAACGGCCCCGATGCGCGTGCCCGCAGCGAGCCGTTGCCCTGTCTTCACGTCGATGGCGCTCAAGTGGCAGTACATGCTGATGAGTCCGCGCCCGTGATCGACGAGCACGGTGTTGCCGTTGAAGAAATAGTCGCCCGTGTCGACGACCGTGCCGGCGATCGGCACTTGCACGGGCGTGCCGACGGGCGCGGCAATGTCCATGCCCGTATGCGGATTGCGCGCTTCCCCATTGAATATGCGGCGTGAGCCGAACGAGCTGCTGCGCGCTCCGGGAACGGGCTGCGCCAACCGCAGCGTTTCGGGCGGTGGCTCGGTGAATCCATCGAGCACCCGGTCTATGCGCGCATGTTCGGCGCCCACGCGCGCGAGGTCCGCCTCGGATAGGTTCACCTGGCCGGGGGGCACTTTCAGCGATTGACTGGCATATTGCCTGCTTCCGACGTTGAACTTGATCTCCCGCCGGCCGTCGGCATCCCGCACCGTGACCGCATGTTCGCCCAGCGAGGCCGACAGCGGAATGCCGACAATCGCCAGCCATGCCGCGCCGTCCAGCATCACCAGCGCACGGTGGCCGTCGGCATCGACATAGGGTGGGGATTCGCCGCGATTGTCGAGCCGGATGATCTTGACCCCACCCGGCACCGCATTTTCGTGCGGGAGATCGTAGCCGAGCAGCGGCGCGGCGCCGAGCAGAAGGATCACCGCCACGCCGGCCAGCACGCCACGCAGCGAGCCGGTCACGAGGCGCCCTCGACCTTGGCGCGAATCCGGCCGACGCTCAGGCGCGCCTCGATGATGGACCCCGGCGCGGCGTCCGCGGCGTCGCGCAGAACGCGTCCGCCGGCGGCGCTCACGATGGCGTAGCCGCGCTCGAGCGTGGCGAGCGGGCTGACCGCGTTCAACGTACGCACCAGAGGCAGCAACTTATCGCGGCTGCGCCGCAGCTGGGATTGAGCGGCCGCCTGCAGGCGGGCGAACAGCGCCGCATGAAGCACGGCCGATTGGCGCAGGTGCGCGACGGGGCTCGCCTGCGCGGCGCGACCCGTCAACCACCTGAGGCGCTCCTGGTATCCAAGCAGCTGTCTATGAATTTCGCGCGCCAGGCGCTGTTCCATTTCGTCCAGCCGTTGTGCCTGCTGCGCGAGCTTGGCGGCGGGACTCACCAGCGCCGCGCGGCCGGCCAACCAGCGCAGGCGTTCGCGGCGCTCCTCGATCCGCCGCCGCATGCCGCGCTCCAGTGCCGCGCCCAGTCGCGCGACGGATTCGCGCCACTCTTCGGCATCGGGGACGATCAATTCCGCCGCCGCGGATGGGGTCGGCGCGCGCACATCGGCGGCAAAGTCCGCGATGGTGAAATCCACTTCGTGTCCGATGCCGGTGATGATGGGTATGGGGGATGCGACGATGGCCCTGGCCAAGCGCTCGTCGTTGAACGCCCAGAGATCCTCCAGGGACCCGCCGCCGCGGGCCAGCATCAACACGTCGCACTCCGCGCGCCGTCCCGCCAATTCGATCGCGGCAACGATGTCCGCGGCGGCCTGTGCGCCCTGGACCGGTACCGGATAGACCAATACGCACACCGCGGGAAAGCGCCGTGCCAGCACGTGCAGGATGTCCCGCACGGCGGCTCCCGTGGGCGATGTGATGATGCCTATGCGCCTGGGAAGGCGTGGCAGCGGCCGTTTTCGATCGGCGGCGAACAAGCCTTCTGCGCCAAGTTTGGCGCGCAGTTCCTCGAATTGCCGTTGCAGCGCGCCGCGGCCCGCATCCTCCATGTGATCGATGATGAGCTGGTATTCCCCACGGGGCTCGTACAGCCCTATTCGGGCGCGAACCAGCACCTTCTGTCCGTCGCGGGCGGTGAAGGCGCACGAGGCATTCCGTTGACGAAACATGGCGCAGCGCACCTGGGCGCCCGCGTCCTTGAGCGAAAAATACCAATGCCCGGAACTCGGCCTGGCGAAGTTCGAGATTTCCGCCTCGATCCACAGCGTGGCGAAGCCCCGCTCCAGCAGGATGCGAACCTCGCGATTAAGGCGCGAAACCGTGTAAATATCGCGATCGGGGCGGGAAATCGCCTCCCGTGAGCGCTCGGCTGGGTCCATGTGCGAATGATACTGCGGTTTACCCCGTCGCAGGCGCAAGGTACAATGCGCCGCCTCTTAGATGAACGTGTGAACGCGACCTATGCGCATTCTTGAAGAGGCACTCACCTTCGATGACGTACTGCTCGTGCCGGCATACTCGGAAGTGATGCCGCGCGACGTGTCCCTCGCCAGTCAGTTGA
>Ga0182015_10004819_pt1 | contig 14316 bp, 12 predicted proteins | sample 712P3MmetaG_FD_120478 | JGI IMG/M metagenome (GOLD analysis project Ga0182015, IMG submission 120478) | Permafrost microbial communities from Stordalen Mire, Sweden - 712P3M metaG | ecosystem: Environmental > Terrestrial > Soil > Wetlands > Permafrost | place: Sweden: Stordalen | collected...
CGAGTCGACATGCTCGAAGTGATGCCGGCCGTGCGCGAGGCCGCGTTGACGGGCACCGAAGTTCCCTCCGAGCTGCAGGAGGTCTTCGAGAGGACCTTCCGCCATGGCAACGCCCTTGGCCAGAACCAGAGGCGCCGCGGGCAGTGGGCAGACACTGCCGGAGTGCCCGTCAGGATCCTTGCAAAGGACCCGGGCCCTGTGGACGTGCTGTTCTACGTGGAGGACTACTGGAGCTTTCATCCCCGCGGCCAGGACGCGGCCCGGGCGTTCGCGAGGGTGGCAACCGCGCTCGGACTCGACTGGGCGATCCTCGGCCCGGAGGAAAAGACCATCGGGGACTCTCAACGCCTCGCCGGCGAGAAGGGCCTGTTCGACGCGCTCGTGGAGGATGTCACAGCGACCTTGGACAAATACGAGTTCCGCCGGCTGGTTACCCCCGATCCCCATGGCTTCAACGCCCTCGTCAACGAGTACCCCAAGCGTGGGCACCATTACGAGGCCCTGCACTACACCCAACTCCTCGGACCGCTCGTAGACAAGATCTCCTGGGCGAGGGAGCTCAACGCCAAGGTCACTTTCCACGACCCGTGCTACCTCGGAAGGCAAAACGGGGAGTACGAGGCCCCCCGGGCGCTGCTTAGGGCCATCCCCGGCCTGCAACTTCTCGAGATGGACCGGTGCCGGCAGAACAGCTATTGCTGCGGCGGGGGCGGGGGCGGGATGTGGCTGGACGGCTTCGCCCGCGACCACATGACCGAGCGGCTCTCGGAGCGCCGCGTCCGCGAAGCTGCCCAGACCGGGGCCGAGGTGCTCGCGGTGTGCTGTCCCTACGAGGTGTCGAGGTTCAGCGACGCCGCCAAGTCCACCGGCCACGAGCAGCTGCGCGTCTGCGACATAGTCGAGCTGATCGACGAGGCGATGCGGGAGGAGCCGGCCAATGGCTGACCAGCTCCGGGTCATCGACTTCGGCCTTAGCTCGCCGCTTCGGTCCCAGAGCTCGTGGCACGCGGTCGCCTACGGAGTCTCGGCGGGAACTCCGGCGACGATGTCTTTCACCCGCCCGGCGGCACCGTACGTGTGTCTCGGCTACCACAGGGGCATCGACGAGGTCGACGGCGAGTACTGCCGGGAACAGCAGCTGCCGGTCCTCAGGCGTATGGTCGGGGGCGGTCCTGTCTACCTTGATACCCACCAGCTCTTTTTCCAGATATGCGTGCCGGCCTCAAGCGTGCCCGCGGTCCGGGCACAGGCCCTCTTTAAGTTGCTCGAGCCCGCTGTCGCGGCGTTTTGTGCCCTCGGCGTGCCGGCCGTGCTCGACGAGGACCAGGAGATCTGCGTCGGGGACCGCAAGATCTGCGGGCACGGAGCCGGCCAGATCGAAGACGCCGTTGTGGTGTGCGGGAACCTTATCGAGCGCTTCGACTACGAGCGGGCGACGCGAGTTCTAGCTCTCGCCGACGCGGAGCAGGCCGAGCAGACACTCGCCCTGATGCGTCGGTTCGTCGCCGCGACGCCTGTCGACCCGGTCGCCTTTCAAGCCGCCGTCATTGACGCCTACGCCTCCGCCCTCGGCCTTGAGCCCGCTCCAGGTGAGCTCACAGAGGCCGAATGTCTGGCGCTGGTCGACCTCGACGAGAGGTTCTCGGGCGAGGCGTGGACAAAAGGGGCGGATCGGCCCGCCCCATCGTCGGTTCGGGGCCCGAGCTCAAACCAGGTGAAGGTGCGCGCCGGGGTCTTCACCTACGCGGGCGCGTTCAACGGAGCCCGCGTCAGTGCGAGCGTCGTCAAAGGCATCCTCCAGCGTGTGAGGATCACAGACGCCAAGTTGAACGGATCGACCCGCGAGGCTGAGCGGGCACTGCTCGGTGCGAGCCTCCAGTCTGTGCCAAAGGTCCTGGCAGGCTTTGGCGAGGCGGGCGGGCGCATCGCGGCCGCCTTCGCGGCCGCCGATCCGGGGAGGATCTGATGGCGATGCGAGACCTCGTCGAGGTCGCCGGCTTCCCGCTTGCCCTTGGGCGTCTTTACCATGCCGAGTCGCACATGTGGGTCGTGACGGGCCAACCGGACCGGGTGCGCGTCGGGATGGACGCGCTCGGCGTCGAGACGAGCGGGACGCTCGCCCAGGTTTCCTTCCTGCCGGCGGGGTCCGCCATCGCGGCGGGGCGTCCCTTTGGGCAGCTCGAGGCAGCAAAGTTCGTCGGCCCGCTGCTGAGCCCCGTCTCGGGCACGCTGCTCGCGACCAACGAGCAGGTGGCCCTCGACGCGGCATTGCTAGAGCGCGACCCCTACGGGCAGGGCTGGCTCATGGAGGCCAGAGTGACCGAGCCGGAAGGAGATCTCGCGGCCCTCCTCGCCGATCCGGAGGAGATCAGGGCCTGGTTCGCGGCCAAGGTTGCCGACTACAAGCTAAAGGGCGTGCTCGCGCAATGACGACGGTGCCCGCCGCGCCCTCGCCCGCACAGCTGCGGCGGGAGAACTTCCCCGACGTGATGGACTTTTACGCCCCCGGGCTGAAACGCTGGCAGAGCTCGGAGTGGGTCCCGCAAAGCCCGCGGCGCTTCCTTCCCGTCTCGGTCACCGGCTCGGCGTGCGCCCTGTCGTGCGACCACTGCCAGACAAAGGTGCTCGAGGCCATGGTGTCGGTCCGGGCGGGCGGGGACCTGTTCAGCCTCGCGACGCGACTGCACGAAGAGGGGAGCGACGGGATACTCCTCTCGGGCGGGTCCAACCGGGCCGGGGCCGTGCCGCTCGGCGCGCACCTGCGCCACATCCCCCGGATCCGCGAGGAGCTCGGGATGAAGGTCATCGTTCACTGCGGCCTCGTCACAGCGAAGCTGGCACGAGCCCTCGGCGCTTCAGGCGTGGACGGGGTCATGATCGACGTCATAGGCGCCGATGAGACCCTGCGCCACGTCTACCACCTGGACCGGAGCGTCGCCGACGTGGAGCGGTCGCTGCAGCTGCTCTGCGACGAGGGGCTTCGCGTCATCCCTCACATCGTTCTCGGCCTTCACTACGGACGATTCCTGGGAGAAAGCCGCGCTTTGGACATCGTGAGTAGCCACGAGGTCTCGACGCTCGTCCTGGTCGTGCTCGTGCCGCTCGCAGGCACGCCGATGGCTGGCGCAAGTGCGCCGCCGGTCGATCAGGTGGCGAAGTTCTTCGCCCTGGCGCGTCTTTCGGCTCCCTCGACCACGATCAACCTCGGCTGCGCGCGCCCCCTCGGGGCACAAAAACTAGAGCTCGATGAGGCAGCCATTGACCTCGGCCTGAACGGCATCGCCTATCCGGCCGACGGCGCCATCGATTACGCCCGGTCGCGCGGGCTTGTTCCAAGGCTTTTCGAGTACTGCTGCTCGCTCACCTGGAGCGGAGCGGGCGATACTGGCCTGACCAAGGTGAGCGCGTGAGCGCGACCTGGCGGCTGTTGGCCGACGATGGCGTCGATGCCGCCGACGGGCTCGCCCTCGACGAGGTGCTGATGGGCGGCTACGCCCTCGGGGCGCCAAGACGGCCACCGACCTTGCGCCTGTACAGCTATCGCGACCACTGCGTGCTCGTAGGGCGCTACCAGAACCTCGAGGCCGAGGTCGACATCGGCGCCTGTGCCCGCACGGGCACGCAGGTGAGCCGCCGGCTCACCGGCGGCGGAGCCATCGTCATGGGGACCGGCCAGCTCGGCATCGCCTACCTCGACCGGGCGCCTTCCGGCGAGCGGCCCAAAGAGACGATCGGGGCACTCTCGGCTGGGCTCGTGGCCGGTCTCGCCGAGATCGGGATCGCGGCCAGCTTCCATGGCAAGAACGACCTCGAGGTGGCCGGGCGCAAGATCGCCGGTCTCGGGCTGTATGTAGACCAGGCCGGCGCGATGCTCTTTCACGCCAGCGTTCTCGCCGACTTGGACGTCGCCTTCATGCTCGGCGTGCTCCACATACCGGCGGCGAAGCTGGGCGGGCGTGCCTCCGATGCGGTGAGGGACCGGCTCACGACGGTGTCGGCCGAGACCGGCAGCCTGTGGGACGCGAGAAGGCTCCGTCCGGTCATCGCCAGGGGCTTCGAGGCGACCCTGGATGTGACCCTGGCGCAAGGAACCCTCGAGCCCGGGGAACAGGCAGGGATGAAAGCGCTCGCGGCGAGCCGGTACCGGTCGCAGGACTGGTTGGGCGAACGCAGCGTCGCGAGCGACGCCAGCGGCTCAGCGCTCTTGAAGACACCGGCCGGCCTGGCGAGGATATATCTCAGCACCCACGGCAACCTCGTCAAGAGCGCGATTGTGGTCGGGGACTTCAACGAGCTGCCCCCATCGGTGGTAGAGCTGGAGTCGAGGCTGCGCTGGCGCAGGCTGGAGCACGACACGATCGTCGCCATCGTCGAGCGCTGCGGGGCCGCCGACGCCCTCGGGATCAGCGCCGAGCAGCTCGCAGGCGCGGTGATGGAAGCGGGCCAAAAGTCCGCTCCGGGCCCGCCAGCCGACGCGGTACCGGTCCTGACGGCGGGGGCCCGGCCGCCGGTGGCGAGAACAGGAGACACCCGGTGATAGCCCGCCCGCTCCCGCTTGCCGTCCCGGGAAGGCCCGAGGGCCGGGAAAGCCCCGAGTTCGTCCGCATATCCATGGCGAGCGCCATGGCACTCGGTATACGGTCCGGCCGTTTCGGCCACGCCTTCGCCTTCGGGGGCATCAACCTGCTCCTCAACTACGAGAACGGTTGCCACTCGGCCTGCAGCTACTGCGGCCTGGCGCGAAGCCGCCCAGGCAGTTTCGAGGACAAGTCGTTCATCAGGGTCGAGTGGCCCCTCGTGCGCACTGACGAGCTCGTGGAGCGAATGGCCCGTTTCGAGCCGTCCTTGAGCAGGCTTTGCATCTCGATGGTGACTCACGGGCGCGCCTGGCACGACACCTGCGAGATCACGAGGCGGATCGCCGGCGGTGTCGGGACCCCCATATCTGTCCTTGTCGCCCCGCCGACACTGCGGCGCGACCGCCTGGGCGAGCTCAAGTCGCTCGGCGTGGACATGATCGGCATCGGGCTCGATGCTGTGACCGAGGAGCTGTTCTCGGCCCACCGCACCCAAGTCCCCGGGGGCGGGCTCAAGTGGGAGAAGTACTGGCAGGTGCTCGGGGACGCCCGGGAAGTCTTCGGGCCCTGGAAAGTCAACGTGCACACCGTGGTCGGCCTCGGGGAGGATGATCGTGACCTCGTGGCTTTGCTCACACAGCTGAGGGACCAACAGGTCTTCTCCTACTTGTTCTGCTTCAACCCCGAGCCTGGATCGCGCATGGCAGAGGCTCAAAAGCCCTCCCTGCGGCGCTGGCGCCGGCTGCAGCTCGCCCGGCACTTCATAGCGACAGAGGGCTTCGGCCGGGAGCATTTCGGTTTCGACGCCCACGGCGAGATCAGTGCCCTAAAGGCGACCGCGAGCGCCATCGACAAAGCACTGGCGGACGGCGTGGCCTTTTTGACCGATGGCTGCCCGGGGGAGAAAGGGGAGCCGGGATGCACGAGGCCCTACGGCTCTTACCGTCCGACCGAGCCCTTTTTTGACTACCCGTTCCTGCCCGAGGCGGACGACCTGGCGGAGATCCGCAGCCAGCTCGAGTTGGACAGCCTCGGCAGATGAAGCTGGAAGAAGGTGGACCTAGGTGCGAATCGCCGTACTCATGAAGGCTGTGCCCGACCTCGTCGAAGAGATCGAGCTCACCGCGGATCGGACCGGAATCGACCGTGAGTACCTGAAGTTCGTCGTCAACGAGTGGGACGCCCAGGCCCTGGAAGAGGCGCTGTTGATAAAGGACGCCAACGGCGCTGAGATCGTCGCCGTCGGTCTGGCAGAGGACCCGGAAATCGACGCGGTCCTCTTCACAGCACTGGCCAAGGGTGCCGACACGGCCCTCAAGATCACCGACGCGACTTTCGGGGCCCGCCGGCAAGCGGCCGTGGTGAGCGTCGCGGCCCGGGCCGGTCTTCTCGCGGCCTACCTCGCCGCCGAGCCGGCCGACCTCGTCATCACCGGCGTACAGGCCAGCGACGACCTCGACGGCCAGCTGCCCGCGAGGCTCGCTGCCATACTCGGTCTCCCGCACGTGTCGGTCGTCGTGAGCCTCACCTCCGAGGAGGGATCGCTCACCGTCCGCCAGGAGTTCGCCGCGGGCCGCTCGCACGAGCTGTTTGTCCAGTCCCCAGCCGTGATCGGCGTCCAGTCCGCCCGCCAGAGTCCGCGCTACGCGCCGATAAGCCGGATCCGCCAGGCCATGGCGGCAGGCGAGATCACCGAGCTGACCGTGTCCCCTTTTCTGCCGGGACCCGCCCCGGTGCTGCGCGGTCTCAAGCTGCCCGAGGTGAACAACCAGGCTGAGATGCTCAGTGGAGACGCCGGAGCGGTGGCAGAACAGATCGTGGGCCTCTTGCGTGCGCGTGGCCTGCTAAAGGAGTGAAGGAGAAGTGAGCCACAACGTCATGGTGCTCGCTGAGCACACCGGAAACCAGGTTGCAGACGGCGCCCAGGAGCTCATCGGCAAGGCCCGCGAGCTCGCGGCAGGCCTGGGGGGGCTGACAGAAGTCGTCTTGTTCGGCCCAGCGGAGCTTGCGAGCCAGCTGAGCGGTGCCGACATCGTCGTCTCGATGGAGCACCCGGCGCTCGTCGACTACGTGCCGGAGGCCTACGAGGAGGCCTTCTTCGAGGTGCTGGCACAGCGAGCCCCACGCCTTGTGCTCATGACGAATGCTACCGTCGGTCTCGACCTGGGCCCGGCGCTGGCGGTGCGCTGGGAGGCGCCACTCGCGTCCTATGTGAGCAGGATCGCCATCGAGGCTGAGACCGTCGTCGCCACTTCGCAGATCCTCGGGGGCAAACTGCTCGCCGAGGTGGAGCTCCCCGGCGAGCGGGGGATCGTGACGGTACTCGGCGGCGCTTTCCCGGCTCTCTCGGGCGAAACTGCCGGCGCGCCCGAGGTCATCTCCCTCGCGCCGGTGCCGAAGCTCGATTCCCTGCGCATGTCTCTTAGCCGGGTCATCGAGGCAGATGGGGGAGACGTGGACATTGCCGCGGCCGAGATGCTCGTCTCGGTCGGCCGAGGCATCGAGTCAGAGGACAACCTCGAGATCGTCCAGGAGCTGGCGGACGCGCTCGGCGTCCCGCTGTCGTGTTCACGGCCCGTGGTGGACGCCAGGTGGCTTCCGAAGACGCGCCAGGTCGGCCAGTCCGGCGTCAAGGTGAAGCCGAGGGCCTACCTCGCCTTCGGGATCTCCGGCGCTCCCGAGCATCTCGAAGGCATGCGCAACGCCGAGCTGATCATCGCCTGCAACTCCGATCCCGGCGCGCCCATATTCGCGGTCGCCCACTACGGAACCGTCGTCGACCTGTTCGACCTCGTCCCAGAGCTCGTGGACAGAGTGAAGAGCTGAACATGACGGGCACCCTCGACCTCGTGGCCACACAGGTGTCGCGGCCCATCTTCGAGGGGATAGGGCCAGTCGGCAAGCTGATCTTCTACCTGCTCGCGACGGCATCGACGGCCGCATTCGCCTGGGGGGCCTGGCGTCGTCTGCGCAAATACCGCTCCGGCCGTCCCTCCGGTCGGGGACCGGTCATGCGGGCGGCTCTCGCCAGCCGGCTGGGCTCGGTAGCCGGCGGCACGACGGTGGCGAGGGGGAACCGGGCGACAGGTGTCGCGCACTTCCTCATTCTCTGGGGATTCGTCGTCGCCTTCATGGCGACGGTCATCCTCACAGTCGACACCGACATCGTGAGGAACATCTCCCGCCTGGTGGAAGGTCACGAGGACAGCTTCTTCCACGGGACCTTCTTTATCGTCTACACCTTCACGATCGACACGATGGGGTTCGCCTTCCTCGTGGCGCTTTGCTACATGGGTTTTCGTCGCGGGGTGCTCAAGCCAAAGCGGCTCGGTTACGACCGGGCGGGCGCGAGCACGACCGTCTACTCGCGAAGCTCAATGATCGCCGGGGACTGGCTCTTTTTGGGGCTGCTCTTTGCCATCTTGGTCACCGCCTACCTGTTGACGGGGTTACGCATCCTCGGCCAGCACATGCCCTGGTTCAGCGCCTTCAGCCCCTTTGGACGGGGTGTGGCAGAGGTCTTCTCCGCGCTCGGCATGACCCCGGCGCAGGCGGTCAGCGCCCATAGCGCCATGTGGTGGGTCCATGTCGTGCTGGCCTTGAGCTTTGTCGCCTATCTCCCGTACTCCAAGGCGATGCACATGGTCTTAGACGGCGTGAACCTGCTCGCCACGGACCGGTCAGCAACCCTCCACCTGCCCGCGCCGGCACCAGGGCACCCTGGTTACCAGGAGATCGGGGACTTCACCTGGAAAGAGCTGCTGGACCTAGACGCCTGCACCAAGTGCGGCCGTTGCCACGAGGTCTGCCCGGCGCGCGCCGCCGGGGCGGTGCTCTCACCGCGCGATGTGATCTTGGACCTCCGCCAGTGGGTGGACGCTTCTTGCGGCGGGGTGACGATCTTCGACCGCGAGCGGCGGGCGGAGAGCACCGGGCCGCTCGCGCTCAAACCGGGAGCACGGATCGCCGGTGAGGTGATCGAATCGAAGGCGCTGTGGGCCTGCACCACCTGCATGCATTGTGTCGAGGTCTGCCCGGTGGGCATCGAGCACGTGCCCACGATCGTCCAGCTGCGGCGCAGCCTCGTCGACATCGGGGACCTGGAGGGCAGCTTGCAACAAGCTCTCCAGGGCCTGGCCACGCAGGGGAACTCGTTCGGCAAGTCCTCCCGGATGCGGGCGCGGTGGACCCGAGATCTCGGGTTCCAGATACCGGACGCACGCAAGCAGCCCGTCAGGTACCTGTGGTTCGTGGGCGACTTCGCCAGCTTCGACGAGCGGGCAGGGGAGAGCTCGCGGGCGCTCGCGCGTATCTTGCAAGACGCCGGTGTCGACTTCGGCCTGCTCTATGAGGGCGAGCACAATGCCGGAAACGACGTACGCAGGGTCGGCGAGGAAGGGCTGTTCGAGATGCTCGCCGAGCACAATCTCAAACTCCTCTCCGAGGCCGAGTTCGAGGAGATCTTCACGACGGACCCGCACACCTTAAATGCCTTGCGCAACGAGTACCCGGCCCTCGGGGCGCGCTATCGCGTCTGGCACCACACCGAGCTGCTCGCCCGCCTGTTGGACAGCGGAGAGCTCCCCGTCCGGCCCCTCGGTTACCGGGTCACCTATCACGACCCGTGCTACCTGGCCCGCTACAACGGCGTCGTCGACGCTCCCCGGCGGATCCTGCAAGCGCTCGGCTGCGAGCTCGTCGAGATGCCCCGTAACCGCGCCGACACCTTTTGCTGCGGCGCCGGCGGTGGCCGGATCTGGATGGACGACAGCGCTCTTGTCGAGCGCCCGAGCGAAATCCGCGTCAAAGAGGCGCTCGGCCTCGAGGTGGGACGTTTCGTCGTGGCGTGCCCGAAGGACCTGACGATGTTCTCCGACGCGGTTAAGACCACCGACGCCGATGACCGCCTCGTCGTGAGTGACATCATCTCCTTGATCGAAGAGGCGGTCCTATGGCCCACCGAGCCCGGGATCGTGACGGCAAGCCTGTGATGCCAGGCGAAGACCGATCAAGGCGCTGAGCACGGCCCAAAGAGGAGACCATGACGATCGTCAACAAGTGCAACCTGCCCGAGGAGCTCTACTACATCGTGGGCAAGCACGTCTGGGCCCGCAAGGACGGGGAGCTCGTCACGGTCGGGATGACCGACGTCGCCCAGAGCCTTGCCAAGACGATCATCGCGGTGACGCCGAAGGCGCCGGGCAAGGCGGTCCAAAAGGGGCGGAACATCGCCACCGTGGAGAGCGGCAAGTGGGTGGGCCCTGTCACCGCGCCGATCAGTGGCGAGATCGTGGAGGTCAACGAGGCCCTCGTCGCCTCACCGGGCCTGGTCAACTCGGATCCCTATGGAGCCGGCTGGGTGGCGCGGCTGCGGCCGGCGGACTGGCCCGGCGACGCCGCTGAGCTTGTCACGGGGCCGGCCGGTATCAAGGCATACCGCCTGTTCCTCGACGCGGAAGGGATCTCGTGCGGCTAGCGAAAGGCCATGTTCTCCATCGCTGCCAGACCGAGGGCCAACCATTGATTAGCTATGTAATCTAGGATGTAGGTAGAATAAGAACATTGCTTGTCTCGCTCATCTGCCCCGAGCCCGGCCCGCGAGGCGATGCCGCGCCGGACGACGGGCCTCGTCGCCGAGTTAGGAGAGAAGTGACATGGAGAACGCGGAAAAAGAGCCCAGTGGGTCTGTGACCCCACTCGAGGAGGACGAACCCAAGCGGATGGCAATCATCTGCTGGAGCAACGATCTCGACCGGGTCTGGCCGGTGATGATCCTTGCCACCACAGGCGCCGCATCCGGGCTCGAAGTGGACGTCTTTTTCACATTCTGGGGCCTGCGGGTGTTGCAGAAGAACGACAAACGGGTCACCGGCAACAACTGGATGCAGAAAGGAGAGTCGCTGTTCGACCGGGGTGGCAGCGAGCACCTGAAGCTGAGCAAGGTCCATTTTGCCGGCATGGGCACCTCTATGATCAAGCTGCTTGCCAAGCAGCACAAGGTCGCGAGCGTGACCGAGCTGATGGAAATGGCCATCGACGTCGGTGTGCGGCTGCACCCGTGCCAGATGACCATGGACCTTTACGGGCTGTCGACGTCCGATTTCATCGACGGTCTGCAGCCGACTCTCGGTGCGGCCAGCTTCATCGACATGGCCGCCAAGGCCGACATCCAGCTGTTCATCTGACCGGCATCTGACGGACAAGGATCCGAGAGACGAGCTGGCACGTGATCGGGCCCCGTGGTCCCAAGTAGTGACCTTGGACCCTATCGCCGTTGAACTAAGCGCGTGAAGATAGTGGTGAATGGGCCGTCATCGAGCGGCGATCCGATGCCGCGCGGCGATGCCGGCAGAGGGCGCCTCGAAATGGTGGCGTAAAGCAGCGGTAGCCAATGCCCGGGAGGGACCGGCAGTTCACGATCCCGCCGACAGCGGGCGAGTTTCATCCGACCCGCATCTGCGGGGTACGTGGTACGGGGCAGTCCATCAGGGAAAGGTTCAACGATGCCTAAAGCAGCCAATGACGAGACCACCAATCTCGCGCTGACCGACGCCGCCGCGCGCCAGCTCACAAATGCCACCAAGAGCACGGCACAGCTCGACACGATCACGCCCCGGTGGCTCGTTCAGATGCTCCAGTGGGTGCCGGTCGAGGCAGGCATCTACCGGTTGAACCGGGTAAAGGACCCCGGGTCGGTCACCGTCGCCACGCCGCCGCGCGACGAGTCAGAACTGCCGACGACATACGTCGGCTACTACGAGAGCCCGCGGGAGTACTTCCTCAACACCGTGGCCACCATTGTCGACATCCACACCCGCATCTCTGATCTCTACTCGAGCCCGTTCGACCAGATCGCCGAGCAGATCCGCCTGACGATCGAGACCGTCAAAGAGCGCCAGGAGAGCGAGCTCATCAACAACGCCGACCACGGCCTGCTTGCAGCCGTCGACGCAGGCCAGCGCATCTCGACCCGGACCGGTCCGCCGACCCCGGACGACTTCGACGAGCTGATCACCAAGGTATGGAAAGAGCCGGCGTTCTTCGTGGCCCACCCGCTCGGGATCGCAGCCTTCGGGCGCGAGTGCACCCGCCGCGGTGTCCCGCCCTCCACGGTGAGCATCCACGGCTCGCAGTTCATCACCTGGCGGGGCCTGCCCATCGTCCCGTCCGACAAGGTTCCGGTCAAAGACGGCAAGACCAAGGTGATCCTGCTGCGCGTCGGTGAACGGCGCCAGGGCGTGATCGGCCTGTACCAGCCAGGCCTCACGGGCGAGCAGTCACCGGGTCTCTCGGTTCGCTTCATGGGAATCAGCCGTAACGCGATCGCGTCTTACCTGGTCTCGCTGTACTACTCGCTCGCGGTGCTCACAACCGATGCTCTCGCAGTCCTCGACGACGTCGAAATCAACAAGTTCCATGAGTACTCCCACACCTACCGGTGAGGGTGGCGGCGCCGTTCCTGCATGGCTGCCGGACGAAGCGACGCTGACCCAGCTGGCCAACGAATTCTTCGGCGCCATGCCGGGGCACGAGGCTGATCGAGCGACGCTGCACGATCCGCCTCGCGGCGCCGCTCAGGCACAGCCGCAGGCCGGCCCCGATACCGATCGGGCCACGGCAGCGCCCGGCTTCGTGGCACCGCCAGACATGCCCGGGTACGAGCCGCCAGAGGTCTCCTCGAGCTTCCACAGGTCGGCGGCAGCGCCTGGCAGGTTGGCCACCCTCGCGGCCCAGCCCCCGGCTGTGGCGATCCCGGGGCTGCCTTCTGCCTCGGTGGCGGCCATCTTGGGCGCCGTCAGGTCGCGTGAGCTGGAACGCTCCGCCCCACCGCTTGCTGGCAACTTGTCCGGCACCCCGTCGTTCTATTTCATCGAGGAGCGTTCCCCGGCGCCACAGCGGACGCCAGGGTGCGACACAACGGCGGCGACACCGCTCGAGGCGCACCCCGCCTTCCACGTCGATGCGGTACGGCGCGACTTCCCCGTGCTTTCTGAGAGGATCCACGGTCGGCAGCTCGTCTGGCTCGACAACGGGGCCACAACGCAAAAGCCCCAGGTCGTCATCGACCGCCTGGCCTACTTCTATGCCCATGAGAACTCCAACATCCACCGCTCCGCGCACTCATTGGCGGCGCGGTCCTCAGACGCCTACGAAGGCGCGAGAGCCACTGTCGCGGACTTCCTGGGCGCACCGTCGGCCTCGAACATCGTGTTCACGCGCGGGACGACGGAGGGGATCAACCTCGTCGCGAAGTCCTGGGGGCGCCAGCACCTTGGGCCCGAGGACGAGATCATCATCTCGCACCTCGAGCACCATGCCAACATCGTCCCCTGGCAGCAGCTGGCCGCCGAGACGGGAGCAAAGCTCAAGGTCATCCCAGTCGATGACGACGGACGGCTCCTCCTCGACGCCTACGGGGACCTTTTGAGCGACAGGACGAAGATCGTCGCGGTGGCGCAGGTGTCCAACGTGCTCGGAACCATCGTCCCTGTCAAGGACGTGACCGAGATGGCTCACCGGGTCGGCGCAAAGGTGCTGATCGACGGCGCCCAGGCGGTCGCGCACATGGTCGTCGACGTGCAGGCGATGGACGCGGACTTCTATGTCTTTTCGGGACACAAGATTTTCGCCCCTACCGGCATTGGCGCCCTTTACGGCAAACCGGAGCTCTTGGAGGAGATGCCCCCGTGGCAAGGCGGCGGGAACATGATCTCCGATGTCACCTTGGAGCGGACGATCTACCAGCGCCCGCCGGCCAAATTCGAAGCCGGGACGGGCAACATCGCCGATGCCGTCGGCCTCGGTGCGGCGCTCGAGTACCTGAGCCGTCTCGGCAGGCCGATCATCGAGCGGTACGAACACGAGCTGCTCGGATACGCCATCGCCCAGATCCGAAGCGTCCCGGGCCTTCACCTGATAGGCACCGCCCCGGAGAAGGCGAGCGTGCTCACCTTCGTGCTCGACGGGTACCGGCCCGAAGATGTCGGCTCGGCACTCGACCAGGAAGCCATCGCGGTCCGTGCGGGGCACCACTGTGCCCAGCCCATCCTGCGCCGCTACGGGCTCGAGTCCGCGGTCAGGCCCTCGCTTGCCTTGTACAACACCCACGCAGAGGTCGACCTGCTCGTCGCAGCCCTGCGGCGGCTTGCCGGCGATGCCGGAAACCGGCGCTAGGCCTGCCAGGACGCTGCACAAACAGCCAGCCACTGTCGGGGTCAGCTCCAACGAGCGGCACTGCCCGCGGCTCGGATTAGGCCAAATGGCGAGCATACTGACCAGCGCGAGGTCCTCGGGTCGATATGCAAGTCCCGCCAGGTCACAACCGGCCTAGGGTTCGCGCCAAGGGACGCCCCGCCCTGCGGCTGTGAGGGGCTCTTGACGGGCCCGGGGAGATTGCCCGCCCGCGGAGGTGCAAGGCCGCTGGCGGCCGGGTCTGCTACTTTCGCAAAAGCATGGCTCCGCCAAGACATCGACGCCCTGGCAGCTCTTTGCCCTCACATTTAGCTCTTGGAGCGGTGATCGTCGCCTACCTGGCACTTGTTGTCGGCGAGGGCCTTTTCATCTTGAAGGCCAGTGCGAACATACCGATCTCGGACACCTGGGGCTATGTGTCGATACTCACGAAGTTCGCCAGCACCGGGCACGTGGCATGGAGCCACATCTTCCGCTTCTACGGTGACGGCCGGCCGGCGCTCGAGAAGTTCGGCCTGCTCATCGACGCGAAGTACTTCGGACTCAA
>Ga0182015_10004820_pt1 | contig 14316 bp, 11 predicted proteins | sample 712P3MmetaG_FD_120478 | JGI IMG/M metagenome (GOLD analysis project Ga0182015, IMG submission 120478) | Permafrost microbial communities from Stordalen Mire, Sweden - 712P3M metaG | ecosystem: Environmental > Terrestrial > Soil > Wetlands > Permafrost | place: Sweden: Stordalen | collected...
CTCTGCCGTCGCCCTTTCCCCCGCCTCGACGTGATACCTCGCCCAGTCAAAAACGCCACCGGATCCGAGGCTCATTAGCGAGTACGCACACCTCATTAACTTACTAGTTAACATGCACGGCTTCGTCCCACCAGCGTCCCCGTAGAATCAATGGCTTACCGGGGGCCTGACCCCCCATCTCCGAGCCGTCCGGCCCATACACTTACCACCGGCACGGAAAAGTGAAGGGGCATGACTTTGAGTCATGCCGTTAAGGCCGCAAGATCGAGCGGGCTTTAGCCCCTGAGCACCAAACGGCCTCTGAGGCCTAACCCGCTTCCTCATGGAAAATCTCCCTCCCGCCCCAATCCCGAAAATTTGTCAAGCTTTTGTGGAAAAGTCCAAAGTAATGACCGCTGACTTAGAACCACTTACACGCCAACTTAGGCAAAGAAAGTTGGCCGATTTATTCTCTGAACATGATATTCTGAACTTAAGAGTAGAAAAAGAAAAAAAGCTCCGTCCTCACCGGCGGGGCTTTTTCTTTTGGAGAGTAAAAGATGCAGCAAAACGAGAACCAGCAGGCCAATTTCGAAGACGAACAGACCGTTCGCGGCGGCTCGGCGCCCGAGCACCGCCGCTGCCGGTACACCAAAGCCGACGGCAAGGGTTGCCGGGACTGGGCCGTTCGCGGCCAGGAATTATGCTACCGGCACGGCGTCTTCCTGCGCGCCGGGCGGGGCATCGATGTTCCATTGCTGGAGGACGAGGCCTCCATCGTGCTGGTGTTATCGGAAACGCTGCGCGCCGTGGCCCTCGGGACCATTGCGCTGAAGAGCGGAAGCCTGCTGCTGGAGGGCTGCCGCCTCGCCCACACCATGCACATGGAGAAGCAGAAGGCTGCCAACGCCGAACGCAAACGCAGACGAACGGGTGTGCGCGAGGACGAGATGGGTGAGGAAACCCAGGAGCCAGGGGCTGGCAGCGAGGAGCCAGAAGCTGGACTCCTGGAGCCGGGAACCGGGAGACAGGAGCGGGTGCCCCATATTTGCCCGGGTTTGGCAGATGTGGGAGAGCACGATCCCATCCTCGCGCGAACTGTGAGTCCGGAACCGAATCAGGAACCCGGTGCCCCGCCTTTCCGCGATCTCGAAAAGAACTGGGACAAGGACCTAAGTAACGTCGAGAGAGAGGCGACGGATAGGTTCGACCCACGCTACGAAGAGACCCGAGAGGGGGTCCTCGCCGCACAGGCTGAGCAGCTGGATGAACGAATGGAGGAGGAGCTCGCGGTTGGGGCGCGGTGAGGCGTCCTGCTCGCAGAATGGCCCGAAACCTTCGTCTTGCCAGCTTCCCAGACCAGTCGCGAGCCGATCAACGAGAAGCCGCGATCGCGCCACTCTGGACAGCCGCCTCAGAACTTCGGAAGACGACCACGCCCACAATCAATCCGATGGGCAACCCGCCCGCTGCCGTGAATCCGTCGTGGATGTTGTGGTCGAACATAAACAGGACAAGAGAGCCGAAATAAAGCCTGCGCTCATCGCGAGAAGGGAGCATACAGAGGCGATCGGCATCTGACCAAACGTCCGCATGATCGTTCACGTTACCTTGCGAGGCTTGCCTGGGAGATTTGCCCGGTTGGTCGGCCATACGGACATTTCAATCGGAAATCCGAATAGCCAGTAATCCACCCAAAATATCGAAAATCGCCGATGTCGCAGACGGCGATCCTGGTACAAAATCAGAATTCCTCGCAAGGGACGAGCAGCCCGCACGCGGGCAGTGCGGTTGATTCCCTATTCGTAGCGAAGCGCAGTGGTTGGTTCGACGTGAGCCGCACGCATCGCCGGAACCAGGACCGCTGCCACCGCAGTGGCCAGCAGCACCAGCGAAACAGTCACGAACGTGAGCAGATCGGTTCCGCTGGTGTCATAGAGCACGCTGGCGGTAAACCGTCCCAGCGCAAGAGCGATGGCGAGTCCGATGGCCAGCCCGATGACGGTGAGGACGAGTCCCTGACGAAGAATCATTCTGAGAACCGTGGGACGCTTTGCGCCCAGCGCCATGCGGATGCCGATTTCGCGCGTGCGTCGCCGCACCGAATAACTCATCACGCCGTAAAGGCCGATGGCGGCGAGGGTGAGGCCCGTCGCCCCGAAGATTCCGAGCATCAGCGCAGCGATGCGCGGCAGAAGCAGCGATTTATCCACGTGCTCCTGCATAGTCTCGGTATTGAAGACGGCCATATTCGGATCAAGCGCGACGATCTGTTGACGCACGGAAGAAGCGAGGGCACGCGGGTCCATCGAAGTCTTCACGAGGATGGTGGTTCCAAAAAAGCTGGTGGCCTTTTCCGGCGCGGCATTGAGAAAGAGATACGCGGCATCGGACGGTTTTTCGCCGATGGTGCGGAATTTCGAGTCACGGGCAACGCCGACGATCGTGTAAGTGGCCTTATCCTGGTGAATCGTGCGACCAATGGGGTCCTGTCCAGGAAAGAGATGCGCCGCCATCGTTTCGTTGATGATGGCGGCCGACGGGCCGCCCAGATGCGAGGTAAGGTCGTGCGAGGCAAAGTCCTGCGAGGCGAAGTCCCGCCCGCGCAGCAGCGGAATCCCCATGGTCTGAAAATATTCGGCGCCGACTGTGTCGACGATGGCGACGACGTTCTTTGCGGGCTGGCCCTTAGCGGCATCTACGTCGAACCTGTCCTCGGCGGAGCCGATGCTGAGCGGCACGATGCCGACAAAACTCACCGAGCGAACTCCAGGCAGCGCCGTCACCCGGTCGCGCAGCTGCGCCAGGAACTGCACGGTTTTGTCGTGCGAGTAGTTCTGGATCTTCGGGTCCATGGACATGATCAGCAGGTTGCCGGGCTTGAACCCGATGTCAATAGAGGAGGCATTGCCGAGGCTGCGGAGAAAGAGTCCGGCCGTGGTCAGCAGCACGAGCGAGAGCGAGACCTGCACCACCACCAGGGTATTGCGCATGCGCGAACGGCTGGAGCGTCCCACCCCAGCCGGGCCATCTTTGAGCGATCCGACCAGGTCAGGGCGCGAAGCACGCAGAGCGGGAACGAGTCCAAACACCAGCGCCGTGATTACGGACAAGCCGAGCGTGAACATGGCAACTCGCCAGTCAACGTTGAAGTCGAAGGCAATAGGGAACGGCAGCGGAAGCTTGAAACTGGAGATGGCGTGAGCCGCCACCGCAGCCAGTAGAAACCCGACGCCAGCCCCCGCGAGCGCGAGCAGAAAGCTTTCGACCAGCAGTTGGCGCACCAGCTGACGACGCCCGGCGCCGATCGCGAGGCGAATGGCGATCTCCTTTTGCCGTCCGGTGGCGCGGGCCAGGAGCAGGTTGGCAACGTTGGCGCAGGCGACCAGCAGAACCAGGCCGACGACGATCATGAGGACGGCCATGAGCGTGAATGCGGGAGTGGCGGAACCGGCAATGAGGCCGCCCGCTGCTTGCAGGGTGATCTTCTCGTGGGTCTTGTCGCCCTTGTCCCAGGCGTCGTCCAGGCGTTTCTTGACGACGTTGACCAGGACGAGAGCTTTTGCGCGGGTGACTCCGGGTTTGAGCCTCGCGTCGAGCATGAGCCATTGATTATTCCGCTGGTTGATGACGCTGCCGTCCGCAGTAAGATCCGGCATGATTTCTTCCGACACAGCGAGGGGCACCCAAAACTCGGATACGATGCCGTGATCGACACCGTAAAACCCGGGCGGCGCGACTCCCACCACGGTGTAGTGCTGTCCGTTGAGCGCGACGTCGCGGTTGAGAATGTTCGGGTCCGCGCCAAATCGACGCCGCCACAGACCGCTGCTCAGCACCACCACGTGGCCGCGAACGACGGTGTCATCTTCGGGAAGAATGGGACGGCCGAGCGCCATCGGCACATCGAGTGTCGGGAAGAAGTTGCCGCTGACGGACTGGCCCCACACGCGCTCAGGCTCTCCCTTGCCGCCGATGCTGGCGGGAATCAGAGGAAAGTGCGCCGCCACGCCGCCCTCGAAGATGACGCCGGTCTGGTCGCGATAGTCGATGTAGTCGGGATAAGAGAAGGAGTCGCCTTCGGAGAACATAACCATCCGCCCAGGATCCCTGACGGGCAACACCCCCCACAGCAGCCCGTTGGCTACGCTAAAGACCGTGGCATTGGCCGCAAACGCCAGCGCGATGGAGAGGATCACAACAAAGGAAAATCCAGGAGCCCGGAGCAGAGTGCGAATGGTGTAGCGAATATCCTGAGCCAGGTTCTCCATGAGCGGCAGCCTCGGGCAGAAGAGATGTTGTCGAGGAGACTACGCAGGGGATGGGTGGAAAGTTCGCCTGCTTTCGAGGCTTCTCGGAAGCAAGGGGGGGCGGCTCGTTCTCGATTGCTGATACCAACCCGACGCGGTCAGTTGACCCGCATTGTGGAGCATGACCCTTGGATGATTATCCGGTCGCCCGCAAACCCTCGAAGTATGATTTACGGATGTTTCCCCGCACGGCAGGAAGTCTGGTCCTTCTCACCGTTCTCTCGACGGACTTGGGAGGCTTCGTGTGCCATGCGCAGCAATCCACGCCAGCCGCACCGGTGCGCTATCACATCGGCGACGATCCGGACGGCAGGCTGGGCTGGGCCAGCCCCAATTTCGATGACAGCGCGTGGCCGGTAGCGCACGATGGAAAATGGCCCATGCCGCCATTCTACTCAGACGGCTTTGTTTGGGTCCGCCTCCGCGTCCCGCTGCCGAACGATGCCGCCAGCCCCCTCGCCGTCCGCAGCTCGCGCGACTTCCTCTTGGGCGGCCTCCCCTTCTCCCTGGCGGACCAAATCTATGTGAACGGTGTGCTTGCAGGTGGTCAGGGCAGCCTTCCACCCCACCTCAGGCTCGACTCTCAGCGCGATGCGGTTTTCGACATTCCAGCGAACGCCGCGTCGCTGCAGACACAAGCCCCGCGAACGCAAGCCCTGGTAGCCCTTCGAGTCTGGTGCCCGCCCGGTCTGCGCCGCCCCGGCAATTCTGGAACCATTCAGATTTCCATCGATGCCAGCCGCACTCAGCACCTCGCCCATCGCGCCGCCCATCTCTCCGACCTCTACGCGAACGGCCTCGACCTCACTCTGGACATCGGAATCGCCATCCTCGGCCTTGGCATGTTCATCGCATGGCGCTGGACCGGCGAGCGCGACTTGCTCGTCTTCGCCTGGGTGATGATTCCCCAGGCGCTCCTTCTGCTTGTGTGGAATCCCACCTTGCCTGGAGCGGAAAAGCTCCCGGTTCAAGTGGGCGCGGTGCTGTTTTTTGCAGCGCTGACGCTGTTCATGGTTGCCCTGCTCGAGCTGAACTGGACCGTTCACCGTCTGCGTGCTCCCCTTCTGAAACATCTCGGCCAGGCTGCCGCTGTAGTCTTCAACCTCGCACTCTCGATTCCACAATTGCTGACAACGGCGGCTGCGATTGTTCACTGGGCCATGCAGGCCGTCATCCCTGCCGACCTCGCCTTCGAACTCCTCTTGGTTGCCGTGAACGTCTGGGCGATTCTGGTCAGGAGAACCAACCCGCTCCTTGCCCTTGCGCTCCTCGCTAACCCTGCGATCGCTCTGCTCAACGGCGCTGGCATCGTCCCGTACGAAGTGATGGTGGGACCGTTTTCCGAGCACACCCTCGCGCTCACTGACTTCGTCATCGACTTCGCCATCTTCATCCTCCTCAGCCAGAGCGCCTGGAAAGCATGGCGTGCAAGGGATGAACTCCGTGTCGAATTCCAGGCCGCGCGCGAGATGCAGCAGCAACTGGTCACTCCGGCGGTCGATGTTCCGGGCTTCAGGATCGAAAGCGCCTACCTGCCCGCCAAACAGGTCGGCGGCGATTTCTTCCGCGTTCTGCCCGGCGAAGACGGCAGCGTGCTGGTTGTGGTGGGCGATGTAAGCGGCAAAGGGCTCAAAGCTGCCATGACCGTGAGCGCGATCATGGGCGCATTGCGCGGTTGTCCCTCAACGAAGCCTGCGGAGATTCTCGCGCATTTGAACCACGTCCTTTATGGACAGATCGGTGGATTTGTTACCTGTTGCGTTGCGCTCATCGCCAGCGACGGCGCCATGACAATCGCAAACGCCGGCAACCCCGCTCCATATTGCAACGGCAAGGAGACCGCGGTCGAGCCTGGCCTTCCGCTCGGAATGATCGCGGAGGCCAGCTACACAGAGACGCGCTTTCAGATTGCACAGGGCGACCGGCTCACCTTTGTCTCCGACGGCGTGGTCGAAGCGACCAACCCGCAGGGAGAGCTGTATGGCTTTGACCGCACCCAGGCCATCTCCACCGAATCCGCCACCCAAATCGCCAGGACAGCAGAGCTCTTCGGCCAGGAGGACGACATCACCGTCCTCTCAGTCACCCGCGCGGCCAGTCTGAATCCAGCGCTGGCATAGTCCAGGATGCTCTTTGAAATATTGGACGGTATCGACATTCGGAACTAAAAAGGGTGCGATAAGCCGACTTTCGTTCCCTATCTGTGGTCGATGAACACATTGGCGAAAATGCGCTTATTGACGACGTGCAAGAGATCGTAACGTCGATGAATTGTGTGTGGGGGAAACCTGAGCGCAGTTGTATCGAGCCACTCCGTTTGCTAGTTTGGCGTACATGCCGCCGCCAGCGCCCGAACAACTGAGCAGGACCATGGAGACTCTCTACCGGTCGGAATCGGGCCGGGTTCTGGCCACGCTCGTGCGCCTTCTCGGAGACCTCGACCTGGCCGAAGAGTCGATGCACGAGGCCTTCGCTGCCGCTCTTGAGTCCTGGCCTCAGACTGGCATTCCCGACAAGCCACGCCCCTGGCTTATTTCAACGGCGCGCTTCAAGGCTATCGACGCTATCCGCCGCCGCGCGCGCTTCGACGCAGCACAGACCGATCTTGTCGCGTTCCGTCTGTCCCCCCCGTTCCCCATTCGATTTGGTGCACGAACTAATCCAGTGGAAACTCCCGTCGGAAATCCTCTAACACCTCTTCGAACCTATCCAGGCCAGCGGCGGCCATCATATCCGCAAAGCGGATGCTCTTTTCGGTTCCATACACGGCTGCCCAGAAATATCGAATCATTCCATCTGCTGTCCTGCGTTGCTCCATCCTCATGATCGTTGTCCGCACTCCGGCCTTGATTGAATTGGTAGCTCTGGCCGAAGCAAGTGCAGGGTCAAAAACCCGCCTGTGCAGAAACTCCATGACAGCTAACTCTCTGCCCTCAAGCTTGATTCCTGTGATCGTCTCCATACAGCCCCTTTCCCTCTGTGAGATTGTGTCCGAAGGGCCGCTCATCGCCACAAGGCCGCGATGAACGGGGCACAACTTCCGATACCAGGTGAGTGGGCTGCCTGCCTGAGCATCTCTGTCTGCCGAACATCAAGATGCGGAACAAGCCACGTTAAGCGCGTTCCGCCTCAATGAACGCAGGCAGTTTCAACGCGAGAAGGATTCCCGATTTTGGCAACCAATTGTGTACGATGCCTATCATGATTGGGCCTGGAGTCCAGACTGGTGCGTTCGGAGTTTCACCAAGCACCCATACTCCGCAGCCACTGAATCCATGTGGCCTATATTCCTTTGCGTCCCCGTTATAGGTGAATGCGAAGTCCTTGTCCCGTGAAAACTTGGATTCAATCTTTGACCAGATCTTCGTGTTGACTTCAGCGGAGTAGTTGCTCAGATGCTCAGCGATTCCCATGAACATGAATTTCCGGTTTCCCTCTGCGGTTACCTCTCGCGAGTTGTCAATCGGGAAGCCAACCATGAGAAGGGTTAGTTCATCCAGTTCCTCCTCGCCCCACTTCATGAATGGCACCGACCTGCGCATGTCGTAGAACTCGGGACCGTCAGGGAGTGTGTAGCTCGGATCAAGTCGCAGCGCCGCAACATCGCGGACAGCATCCAACTGCGCTTCAACAATCGGCAACATCTCTCCGATTGTGAATCCTCCGACTTCTTCATTCGTCGTATCCTTCGCGGCTTTGTCGCGCATTACCGTCGGTGGACGAAGCCAAAAGCGAAGCTCATCTGGTTTTGATGTGCCGAGGACATGTTCGGCTGTGAGAATGAATTTCTCACCATCGAGCAACGCGAGGGTGCCGGTCCCGACTCCAGTGTTCCGCTCAGATGCGATGCCGACCGTGTACGACGCAATGCGCTCGGTGTTCGCCTGCCGTTGTTGCCGATTGAGCGGGTCCATTGGGAGTGATCTGATGATAGACCGTGTAAGGGGCGCTCAAACAAAAGCCAGCGCCGGAGGGTTTCGACGACCCTCCCGTCTCTCCCCAGCCTTTGCCGCATTTCTGATGGGTCGGCATTTGCTGAAATCTCGGCACGTTCTTTCGATGTAAGTCTCCTTGATTCAGAAGCCGGAACTGGTTACCGGATTGCACCTTGTCACAGCGAGGCAACGGTACGCGGCTGAACTATCGGCCTATCGCAAGGTTTTCGTTAGCACCGTGATGAATGGCTGCCCCACATCTCGATGTTGAGATGTGGGTTGGCGAAACTCCGGCTGGTAACGGATTCTCTGCGACAAGCCACTAGCGTGATGACATCCGAGAGGTTCACTTCCGCTGTCGTTGACCCATGAAAACCAGGGAGAAAACAAAACCATGAAAACTGTACTCATCACTGGCTGCTCTTCTGGCTACGGTCTCGCGACCGCCCGCCACTTTCACGCGCAGGGCTGGAACGTGATCGCCACCATGCGAACGCCGCGCGAAGACGTTCTGCCTCGGTCGAACCGAATGCGCGTGATGGCGCTCGATGTGACGAAACCCGAGAGCATCGCGGCTGTGCTTGATGCGTGCGGCCCCATCGACGTGCTCGTTAACAATGCGGGCATTGGCGTCGTCGGCGCCTTCGAGGCCACGCCAATGAACACCGTCCGCGAGGTGTTCGAGACCAACACGTTCGGAGTGATGGCGATGACACAGGCGGTGCTGCCCCAGTTCCGCGCGCGGAGGTCGGGCGTGGTGGTGAACGTGACCTCAAGCGTAACCCTGGCGCGGATGCCGTTGGCGGCTGCGTACACCGCGAGCAAGGCGGCTATCGAAGGGTTCACCGGGTCGCTTGCGTTCGAGCTCCAGTACTTTAATGTGCAGGCCAAATTAGTGGAGCCGGGCTACGGCCCGACAACGAGCTTTACCAGCAATGGTGGGGCGCGCATGGCTGGGCTGATTCCTGCGGCATACTTGCCATTCGCCGAGCCTGTCTTCGCCGGGTTTGCGCAGCCAACAGCGGTGACGACCGAGTCAGACGTGGCCGAGATGGTGTGGCGTGCCGCGAACGATGCGACCGGGCAACTTCGATTCCCGGCGGGTGCCGACGCGGTAGCACTGGCTCAGTCGAGATAAACGTCGAAGGCGCCCGGCGCTCGCGCAGCGGCGCCTTCGACGGGGCCTTCTGGTTGGGACGAAAACCCGGAAAACCCGGGGGAGGGAAATCGGGGACCGACGGAATGTTCCCCAATTCCCCGTCGGGAAAACGGAAAACGTCCCGTCTGTCCCCGGCTTCTTCATGTCCCCGGTATCTTCAAGCGCGGAAGAGGAAAAATATCCTGAGCGATTTGTCGAATTCCAGTCCGGCCGTTCGACTATATCGTGAAACCAGCACAACCGGCCCGCCTGAAGACCGTTACAGGAAAAAGGAGAAGTCATGCCGCAGTATTTGGTTGCTGTCTACTTCCCAGACGATTTTGACCCGTCCACCCAAACCGAAGAGACTATCGAAAAGATCCACGCGCTCAACCGCGAACTGATCGCTGCCGGCGCCAGGAAGTTCGCCTGCGGCATTTCCCCGGCCGGCAACGCCAAGTCGCTCCGGGTCCAGCCCGATGGCAAGGTGCTCGTCACCGATGGACCATTCACGGAGACCAAACTGGATTCTGGAAGCCGCTGATCTGGACGAGGCGATGGCATGGGCGATGAAGGGCGCCGTCGCCTGTCGTGCGTCGGGCGAGGTGCGCGAGCTTCTTTTCAACCCGGCTCCGGAGCAATAACCCGGCGGAAGCAAGTAAACAACTCACCCGTCGCCTGCGCTCAAGCCATTGACGATTCCTCGGATCGTCTAATCTCGCCCATCCCCAACGCAAATATCGTATAAAATCGCCGCATGCCTTCGCTCCTAACCCCGCGTGACGCCGCATTGAGGCTCGGCATCTCCTACCCCTCCATCAAACAGTGGATCTACCGCGGCAAGCTCAAAGCCATCAAAACCCCCGGCGGCCATTACCGCATCCCCGAATCCGAACTCGACGCCCTCCTCTTCAAAGCCAAGCGCCCCGACACCCCCAAACGCCAGATGATGCGCACCGTCAGCGGACGCAACCAGCTCGTAGGCCGCATCGTCGACCTCAAAATCGAAGGCCTCCTCGCCCAGGTCCGCCTCTCCATCGGCGGTCAGACCATCACCTCCATCATCACCGCCGACGCCGCGCGAGAAATGCGACTGAAGAAAGGCGAAACCGTCGCCGCCCTCATCAAATCCACCGAAGTCATGGTGCTCCGTGTCTGATCGCCGCTTATGGAAAAGGGCGCAACTCCAAAGCCCGCGAAGAGCCTCGCACACGCGAAGCTTTTGTAACAGGGCGCAACTCCACAACTCGCGAAAAGCCTCGCGCACCAGGTTGTTACTAAACTCAGATTTTGAGAGCTCGAACCACAACTACCAGATATTGGGCTTCAGAAACAGGGAAGGCCCAGGGCGTGCCCTCGAATTTGAGTTTCGTAACAGCCTGACATCGCGAAGCTTTTGTAACAGCACGCAACTCGACAGCTCGCGAAAGAACCCGTGCATGCGAAGCTTTTGTAACAGCCCGCAGCTCCACAGCTTGCGTGAAAAACAACCCACCCAACCCAGCCCAACCCCAACTCAGCGACGGCCAGGTTCACCCCATAGCAAGAAGCAAACTCCCCTACCACCCGAACGTCAACGCGACTCTATTCCGGGTTCACCCGAAAGTACTGTCATGCACCATTTTGAAATGCCTACTGTCCCAACCGCGCCCATGCCGATTACTCCGCAACCCGCCCACTCGTGCCGAAAAAGCTCCGAAAAGAAGTGGGCTTCAGCCCCGCCCCTTCTTCTGCCGAGCCTCATCTTCGCCCTCACCCTCATCGCCCTCCCTGCATGCGCGCAGCAAGCCCTACGCATAGCAGCAGCCGCTGACCTCCAACCCGTCCTGCCCCCGCTCCTCGCCGACTTCGAGCACCAAACCGGCATCCACGCCGAAGCCTCCTACCAGTCCTCCGCAACCCTCGCTACCCAAATCATCAACGGAGCCCCCTTCGATCTCTTCCTCGCCGCCGACCTCTCCTTCCCCCAGCGAGTCATCGACGCCAAGCTCGCCGAACAGACCACCCCGCTCCCCTATGCCCGCGGAACCCTCGTCCTCTGGACCCGCAATGACTCCGGCCTGACCGACCTAACCCTAACCGCCCTCGAAACAACCGCCGTAAAGACCATCGCCATCGCCAATCCAGACCACGCCCCCTACGGACGCGCCGCCCGCGCCGCCCTCCAGCACCTCAACCTCTACGACCCACTCCAGCCCAAGCTCGTCGTCGCCGAAAACATCGCGCAAGCCGCCCAGTACGCCGACTCCGGCAACGCCCAGGTTGGATTCATCTCCCTCACCTCGGCCCTCACCCCACGCCTCAAGGCCGACGGCCACTTCATCCGCGTCCCCGCCGAAGACTATCCCCCCATCCAGCAAGGCGCCGTCGTCATCCGCAGAAGCTCCGAACCAGGCGCCTCAGAACAACCCAGCCCAGCATCGGAAGCCGCCCACCGCTTCCTCACCTTCCTCCACTCGCCAGAAACATCGCAGAAACTAGCCGCCGAGGGCCTCGAGCCAATTCCTTAATGGACCTTCAAGCCCTCTGGCTCACCCTCCGCCTCGCCACCACCACCACGCTCGTCCTGCTCCTCATCGGCATTCCCCTCGCGTATTGGATCGTCCTCACCCACGCCCGCTGGCGTCCACTCGTCGAAGCCGCAACCACCCTCCCGCTCCTTCTACCGCCCACTGTCCTCGGCTTCTATCTCCTCGTCCTCCTCGGCCCCGCCACTGCCTTCGGACGCACCGCCACCCGCCTCCTCGGCCACCCCCTCGCCTTCACCTTCTCCGTCCTCGTCATCGGCTCCGTCCTCTACAGTCTCCCCTTCGCCGTCCAGCCCCTCGCCGCTGGATTCCGCGCCGTCGACCCAGCCCTCATCGAACAAGCCCAACTGCTCGGAGCAGGCCGCCTCCGCATCCTCACCCGCATCCTCCTCCCACTCTCCACGCACTCCCTCATCGCCGCCGCCGCGCTCTGCTTCACCCACACCATCGGTGAATTCGGCGTCGTCCTCATGATCGGCGGCGACATCCCCGGCGCCACCCGCACCCTCTCCATCGCCATCTACGACCAGGTCCAGGACTTCTCCTACGCCGCCGCCAATCGCACCTCACTCGTCCTCATCGCCGTAGCCCTCATCGCCCTCCTTCTCCTCTACACCCGCAGAAACCAGCCCGGCGCCAACCGGTCAGCACCGCAACAGGCCAAACCCAAAGCCGGGCCCAAGCCGGGTTCAGCACCGCAACAAGCCAAAACCAAAACCGAGAAAAAACCAGGTTCACCCCACAGCAAGAAGCAAACGCCCCTACGGGCAGAACATCAAGACAACTCCGTCCCGGCCCCCTCCCGAAAGTACTGCGCTGACGTAAAAATCCACCATCAACAGGGCAATTTCGCCCTCGAAGCCGCCATCTCCCTCACTACCCCCTGGACCGTCATCTTCGGCCCCTCGGGAGCAGGAAAAAGCACCCTCCTCCGCATTCTCGCCGGCCTGGTCACCCCCCACGAAGGCCACATCCAACTAGCCGGCCGCACCCTCCTCGAAACTCAAAGCCTCGACTCAAAAACCAGCATCGCCCTCCCCCCCGGCCGCCGCTCCATAGGATTCGTCACCCAGCAGCCCAGCCTCTTCCCCCACATGACCGTCCGCGAAAACGTAGCCTTCGGCATTCGTCACCAAAGCAACGAACCCCGCGCCCAGCGAGTCGCAGCCATGCTCGAGCTGTTCGGAGCAGAAGCGCTCGCCGGCCGTCGCCCGCCCCAGCTCTCCGGCGGAGAGCGCCAGCGCGTCGCCCTCGCCCGAGCCCTCGCCCCCGCGCCCGACTTACTCCTTTTGGACGAGCCCCTCGCAGGCCTCGACGACGCCTCCGCCAACGACATCCTCACCCGGCTCCTCTCCCTCAATCTCCGCGTCGTCTACGTCTCGCACGACCTCGCAGAAATCTGGCGCATCCCCGGCGAAGTAGTCCTCCTCGAAGCCGGCCGAGTAACAGCAACCGGCCCAATAAAGAAAGTGCTAGCCCCCCGCCGCGACGATCTCCTCCGCCAACTCAGCCTCTAACCACGCGGCAATCTACTTTAGTAATCACTCCGAGATAAACAATCAGATAATGGAACGATCTCGATGGTCCTTCCCAAGGAATCTCCCAAAGCTTTCAAGCAGCAGATTCCGTGAGATATCGCGCAAATTTCGACGATTTTGCCGCCCTTGGAACGAGGATCAACAGCAGATTTTGCACTTTTAGCGGATGCGCCGGAACGTAGCCAAGCCGTGCCCAGCGAATCAGCGTCCGAGTTTCCATCCGAAGAATCTGTGCAGCCTCTTCGGCGTTCAAAAGACGGTTTGCCATGGGTCCGGCTCCGAGACTGCAACTCCCTACGGGCCTTCTTCAAACGTGATTCAGACCTAACTAGCGATCGAATATTGACGTTGCAGTCTGGCCCATGATTGTTAGCCCCACGCCCGCTCGTCCAATGAAAATTAGGGAGGCCGTCATTCCATTTGGGAATAGCGCGAGATTCGATGCCGCTTTGACGGTCACAAACCGCCAAAATGGATGGCCATTGGACCTTTCTCTAGGATTACAATTCTCCGGTTAGATGTTTAGCCTCGCAGCTATTGATTCGCTTGCTGTGCTACCCAGATTCCGTTGGTAGGAGGATGGTTATGGCCATACCAAAGATTCGCTTATTGCAAGCAGCAATTGCACTCGCAGAAGATTTAACTTTCTCAAGGGCCGCAGAGCGGTTGCACATCGGTCAGTCAACGCTCAGCAAACAGATTTGCGAGCTAGAGGGCCAGCTTGGTTTCAGGCTGTTTGAGCGCAACCATCAAAGGGTTGATCTGAGGAACCTCTGAAGAACTTCCCGAAGCCCAGCCCATGGGGTAACCTGGGTTGGTGGAGGGTGAGGGCGAATGAGACAGCAGAGTCTGGCGGCGCAGAGCGGGTTCGAGAGATACGGGAAGAAG
>Ga0182015_10004823_pt1 | contig 14307 bp, 18 predicted proteins | sample 712P3MmetaG_FD_120478 | JGI IMG/M metagenome (GOLD analysis project Ga0182015, IMG submission 120478) | Permafrost microbial communities from Stordalen Mire, Sweden - 712P3M metaG | ecosystem: Environmental > Terrestrial > Soil > Wetlands > Permafrost | place: Sweden: Stordalen | collected...
AAACTGTGGTTCCCTTCTCGGTCAGGATGCCCGCTTCTGCTCATCATGCGGCAGGCAACAGTTGCCGCCAGTTCAAGTGGCGACTCCTCCGGCTCCGACTCCAGTCCTTGCAATACCCCAGCAACAGAAAGGGTCAAGCTCGAAAGTCTTGTGGTTGGTCGTAGGCGGTGTAGTTCTGTTCGTCACTATTGTGGGAATCATTGGCAAGTCACCGACAGACAGTTCGACTTCGACAACGCAACAAAGCTCTTCGTCAACTCCCCCTTCGCAGCCGCAAGAAAGCTCTGCGTCCACTTCCAGTTCGCAGCCGCAAGTCGTCCGTCCCTCGATTCCACCGCCGAAGTTCCAAATTTACAGGTACAAGCCCGACGGAATTAGCCCGGTCTCGATTGTGGTGCCCGTGAATACAAGCGATGAACAATTGAGGAGTCTGCTCTGGCTTTTTCGGGAGAAGGCTAGGTCGCACCACCTTAAAGATATCGGACTCAGAAATGAGCGTGACGGCATTCTCCTCGTCTATCGAGGTAAGAAATGTGCGACCGAAGAAATCGACATCACTGCGAGTGCCGGCCCATGTGGCGATGGATACCATGATGACGCCTTCTACCAGTGGGGGATTGAAGGCGATTACAACAAAGATTCGGGAAGCATTCGTGTCAATGGTGATGATACCGTGGTCTTCAACTACAAGGACGAATGGCAACTAGACCACTGAGGTTAATGCACGCTCGTTCGAGATACCACCAAAAAAGCAGCCCTCTCCATCTGGTGAGTGCCGATGAAGAAATAACGGAACTTGTTCAGGAGGTCAGCATGATTAGGATTTTCTTTGTAGCGGCAGGGATGGCTTTAGTGGCTGGTTTGGTCTTTAGTCCGGTAGCAATTGTTCCGGTGTTTTTCGTAGTCTTTGCGATGGTTTCCTTTCTCAATTTGGGGAAACTAAAAATGTCCCTATTGTAGAAAGCGAGTCAAGCTTGATGCGACGGTTTGTCATCACTGTGGACGTGAGGTAAAAAGCTTTGCTGCGAAACTTGCTGCATCGCAGTCTGCGGCTCGTTCTGTTTCAGTGCAATCGCCTCAATCATGTCAAGGAACAGCGATGTATTGTTCCGGTTGCGGAGCAATGATCGACACCAGTGCCCGTTTCTGTTCACGCTGTCGGGTATCCGTTCAGCCGATTCTGGTGGGCACGCCGGAGCCGCAAATTAAGGGTTCGTAAGCTGCAGGAATCTATGATGGCACAACCTATGCGGTAGGTCACCGAGCATTCCGCTAAACGGGTTCGTTCCATTAGATGCCATTCCTGCCCATGAACATCAACGCTGAAGATGCACTTCGTTCTTCCACAATCGCTTAAGCAAGCCGATCAACGCTGACGATCTCAATTTTATTGAGGAAGCTATGAAAACACACGGTGTGTGCCACGTCAGCGGAAATGGGACGGTTTGAGTGATGAAAAGCTGCGTAATGCCGCAAGAAAGTGGTTTTGGCTTGAAGAGAATTAAAGGAGAAGAAAATGAAAACAGTATTAGCAGTGATGTTGTTGGTAGGTATGTCATTCGCCCAAACCAAGTCAATCAACATCGGATCATTACAGTACCAAGGAACTGGTCCGTTCGTAAATCCCAAAGGAGTGACAGTTCAGGCAAGCGATTATCAGCTTAACTTGGACTCATCAACAACAACAGTCAATCCAATCGCTTTTAGCAGTGTTGTGATGTTTATCAAAGGAACCCAAGGAAATTTTGGGGCCCTGACAACTGGCCCGGGATGTGGGACTCCCGGAATCACATATCCATGTGGATTTTTCTCCTTCGGAGGACAAGGCCTGTTCTGGCCGGCTTGTGCAACTCTCAATACAAGAATAAATGTCTATCAAGAGAATTGCATGTCCATTGCATTGCAGCTAACGTCTATGAGTACATCTTCCCGTCCAGCTGGAAAGAACTTTACGATTCCTCTGCTGAATGGTGAGACGTTCTGTGCTTATGGAATAACCAATATCTACCTGACGGCAAAGCCTGATCAGACTGGCTTGAGTCCAAAGCCGGTTCCCAATGAACCCGGTTTCTGGACACCAGTTTCAGTTCCGATTGTTTTGCAAGCCGCATCGGGTTGTGACTAAAATCGAGTTGTGACTAAAGGAGAATTGTATGATAACGATAGATGAAAATACTGTTGGAGTTTGGTTTATCATCTTGGATGACGTAACTGATTTCATGTGTGCTTTGCAGCAAGTGGGATCAGATTATAAACTTGCTTCACGATAACAATCCAGCTAAGAGAGAGCACGAACATTTTCTTTGAGTCGATCGCCGCTGCCCCGCAAACGTGTGATCGGAGTGATGGCGGCGATCCTAGGTGTCCGCTGTCCGCATGTGCAAACTCGTGAGAATCGCAGCCATGTGCCCGGGGTGAGAGACACTTGTATTACCTGAGAGAGTTTCCTAAACTGGCAAAATCGGGAGTTTGTTTTGATATGCTCAATACGCCGTAATTGAGTCCAGCCTGTCACGCTTTGCTGCTCGCATGCAAACGGCTGAAAACTTCCACGTCTCACCATCCGACAAGTTGCTTTGGTTAGCTAACGCTGTTCCCACGACGTTTCCCGCACCGTCGAACAATTTGAATGTGACCTCAACGCCTCAACGTAGCTAAAGCTTCTCCCACAGTTGTTCGTAATTGTTCCAGTGATGGTAGTGCTGTACTCGTCAACTTTTCCCGAATTTCGAACGAAGGACAAACAGTCCGTTGGATTGGGTGTCTTGCCCGTATTGGAATAGTCGGGCGTGCGAGGTGGCGATGAGGACCGGGGATGAGAGTCGCTGCTGAAAAAAAGAATGTAGATGATGATGAAACCGCCGAGACCACCAAGAATAAGCCCAACCCACGGTGACGACGTTCCCCTGCATCGGGGCTCCACATCTTGCGTGTTATCGCATCGGATTATAACCGAGCCTCGTCGCACTTTCGATGCGTTGTGCAGTCTGAGCGGGACCTATTTCGGGCGGTGGTGCTTGGTGGCTACTCAATCCTCGAATCTGATGCCACGTATCGGGCGGTCGGGGACACCTAACTCTTTGCTGAGGTCCACTTCATTGGCTTTGTCAGACTCGACTTCGTGCGTTGCGGCGATTCGGTTGAGGTCAGCAGCCAAATCAGTCGCAAACTGTTCATCATCAGTCCAGTTCCGCACTAACTCCCGGTCGTTTGGGTCATTCGCACTCACTGCGTAAACGGCCCAAAGAGAGTCTTCTCTGATGACTTGAAAAAGTTTCATCCTCTTCCCCGCATCTTCGATGCAGGGCGATGTGCCTGCCCCAGTGCCCGTTTATGCACCCCAACCCTACGATTAGAATCAGGCGTACGTTGCGGAGTCTGCAATGGCATCAACACTGGCACTGTGAAAGTTACTTGCGGAACGGGCGAGAACTCATTTGGTCTACCTGTGACCGTCTGCACCCACAGATGCCCTTCGAGATAATCGTGGGCAGGATGCGGAATTTCATCGTGGTTAGCATCACATGTGGCGAGGGTGCATAGCGGTCGGTGATGGACGCCGGAGATGTTGTAGATGTAGGCAGGGGGAACAGCAACGAAAATCATAGGAACCCCTCCGGTACAAACCAATTGCTAGAGAAACATTTTATCGTAAATCGAGTCGTCCTTTGGGCGGATAATCCGACGTTGCAATCGCTTTCTGGTGAGACGGTTCAAGTCGAATCTGAAGCCGTCAGGCCCGTCCTCCATCATGTCGCAGGCCGGTCCAAAAAATCAAACTCGAACCGCCGTGCGAACGGACAGCGAGAGCGGCGTTCGCTCTTGGGAGGACGGACTAAAAGCCACTGACCAGCCAAACCCCGCAAAAATCGCAAAAGATGACAGCTTCGCAGCGGGAGCAGTCTGTTTGAGAGTAAACTTCCCTTTAGCCTAAGAGGAGGGAAATATGGATGGTTTTTATGTCCACGGAAAGCCGCCCTATGAAAACTTCAAATTGCACGTTAAACCAAAAGGCAAACAGATTGAATTGACCATGACGGGTGCGAAGAATTCACCCATCATGACTCTCATCGTGCCACAGGCAAAGACCTTTTCTGAGATTAAGTCCGCCGTCAGGAAGAAACAGACCGGGGCAGGACTCGTAAAGTCAGTAGTTGATTAGACGGCTTACTCTCGACCCAATAGTGCTCTCGAGTTGCACTTGCACCCCAAAGACCTACTTCGTCTTCTTGACCTTGCCCTTCGGCGGAAGAGCCAACGCCCCATTACCATTCTCGCAACACTTCTTCCACCACCCCTCGATGTCCGGGCGATTGAACCGAATCATTTTGGCCCCGATCTTGACGAATGGGATAGGATGCCTCGATTGCCGCTGCGACATGAATTCTCTCATAGGCCCTCCTTCCGTATTAGTTCCCGCAGTTGGTCTTTGCGAACGCCCCCACAGTACTCCAGTGAAGTGTCTCCGTTGTATGCCCGAAGCATAGCCTCACAGATGGAGTTGCTGATGTCAGTATCGGTCATGATGAACAACACGATGTTGTACTTCAGTATGAAGTGTCCGACATCATTCAGGAATGCACGGGCCTTACGCTCGCCGTTCACTTCACCTTTGAAGTAGTCGTATAGGATAGTAAGGACGGCACGCAAACACGCAGGCAACTCCTCATCTACGACAAGAGGAAGACGCTCGCCGTTGACGGTCAACTCTTCGGGATACGTCTTGTCGTCGAACGTGGTGAACTCCTTCTTCCAAAAATAAGTTTTCATGACTCCTCATACTCCCACAGGCTTTCCATCACTTCATCCCGTTCGACTTTCGCCAACTCCCGCTGGCGGGTATCCGGAACGAACCGACCGCATGGAGCCTTAACATGAACCCGTGACATCATCTTGACGAGTACCACACTGCTCAAGACCTTCTCTCCTTCCATAACGCCTCCGATTCGATGCGTGCAGCAGCGGTCATCGCCCGAATCCGGCGAGTCGGCAACTCTTGGTAAACCGTAACACCCAGAGATTTTGCCAACCATTCCAGCGTCATGTTGTGGATCACAGGCCCCGGTACCGTCGGGTAGACCGAGACTTCACCATAGGTCCTGCGGTCCTGCCCACGGTTGATTACGAGTCGCTGGCCCTGCTTCGCCAGAACCGTGTTGATGCGTTGCCTTGTCGAGTCCCTTAGGCGACGTGAAGTCTCCTTCTGCTGACGTTGGTTGCGTCCGTTACGTTCGAGTTGTTCAAGCGTAGTCATGTTTCCTCGTTCTGAATTGCTCACAAACCTACAATAGCAAGTAGTGCCATTATATGCAAGTTATATATGGTACTAACAAGCATTGCACGTCAGTCACAACCTGTCACCAACGAAAGCTATTGATGCGTGGTCGGTGCTTATGCATAATGCTGGCAGGAGATAAAAAAGATGCTGAAAGAAAAGAGAGAAAAGACGATCAAGAGTGGGGGCAAAGTCCCAACCACTGTGTATTTCACGGAAGAACAGATGGATGCCCTCAAGGCGGAATCAAACCGAACGGGTGCTCCCGTGGCAGAGGTCGTCAGACGCAGTGTGGAGGTCTACCTACGAGCACAGGGCGACGTCCAGTTCGCCACGATCCAGCATCAAATAGCGGACTTGAATCTGAATATCAAGAGGCGAAGGTAAATCGAAGAGTACCTCGACAGCAGCCCCGTTGGCTAAGATCGGGGCTGTGACCTTAGGCGTCGTCCTCGTCGAGCCACACCATATCAGCCCACTGGTTCTCAGGCACGAATGTCATAGCCCTTGCCCGACGTGCAATCCGTTCAAGTGTTTGACGTGCGTCCTGTCCGTGCTGATTGGCGACTACGGCGAGATCACGGATAGGATGCCTTACCTCCGTAACCCCTAAAGACCACTTGTTACTTTCGGACTCTGCCCCCTCATTACCTTTCTCAAGTAAAGTCAGAAGGGGGATGAAATTAAACGCATGTTGATTGTACTGCTCGCTTTCGCTCTTGTTGGCTGCAACGCCGCTAATAAGACGGGAACACCGACGCCACCGACGCCAACACCCACGCCGTCACCAACACTGACTTCGATAAAGATCAGCTCTAGCAGTACCACAGTCTCAGTTGGTGCGAACGTCGTTTTTACAGCGACGGCACTAGACCAGAATAAAAATACGATGTCTGGGGTTGAGTTCACATTCTCGACGTCACTAGCAGAAACAGTAGTCGGAACAACTGCGACCTCGGTGACATATACAGCAACTACCCCGGGGACCGACTACATCACTGCGACTCCTGGCAACATCGGGAATCCATCCGATGTCACGGGCTCGGCAACCTTGAACATAGGGAGTCTGGCATCTGTTACTATTGGCTATCTCCCAACAGAGGACTGTACACAGTCATCATTCTATGACCCCTTTACAAAGAGCCCGGTGCCCGACATCCAATGTAACTTTCATTTATCGAGTCTGAGCCCGATCCAACTAACTCTGACCGCCTACGATCAGTATGGCGATGCCTTGACTCCGCAACCCGACTGGCTGAATCCTCTGATCCTGCCGTCGACTTGGGTTCTGGGTTCAGTCGTCCCCGGGGGTGTTTATTGTGCAGGGAACTGTGCTCCTATACCAGGGGTCTCAATCACCCCGGCGGGGTTATTAAGCATCACCAATGCTGTTCCCGTCGCCAACGGGCCATTCGCGGTAAGTGCCACAATTTCCCAACTCTCGTCTCCCACGACTGGATCCGAGACCTCCAATTTCGTAGTCGTGAACATTTTACCCTAAGGATCGAGGCAGGCCGTGATGTTCGAGACGGCCATGGGGCGGTGCTGTGGGTCAGTTTCTGGTACTGGGCGGGCGTTCTTATGTGGCGTCTTCGTCCTCGTCCAACCACACGATGTCCTGCCACTGGTCTACGGGCACGAATGTCATAGCCCTTGCCCGACGTGCAATCCGTTCAAGCGTTCGACGTGCGTCCTGTCCGTGCTGATTAGCAACCACGGCAAGGTCCCGGGTAAGGTCTTCTTCATTTGCTGTCGGTCTGGGATTGCCCGATTTCAGGGTGACGCTTGATTTCGATTTAGGTGTCGGTAGGTCAACGGTAATACGTCCGCCGTGCTCTAACGCCCATCGCTCAACGACCGTCCTTGGTATCCTCAGCACACGGTATCGCCGTCGTTTCGGAGTCTCGGCAGTCCCGATATCCACGACGCCCTTCACCCGTGCGAATCGCCGCATGACCGTGTCAGGAGAGACCTGGAGCAATGCAGCGACTTGAGCAATCGTTAGGAGTTCGCTCATCGGTTCTCCTGCGGCCATGAGCGGGTCGGCATAGTCGCTAAACGCTGCCCCATCCGCTTCGACGATAGATCGGAATAGTGACGCTCGCACACGGCAACGGTATCACCTAAAGCAGCAGCGACTTCCGTCATTGAGCATCCCGCACCTAGCCAGAAATCCACACTCGTATCACGAAAGCGGTGAGATAGATTGCCCCGAATCCATAATCCGGCGTCTTGCATTAGAGTCTTCAGGTCTTGCTGCCATTGCCCTGTGGCGGATGTCACTAGCCCCCGCCCAGACCAGAATATGTAAGGGCTGGGCTCACTGGCGACAGATAGCAACTCTTCGACGAGGGCATCATCAAGTTTCTGCTGGACAGATTTTCCGGTCTTCCTGCGTTCGATGCGGAGCCAACCATCATTGATGCTCGCACGTTCGAGTAACACAGTGTCTACAATTGCCAAACCTGTTGCGACCATACAGTGAATCAGTGCCGTCATCTTCCGGACTTTCACAGTGTCGGGAAATGTTTTCGGGACTTGTGCAATAAGATGAGCAAGTTCCTGCTCAGTAAACGGCTGGGGCTTGAGTCTCTCCCTGTCCGCTTTCGACAGTTTGATCGTCTTGAGAGCCGAAAGTAAATCAGGCAGATTCGTCCTGCAGCATGACCTAAGAAATCCACGAAGATTCTGCTGAACTTTCTGACGGGTTACGCCCGACTCCCATTTCCACGATGCACGATATTCGATTACATCGGTCGCCGTGATTTCCACGGGGAAGAACTTCGAACGCTCATCCATGAACTCACGAAAGCGAGTCAGTTGGCGACGGTGTTTTCGAATCGTTGCAGCACTAAGCCCTTCGCTCGCCTTGCCGTTGAGGAACGTCTCGATTGCCTGCTCGATGGTTGGATGGTCGGTATCTTGACGGGCGACGATGATGCCTGTCTTCCCAGCATCAAGTTTCTGCTGGAGTTCAGCAGCTTTCTCTTCGGCAACGCCCCACGTTCTCGTGCCCGCAGGTTTACGATGCTGGCTCCCGGCTGAATACCGGAGCCACTTTGGACATGGACAGCCTCGGTAGAACTCTCCACGATGAAGGGAAGGGCACGAGATTTTATGTCGAACGTAAACGCCGACAACAGAACGGGCTTTCAACATTGTTTGGATGATGCGGGGGGAGAGGGCTGGTAGGAGACAGACGTTTTAAGGTCATCACAACCCTTTTGGTCGTCCACCAGCACAACCAGTTAAACACACCATCTAGCACATTGTCAAGTCGCAGAAACTAAGAACCTAACGAAAGCCGCATAAACATTGGCTGAAACGTATGTCTGAATCTGGCGGAGAGGGAGGGATTCGAACCCTCGGTACAGGTGTTAGCCCGTACAACGGTTTAGCAAACCGCCGCATTCGGCCACTCTGCCACCTCTCCAGCGTGTGCGGAACTACAGTTTACCACGGTCATCAATAACGCTTGCACAGCGGCACGCGGCTGCAAGAGTGCCAAATACCTCAAAGTGATTTTGCTCTACTATGGGATCTCCGGGAAATATCGTGTTTAGTTCGGGAGTCCTTCCTGACTCGCGGCGACTTTCGTTTTCAGTTGCCGCCGCTCGCGCTCTGATTGCATCTGCTGGAGACTTTGCGCGACCAGCGGAGAGTAGAGCGGCTTCACCCACTTCGGATTTTCCCACTCCGGCTGAGTGCGCACCCCAAGGTTGAAGTCCCGCATGGCCTCATCGGGTTCCTGTGCCTGCCAGTGCGCGACGGCTTGGACGATCGCCTTATCGGCGGGTACTTGCCGTTGGTAGGAAAAACTATCCAGCGTTTGCAGCGCGTCACCGTAGTGGCGGATTTCGATGCGTGTCCATGCCAGTTCCCGCCCTAAATTTACGTCTGCTGGGCGTTGCTGCATTGCCTCAGACAGTAACTCGACCGCTTTTTCGTAGTCGCCGTTCAAGTAATGCCACCAACCCAACTCGCCGACCCAGAGGGGCGATTGCATATCGCCACTCTGCTTGAACTCTACCTCCAGCGCGTGCGCGGCCTCGGGATCTCCAGCCAGCAGACTCAAACCAGCGGCAGACACTTCGACCTCCCGCAGTTTCTCGCCCTTGAGGTCCGCTGCCCACCGATGGAACTCGGCAGCCGCGCTTTTGCGGTCCGCCGCGGCGAGAGCCTGGGCGTAGGAATGAATAACCTCCGGTAGGGGTAAGCCTGGCCCAAGAATTTTTCGGTAGGTTGCAGCCGCGCCAGAAAAATCAGCCTGCGCAAATTGGGCCAGCGCGAGCACCTGGAAGGCTTTCGGCTGATCCGGCCGCAACCGCAGCGATTGATGTGCCAGTTGCTCGGCCTGCGCATACTTCTTCGTATCCAGAGCTCTGTTGGCTTTTGCGGTCCAGAAAAGATACGCAACCGCCAAGTCGAGCTCCGGATGCAGCGACCACCCTTCACTGGCGATCATCACCTGGACCTGGGCGATGCGCTCGGAGGGTAGAGGGTGCGAGCGGAAATATCCCTCCAACGCCTGCTGAGCTACCTGCGACAATTCTTCCTGCGGAGTCTTTGCCTGGGCTTGATACTCCTTGTGCAGGCGCTCGAAGGTCTCGAACATGCGGATGGCTCCGTTGGCCGAATATCCCGCCTGCACCGCCAAGCGCGTGCCCTCCCGGTCTGCCTCAAGTTCCTGGTTTTTGCTGTAACCGGCTTCGAACACTTCGATGGGTAACGCTACCAATGCTCCCAAGGGAATGCGGCGCAGGGCCCGCTCCTGCTGCGCGCGCTCGGAGCAATGATAGTGGTCGATGTGCTCGATCTCGTGACCGATCACTGCCGCCAGTTCATCTTCGCTGTCCATCAGAGCGACTAACCCTGCACCCACGTAAACATGCCCGCCGGGCAGAGCAAAAGCATTGATGAAATTGGAATTGGGGATGTAATGGAAACGGTAGGGCAGTTTGCGATGCGCGTGAGTGGCCAACTCGGTGCCGACTCGCGTGATGTAATGCTGCACCATGGCGGCCTCCGGAGTGCTCTGTCGTTGTTCGCGGCTGGAGTAAGTGCGTGCCAGTTGGTCTCCGATGCGGATCTCGTCGGCGTCCGACATGCGCGCGAAACTCACTGGCATTCGGGTGAGTTCCTGCTCGGTGTCGGCGACCAGATACAGCAGAGCGGCCGGACTGGCGGGCACATCCACCTTTTGGCGCTCGCTCACTACCACGGAGGCGACGGCCAAAACTAGAACGCCCGCGAATAGGATCCAACGCTTCATAAGTATTGTCGCAGCGCCTCACGATTTCGTGTGTAGAGAAAGGAGACCAGCAGCAGAGCTCCGCCCAGCACGATGAATGTCAGGTAGCGGTCCCGAGGGTCCAGCCTCCAAACATCCACGAGCAAAATCTTGCCGACGCACAGAAGCAACAGTCCTAATCCGGTGAGCCGGAAACTGCGCTCGGCCAGCAATAGGGCCAGCACGAAAACCGCCAAGCCCTCCACTCCCCAGGAAAGCGTAACCATGCCATGGCGCATCTCAACCGCCAGCAGCACCGTCAGCAGGCCAACCGCAATGAAAAACAAGAGTTGTTCGGGGCGCCGGACTATCGATTGTAATAAGCCTAGAAGTCCGGTCTTTTGATTTTCTTTGTTCTTCTTGCGAAGTTGAAACGCGAATGGCAGCGCTGCCAACAATAGCGCGGCGGCGGTTCCCACGGTGATCCAGCGGCTTTCCCACGCGGGTGCTGGAAAGTAACTGCGTTCATAGAAATTGTGCATGACGGTGCGGAACAGCACACCGACGGTGACCACCAATCCTTGATGCAGAAATACTCTGCGCCCGGTGCGCCAGGCGATTACGAATAATGCAAACACCAGAGCCGCCCACGCGCCAGACACCCAGTCCGCTTCCAGTTCAAAACGCATGACAGCGGCGAAGGTGATGGTGCTCAGCCAGCAGCAGAGCTCAGCCACTCGGAATCGCCCCTCCGCTTTCAGCAGGGCGTTTTCCGGCAGATTGTTCTTAGGGAGATCATGACTGCCTTCTTGCAGCCGCCAGTATGCGTAGAAGAAGCCCAGCGCCAGCGGAACGACAGTATAGAACCGTGGACTGATCTCGCCCGGGTTTCCCGTGGCATTCAGATTCACAAAGAAGATGCGCAGAAAGCTGGCGGTAAATGCAGCATAGGCTTGCAATCGCAAACTCAGCTTCTGTCGGGCCAAGCCGAGTTCAAATAGGATTAAACCGCCAACCATCCATGCGTCGGCCACGCCCACTGGCCGCAATTCGTACCAGGCCAGCAATGCCAGCAGACTCGACGCCGACCAGGTGTAGGCTACGTTCGATCGTTGCGGGGAAAAAAAAAGACGTCCTCCTCTAACAGTTCCGCGAGTTCGATCAGGAGCGCCACTCCAGCCCGATGTGATGTATAGCAAAACCGAAACCGGCATGATGGTCAGCAATCTCAGAGAGAGGCCGTGATATTTGTCCGTGGCCTTCAGGTTGATCGCCAGAACGCGAATGACGGACACGAGCGCCAGGAAGTTTACCTGGTAATCCAGCTCTGGAAAATTAAGTTCAAGGAAGCGGCAGCGGCGTGCTGCCAGCGTCAGTCCGAGGCCCAACGTGCACCAAGCGACGGCCGTCCAAGATTCGGGAAAGGCGATCCACGCTGCGATCAGGAACATGACTGCTGCGGCATACGACAGGCGCTGCATCACGCGGCGGTCAAGCTCTTTGGTAAACAGGTCGGGCCACCGGCGCAGAACCCAATAGGCGTTGGCATAAAACACAACTGCGGCTACGATGAACACAATCGCAAGTCGATAATCGGGACGCAAGTCTGCGCTATCCATGCGCCTGCCGAAGATGACCGCCGCATCCACGGCGATCATCTGGCCTGAAACCAGCAAGGCCGCGAGCATGCCAAGCCTGCGGAAGATAATTTCTTTTGACCACACTCCGATCAACAGCAGCGCCTCGGCCTCCAGCAGCCACAGCACCGAGAGGCGCTCGCCGGAGTAGCGGAAGGGGAATGCTGCAATCAACAGAATCACGCCCAGCGTGCTCAGCACGATGACTGCGCTGCGCCGGCGCCGGGTGACTGGCAGTTGTCCCAGCAGAGCTTCAATGGCTCCAATCGCCAGCAGCGCCCAGAACGCCCACTCGGGATGGGTCGATTGATATTTGAACAGCGCCAGCAGAAGAGCGGTGTTTAGCAGCGCGGCAGCGGTGGAGGCGCGCTCTTGCCGTTCGGCTGTCGGTCGCCGGAAAACATAGGAGACCCGGAAGATCAGCCAGTACAAGGTGAGGATTCCCGCGCTGGCAGCGAATTCCGGAAAGGGATGCCGCTTTCCGTGCATGGGTGCGATGATTGGCCGCAGCCATAAATAATGATTCAGATAGCTGGCGAGAATTCCGAATACTTCCAGCTCGAACCATTGCGTGCGCCCGACGATGACCACCAATCCTGCTGCCAGCACCGCGCCTGCCGAGAGGCTATACACATTGGAGTGACTGATCGTGACCGTCAAGAAGGCAAGCAGGAAGGCGAGCCCAGTCACAACCTGAGATTGATAGCGGAGAGTGTGCGCCACCATTGCCGCCGCGACCGCCAGCATCAGCACGAGGTCGAGGGGCTGCGAGGAAAGTACATGCGCCGCCGGAACGTGATACATGGCGTGGGTGGTGAAGAACAGGAGCGCCCAACCGCCTCCGATGCCGGCGCGCGCCAGGATGCGGTAACGCTCCTTCCGATCAAACCAGATTCCCGCCGCTAACATCACCCCAGCCGTCACGATCCCCACCAGAATTTTGCCTGCGGGGCCGAGCGTCTTGAGCTCTATGGCGAGAAGGAATGCGATACCAAGGACCACGAATGCGATGCCCAGCTTGTTCAGCCAATTTGTGCCCAGCATCTCTTCCACATCGAGCGACGACTTAAACCGGTTGGCCAGCGACGGTTGGGGCTCGGTTGCGGCACGCTGAGATGGCGGAATGAATGGGACGTGAGGTTGATCTGCGACTCGATCGGGGCTGGATGCGGCGGAGAGCGGTGCTGAGGAGACAGACTGAAAAATCGGCGGCGATGGCAGTGGCGAAACAACGGCCGGCGAGGGAGGTGGCGAGGGCGGCGCCTCTACAAGGGGCTGGGATGAGGTTGGCGAAATCCCGGCTGGCGCGGCCTGTTCCGTAACGGAAGCAGAGCGTTGAAGTCTTTGTGCCGTTTGCTCCAACGCAAAAATGCGGGAGGTCAATTCCCGCCATCGCCCTTGATCTTCGTCACGTTCGCGCTTGCGCCGGACGTTTACTCGCCAGACCAGCAGCCAGGGACCGAACACAACCACCAGCAGGATCCCGCCAACAATGACAATAACGTCCATCATGTTCGCACTTGAACACGGAGCGTACATGAGCGCCGAGGATTCTGCTACTTGTTAAGTGGTCGATGCTGAAGCTCTCTGTCGCCCTCCGTTGACGAGGCCGGTTGCGAGCCGGCGCGATTTTTTTGGCTCTTCGAAATCATGGGTGTTCATTTCGGGTTATAAGCTTCGGCCAGCGACATTGTTTTCAGGGCGCCCGTCAACTGCTCCAGCGTCGCAGGGGACTTGAGATGTAACGTCACGGTTTCCGCTGGAAGCAGATCGAAATAGTTGTCCGAGCTTTGAACGTCAAGATCACCGAACGATAGATAGACACTGCGGGCTAACTGAGAAGACTGAAGAGTGACGCTGTAGTCGTCCCCGGTTTTGTTGACAGTGGTCTCAATCTTTGGTGCGACCGGCAATTCCAGGTCTTTCATCGCACTGAAGAAGATCAAATTTCGCGACACTCTCTGTCCGCCAACTTCCAGATCAAATACCAGAACGCTTTTGTGCAGGTCGGCACTTGCCGATAAAGATGCCTTATCGACGGTGAAGTAAATTGCATTCGATTGAGCGGGTATCTGAGCATCTTTGGCTTGGTCGAGCAGGGAGTTTCCCGAGAAATCGAGCAGACGCATGTGAATCTTGCCGGAAAGCGGCTGGAGCTTGTCCGA
>Ga0182015_10004824_pt1 | contig 14306 bp, 11 predicted proteins | sample 712P3MmetaG_FD_120478 | JGI IMG/M metagenome (GOLD analysis project Ga0182015, IMG submission 120478) | Permafrost microbial communities from Stordalen Mire, Sweden - 712P3M metaG | ecosystem: Environmental > Terrestrial > Soil > Wetlands > Permafrost | place: Sweden: Stordalen | collected...
CGATCTTCAACATCATTACGCTTCCCAAGCTGGCGACGCTCGAATCTGCCAATATCACGTCCGCGACCTTTCTCGATCCGCGCCTGCGGGCCCAGCTATCCCCGCAAACCCTCCACGCCGCCGGCTGGATGATCGATGGGGGCCTGCACTGGGTCTTCATCACCATGCTGGCGGTCGCGATCCTTCAACTCGTTGTTTCCCGCTGGATGCCGGTACACGAGGCGAACCACAAGCTCAGCAAAGCGGAAATAGCAGAGGCGATGGTGGGGTAATGTGCGGTGAGATTTCCCGACGAAGATTTTCCAGTTGAGGCTTACCTGAAAAGATTCTCGGTTTCCCGCTCATTTTTCAGCGGGTCTTCCTGCAGAACGACATTGTCATAGCGCAAAATCGTTCCCTTCGAAACCTCCAGTTGCGACAAGGCGATGTTGTAGTTCGCAATCGCCGCCGCCTCGCTTTGCTGGGACTCGGCAAGCGCGTCCTGAATCTGCAGCTTAAGCTGCACAAATTCCGGCGTCAGCGGCTCACCGCTTGTTTCGCGGGCGTTGATCCGCTTCAGCGCGTCTTCCGCCGCGAAACGCGATCTTCGGCTGGAACGGATCACTTCCCACGCCGTCACCACCGCCCGTGCGCTCGTCTTCACTTCCACGGCGATCGTCTCGATGTACGCCCGATATTGCTCGATGGCCTGCATGTGCTGCAACATCGACCGCCGGTAAATTGCCCGCGCCGCCCGATTCCCCAGCGGAATCTGCAATTTGAAGCCGACCTGGAAATCAACGTGCCCAAACTCGAAATTGGATTTAAGCGCGCCTCCGTAATCTCCCGCCACGCCCTGCGGCCCGGTGTTTCCGACGAAATCGAATTCCGGGAGAAGATTGTTCTTCGCCACGCCGATCGTCACCACCGCCGAATCGACTTTCAACTGCTGCTCGCCGAGTTCCAGCCGATTTTCCATCGCCGTGCTGATCTCATCCTGAAAGTCGAAGTCAATCGCCTCCTGGACCGGCTCATCGGCGGGCAAAATGATCACGTTGGAGCTCACCGGATATTCCGGATCGCTCATCAGCCCCTTGATCTGGTCGGAAAAATCCCGCGCCTGCGATTTGAACTGGATCAACTCCGTGCGCCGTAGCTCCAATTGCGTCTGGGTCTGCGCGACTTGCAGAGGGCTAACGTCGATCTTTTCGTTCATACGGTTATAAAGCTGCCTGTAGGTCACCTCCGTCTTGGCGACCAGGTCCTCCTGGATTCTGATGTCGTTCTCCGCCTGCACGAGCTGCCAATAGGCCTTCTCGATGTCGGCAACGTTTGTTTCGACCGCCTTGCGGAATTCCAATTGGTCCACGCGCTGAGTCAGGCGCTGGATGACGATCTGCGCGTGATTGACGTCATATCCGAAATTCCTGAGCAGAGGCTGCGTGAGTTGAATCGTCAGATCGCTCTCATAGAACGGATTGAATGCCGTGGTTTGCGGATTGAACCAGTTGTATTCGGCTTGATATTGAAGTTGGATCTGTCCGCCGCTGCCGAGGTTTTCCTGGATCCCCGTCTGAAGCTGTCCCTGCTCGCTGTCGTTAACGAATGATGTAAACGGCGCTTCTCCCGTGAAGCTGTTGAATATCTCGCCCCCGGTCAAGTCGTGCTTTTGCGCGTATTGCAGATTGGTAAAGAAGACCGGATCGTAATTAGCCTCCGCCTGGATGACCCGCGCCCCATCGACCGCCGGCTGATAGGCGGCGACCCTCACGTCGTGGTTATTGATCACCGCGCGGTGAATAATTTCCTGAAGGCTCATCCGGACGATCGGATCGGTATCCAGATCCCGGCCGGTGGTCGGCCGCACCGGCTCGCCGTCGGTGCGCGTATCTCCGTTCGGGCCGATGTCGGCAAATGCATCCTGGCGCGTCGCCGGCAATGGGCGCAGCACGTGCGGCTTGTTCTCCGACGCATTGCTGCGCTCGTCCTGCTGAAGTTGCCGCGGATTGAAAATCTCCGCGGGTTCAACGTCGCATCCGATTATTCCCAGTCCCAAACACGTTACCGATACTCCAACGCACAACAGGCTTCGAAAGGGCATTTTTGCATGATAACAATCGTCGCCGGATTTCTCGCCATTCCAGCGGAGTTTTTGACAATAAAATTCCCCATAATGATTGCCCCGATAAAAATGTCGCGCTGAAAGCTCACGGAATGGAGATTTTCCGATCCATTTGTTAGACTCCCGACTATGCCGCCATCCGGGAAGATGGAAAAGGAGTTGGTCCTCGAACTCGCCGCTCTGGATTTGGGCGTTTATCCGATCGATGCATACCATTTCGTCCGGCATGGCCTGGAATACACGGTCAACCGAATCTACGGCTCAGCCAAAAAACCGGGTCTCCGCTGCCATGTCACCGGCCAGCAGCTTTGCCACGGATTGCGCGAGCTTGCCGCTAGGCAATGGGGCTTTCTCGCCCAGACCGTGCTGCGAAGGTGGAATATCACCAAGACCATCGACTTCGGCCGGATCGTCTTCAGCCTCGCCCGCCACAACGTCATGTCCACTACGCCCGACGACACGATCGACGATTTCCGCAACGTCTACGAGTTCTCTAAGGCGTTTGAATCCGGCTATCGCATTCCCACGAAATGCTGAAAAATCCCGCCAAAGGGCAACCCTCCGCAACCCAGCTCCATCCTCGGCTCACGCCCCGCCCGCTCTTGTTCAAAATCCTCTGCGCGGTTTTCGCGATCTGGATCATCGCGCTTCTCCTGATGTATTTCCTTACCGTCTATCCCCTGCGGCATCCCGCGCACCCCCCTGAGCCGGGTCGTTCGGCTCCGGTCTTCCCGAATTGAGCAACCCGCCCGCACCGGGTAATCTTCCGCCATGCTCTCATCCGTCCTGCAGACCGTCGATTCCAGGCGCGAGCAATCCGTGGCCGCGCTCAAGGAATTCCTGGCCATCCCCAGCATCAGCGCGAGACCCGATAACCAAATGGAAATGCGCCGCTGCGCTCAGTGGCTTGCCGATCATCTCATTTTTGCCGGCCTGGATGTGAAGGTCATGCCCACGAATGCGGGCAACGGACAACCGGTCGTTGTCGCCAGAAACAAACACATCGCCGGCCGGCCCACGGTGCTTTTGTATGGACATTACGATGTCCAGCCTCCCGAGCCGCTGGAACTGTGGACTTCGCCCCCGTTTGAACCCACCGTCCGCAACAACGCCATCTACGCCCGCGGCGCCGCCGATGACAAGGGACAAGTCTGGGCGCATGTCGAAGCCATCATGGCCTGGCAGGCGCACTCCGGTTTGCCGGTGAATCTGATCGTGCTGGTCGAAGGCGAGGAGGAAATCGGTTCGTCCAACCTGACCGCGTTTATCCGCGAGCATCGCGACGCCCTCCGCGCTAATATCGCCGTCGTCAGCGACACCAACCAATACGCCCGCGGAATACCTGCCATCACCTACGGCCTGCGCGGCATCGTGTACATGGAAATCACCGTCACCGGTCCCTCGCACGATCTCCACAGCGGCTTATACGGCGGGGCGGTTGCCAATCCGGCGAATGTGCTCTGCCAATTGCTCGCAACGCTTCACGACCGCGACGGCCGGGTCAATATCCGCGGGTTTTATGACAAGGTGCGCCCCATCGCCGCCGACGAGCGCGCCATGTGGGCCCGATTGCCCCAGGATGAAATCAAGCTTGCCGCCGAATTGAAACTGCCCGGACTTGCCGGCGAGGTGGGTTTCTCCGCTCTCGAACGAAGCTGGGCGAGGCCCACCTGCGATATCAACGGCCTCACCTCCGGCTACCAGGGCCCCGGCGGGAAAACGATCATCCCCTCCAAGGCATCCGCCAAGGTCTCCATGCGCCTGGTTCCCGATCAGGACCCGGTTGCCGTCCGCGACGCCTTCATCGAAGCGCTTCGCCAGCGATGCCCTAAATCAGTCGCTCTCCAGATCACCTGCGAAAGCTGCGTCCCGCCGGTGTTGGTTCCCATGCACAGCCCGGCCATGGAACTGGCTTCCGAAGCGGTCGAAGCCGGCTTTGGCATCCGCCCAACCCTCATCCGCGGCGGCGGAAGCATTCCGGTGGTCGAGACGATCAAATCGACATTGGGAATCGACACTTTGCTGATCGGATTTGGCCTGCCGGATGATCGCCCGCACAGCCCTAATGAAAAGTTCGACCTGGACGCTCTGCACAACGGTGCCCGGACCGCGGCCGCGCTGTATGAACGCCTGGCGAGACTGGCCGTTTAACAAAGTGGCCGCGGCGATCGCCGTAAAAGCGCTGCGGAAATCAGTGCGATCAAGCTGAAACCTGCTGGTTCAGGGACAGAACTGGCGCTCCCGGTCGCGCCAGTCTCGTTGATTGAGGTTAAGTCGCCGAAGTCCTCGGCCTGAGCATCGAATTCAAACTCTTTCAATTCAAGCTCGTTAAAGCCAAATGTCGACGGAACCGTCTCGACCAGGGGGAGATTTTCTTCTGAATCCAACGTGGTATCAGACGCACTGGCTTTCAATGCGTCATAGTCCACGGAATATGACGCATAATCCCCCGCATTCGGCCCGACCATTGCCAAAGCCGATGTATTGACGGTGTCGAATCCTGGCGCTACGCCGTTTTGTTGGACGTTAGCGGGGGCTGGAGCTACAGCCACGATTCCCGTCAGGGTTAATTCAGCAGGCACGACCGATATATCGTTCGGGTTGGATTGGGAAAGGGAGACGTTGATGTGTGTGAACCCGACAGAGCCGCCAAGAATTTCGCCCCAGTCCATGCTTAAGCTGGCCGACGCGGTGGCACCGCCGCTGGCGGAGGTTTCGGTGTCGGAGTATTGAACAAGCCACGTCGTCGAGTTGATTTGGGTCACCGTCGGAGCAGGAGGGAAGCCGGATAATCCTTCAAGACCGTTGTTGCTGACACCCGAAGCATTGGTGAAACCGAATTTGAAAAGTATTCCCGTGCCGTTGTTTTGGTCGAAATTAGGAGGCGTAGTGGCATAGAGCTGTGCCCGGGCAACTTCTGGAATGATTGCGGCGATCAGAGCCAGCGCTGCCGGTGCGCACCAGGTGGGAATTATTCGATTGTTCTTTATTGATCCGATGCGCATCTGAGATTCTCCTTCCAAAATTTCGTAACGCATTAACGCGGAATCTCAAATAATTTCTGACCCCAAGAATTTCAACAAAAATTCTCTTGATTTCAGCCCCGCCTTTCAGAATTTTTGTCGGGCGAAATGCGACGTGACGCCGATCTATTGCGACGCGCGAAAAGTTGCGTCGGAGATTTGCTGGGAAAACGAAAAAAAATCAAACCTCTAATGTTCCGGCGAAATGGTTATCGTGACAGCAAGTGCTTTCATCCGGTTTTGGTCGACTGAGAAAATGGGGAATTTGGAACGATCTCTGCGAATGGTGGCGTGGCCCGGTTATTTCCTCATCACCACCGTGCAATCCCCATCCCGATACGAATCATCCGCCACCACGTCCGCCGTCCATGAATACGCCATCTCCAGCACATCCGCCCGGCGGTGCCAGGTGAGATGTTTGGCGGACGCCAATCTCGGCGAACAAAGAAAATTGAACGCCAGTTCGCTTTCGGTGTATTCCCAGCCCAGGCGAAGCGTCTGGTAAAAATCATCGGATGAAAGCGTATTCAGCGACCCGCTGAAAACGATCACATCGGCGTGACGATCTAAAATCGTCGGGTCGTTGATGAAATCCCCGCGGACAATTGCTGCTCGCGGCAGATTCTTTCTTTCCGCGGCCGCCGCGAGTTCCTCGACCGCTTCGATGCCAATATATTTTGCCGGCTTGATCCCCCGCCCGTGCAAATATTCCAGAAAATCCGCCCGGCCGCACCCGGCATCCAGCACCACCCGGTCTTCCAGCTCGCTCCAGCGCACAATTGCCGCAAATCGTGCCGCCTGCGCGGATGGATTCGCCCAGAGCAGCGATTCGAATCTCGCGCCATGCCGCCCGACGGCATCCAGATAAGGCTGAAGATATGCCGGAGGCGCCATGCGGATATCGTACATCCTCCGCTCGCCTATTGCCTATTGTCTATTGGCCAATTAAATAGAACCCCGGCAGCGATTTCTTCAATTGGAAACAGGCCATAGGAAACAGGCAATTTTTCCGGAGTTCTATGTCTCTCCTCGTCACCGGTTCCATCGGCATCGACACCGTCGAAACCCCGTTCGGCAACCGCCCCGACGTCATCGGTGGGTCGGCCGTCTATTTCGCCCATGCGGCTTCTTTTTTCACCCCGGTCCGTCTTGTTGGCGTCGTTGGCGAAGATTGCCCGCAAAGTCTTCTCGATGCCTGCAAAGGCCCGAGCATCAACACCGCGGGTCTGGAAATCCGCAAAGGCTCCAAGACATTCCGCTGGCATGGTTCATATCTCAAAGACATGAACGAAGCCGTTACCGTCGAGGTTGATCTGAACGTCCTGGCCGAGCGTGCCGCCAAAATCCCCCAGGAATTTCTGGACAGTCAATACGTTTTCCTCGCCAATACTCATCCCGCCTTGCAACTGGAAACCCTCGGCAAGCTTCCGACTGTAAAGCTCGCGGTCGCCGACACCATGAATCTGTGGATTCAAACCGAACGTCAGCATCTGGAAAAACTGCTGGCGAAAATCGACGGCCTCGTGCTGAACGACGGCGAAGCGCGCCTGCTGACCGGCCAGAAAAATCTCATCGTGGCCGCGCGCGATGTTCTGAAAATGGGCCCGAAATTTGTCGTCATCAAAAAAGGGGAGCATGGCTGCATCCTCGTCAGCCGCACCGATACTTTCGTTTTGCCGGCTTATCCCGCCGACAAAGTCGTCGACCCCACCGGCGCCGGCGACAGCTTCGCGGGCGGAATGATGGGCTATCTCGTCACGCAGGGAAAACTGACGGCCGCCACCCTCAAGCGTGCCCTCGCCTTCGGCACCGTCGTCGCCAGCTTCACGATCTCCGATTTCTCATTGGCCGGCCTCATTTCCGCCACTCGCGAACAGATCGACGAGCGATGGGAAAAATTCAAATCGGCGATGAGTTTTTAGACGAAAAGAATTTTTACCGCAGAGTACGCAGAGTACGCAGAGAGCGCGGGGACAAGTGGATTCTCTGCGTTCTCCGCGCTCCGCGGTGAAGATTTATTTCTTCGGAAAACCCGCCAATAAAAAATTTTTCGATTTTCTAAATTTCCATTTGCATTCCAGCCGATGCTCGATATTATACCGAACAAACACTGAACAGGGACGGTATGGTGACTTCCGTCGAGTTCAGTTTGCGGGGCTTGTTTCGACGGCCCGCTTGTCTCTGGCTGCCGTCGCTTTCGCCCGCTTTAAGTCACCGCAAATTGCCGCCGGCTGAACAACATACCCGGCGAAAAGGAGTCTCCCGTGGTCAAGTCCCTTGAAAAGGCGGACGTGAAGAAGGACCAGTCCGCGTCCGCATCGTTGTCTTCATCCTCAACCGCATCTGCCGCATCGTCGGCGACAACCGCCGTCCGGCCGGCTCCCGCCCGCGAGCCTGTGGTGCGCGAGGTGAAGGAAAAAGAATCCCCTGCTAAGTCCGGCACTGATAAAGCCGCGACGGCCAAAGCCGCCCACGATGCCGCCCGTGATTCAGCCCTCAACCGCGCCGTTCAGCAAATCGAAAAACAGTTCGGCAAAGGCGCGGTCATGAAGCTCGACGGCGATGCCAAGGCCAACGTCGATGGCATCTCCACCGGCGCGCTCAGCCTCGACATCGCCCTCGGTGGCAACGGCATTCCCCGCGGAAGGGTGCTGGAAATCTTCGGCCCGGAATCCAGCGGCAAGACAACCCTCACCCTTCATATCATTGCCAACACCCAAAAAATGGGCGGCGTCGCCGCCTTCATCGATGCCGAGCACGCCCTCGATCCATCTTGGGCCAAACGCCTCGGCGTTCATCTTGATGATCTCCTAGTCTCCCAGCCCGACACCGGCGAGCAGGCCCTGGAAATCTGCGAGCTTCTTGTTCGCTCCAATGCCGTCGATGTCATCGTCATCGACTCCGTCGCCGCCCTCATCCCGCGCGCCGAAATCGAAGGCGAAATGGGCGACTCGCACATGGGTCTCCAGGCCCGGCTCATGAGCCAGGCGCTGCGAAAGCTCACCGGCGCTATTTCCAAGAGCCGGGCCACCGTCATCTTCATCAACCAGATTCGCGAAAAAATCGGCGTGATGTTCGGAAATCCCGAAACCACCCCCGGCGGCCGGGCGCTGAAGTTTTACGCCAGCATCCGCATCGACGTCCGCCGCACCGGAACCATCAAGGAAAACGAAGTTTCCGTCGGCAACCGCACCCGCGCCCGCGTCGTCAAAAATAAGATCGCTCCGCCGTTCCGCGATGCCGAGTTCGACATCATGTTCGACCATGGCATCAGCTACGAAGGCGACATCCTCGACCTCGGCGTGCTCGCCAACGTCGTGGACAAGAGCGGTGCGTGGTTCAATTTCAAAAACGTGCGATTGGGCCAGGGCCGCGAAAACTCCAAGCAGTTCCTCAAGGACAACAAGGAGGTCGCCGAGCAGATTCGCGAGGCTGTTCTGGAATCCAAGGGTCACCTGAGCACCGCCCGTCGGATCGAGCCCCCGGCTGAGGTATAGTTCAGTTTTCCAGTCTTTACCCTCCCCTGGTACGCCGAGGGAGGGCAAGGGTGGGGGCTCGTTCGCCCGTTCGGCGCTCGAAATCCTCCGCCGGTAAGAATTGCAAGGCCCCGCCCTCAAATGACCGATAATGCCCCGGTATGGCTCAACATCTGTCGGGGCACGGGCGTCTCTGGACTGTAATATTGGCCGGCTTCACGCTGGCGATCGGTCTCTCGACGCGGGTGAGATATACCGCGTCGAGCTACGCTGCCGCCACCGGTTCGGACACGCCGCCTGCGGCTCCATCCGGGGCAATTCACGCCGACCGGGTTATCATCAACCCGGACGATTCGGGCGAAGCGATTGACGATTCCGATAGCTCGGACCTGATTTCGCTGCAGCACAAGTTCGAAGCGGTGGGGCGGCGCGTCGCCCCCGCGGTCGTGTCGATCTCCGCGGCGGAAACCGCCAGCGAGGTCGACGCAACCCTTCGCTCCGACGAAATGAATCCTCAGCGCCTGCAAACGCTGCTGGACAAGATGACCCGGACGATCGGCACCGGCTTCATCGTCGATCCCGACGGGTTCATCGTCACCAACGAACATGTCATTGAAGATTCCCAGCAATTCTGGGTCACCACCGACGATCACAAGGTATATCCCGCGATCGTCGTCGGCGCCGATCCGCGCGGCGACCTGGCCGTCCTCAAAATCCCCGCCGCGCATCTCCCCACCGTCCGTTTCGCCGCCACCCAATGCCAGCGCGGCCAGTGGGCCGTCACCATGGGCAATCCTTACGGCCTGGCGACGGAAGGGCAGATGTCCCTCAGCGTCGGCGTTGTCAGCGCCACCGACCGATCGCTTCCCCGGCTGGCCAGCAAGGAAGACCGCCTTTATTCCAATCTCATTCAGACGACCGCGCAGATCAACCCTGGAAACTCCGGCGGTCCGCTGCTCGACCTCGACGGCCGGGTCATCGGCATCGACACCGCCGTCATCCTTCCGCAAAAGCAAACCAACGGCATCGGCTTCGCGCTTCCGATCACGCCCGATTTGCTGCTTGAGATAAAGCAACTCGAGCAGGGCCGTGAAATGGTGTACGGCTACATGGGCGTGACCGTCGCGGCAACCACTCCGCAGCAACGGCACGATGCGGCCCTGGCCGAACCGATCGGGGTCTGCGTCGAATCGGTCGAACAAGGCTCGCCCGCCGCCGATGAATTGCAGGTGGGGGATCTGATCGTTCAACTCAACGACGTGACGATTTCCGACACCGATCGATTTGTACGCCTCGTCGGCGCCGCCCCCGTTGGCCGCGCGACAACCGTCGGCATCATCCGCGATGCGAAGCACATGGCCATCAATCTCATCCCCGTCAAACGGACGGTCCCCTACGCAGTTTATAATGAGAACCAGCGCATGTACTGGCGTGGAATGGTCCTCGGCCCGGTGCCTGGCAATTGGCCGATGGCTGTTAATGACGAAAAACACCGCGCGGGAATTCTGGTCGTTGGCATCCGCGACGACAGTCCGCTGAAAAAGCAGGGCGTTTCCGCCGGAATGGTGATCACGGCCATCGCCGGCCGTCCCGTTGCCACCATGCTTGAAGTTCAGCGTATTCTCAACGACTTCCCGCCCGAGCGCTGCACCGTCGAAACCGCCGCCGACACCACTGAAGTTTCCGCCGCGAAATAAATCCCTACGGCAGCGGCACCAGCAAATACGGATCGCCCGTGTCTTTCAACGCCTGCGCCATATAGGATTCCCCGTTGTTTTTGAAATATGTCTTGGCTGCATCGTAGCACTTGGTTCTGGCGGTCTTGTCGTCCGGCAATTCGACAACCATCCGGAACGCGTCGCCGTGTCCGTTGATGTCGCGATCGGTTTGGAACCAGACGTTCGCCGCCCCGGCCGAGTACCACGCGTCTACCGTGGCCTTTTCGGCGGATCGTCCATTGTCATAGGCATATTTGCGGGCTTCATGGAGGACGTTTTGCGCCTTGGCATTGTTGATCTCATCGATCACCGGGTTGGTGATCTGCGCCGCGCCCATCGACGGCAATCCCACAGCCGAACCTGCAATGCCGCCGAAGCTCAGGATGAATCTCAACAGCAGCAACAAGAGCACTGTACGTAAGATCCAGGAAAAAACGGTAAGGATAATGACGACCAACCATGAATCACCCGGGTCCATGCTGAAAAGATAAATAAGCAGTGTCCAGTAGATGCCGATGGCTACGGGAAAGCCGATGACGCCAAAGCTCAGCAATCCACCGCCCCCCATATTCCCGGCAAATTTCGAAAAAAGTCCATCCACCCAGGTGGTTACGCCATTACAGAACACGACGATGGCGGCCAATTTCAGCATCGCCGTTCCGATTCCGCCGAAGCTAACCCCGAGCGGTCCCGCGATGGCCAGGGCGAATCCGAACAGCACCGCCGTTTCCAGCAGCGTCATGATGGTGAGGCCGATGCTCGTCGAAATAATCGCGATTCCGCCAAGATTGTAATGGATCGCGTAATATCCGATGTACAGGACCGTGCCGACGAGGAGCAGCGCGACCGGCACGTAAAGATCGCGTTTTGGATCGATGTGCGAATTCCCGGCAGAGCGCTGCGCATCCCGCGAAGTGGGGCCCATCTGGTAAGCAAGGGGAATTCCGGAGTTCGATGATTTCTTCGCCGCCGGCGCCGCGACCATGGCCGCAGCCTCCACGATTGTCGGCGGCAAATTCACAGCGGCGGCGCGAGCATCCGTCGCTAAATCGGACAAGGCGTATAGATCATCATCCTGCGGTTCGGGCTCAGGCCGTCCGGGTTGACCTGGAACGGTCATTGCGTGGCCGCATTGCTTGCACTTGATTCGCCTCCCGGCGAATTCAATTTTCCAGTTCATGCCATGCCGGCACCCGTCACAGAAAAATTTCGCGTTTGATTCCGACATGCGGCTTCGCTCCGCGGAAATGCCCACCCGATCTTCCGATCTTTATTATCCAAACGACAATCCAAATGGCAAAACAATTTTGTTGTCCCGCCATGCCAATGGTGCAATTATCAATAATCCGAATCACATCGGCCGGCTGATCACAAACTCCGCCAGCGTATCCAGTATTTGCCTGGCGGGAGACTCGGGAAGCGTGGCGATTGCCGCCCGCGCCCGATCGATCAGCATTTTCGACTTTGCCGCCGCGTATTGCACAGAGGCACTCGGAATAATCAGATTCCGGATGCGTTCCACCTTGTCGGCATCGTGGCTCTTGAGCAGCGATCGCAAAAGGACGCGATGCTCCTGCGGCGCATTCCGCAAAAAGTGAATCACCGGCAGCGTCAATTTTCCTTTTTGCACGTCGATGCCCAGCGTTTTCCCCACGGTCGATTCCAGGCCGACGATGTCGAGAATATCGTCCTGAATTTGAAACGCGGTGCCGACGCATAGGCCGTAATGGCGGAGATTTTCTGTTCGCGCTTCATCGGCCCCCGCGAAGCTGGCCCCAAGCATGCAGCATGCGGCGCATAGCACCGCCGTTTTGCAGGTGATGATCTGCAAATATGTTTCCTCGTCGAGGTCGAGATTATTGCGGTTGTGGATCTGCAATAGCTCGCCTTCGCAGACCTGATTGGTCGTGCGCCCGATGATTCGCGAGGCAAACTGCGAATCCAGGCTGGAACAGAGATGAAAACTATGGCTGATGAGGTAATCCCCAAGAAGCACTGCCGCCTCGTTGCCGCGAAGATGATTGATCGTCGCGCCCTTGCGGCGGAGCTCCGCTTCATCGAGCACGTCGTCGTGGACGAGCGTGGCCATGTGCACCATCTCCACCACGGTGGCCAGCACCACGTGCGCCTCTTCCAGATTTCCGCACGCTTTTCCCGCCAGGAGCAGAAGCATCGGCCGCAGCATTTTTCCGCGGAAACGACCGACATGCTTTACCAGCGAGTTCACGCAGGAAACATTGCTCTTCAGCTCGCGGGCAAACAGTTCTTCCACCGCCTCAAGCTGTGGTTTGACGCAATCCGCCAGGGCTTCGAGCGCTAGGGCCATATAATTTCGCGATTATAGGGATTACCGCCGGAGGTCAAATTTGTTGCTGGAAGTTTCGAAAGAATTGAAAGTTGAACAGATACATTTAATTCGAGCTTTGAATTAAGGGCATTTTTATCGGTCACGGTTTCTGTAACGCTTGAGTGCGCCGACTCGTATACGCGAATTCGCTGCCGCCGCGAACACCGCTGGCTTGCCTGATAATGTTCGCGCATTCCTTCTGCTTCGGACAAGGGGAATTGCCAATTCATCGCCTGCAAAAAGCGTTCGCGAATTTCAACAGGCGAGCCAATGGTGTTTGAAGCGCAGGCGCTTGTTATATTCGAGCCAGCGCCGCTATTCGGCACGAAAACCACAACCGATAAAAATCTTCTGAATCTATTTCCACTGTAACCTATCAATTTTGACCTTTAGCCAAATGCGACATAGTTTAGTGGGTAATAAAATGAATGATTCGTCGTTTCAAAAATGCATCAATCCTGCTTGCGCATCAACCTTCGACGTGGCGCAGGTTCTTGTCTCCTGCCCGAAATGCGGCGGACTGCTCGACATCCTCTACGACTGGGAAAAACTTCCCAAAATCAAAGGGCTCGGTTTTTTCGAGCATCGCTGGAGCACTAAGGGTGTCGGCGTCCAAGGGACGCTTGATTTTTCCGGCGTCTGGCGATTCCGTGAGCTCCTCCCGTTTTATCGCCGCGAAGATGAAATCGTCACCATCGGCGAAGGGCGAACCGTATTGCAGCAAGCCGATCTTCTTGCCCGGCAAATGGGAATGGCCGATGGAAAAGTCCTTTTGCAATACGAGGGATTGAACCCCAGCGGCAGCTTTAAGGACAACGGCATGACCGCCGCCTTCACGCACGCGCGGATGGTCGGCGCGAAAACGGTCGCCTGCGCTTCCACCGGCAACACCAGCGCGTCGCTGGCGATGTTCGCCAGCCTGGCGCAGATGCGCGGCATCGTTTTCATCGGCAGCGGGAAAATCGCCTTGGGGAAACTCAGCCAGGCACTCGATTACGGCGCGCTCACACTGCAAATCCGCGGCGACTTCGACGATTGTCTTCGTCGCATCAGGCAAATCGCCGTCGATATTCCCGCTTTGGGCATCTACCTCATGAACAGCGTGAATCCTTTCCGCCTGGAGGGCCAGAAAAGCATTATGTATCGCGTGCTCGAAGCCCTCGACTGGCAAAGCCCCGACTGGATCATCGTCCCGGGCGGAAATCTTGGGAACTGCTCCGCCTTCGGCAAAGCGTTCGCCGAGCTGAAGGAACTGGGACTCATCAAGAAAATCCCGCGCCTCGCGATCGTCAATGCCAGCGGCGCCAATACGCTCAATGAGCTTGTCAGCCGCCGCGGGCTGAAATGGAACGGCGGGGCGTACGATGCGAAAATTGTCCAGGGTCATTACGCCGCACTCGATGAATCGAATTATCGCCCGCATACCGTCGCCAGCGCCATTGAGATCAGCCGGCCTGTGAATCTTCCCAAGGCGCTGCGCGCGCTTGAGATCATGAACGGCGTAACGCTGGAAGTGAGCGATGAGGAAATCCTGGAACATCGCGCCATGGCCGCGCGCTGCGGCTTCGGCTGTGAACCCGCCAGCGCCGCCAGCGTTGCCGGCCTGCGCCGCCTTCGTGAATCTCAAACCATCGGCCGGGA
>Ga0182015_10004825_pt1 | contig 14306 bp, 13 predicted proteins | sample 712P3MmetaG_FD_120478 | JGI IMG/M metagenome (GOLD analysis project Ga0182015, IMG submission 120478) | Permafrost microbial communities from Stordalen Mire, Sweden - 712P3M metaG | ecosystem: Environmental > Terrestrial > Soil > Wetlands > Permafrost | place: Sweden: Stordalen | collected...
CTGCAGCATGTAGCGCTGCATGATGTTCTCCGGAAAGAACTTCTTGATGACGTCGATCGAATAACCGGTCAGCCGGCGCTCCGCATCGAAGCCTTTGATGTCGAACTGCCCGCGGCTGAAATCGCCTTCCAGAGCCCATTCGTGGGGGAGGTTGACGCCAATTCCGGCCTGATAGCCGAAGTTGTCCTTGAGCTCAGGGTCACCATTTTGGACGCTGTACTGCAACATCGGATTGACATACACGGACCCTGCGTCGCCCTCCGCGGCCGACGCGCCGGTAGATATTGCCAGGGCAGCAGTTCCTGAGGCCGCCACCAAACTCAAAACTAAAAACCGATTCATACCGTAGATCTCCGTGGTTTTGCGAAAACCCAACACTTTGGGATCGCCTGAATGATTGTCTAGGCTAGACGAATAAACTGCAATTTGGCCTATTACGCGCGGCATCCAAAGGGACGCCAACGATGCGTGTTGCATTTGAGCAACGTGACGTCGAAAAGTCTGTAGGCCGGACTCGTGAGCTCGTGTAGGAGGAGGGTCGCCGGCCCTTAAGGAATGGAGGCAGTGCCGGCGGTGTGAAGTTTGATCTCGAAGAGCTTCGGCCAGTTCTTTCCAGTGACGAAAAGGCGATCACCTGCCGCGTCGTAGGCGATTCCGTTCAGAACGTCGGTCTGGCCCGGGACAATGTCCGCCGCGCCGAGTAACCCCGAGAGATTGATGGCGCCGACGACGTGCCCGTCGCTGGGATCGATGCGCAGAATCCAATTCGTCTGCCACACATTGGCGTAGATCTCACCCTTGATCCACTCGAGCTCGTTCAGGTTGTTGATCGGCCTCCCGTCGAGCGTCACGTGGATCCGGCGCGTCGGCACCAACGTATCCGGATTGAGCACGCGAATGTCCGGTGTGCCGTCGCTCATGTAAATCTGAGTGCCGTCCTGCGTGAGCGCCCAACCTTCTCCATCGTACGAGAAACGCCGTTCCGGCCTGAACGTTTTCAGATCGTAGACAAAACCCACATGAGATTTCCAGGTGAGGCTCACGAGGCGGTGACGCCAATTCACGATGCCCTCGCCGAAATACTCCGCGGGAACGTTTCGCTTCTGAAGCACCTCGCCGGTTTCCAGCTGCACTTTTCGGATCGTGGAATGCCGCTCGAGTCCCGTGCTCTCGTAGAGAAAGCCGTCGAGGTAAAACAAACCCTCGGTGAAGGCGGTCCGGTCATGGGGATAGGTGTGCACGATGTCGTACCCATACACGGTCACCGCCGCAGACGACAGGGTGGGGCACATGCCGGCCCAGAGTATCAAGGCGAGCGTGATCATTCGCATGCGGGCGCTACTTGACCGGCGTCATCTCTTTCGGAAGCACATCTTTGATGTCCTTCTCGGGCGCGGCGTCGTAATTCACCAGCCCGGCGAATTCAAACGTGCTCACCAGCACGGCGCCGTCGCCGCGCACGGCGTGGGCGGGCTGCGTACAGAATCCGCGCGCTTCCACACGATAGGCCTTCGCGGAGCCGAGACGCTTCTGATGCAGGGAGTCGACCGTGCACCTCGAGTCGCCGAGCGTTCCGTAGATCCGATCCGACCCCTGCACGATGAGGGTGAGATTGGCGCCAACCTCCTTGGCGGGGCGGCCTTCGCGAACTCCGGTGAGGCCGAACACGAAGAGAAGGTTGGAGTCGCCCTCCGAGGCGCGCTGAAAGCTCAAACGGACACCGGGTGGAGCGTCCTTCGATTCGCCCTCGCAACGAGTTCCTTGGTCGGGCCAATCGATGCGGGCCTCCACCGCGCCTGCGATATGTGCTTTGAAGTAGCCATCGCCGGAAGGCAGGCAATGAGTCGGCGTCGGTGCGGTGACGGGCGTCGGCGGCACCGCCGCCCCCGACACGGCGATCGAGCAGAGCCCTAGAAGCATCACCAGCCCGCCCGTCCCTGCCCGCCGGCGCCCATCGGTGACCATAATCGGTATCATTGGCGCATGTTGCCACGCGTTCTTGCGATCGTCCTCTTATTGGTGTGCTCCGCGGCCTGTGCACCCAAGTTCGAGCGTCCGATTCTTACCGTCGTGGGCATCGACATGCAGGGCGGCAACTTTCTGCAGCAGAATTTCCTGGTCAGATTCCAAGTGCAAAACCCCAATGATCGTGCCTTGCCGGTCAGCGGCCTGCACGCCGAGTTGAACGTCGCCGGCCAGCGCATCGCCAGCGGCGTCAGCAACCGGGCTTTCGTCGTCCCCCCGATGGGCCAGAGCGAGTTCGACATGACCATCAGCGCCAACATGGCCATGGCGTTGCTGCAGCTCGCCAACCGGCACGCCGATTCCATCGACTATGAGGTGACCGGCGCCGCCAGTTTGGATCTGCCGTTCCTCCATGATCTGCCGTTCCATCAGACCGGCTCATTTTCGCTCAATTCCCCAAGCCATTGAATTGAATCGACATTATGCGGCGTGGGCCGCGGCATGGGGGTGCCCATGGGGGATGCCTGGTGGTAAACTCGTCTGCCAAAAATGGGCTCGAGCCCCAAGGCTTGGGACCCTTAAGCGACCACCATGGCACTTACTCCCTACGAACAACTGGAACAGGAATTCCACCGCCTGCATGCGTTTCGCGGCGCGCTGTCGCTATTGCGCTGGGATGCGGCGGTGATGATGCCGCGCGGCAGCGCGGATGTGCGCGGCGAGCAGCTGGCCGCACTTGAGACCGAGCATCATGCCTTGCTCACCACGCCCAAGGTGGCCCGCCTCCTGGAGCGGGCCGAGGCCGGCGCCTCCCAGCTCGAGGATTGGCCGCTGGCGAACTTGCGAGAGATGCGCCGGCAGCGCGACCATGCCATCGCGACGCCGCCGTCGCTGATCGCGCGCCTGGCCAAGGCGACCTCGCGGGCCGAGGTGTTCTGGGTCGAGGCGCGCAAGGCCAACGACTTCAAGATATTCGCGCCGCATCTCGAGGAAGTGGTCACGCTGGTGCGTGACAAGGCGGCGCTCCTCGGACAGTCGCGCGGCTTGACGCCGTACGACGCGCTCGTCGACGCGTTCACACCGGGCATCTCGACCGCCGATATCGACACCATTTTCAAGGCGCTGTCGCGCAAGCTCCCGGGCCTGATCAATCAGGCCATCGAAGTTCAAGCCGATCGCGCGCCGATTCCGTTCACCGGCAAGTTCAGCGTGTCCCGCCAGCGTCAGTTGTCGCTCGAGGTTCTCAAAGCCTTGGGCTTTCCCTTCGATCGCGGCCGCCTGGACGAAAGCGAACACCCGTTCACCGAAGGCGTACCGGGAGACATCCGCGTCACCACGCGCTTCGACGCCAACGATCCGTTCTCCGGCCTTCTCGGTGCGGTGCACGAGACCGGCCATGCGATGTACGACCTGGGATTGCCGATCAAGTGGCAGGATCAACCCGTGGGACGTGATCGCGGCCTGGCGCTCGAGGAGAGCCAGTCGTTGCTGTTCGAGATGAACATTTGTCGCAGCCGTTCCTTCGTTGCCTATTTGAAGCCGCTCATGGACAAGTACCTGCAAGTGAGCGGCGATGAGTGGACCGAGCAGAATCTCTATCGACACCTGATCCGGGTGCGCCGCAGCCTGATCCGCATGGATGCCGACGAGCTGACGTACCCCGTGCACATCATGCTGCGCTACGAGCTCGAGAAAAAAATTCTCGACGGCGCACTGCCGATCGCCGACCTCCCCGAAGCCTGGAATGCCAACCTCGAACAGCGGCTGAACATCCGGCCGGCCAATGATGTGGAGGGCTGCCTTCAGGACATCCACTGGGCGGTGGGTCACTTCGGATATTTCCCGTCGTACGCATTGGGGGCCGTCGTCGCCGGCCAATTGAACGAGGCTTTGCGCGCCGAACGCCCCTCGCTCGATGCCGAAATCGCGGCGGGGCAATTCGGCGGAATTCTGGATTGGCTGCGCGAGAACGTGCATGGCGTCGGGGCGCGGCTGCCGATCCAAGAGCTCATGAAGCAGGCCACCGGCAAGCCGCTGACGGCTGCGGCTTATCTGCGCTATCTGGAAGCCAAATATCTGGAAGCGCCGTGAGCGCGGCGGCTCTGCCCCTGCGGCCGTCGAACAACTTCAACAAATTACAAGCCCAGCTCCGGAATTCCGTCGGTAAGGCGATCGCGGACTACCGCATGATCGAGGAGGGCGACCGGGTCATGGTCTGTGTGTCGGGAGGCAAGGACTCCTATACGCTGCTCGATCTTCTGTTGAGTCTCAAGCGTGCCGCTCCGGTGAGCTTCGAGCTCATTGCGGTGAATCTTGACCAAAAGCAGCCCGGCTTTCCAGCGGAAGTGCTACCGAAGTACCTGGAGGCGCTCGGCGTCCCGTTCCGCATCATCGAGCAGAATACCTATAGCGTGGTGAAGCGCGTCATCCCGGAAGGCAAGACGATGTGCGGGTTGTGCTCGCGTTTGCGGCGCGGTGCCCTCTATCGTTTCGCAGCCGAGAACGGCGCCACCAAGATCGCGCTCGGGCACCACCGCGACGACATCGTCGAGACCTTGTTCTTGAACATGTTCTTCGGAGGGCGGCTGAAGGCGATGCCGCCGAAGCTCAAGAGCGAGGACGGGCGCCACATCGTGATCCGGCCGCTCGCCTATGTGGCGGAACGCGACATCGAGCGCTACGCGGCGGCGCGCGGCTTCCCGATCATTCCCTGCACGCTTTGCGGCTCGCAGTCGAATCTGCAGCGCGCGGCCGTCAAAAGCATGTTGAAGGAGTGGGAGGAGAAATTCCCGGGGCGGGCGGAGTCGATCTTCTCCAGCATCCGCCACGTGTCGGCCTCACAGCTCGCGGACCCCGCTTTGTTCGATTTCGGGGGTCTGGCCGCGGACGGGCAGCCTGCCCCGCCCCGTGATGCAGACTCTTGACGCGCTCTATGGCCGGACTCGCCCGCGCGCCCGCAGGGGCGGCCGGCTGCGATATGCCTGGGAAACGCTTTCCGACGATCAGCTGCTGAGCCTGCGCTTCTGCGACTTGGGACTGCAGATCGCCGGCACCGAGCTCGAGCGCGCCATCGAACGTCTGTACGCGGAGCTCGAGACTCGGGGCATCCGCTTCCGGCCGCATTGCTGGCTGTCGCAGGAATGGTTCTCGCCCGACGGTATTCCCGGCATTGCGATCCCGTTTTATCTCGCCCACCCACGGCTGGTCCGCATCGAGCGGCGCCTGATGCGCGAGGTGGAAGGCGGGAATCGCAACTGGCTCATGCGTATTCTGCGGCACGAGGCCGGGCACGCCATCGACTCCGCTTATCGCATCCGCCGCCGGCGCGGCTGGCGTGAGGTGTTCGGGCCTGCCTCTCTGCCCTATCCCGACACGTACCGGCCGCGGCCGGGCAGTCGGCGCTTCGTGCAGCATCTCGGCGCTTGGTATGCTCAGGCGCATCCCACCGAGGACTTCGCGGAGACCTTCGCCGTGTGGCTCAAGCCAAAATCCGCCTGGCGCCGGGAATACAGCGGCTGGCGCGCCTACGCGAAGCTCGAGTACATCGAGGAGTTGGCGGCCGCGATCGGCGAGACAAAGCCGCAGGGTGTAGACCGGACGCGGATCGAGGACATCGCCGAGGAGCCCGCGACGCTGCGCCAGCATTACGAGCGGAAACTCGCGCGCTATCGCATGCCGCGCCGCTCCGGCGCGGATGAGCTGCTCCTCAAGGTGTTCACGGCCGCTCCCCGGCGGCGAACGGCGCCCAAGGCCGCAACCGTGCTTCGCGAGATGCGGAATCCATTGCGGAATCAGATCGTCCGCTCCGGTGCGTTCAGCGAGTATCTGGTGCACCAGGTACTGCGCCTGATGATCGATCGCTGCGAGGCGCTCGGTCTCTACGTCCGCGGTCCGCGCCGCGAACTCAAAGCGCACCTCTTGTGGGTGATCGCCCGCTTGGCCGAATCCTACGAAGAGCGCCAGCTGCCGAGGGTCGCCCTGTGAGGCAGAGGCTGCGGGCCCTGGTGCTCGTGCATTCGACGCTGGTACCGCCGGATTCGATCCGCGGCCTCCCGGAGAAGGAAATCGACGAGTGGCGTACCGAATATGACGTCATCTCCCATCTGAAGGCCGCCGGGCACGAGGTCATGCCGCTCGGCGTGAGCGACAATTTGTCGGAGCTGCGCCGTGCCATCCTCGACTGGAAACCCAACATCGTTTTCAACCTGCTCGAGGAATTCGACGGCATCGTGACTTACGATCAGCACGTGGTGGCGTTCCTGGAGCTGATGCGCCAGCCGTACACCGGGTGCAACCCCCGCGGCATGCTGCTATCGCGCGACAAGGTTTTGTCGAAGCAGCTTCTGTCCTATCACCGTGTTCCCACGCCTCAATTCGCGGTGTTCGCACGCGGCCGGAAGGCCCGCCTGCCCAAACGGCTACGGTTTCCCATGTTCGTGAAATCCTCGACCGACGACGCCTCGCTCGGCATCGCCCATGCCTCCGTGGTCTCCGACGAGCGCCAGCTCAAGGAGCGCATCGAATTCATTCACGATCAGACCCATGCCGACGCGCTGATCGAGGAGTACATCGAGGGGCGGGAGCTTTACGTAGGCGTGATCGGCAACGACCGGCTGAAGGTGCTGCCGGTCTGGGAAATGACGTTCGGATCGCTGCCCCACACGTTGCCGGCCATCGCGACCCGCAAAGTCAAATGGGACCGCGGCTATCAGAAGAAATACGGAATCACCACCGCGGCCGCCGCCGAGCTGCCGGAGGGCACGATGGCGCGGCTGGAGCAGCTGTCCAAACGAATCTTCCGCGCGCTGCATCTCACCGGCTACGCGCGCATGGATTTCAGGCTGCGCGATGACGGCGCGCTGTACGCCTTGGAGGCGAACGCCAACCCCAATCTGTCCGCGGGCGAGGATTTTGCGCAGTCGGCGCTCACCGCGGGCATGAAGTATGCCGATGTGCTGCGCCGGATATTGAAGCTCGGCGCCGACTACCCCGCCGCCTGGCGGGGCGTCGACGGTTGAGCCGCGCGCGCTCTTCGTCGGGCGCGTCGGCCCTCAGTGGCGCGTCGCCCTCAGTGCCGCGTCCAGCGGTTCATCCAGGCGATCGTGGTGTCGTACCACTGGATGCTGTTCGCCGGTTTGAGCACCCAATGATTCTCGTCCGGAAAGTACAGAAACTCGCTCGGCACTCCCCGCCGCTGCAGGGCGGTGAACACCGAGAGCCCCTGCGCGTATGGCACCCGGTAATCGAGCTGTCCGTGGATCACGAGCATCGGCGTCTTCCATTTCGCCACGAGGTCGACCGGATTGAATTTGGCGTATCCCGCGGGATTCGAATATTCCGGCCCCCCGTTTTCCCATTCCGGAAACCATAGCTCCTCGGTGGAGTAGTACATGCTGCGCTGGTCGAAGATGCCGTCGTGGGAGACCAGGCACTTGAACCGGTCGGGCCACTGACCCGCGATCCAGTTGACCATGAATCCCCCGTACGAGCCTCCGAGCGCGCAGGCCTCGTTCCCGTCGAGCCAGGGGAATTGCGTGAGCGCGGCCGCCAATCCGAGCTTCAAATCCTCGAGCGGCTTGCCGCCCCAATCGCCGCTGATCGAATCCGTAAAAGCCTGGCCGTAGCCGGTGGAGCCGTGGAAATCGACCATCACCACGCCGTACCCCGCCCCGGCAAACGCCTGCGCATTCCAACGCCAATGCCACACGTTCGCCATGCTGCCCTGGGGGCCGCCGTGGATCAAAAACGCGACCGGGTACTTCTGGTCCCGCTTGAAATTTGCCGGCTTCACGACATAGCCGAAGACGTTGTCATTGTTCGCTCCGGCAAAGGTGAATTGCTGGTATTCGCCGAGTCGCCGCGCCGCCAGTTCTTCCTGATTGATCCGGGTGATCTGGCGCGGCTTGCCGCCGTCGAATCCCACCGAGAAAAGATTCGCGGGACTCGCCAGAGTGCTCTGCGTGTAGAAAATCTCCTTCGGTCCGACGCTGAATCCCTCAACATCGCCGTCGCCGGTGATGGCGGCGGCTCGGCCGGTAGCGGCATCGATCGCCCACAAAGGATGCTGGCCCAGATGATCGGTGCCGGCGAACAACGTCTTGCCGTCGCGCGACCAGCGAAAGCTGCCGACGGAGCGGTCCCAGTTCTGGGTGAGCGGATGCTTCGCGAAGGTTTTCAGATCGATGAGCACCAGGTGCAAACGGTCCGACTCGAATCCGGGCCGGTCGCTCGCGAGATACGCGAGCCGCGTCCCGTCCGGAGAGAAGGCGGGCTGTTCGTCCTCCGCGGGATTGTCCGCGGTGAGATTGCGCGGCTCGCCGCCGCCCGCGGGCACCAGGTAGATGTCGAAATTGGTGGACCAGGGCTCGCCCTCGGGTACGGCGCGAATCGAAAAGGCCGCCAGCTGCCCGTCCGGGCTGATTGCAAAGTCCTCGCTGCCGCCGAAGGGCTTGCTCGGTACGTCGCCGTCCAGGCCCGCGCTGAGATTCACGGGCGTTCCGTCGGCGGCACCGGATGCGTCGAGGGGGATCGAGAACAATCGCGAACGGCGACCGTCGCTCCAGGTATCCCAGTGCCTGACGAACACCTTGTCATACACGACGCCGTGCTTGCGGTCATGCGCCGTGGTGTCGAGCCGCTCCTTGGTGCACGCGAGCGTCGCGCAATCGGCGAACACCTCGACCGTGACGAATACGCGGTCGTTCTTGGGGCTCACATGGAACGAGCCTACCTCGAGAGGCAGCGCAGTCACCTGCTTCGGATCGCCGCCGGGCGCAATGCGCCAGACCTGGTTCGAGCCGCTGCGATTCGAGAGGTAATAAAGGAACCGGCCATCGCCCGACCACTCGGGCGAGCTCGAGTTGGCCTCGAGGTCGGTGATCCGCGTGGGTGAGGCGGCTCGCTTGTGCGCATCGATCAGCCAGATCGCCGTGCGCCCCCTGTTTGCGTCCATGTCGGTCGTGCGCAGCGTGTAGGCAACGTGCTTTCCGTCGGGGGAGACGGCGGCTTCGGAAATCCGCGCCAGGCGCACGAGATCCTGCACGCTGAACGGCGTGGTGGATTCAGCCGGTACCGAACGGGCGTTCGCTGTCACCCCCGCGGCCGCCGCGACCGACACGATTAGTGCAAGAGTGGCCGTCAATCGATGTACGCGCATTGCGATTCTCCCCACGCGAAGCGTAATCCCCAATTGTAGCCTTAAGCAGGGCAAAATCCGTGCATGCCGCCGACACGCGTCCTCAGCCTCGATCTCGACGACACCCTGTGGCCCGTCGGACCGCTCATCGCGGCGGCCGAGGACGCGCTCCTGGACTGGCTCAGATCGAAGTATCCGCAAGCCGCGCGCGGACACGATGCGGCTTCCATGCGCGGAATGCGCTTGGCGGTCACCGCTCAGTTTCCCGAGCGCAGCCATGACCTCACGTTCCTGCGGCGCCAGGCTCTCGCCGCGCAATTCACGGCCGCCGGCTACGCGGAATCGCTCTGCGAGGAGGCGCTGGAAGTATTCCTGGCCGCCCGCAATCGCGTCGAGTTCTACGACGACGTGCGGCCGGCCCTCGAGCGGCTCCGTGCCGGTTACCGGCTGTTCGCGGTCAGCAACGGCAATGCCGACTTGCATCGCTGCGGGATCGGCGAGCTGTTCGACGGCCACGTGACCGCGATCGGCGCGGGCGCGGCGAAGCCGGACGCGCGGATTTTCGCCGCGCTGATCGAGTTGGCGGGCGTGACCGCCGGAGAGATCACGCATGTCGGCGACGATCCGGTGGCTGACGTCGACGGAGCGAGGCAGGCGGGCATGCAGGCGATATGGCTGAATCGCGGTGGCGCGCGCGAGTGGCCACCTGCATTGGCTCCGCCTCCGCGCACCATCTCGACGCTCGCCGAAATCTCTTGAGCCCCAGGATGAGGCACGGCGCGATTGGCAGCCTACCCCGTCGATTGCTGATAAGAAAAAGCCTGAAATAATAGGTATTTTCTGACGCTGGTTCGCGTTTTTCCACTTCACTGCCGGTGCACTTAACCGATAGGATGGTCATGTGCCGTACGAGGACTTCCGAGCATGCAAGCTATGCGAGATAGATCCCTGGTAGCCGTCAGTTCGTTGCGCGAATTCTTTCGTGACGCATTTCACGAAGCAACCGAGCATCAGCATCTCGATATCGACGAACAGTCGGAACAATATGTCGTCAATCTCCTCACGATGTTCTCGCGTGCCGACGCCCTCTACGAGAAGACCCCCGAAGGGCTGCGAATCAGGCCGCTTGCCCACATGCTGGCCGAGGCACTCGAGGCGCCGAGCGCTTCGGCGCGGCAGCGCGCGCTGCAGCGGCTTGGCGATGTGTCGCTGTTCATTGCCGGATTCTTCGCCCGGAGCTTCGCCCGCAAATTGATCGACATCGACTATCACATCGCGATGGGCGGCAACGCCTACAGCTCGCTGGCGGATTCCATGCAGCGCTCCGCCTCGGGGCGCAGCATCGCCACGATCTACACGGAGCTCGCGTCCAAATTCCAGGGCCTGGTCGATGCGCTCAACGAAGTGAGCGAGATGTCCTACGTGCACAGCGATGCCGACATCCTCAGGCTGTATGAGATCTGGATGAAAACCGGCAGCCCGCGCGCCCATGGCCTCTTGAATCGCCTGGGCGTGCAGCCGGTGAAACAGGGCGGCTTCTCGCAAGCGCACTAGCGCATGGTCCTCCAAGGCTTGCAATCGCTCCTGGAACGCCTGTACGACGTCGAGCCGGGATACGACGTGCATGATTTTCTGGTGACCGATCGGCGTGCGCTGCACGGCCTGACGCCCGACAACGACAGGCGCGCGCCCGAAGAGGAGCTGCTGCTCGCCGAGACCGTAGACGGTGCGGGAGTGTCGCTCTACATCGATCCCGAAGTCCTGTCGCGACTGGAGGAATCCGATCCGATGGGGGCGCTGAACGAGCAAAACATCGCCGACTTCTGCACCGCGCTCGAGGGCGTCAGTCATTTCATCTATTCGGCCTGGCGGCTCGGCGGCGACGTGCCGGTATCGCTGCTCGAGCTCGAGACCCAGGCGGAGGTGGACAAGTACGCCGCCACGGTGTTTCTGGTCGCCGATCAGCAACGCGGCGGGTATCCGGCGCACGTGCACCCATGGCTCTTCGATCGGGTGAATTTCGACGAAGATCTCGAGCCGGAACAATACGAGCGCTATCGGACTGCGAACCGCTGCGCGGCCAATTTTTGCCGGCGCCTCGAAAGACGATTCGTCGGCCGGAGCGGTGCCCGGGTCGAGGCGATGGTGCGGGAGCTCCGCAAATTCTATCGGTTGGGGAACACCGCGAAGCTTCGGTACGCGATGTCTTGAGCCGGCCGTTGCCGGCAGTCGCTACTCGTCGTCGTTCTTGTTGCCGGCGGCTTGCTTTTTGAGTTTGAGCCAGTCGCCGAGCTTGCGCAGGTCCGTCTTCTTGGGCGTTTGCGGGGCTTGGCCGAGCTTGCCGCTGTCGTACGGGTTATAGCCCTTGACGACGCCCAGGGGATTCGGCTTTACGACATCGAACGGAGTCGGCGCATCTTCCGCCAGGGACAGCGAATCGATGTCCAGCTTCTTCATGCGTTCGGTCGAGACCTCACGTCCGAAAGCTCCCGTGGCCACCGACCACTCCCAGACCGCATTGCCACGTGCGTCGAATTGCACGCGGCCGCTCTTTTTACCGTCCGGCGATTTGCCCTCGGCGGAGGGCGCCTCGGGCTTGTCGGGCCCGCCGCCGCTCTGGACGGTCCCAGGCTGATTCTTGGAGTTTCCGCTACTCATGATCCCTTTTTAGTCGATGCGGGCCCCAAGTCAAATCGACTCGATCAAAGTTAGCGCAATTTCACAGAATGCAGCCGATATTGAGCCCGGAGCAGCGCCATGGCTGTTTTACCGTCGTTCCAATCTCCCCGCGCCACCCGTTCGAGCGCCTCCCCGAACGGCAGCCAATCGATATCGAGTTCCTCGTCGGCATCCGGTTTCGCCGTCCCGAGCTCGAGGTCCTGCGCCAGGAACAAGTGGATCACCTCGGTGAATATGCCGGGTGCCGGAATATAGAGGCCCAAAGGGCTCCAGCGCGCCGCGGTGACGCCGGTTTCCTCGGCAAGCTCGCGTACGGCGCAAAGCTCGGGCGCCTCGCCGCGGTCGAGTTTGCCCGCCGGGATCTCCCACAGAAAATCCTGAATGCCGTGGCGATACTGCCGGACCACGCAGAGACGCTCCTCTGCATCCACCGCGACCACTGCTGCGGCTCCCGGGTGGCGGACGAAATCGATGTCGTATTCGCGCCCGTTGGAGTATTTCAGCCGTTCGGAGGAGACGTCGATCACACGGCCCGTGAATTTCAACTCGCTTGCGATCGTGGTCGGTTTCAACATGTGAGAGCCCTCATGAATGCGCATGCGCAAAGCCCGCCATCATCCCTGAAAAGCCGTACCTGTGATCTGCTCCCTCGCGCGGCGGCCCAAAAACACGCGATCCTTGAACGGTAATCGACATGACGTAATGCGATCTGGATATCCATACAGTTCGACGGTATAGTTTTCACATGATGAAGGCGAAAACAACGACGGCATTCGATGCCCTGAACCCGCAGCAGCGGCGCGCGGCCACTTTCGGCACCCCGGGCAAGGACAAGGGCATCACTGCCGGGCCGATGCTCATCCTGGCGGGTGCCGGCACGGGCAAAACCAACACGCTGGCCCACCGCACCGCCCACCTGGTGCTGAATGGCGTCGATCCCGCCCGCATCCTGATGCTGACCTTCACCCGCCGAGCGGCGCAGGAAATGATTCGCCGTACCCAGACCATCGTTTCGGAAGTGCTCGCGGAACGCGGCAAGATGGGAGACCGGAGCGTGCTCACGCGGATGCTCTGGTCGGGAACCTTCCATTCGGTGGGCAACCGCATTTTGCGGTTGTTCGCGAAGCAGCTGGGACTCGATCCGACATACACGGTGCTCGACCGGGTCGATGCGGCCGACCTCATGGACGTGATCCGACACGAGCAGGGGCTCTCGAGCAAGGACAAGCGCTTTCCGCGCAAGGACGCTTGCCTCGCGATCTACAGCTATCGCATCAACACGCGGCTATCGTTGAAACAAACCCTCGAGGAACAGTTTCCCTGGGTCGTTGAATGGGAACAGGACCTCACCCGCCTTTACCGCGAGTACGTCGGCCGCAAGCAAAAGAACAACGTGCTGGACTTCGACGACCTGCTGCTCTACTGGCATGCGATGATGAAAAATCCCGCGCTGGCTCAAAGCCTCGGCGGCAATTTCGATCACGTGCTGGTCGATGAGTATCAGGACACGAGTGCCTTGCAGGGCGAGATCATTCAAGCGCTGAAGCCGGACGGCAACGGCGTCACCGTGGTCGGCGACGATGCGCAGGCGATCTACTCGTTCCGGGCGGCGGCCGTCGAGAACATCCTGGGGTTCGCGGATCGCTACAAGCCCAAGGCCGAGATGGTCGTCCTGTCGCAGAACTACCGCTCGACCCAGCCCATACTGGATGCGGCGAACGCGCTCATGTCGGAAGGCTCGCGGCAGCATCGCAAAACCCTGATGGGTCTGCGCCAAGCCACTCAGAAACCCAACTACGTGACGCTGGAAGACGCCCAGGCGCAGGCGGAGTATATCGTGGGCAAGCTTCTCGCCACGCGCGAGGTCGGCGGCTCGCTGAAGCGCCACGCGATCTTGTTTCGCAGCTCCCATCACAGCGACGTTCTGGAGGTCGAACTCGCGAAGCGCAACATTCCATTCGTGAAATACGGCGGTCTCAAGTTTCTCGAGGCCGCGCACGTCAAGGACATGTTGTCGATCCTGCGGTGGGTCGACAATCCACGCAATGCCGTGGCCGGCTTTCGCGTGATGAAGCTGGTGCCGGGTTTCGGCCCCGCCCATGCCAAGCAGGCCCTCGATTATTTCGAGGCACAGGATTTGTCCGCGAAGAGCCTCGCGGCCTTCGATGCTCCGCAGCCCAGCAAGATGGATTGGAAGCGTTTCTGCACCCTCATCGAGAAGCTCGCCGATCCCGTTGCACCGTGGCCGGGTCAAGCGGGCTTGGTGCGCGAGTGGTACAAGCCGCAGATGGAGCGGCTCTATGAGTCCGCGTTCAGCCGCGCCGGAGACATCGAACAGCTCGAAAAACTATCCTCCCAGTACCCCACACGCGAGCGATTTCTCACCGAGCTCACGCTCGATCCGCCCGCGGTCACCGGCGATCAATCGGGATCGGCCACGAAGGACGAGGAATACGTGGTCCTGTCGACGATTCATTCGGCGAAGGGGCAGGAGTGGGACTACGTCTACGTGCTGAACGTCGCCGAC
>Ga0182015_10004826_pt1 | contig 14306 bp, 16 predicted proteins | sample 712P3MmetaG_FD_120478 | JGI IMG/M metagenome (GOLD analysis project Ga0182015, IMG submission 120478) | Permafrost microbial communities from Stordalen Mire, Sweden - 712P3M metaG | ecosystem: Environmental > Terrestrial > Soil > Wetlands > Permafrost | place: Sweden: Stordalen | collected...
CCGCGAAGATGAGATGAGCGCCGCAGGCGCGGCACCAAACCTGTATTTAACCGTGCGCCCGCGTTTGGCACGGAACGATTCAAATGTGCGGCCTATGTCCAGTCCCGAAGGGACGGCTGAAGGCTTCGCGCAACAAAAACCGCCCGCATCGTCTTCCGACCGCTCCCGCTTTGGTGGTCATGCTCATGGCCGAAAAGCGCAGATTAAATTTCAGAATAGATTGTCCATTTTGGGCTCTCCCCAACGACTATCTTACGAACGAGCAGCAGTACACCGTTCCGGAGGAAGCAATGAAATACCTGTGCATGGTTTTTTTTGACGAGAAGAAGCTGAACGCGCTGTCTGAAGGCGAGTTGCAAGCCCTGGATGACGAAAGCCTGGCCCATGACGAAACCCTCAAGAAGCATGGCCACCTGCTAGCGGCTCAGGCGCTGGAATCCGTTCAAGCTGCCACCACCGTGCGGCTTCGCAACGGCAAAGTGTCCGTCACCGATGGGCCTTTTGCCGAGACCAACGAACAGATCGGCGGTTTCATTCTTATCGAGGCGAAAGATCTGAATGAGGCCATCCAGTTGGCCTCGAAGATCCCGGTAATCCGCCTCGGCGGCATTGAAGTGCGCCCCATCAAGGAATTAACCAGCAGTAAATAAGGAGGAGATCGATGTGTCCAATATGTATCTCATCCATGGCCCTGGCGGTCACCGGCGCAACTTCGGCTGGAGCGGTAAGCACCTTCGTGGCGCGAAGTTTCGCTCGCATCCCCAGGGGAAACAAAACGCAACCATCTGCATCCAAGGAGACAATCCGTCATGACCACGAACCTGATCGAGCGCCCCAAGGTCGTCTCGCGCGCTGAATGGCTATCCGCCCGCACAGAATTATTGCTCAAGGAAAAACAGCTGACCCGTCAACGCGACGAGATCGATCGCCAGCGCCGCATGTTGCCCTGGGTCAAGGTGGAGAAAGACTACTTCTTTGATGGTCCCAATGGGCAGCAGACTCTAGCCGATCTCTTTGCCGGCCGGACTCAGCTCATCATCTCCCATTTCATGCTCGGTCCCGGTTGGAAGGAGGGCTGTGTGGGCTGCTCCTTCCGCTCCGACCACGTGGAGGGCGCTCTGCTCCACCTGGAGCATCACGATGTGTCGTTGGTGACCATCTCGCGAGCACCGTTGGCAGAGATCGAGGCCTTCAAAAGGCGCGTGGGCTGGCGCTTCCGCTGGCTCTCGTCGTATGGCAGCGACTTCAACTGCGACTATCACGTGTCGTTTACTAAAGAGGAAGCCGCAACGGGAAAGGTCTACTACAACTATGCATCTCGCGGATTTGTAAGCGAGGAACGGTCTGGCCTCAGCGTCTTCTACAAGGACGAGACCGGAGAGATCTTTCACACCTATTCCACCTATGGGCGGGGAGACGAAATGGTGGACACCGCGTATATGTATCTCGACCTCACGCCGAAGGGCCGCAATGAAACCGGTCCTCGCTACAACCTGGGCGACTGGGTGCGTCACCATGACAATTACGGCGCGGCAGGCGTTGTCGATGCGGGAGGGCGCTTTGTGGCTGCCCAGCCTGCGGAGATTTCGTGCAGGTGCGGGGAGGGGCATATCTGAGTCCGTGACAGCGGCTCCAGATATGATGGAGTCCGATCAGGAGCCGCCCATGGGCCTGCCAGGGAAAGGTGAGGATGGCGGCGAACGAGTGGGCGAGATCGTGGACGCGGTCTACCGTTCTGACTCGCGCCGCGTGCTCGCCACGCTCATCCGTCTGTTGGGCGACTTCGATCGGGCCGAAGAAGCCATGCACGATGCCTTCGCGGCAGCGGTGGAACAATGGCCGCAGAACGGTGTGCCTGACAACCCGCGCGCGTGGCTGGTCTCGGCAGGCCGATTCAAAGCCATCGACATCATGCGCCGTCGCGCCAGGCTCGATGCAACCCTGGGCGAGTTTGCGCAGCAGCTTGATAGCAAGACCCCCGCGGAGTGGGATGACGAAAGCATCGAAGACGATCGGCTGCGCCTGATCTTCACCTGTTGTCATCCTGCCCTGCCGCCGGATGCCCAGATCGCGCTGACATTGCGCGAAATGTGTGGCCTCACCACCGAGGAGATCGCACGCGCCTTTCTCACCGCCGCCCCCACGATCGCCAAGCGGATCGTGCGCGCCAAAGCCAAGATCCGCGATGCGCGCATCCCCTACGAAGTGCCGTCAGGAGCCGACCTCCCGCAACGGCTGGACAGCGTGCTCCACGCGATCTATCTGGTGTTCACGGAGGGGTACGCGGCATCGTCTGGCGATTCGCTTACGCGGCCCGATCTCTCGGGCGAGGCCATACGTCTAGGCCGGCTGCTGCTCGAATTATTTCCTGAACCCGAAGTGCAGGGACTGCTCGCAGGGATGTTATTGCACGAATCACGGCGCAGCGCGCGTACCTCGCGCGAGGGCGAGTTGGTTTTGCTGGACGATCAGGACCGATTGCTCTGGAACCGCGCTCTCATCGATGAGGGCATTGCACTGGTGGAGCGTGCCCTCGCGTCGCGCCGGTTCGGCCCCTACACGTTGCAGGCGGCGATTGCGGCTGTCCATGCCGAGGCGCGCACAGCAGCGGCGACGGACTGGCGACAGATCGTCGCGCTCTACGACCTATTGTTGCGCGAGAGCCCATCCCCGGTGGTGCAACTAAACCGTGCCGTCGCGGTCGCAATGTGCGACGGCCCGCTGGCAGGTCTCACGCTTATCGATGACATTCTCGCGCAGGGGCTTTTGGAAGACTATTATCTTGCGCACTCAGCACGGGCGGATTTGTGCCGGCGGTTGGGAAAAACCGCGCAAGCTCGCGCGTCCTATGAAAAGGCTCTCAGCCTTGCCCGGCCAGAGCCGGCACGGCGGTTTCTCACCAGAAGGTTGAACGAATTGCCAACTGAGACTGGAACACCGAACTAGTTCCGCATTATGGAAGCGTCAAACTGAGAGCGTGAAAGTCCCAAATCCCGGCGTCGCGTACCAATAAGGGCGAATCATCTGGAGCCAGACCAAACCAGTAGCCGACCAGCGATGACGCCGCGTGAAAGTTCTTCAGGTCCGCCACTTCTTCGAGCTTGTGACCGGCAAGCGAGACGCCAAAAATCTTGTCTCCTCCCGCCAAATGGTTAAGGAAAAAAATGGAATCTCCGTTATGCGACCAATTCGGGTAACCAATTGAGGCCTTCGCTACTTCGGCCCACGCCCGGGTGCTGAAGTTGTAGACGAAGAGTTCGTTTCCGTCGTTTGACATGGCCGCAAGACGGTCTCCCGCCGGTGACCAGCGCGGTGACCACAGACCCTGTGACCCGGGTACAACGGTGACCTTGCGAGTTCGCAAATCAAGCAACCGAATGGCATTCACGCTGGCTGCGTCTTTTTCGGATACCGCTTGGCCTCCAAACGCCAGCGAACTTCCGTCCGGCGACCAGGTGGGATCGGCTTGGTCGCGCTGGTCCGGTATAAGCTGCTGTGCGGAGCCGCCCTGCGCGCTCACGATATATAGTTGCCACGGTTTGCCCGGCAACTGGCCCATAAACGCAATCTGGCTTCCATCGGGGGACCAGCGTGGCATGTAGGCCAATAGTGGGGGATAGGTCAGTTGCGATCGTTCGCTGCCATCGGGCCGGCTTCGCCACAAACTCGCATCCGGGTAGCTCATATAGGCGATCCATTTTCCGTCCCTTGAAAAGTCCACACCCGATCCTTGAATGCCGGGTGGTGCGCCCGGAAAGAGCGGGCGAAACTCGCCGGATTTCGCGTCAAAGCGCACCAACTGCCCGCGCGGTTGGATAGTCCGGACAAAAATCTGATTCCCATCTGTACTTGGCAACGGAGCAAACGTACTTGTGGGCCCAGACGTCAACTGGACCGGCCCGTGGTTCACTCGCTGGAACAGGCTGCCCGCTTCGCGCATAGCCCAGATATCGGCTGCACCGCCGCGCGACGACTGGAACACAAAATATCTTCCATCCGGCGTCCAGCTTCCGCAACACTCTGCCGGTGGGCTATTCCAGCCGGTCAGCAGTGGATGGAGGCCGCTTCCATCCGGCGCGATTTCCCAGATGGCGGACCCGTTCGCGCCGTTTAAGGTGAAACGCAACCGGCTTCCGTCGGGCGACCAGCGTGGCCAGGAGACAGCACCGTCTAAGGTCACCAGCCGGCGAGGCTCAGCCCCGTCGCCGTTTGCGACGTAGACATCCTTACCTGACGTATACGCCAGCCTATCTCCGTCCGAAGACCACGACGCATCCGTTGCCACCACATTGCCCAATCGACGCGCGGCCCCACCCAGAACCGGCAGAGTCCATGCGGCGTCTCCCTCCGGGAGGAAGCTCTTGGTCAACGCCAGCAGCCGCGACCGATCTCGTGATACGTCAACGGGAGATAGATCCTCAGTCGACTCGTGTATGGGTACGATCTCCCCTCCGGCTGTAGAAACCTGGTAGATCTGTCCACCCTCGGAAAAGTAGAGCCTGGCGCCATCCGTTGCCCCGCCTGACTTTTCTTGCCCATCCGTTGTGACCTGTAGCGAACTGATCACTCTGGGCGGAGGCAGTGCCGGCCTCATGACAAACGCCAGCGCAGTCAAGCCCACGAGTGCGCAGGCGCCGAAGCCAAGCCATCGCCAGCGCTGGGCGGTGGGGATACTTACCCCGGCTGTCGAGGTGGAACGAGTTGCCGTTGGCCGAATTGCACCGCTTGCCGAAGTTGCGGCAGCCGCGCCTGCAAAGAGCGCGGTCGCGGCGGTCAACCGGTCTGAATTGAGGTCACGCTTCAAGCGCTTCAGATCGCTTCTCAGGTCAGCCGCACTCTGGGCTCGCAGATCCCGATCCTTCTCCAGAGCCTTGTTGATAATTCCTTCCAGCTTGAGTGGCGCGCCAGGATTCAGACTGGTTACAGGTTCGGCGTTCTCATGCAGAATCGCGGCAAAAATCTGTGCCGAGGAGTTGCCATGGAAAGGCATTCGGCCCGTAGCCATTTCATAGAGCACTACGCCAAAGCTGAACACGTCGCTGCGCGCGTCAAGATTCTTTCCCCGAGCCTGCTCCGGGGACATGTATTCTGCCGTACCCCACGCAAGGCCGGGGCGGGTCTGCAGAGGCGCATCGATCGCCAAAGTGGGCTTGTCCTGAAGGTGTACCACTCCAGGGCTCACGGGCTCTCCGGGACGCGAGGAAAATTGAGTTTCATCGCTCGACCCGATCGATTTCGCCAGGCCAAAATCCAGAATTTTTGCCTGCCCGCGCGCCGCGATGAAGATGTTCGCCGGTTTAATGTCCCGGTGGATAATCGCCCTTTGGTGCGCCGCATCCAGTGCATCCGCTATCTGGATAGCCAACTCCAGCAATTCGTCAATTGCAATGGGTCCGCCTCGGAGGCGCTGTTGAAGGTTCTCTCCTTCCAGATACTCCATCGCAATAAACGGCTGCCGGCCGAATTCTCCCACCTCATGAATGGTGCAAATGTTCGGATGGTTTAGCACTGAGGCGGCGCGGGCCTCTCGTCGGAAACGCTCGAAAGCCTGAGGATCTTCAGCCAGTTCTTGAGGTAAGAACTTAAGCGCAACCGTGCGCCCGAGGTTGATGTCCTCGGCCTTGTACACTACCCCCATTCCTCCACTTCCCAGCTTGTCCAGAATGCGATAGTGCGAAACTGTAGTCCCGATCATGCCGCTAGAAACTTAGGTGCCATGGATGCTGGATGATAGGCGTCCGCCTCGGTACGAGTCAAGAAAGCAATGGTGGTTTGCCAGGCCCATGATGCACCCCGCTCAGCACTTTTGCATCGGGTTCTCCACCGGAGTGTTTGATGGGCCCAGGCACCACCCAAGTGCATGAAAATAGGCTGAAGGGTACGGGCTTCAGCCCGTACATACAGCAAGCAGAACTGATGCGGCTTTAGCCGCTGAGGGCAATGATTTTCGACAGTGCGCGACTGCATTCGTTCACCATCTGAAACACCTTTTTTTCGCGAAATCTATCGCATCCTCCGTGTGTTCATCAGCGATCTACAACCATGTCAGCGATCGAATCAGTCTGTCCTCCTCAGAAGTGGCAGTTCCCCGGGTCTGCAACCTCGATCCGGCGCGCGGCATCTGCAGCAATGAGTTGGACAGCGATGGTTTTTGCCTCGACGGCGCCTTCGTTCCGCAGGATGTGCACGTGGTCGCCACCGGGATCGACAAACGCCATCCCTGTTTTGTACACATGTGGCTTGCAGTCGGCCCTTTCATAATCCGTCACCGTTCCGGCCGTGACGATGATCAGGCTATGCCCAGGGTGCGAGTGCCAGCCGGTGCTTCCGCCGGGCGCCCAGACATTGTTCTGCACGTACACGTCTGACCATCCCTTCGTCTCTTGCAGTGACAGCCAGAGTTGCTCGGTCCCCTCCTCTTTTAGGCCGTGCAGAAAGGAATCGAAGACATCAATTTCGCCCAACCGGCCTACAGCGAGCAGGGTGCTTTTGTACCCTTCAGCCGTTGTCGCCAAGGCACTTCTGGGATGATAGAGACCCGTGGCCGCGATTGTGACGCTAAGCAAAACGAGGCATACCAGTCTCTTTCGCATGTCGGCCCCTTTTCTTAGAGACCCGTGAGTGCAACTGTAATCCCGGAGAGAACCATAGTCAGTTTGAGCATTACCTTCTCCTTTAACGTGCGAAACGGCGCCAGGGAGGCGAGACTAAGACGGACCATGGCGACCCTTCCCAGAACCGCACTCCCCCATCCATTTATTTTTTCCTCGACGCTTCGAACTCCGCCCGAGGGGGGACCGTTCTAATGGGCCTGCGTTCCGAAGTGGCCCGCCGAACACCATGGTCATGTTCGAATACGACAAGGGACCAGGTCGCCGCCGGTCACGCAGACCTGCAGCGTGGAAGAGGGCGGGCCACCAGTGGACGACCGCCGTACTAGGGTTCGGTTGGGCTGTCATTCAGCCGTGTGCCGGCCACGTCGCTGCACTTGGTTGAGTAGACGGTGCCCGAAGAGTTGAAATATAACGACATAAGCTGCGCCGTAAAGTTGTTCTCATCGTCGAATTTGATGGTAGCGAAACCTTTCTGCGTCCCCGGAACATATGGACTTGTAGTAGGAGGATCGACGATCAGGAGCTCGAAAACGTCCCTGTAAGTGTCGTGGCCGGTCTTCCACCAATAGCCATGGCCGGGAGTATCGTATCCAAACAATGCGTTGTTGAAGGTATTGGTCAAAGTGCCGTCGCCCGTGAAGCTGGCGAGGCCCTGAAACGGCGCCGCGAGCGTCCCGGCGGTGACACCGGGGCAGTAGACGGGGGTCACCTGCAAGCGCCAGGTACCCACTAGTGGTTCATGCCAGTCCGCTCTGGCCCCGCTCTCCTGCGCCAGAGCACAGGTGCCTGAAACCAACAAGAGCAGTGAAAGCGCGCGTACCGCCGAAGCCAGGGTTTTGCTTTTCATAAAAGACCTCCAGTTTGAGATTTGCTTGACGCATGGAAACAATCGGACATCTGTTGGGCGCCTTCAAGCTGTAAGGCGCGGAATTGCTTCGGTTTCCTCGATTTACCGTCGAATGCAGTCCTTTGCCGTGCCTTTGCCGGGCAGAGGAGGCTACAATTTGGGCGCCGAGGTTCTCCACAACCGTGGGCCAACCAGGAGAGCGCAATGGGCGAACCATCCCTTGGTACACCGCCATCCGAGAGACCGCCCGAAGACCGGCTCGATTCGTGGAAGGAGATCGCAGCCTACCTCAAACGCGACGTGACGACGGTCCAGCGCTGGGAGAAGCGGGAGGGGATGCCCGTCCACCGGCACCTGCATGACAGGATGGGCTCGGTCTACGCTTCCCGGGCGGAATTGGATGCGTGGATGCGCAGTCGGAATCTTCCCGCAGGGCAGGAGAATGGGACCAATGCCATATCCCCCGACCCTCCTGCACCACCGCCGCGGTCGGCGACCCTTCTTACCAGGTGGACCTTCGTCTTGCCGCTGGCAGCGGCGGCAGCCGTGCTGGCGATTGGCGTACTTCTGGCGCAACCCCACAGCTGACGCACGATTTCAGACGCTGCCTGGAGGACGGGCACACTTGCTCCTGCGAGGCGAGATTCAACATAAGGATCTCTGGCTCATCGATCTGGAGACGGGTGCCCAGCGGCAGTTGACCAACCTCACTCCCGACTTCGACATTCGCGACTTCGACATCTCCCCAGATGGCCACGAGGTTGTCCTCGAACGAGTGCAGGAGCGCTCCGACGTGGTGCTGCTGGATCTCCCTCGACCATAATCTGGCAAGCGCAGACCGTCTCTCTAGAGTGACCATTGGCGGTTTTTGCATTCATGGTTCAGGAGCCAGCGTTTGCGCTCGATACCGCCGCCGTAGCCTGTCAGTGAGCCACCCGATCCGATCACGCGGTGGCATGGCACGACCACTCCGATCGGATTCGCACCATTCGCAAGCCCAACGGCTCTCACCGCGCTTGGCCGGCCGATGCGCTCGGCGAGCTGCCCATAAGAGATCGTTGTGCCACATGGAATTTCTCGTAGCGAACGCCACACTTCGCGCTGAAACGGGGTGCCGCCCGTCTGCGTTGGCAGCGCATCGATCGACGCAAGTTCTCCCGCAAAGTAGCTTTTCATCGCATCCGTCAAGCCGCCAGGATTGTGAACGGGCTCAAGCACAAAACTATTCTTGCCATATTGACGCTGCAGAAGATTTCGGATGCGCTCCGTGTGATCCGTCCACTCCGCAGCACGCAGGTTCCCATCATGATCCGCGGCGATCATCATCTCGCCGATGGGCGTTTCGAATTGATCCGTCAGTAATCTTAAGATTTCAGGCATGTGTTCCTTCAACACTTCTGACTTGAGTCGCATTGGCGGCCCACAGGTGTTGTGCTGCATAGGCACGCCAGGGCCTCCACGATTCCGCGCGACGAAGCAGGCTCGTCGGCGTGGCCGGTGCGCCATCCACTTTCGCCACACCGCGAAGTAAACCAATGTCCGATGCCGGAAAAGCGTCCATCTCGCGAATCGCGCGCAGAGCAATATACTGCGCAGTCCACTCGCCGATCCCAGGTATGGTGCGCAGCCGCGCGATCGCTTCTTCAATGGTCGCGAACGGGCGAAACAGGTTTGGATCGTCCGTCGCGGCCCGCGCCAGCGCGCGCAAAGCATTCAGGCGTGGAGATGGCATCCCCAGCCCGATCGACGTTGCCGCAGCAAGACGCTCCGCCGAGGGGAATGTGTGCGTCATGCCTGGATGATTGCGAGAGTTTTTCGGTAGCGGTTCGCCATGGAGCGCGACGAGTTGTCCTGCGAGCCGGCGCGCGGCGGCAACGCTGATCTGCTGGCCGAGGATAGCGCGCACCGCCAGTTCAAACCCGTCCCAGCCGCCCGGTGCGCGCAGGCCCGGCCGCAGCGCCACCCAAGGTGCCAGTTGTAGATCGTGCGAGAGGTGCTCATCGATGGTCTCGATGTCCGCACCGACGTCGAACAAGCGGCGCACGCGGTTAACGATTGCGGGCAAGGACTGCACCATCGGGAAGTGGATCGTTACGCTCAGGCTCTGCCGCTGAGGCAGGTGCGTTACCGTGACGCTTCCCGCTGAGCCATCGATCTCAACCGTCCGCCTGTAGCATCCTTTCTCCACCACCTCTACACCTGGGATCGCGCGCGCCTCCAGGAAGCTGAGCATCGATTCCCAGTCGTACGGCGGCCGATAGCGCAGGCGAAGCGCGATTCCTGTCTCTGCGCTTCGGCGGCTGGCCAAAGACCTTCGCCTCAACGCACTGGGCGGACGATGGAAAAGATCTCGAAATACTTCGTTGAACCGTCGCAGGCTACTGAAGCCCGCCGCCAGCGCAACTTCCGTCATGGACATGCGCGTTTCATGGATGAGGTGTTTAGCGAACAGGACCCGCCGCGTCTGGGCCACGGCAATGGGCGAAGCTCCGAGGTGCTGGAGAAACAGTCTCCGCAGCTGGCGCTCGCCAACGCCAAGGCGTTCTGCGAGCGCATCCACGCTTTTACCTTCGCCATCGAGCGCACCCTCAGCGATGAGCGCCAGCGCGCGGGAAACAGTGTTGGAGGTTCCACGCCATGAGGCGAACTCAGGGGCAGTCTCCGGACGGCAACGCAGGCACGGGCGATATCCCGCCTCCTGGGCCGCTGCAGCGGATCCATAAAAAGTGCAATTTTCATATTTCGGAGTGCGGGCCGGACAGACCGGACGGCAGTAGATGCCGGTCGACCTGACCCCGACGTAGATCAAGCCGTCGAAACGAGGATCACGGCTTTCCAGAGCCCTGTAGCATGTCTCTTTGTCAGGTAGCTCCATGAACAGAGTCTCTCACGCGAAGAGCGACGAAACTCGCGCTTTCCGGACATGGTCACTCGTTGACGGAGGGATCTGCGGTTTGCCTTTTCCGCGCCACACACTCCAAAGGTCCTTAACCAAGGTCCCCTTTGTCATCCCGACCGAAGCGTAGCGAAGTGGAGGGATCTGCAGTTCATCCAACCAGCATCAGATTTCGGACCGAAGCGCCGCCCTACCCTTTGTCATCCCGACCGCAGTGGAGGGATCTGCAGTTAGTCCAACCAGCATCAGATTTCGAACCGAAGCACCGCCCTACCCTTTGTCATCCCGACCGCAGTGGAGGGATCTGCGGTTTGCCTTTCCCGCGCCACAAACCCCAATCACTGCGATCAATTGGCGAGAGGCAAAAGCCGCTGGAACAATTCATCTCCAAATCTGCGTTGCTCTTCAAAAAAAGGGAAATGGCCCGAATTGTCAAACCATATAAATTCCTTTTGTGGAGCCTTGAGCTTCTTCATTCTTCCTCCATGGGAAGCCGCAGACCATTGGCTTGAGCAAAGCTTCGGGCTGCGGGATACCCGGCATCCGCATGCCGCAACACGCCGGTTCCAGGATCCGTGGTTAACACGCGTTCCAGGCGGAGCGCTGCCTCGTTTGTTCCATCGGCCACCACCACCATGCCGGCGTGCTGCGAATAGCCAATGCCCACGCCGCCTCCATTGTGGATGCTGACCCAGGATGCCCCCGCCGCCGTATTTACCAGCGCGTTCAGCAGCGGCCAATCGGCGACCGCGTCGGAGCCGTCCAGCATGCCCTCTGTCTCACGATAAGGAGAGGCGACCGATCCGGTGTCGAGATGGTCGCGGCCAATCACGATTGGCGCCAAGATCTCGCCCGAACGCACCTGCTCATTGATGGCCAGCCCCAGCTTGGCTCGTTGTCCGTAACCCAGCCAGCAGATGCGGGCGGGCAAACCCTGGAAATGGATGCGCTCGCCGGCCAGCCTGATCCAGCGCTTGAGCCCCTCGTCTCCAGGAAAGAGAGAGAGCACAAGCTGATCGGTCTTGCGGATGTCTTCAGGATCGCCAGAGAGCGCGACCCAGCGGAATGGCCCCTTGCCCTCGCAAAACAGCGGCCGAATGTATTCAGGTACAAAGCCGGGGATCTCGAAGGCATCTTCGACGCCCGCCAACTTCGCCTGGGTTCTGAGATTATTTCCGTAATCGAAAACCACCGAACCGCGGCGCTTCAACTCCAGCATCGCCGTCACGTGCTCGCCCATAGACGCCATCGAGCAGGCAAGATACTTCTCGCTATCCTGCTGACGTAGGGCCAGCGCCGCGTCGAGGCTCATGCCGTTGGGGACGTATCCGTTCAAGGGGTCGTGGGCGCTGGTCTGGTCGGTAACGATCTCAGGAATCACATTGCGGCGGAGCAGCTCCGGCAAGACGTCGGCGGCATTCCCTACCAGGCCCACGGAGCGAGCGGCGCCATCCTTTTTGGCTTCGGCAAGCAACCGCAGCGCCTCATCGACCGTGGTCGCGATGCAGTCGCAATAGCCGCTATCCACCCGCTTCTGAATGCGCTTCGGATCCACGTCGATGCCGAGAAAGCGGGCCCCGGTCATGGTGGCAGCCAGAGGCTGGGCGCCACCCATTCCGCCCATGCCTCCGGAGACGATCAGCTTGCCCTCAAGGCTGCCGCCGAAATGCTTGCGGCCCGCCTCGGCAAAGGTCTCGTAAGTGCCCTGCACGATGCCCTGGCTTCCAATGTAGATCCAGGAACCCGCGGTCATCTGGCCATACATCATCAGCCCCTTCTGCTCCAGCTCGCGAAACACCTCCCAGTTGGACCATTTGCCGACCAGGTTAGCGTTCGCGATGAGCACGCGGGGCGCCATCGTATGGGTACGGAGAATACCGACTGGTTTGCCTGATTGGATGAGCAGCGTCTCATCGTTCTCCAGGCTCTCGAGCGCGCGCACAATGGCGTGATAGCAGGGCCAATCGCGCGCCGCCTTCCCCGTCCCGCCGTAGACCACCAGCTCGTCCGGGGCCTCGGCCACTTCAGGGTCGAGATTGTTCATCAGCATCCGCAAGGCAGCTTCCTGCTGCCAGCCCTTGGTGCGCAGCCGTGTTCCTCGCGGCGCGCGGATCGGTGAGTGCCCTTTATGCGGACCAGCTATCAAAGTCTCCATCGCGAATCCCCTTTGCTAAGCGTTCGATATCTCCTGCAATCACCCGGTCTTCATCCAGTCGAGCAACAAGTGTGCGCACGAATTGGCGGGCGCGCTCGATCTCAGTAGCGGCCTTGAGCGGCTCGCGATACTCGAGTCCCTGCGCGGCGGTCATCAGCTCGATGGCCAGAACCTTCTCCGCGTTCTCGACAATCTGTTTGAGCTTCAGCGCCGCCGTCATGCCCATGGAGACATGATCTTCCTTGCCTCCCGAGGTGGGCACGCTGTCCACGCTCGCGGGATGGGCAAGCACCTTCGCTTCACTCAAGAGCGCCGCGGCGGCGACATGAGCCATCATTAATCCCGAGGATAGCCCGGCCTGCAGCGAGAGAAACGCCGGCAGACCTTCATTGATATCGGGGTTGATAAGCCGGTCAATCCTGCGTTCGCTGATGCTCATCAGGTCGGTCACCGCGATGGCTGCATAATCCAGCGCCATCCCAAGAGGAGCGCCATGAAAGTTGCCTCCCGAGAGCACCTCACCGGTCTCAGGCCCATTGCCGCAGAAGATCAGTGGATTGTCCGTCGCCGATCCGGTCTCGATTTCGATGACCTCGCGCACGTGCTGCAGTGCGCCCCGCGCGGCTCCATGTACCTGCGGCATGCAGCGAAGGCAATAGGCGTCCTGCACGCGCGGATCGTTCACCAGGTGAGAGTCACGAATCTCGCTGTCGCGCAGCAGTGCAAGCAGGTGCTCGGCTGCCTGCATCTGGCCCGGATGCGGCCGTGCCAGGTGAATGCGCTCATCGAAGGCGACGGGCGTGCCGCGCAATGCCTCCAGCGACATGGCGCCGGCAAGATCGAAGAGCTGGTTGACGCGCACCGCTCGCAGCATGGCAAGGCCGCCCACCGCAGCCATGGCCTGGGTTCCATTAAGCAGCGCCAGGCCCTCCTTGGCTTCCAGCACCAACGGTGTAAGACCCGCCTTCGTAAGCGCCGCCAGGGCCGGCATCCTCGCCCCCTCGAAAAAAACCTCGCCTTCGCCGATAAGCACCAGGGCAAGATGCGCCAGGGGCGCCAGATCGCCGCTCGCGCCTACCGAGCCTTTGGCCGGGATGACCGGATGCACACGACGGTTGAGCAAGCCGATGAGCAATTCGATCACTTCATATCGGACCCCGCTCAACCCTTTGGCCAAGACGTTGCCACGCAGCAGCAGCATGGCGCGTACCTCCGGCTCCTCCAGCGGCTCGCCCAGTCCGCAGGCGTGGCTGCGCACCAGGTTGCGTTGCAACTGCTGCAGGTCTCCCGCTCCGATGCGCACATCGGACAACTTGCCGAAGCCGGTGTTGATGCCATAAGCCGTTTCGTTGCTGGCGACAATGCGTTGCACCACGGCTTGCGCGGCCGCCACTCGCTGGCGCGCCGACGGCGCAATCGCTGCATCGATGGATCCGCTGGCCACCTGGCTGATTTGCTCGAGTGAGAGTGGCTCCCCGTTCAATCTCAGGACGCCGGGGCTGGGATCTACCTTCATGCTGACCATCGTAAGAGGGTGGGCGAGACTTGGCCAGACTGAACGGCCACTGAAAAAAACAAAACAGCTGGCAACCGGCTGCGGCATGCCTGCTCAAACAGTGACCAGACATCTTCCGGCAATTCGGCGAAAATGAGCTTCATGGAGCCTCAACCAAAGCTTTCAGCTTCTGCGTCAAATCTATGAATATTTGTAGGTAGAACCAAGCCGAATAGCGTCGCTGCCCGGTTTTTTCCTTGGATCGGAACAGCTCTTTGCGGACGAAAGCAGAACCCGGC
>Ga0182015_10004827_pt1 | contig 14305 bp, 13 predicted proteins | sample 712P3MmetaG_FD_120478 | JGI IMG/M metagenome (GOLD analysis project Ga0182015, IMG submission 120478) | Permafrost microbial communities from Stordalen Mire, Sweden - 712P3M metaG | ecosystem: Environmental > Terrestrial > Soil > Wetlands > Permafrost | place: Sweden: Stordalen | collected...
CGGCTGCCACACAGATCGTTTCTTCTCCCACCGCATAGAACAGGGATTTACCGGACGGATGATGAGCGTGGTTGGCATCGCCCGGTCAGCAAACTAGCGCATTTTCACTTCTACGCTGTACATCAAAAGCCGCGTCGGGAGCGGTTGCCCCGGAATGCTCGTGAAAATGATGCGCGTGAAAATGACGTAGCCCGGTCACGCTGCAGAGTGTCCCTCGCCATTGCTGCTCGCGCCGGCCTTGGTTCCATTCGGGGCCGGGTCCTTGGGGTTCACGAGGTCGCGCAATTCCTTGCTGGGTTTAAAGTAGGGCACCCGTTTCGCGGGAACATCCACTTTGGCCCCGGTTTTGGGGTTCCGCCCCGTTCTGGGTTTGCGCTGGCGGATGCGGAAGCTGCCAAAACCACGGATCTCGATCTTGTCCCCGCTACGCAATGCGTGGATCACCGAATCGAAAATGGTGTCCACGATCATTTCTCCATCGCGGCGCGTAAGATCGCCGAGCTGGGTCACTTCCTCAACGAGATCTGCCTTGGTCATGGTCCAGTCTTCTCCAAAGTAAAAGGTAACCCGTGTCAGCTATAGTAGATGCAGCAACTTGATGGTACATCGAAACAATTGAAATGACGCTTTCCCCTGTGGATTGCGGCGACTGGATAACCAACATTGCCTCTAAGGCGTCCAATTTAGCAGGGGCCAACGCAGGCGAGTTCCATCTTTCCGGTGGAGACGCCCAAACGACAGATGCTTTAGTTTGCAGCAGAGTAGCGTAGAATTCCTCACGTATCAATTGGACCACTTTGGTAACCCCCCATTGCATCGACCTTTAATTAGCATCGTTATTCCCGCGTACAATGAGTGCGCTCGCATCGAAGGCGCACTGACCGAGGTTCTCCGTTGTGTGCAGCAGCGCGATTGGAAAGCTGAAATCCTGGTCGTGAACGACGGCTCCACCGACTGCACCGCCGCCATTGTGCAACAGTTCTCACAGATTCACCCTGAAGTACGTCTGCTGGACAATGTCAGAAACCGGGGTAAGGGATTCAGCGTGCGTCATGGTGTGTTGCACGCCGTCGGCGAGATCGTGATGTTCACGGATGCCGATCTGTCAGCGCCGATGGAGGAGGCCGAACGGCTCTTCGACGCGCTGCGGCAGGGTGCCGACATTGCAATCGGTTCCCGTTGGCTCGAGCGTCAACGGCAGACCTTGAAACAGCCGCTCTACCGGCAGTTTTTTGGAAGATGCTTCAACCTGGTCACCCGCTTGGTGATGGGTTTGCCCTTTGCCGACACGCAATGCGGCTTCAAAGCGTTCCGCCGCCCCGTCGCGCAGACTATTTTTCAGTTGCAGCGGATTGAGCGCTGGGGTTTCGACCCGGAACTGCTCTTTATCGCCTTGAAACGCGGATACAAAATTCAGGAAGTGCCCGTCACCTGGGGTCACGATGAGCGTTCGCGCCTCAGCTATGTGAAGGATGGCCTGAACATGCTGGAAGAGATCCTCTACATCCGCTGGGAGGCCTTCGCGGGAGTTTATGACCGGAAGGTTGTGGAATGCACGCCAGAATGGCCGATCGTCAAAGGCTAGCTTTAATTTACGCGCTAAGATAGCGCTGCTTCGCCCGGTATGCACCAGGCGGAAGACATTGGCATACTTCGCTGAGGATCTTAGGAGACGAGAGACCCGGGAACGACGTCGGATCCCCTGCCCGCAGCCACTTTGGCCGACCTAACGGCGATTTTGACCTGCATCTCGTCTGTTTGTTTCAACACCATCGTCTCCGAACAAGACCCGCAAAGCCAAAAATGGTGCAGACGCCGCGCACGCCCTCCGGGGGCAGGCACGGGTACATCGGGATCGGGTAGATCGAACACAAAAACTCGTCCCTCGCGAAGGTAGTGGAGCGTTTTGCTGCAATTTGGATTAGCGCATTGATTGATCATGAAACTTACCCTCTTAGTATGAGCAGGGAAAGGGCTAAAAGGTTACCTGAGACGGGATGGAACGTTGAAGGGAACGCAATCCCGATAATGCGCTGTGTGCGAGAATAAGCAGTTCCCATGCCTATTTTGCGCTCGGTATTGATTGCGCTCTCCCGAAATTCTTCGTTGCGCCATTTTGCGGAGAGCTCCGCTCTCGGCGGAAGGATGTCTGCCCGCTTCGTGGCCGGCATCAGCGTCGAGGAGGCCTTGAACGCCGCCACGTCGGTGAACCGCCAGGGCATTTCTACTTCGCTCGATAGTTTGGGAGAGAACGTTCACTCTCCTGAGGAAGCACAGCAGGCCGCCGGTGTGTATCACCGCTTGCTCGACGCCATCGAGCAGCAACATCTGGACGCCAATGTGAGCGTGAAGCTTACGCAGATGGGTATGGACCTCGATCCGGAATTGGCCCTGGCGAACGCCGCCAGCCTGGTTGAGCATGCGGTAAAGGCCGGGACCTTCGTCCGCATCGACATGGAAGGGGCGGCCTACACCCAGGCCACCATCGACATGGTGTGCAGGTTGCACGCGATGGAACAAAACCGCGGCCGCGTGGGAGTAGTCATCCAGGCTTACCTGTACCGCAGTGCCGCGGACATCGATGGCTTGCTGGCTGAGGGAATTCGCATCCGGCTGTGCAAGGGAGCGTACCAGGAACCCGCGGACCTGGCATTCCCCGCCAAGGCCGACGTCGATGACAATTTTGTAAAACTGATGCAGGTTTTACTCCCCAGCGGTATTTACCACGGCATCGCCACCCACGACGAAAAGATGATCGACGCCACCTGCCGCTTTGCGAAAGAGCAGGGGATCGCACCCGACAAATTTGAGTTTCAAATGCTTTACGGGGTGCGGCGTGATCTGCAGAAATCCTTGGTGGCGGCGGGCTACCGCCTGCGCGTTTATATTCCCTTTGGAACCGATTGGTATCCCTACTTCATGCGCCGGCTGGCGGAACGCCCTGCCAATCTGCTGTTTATGGCGCGGAATTTCTTCCGTAAATAACACCCGCCGTCGCGTCGCGGGTCTGAAAGGAAACTGCGTTGAAAACAAAAAATGCTCTGAAACAAGCGGAACTCATTCTGAAGCTTTACGAGATTCGCCGCGAGACCGCGCTGCGCGCTGCGCGGGATTATGTAGGAGGCGAGTTCAAGCCCAAGTCAGTCGACGAGTTCGTGAGCCTGGTACAAGACGGCGGCAAGCAGAGTGGCCACATCCTGCAGGTCTACGGGTATTGGGACATGGTCGCGGCTTTCGTCGTCCACGGCGCGCTCGATGAGTCTCTGATCTTCGATACCTGCCAGGAGATGTACTTCCAGTTCGAGAAGATCCAGCCGTATCTTGCGGAGTTCCGCGAAAAGATGCGTCTGCCGGGGTTTCTCAAGAGCATCGAGACGGTGGTTGTGGGTGCGCAGGAGAGGCGCGCGCGGGTTCCCAAGGTCAAGAGTCCGAAGCAGGCGGGGAAGGTTCGTGCGCAGGCGGTGGACGCTGAGGATTCTGCGGCCGTCGATGCAGACTCCCCGGTTCCCAGTCGATGACAGGATTACGACTCGTCGGCGGAAGGCCCATAGACGGAAGGAACCGGCAGGTCGTTCAGCCGGAGATAAACCCCTAGCTGGCCGCGATGATGGATTGCGTGGTTGAGCACAAAAGACCGCAGCATCTGATAGCGAGTACCCTACAGGAAGATTGTCCCTTTTGATAGCAACTTCCACGGTTGTAGAAGAGTCGCATCGTCGACCGTGGCCAGGATCCGAAGCCCCTTGTCCGCGTACTCGTCGAAGGCCTGGAGAAGCTGTGCGGTGGACTCCATCACCAGTCGCGGGTGGCCCGAGGTCGCGGAGTCGAACTCCGGCAATTCGATAATCGGGACGATGAAGTAAGGGAGCCGCGCCAAATGGGCGGCGAGTTTTCCAATGGCCATCGATTTTTCGTGAGGCTGGTACTCCAGCTTCGTTTCCGGTACCCGTTCAAGGGTTGCGCGGATCTTCTTCAGCTCAAACTTGAATTCAGGCAACAACAATTCCCGGATGTCCATAGATCCCTTTGTAAGCCACAATCATAGTAGTGGACTGTCACAGTAGAGCCAGATGTGCGAAATGCGCGACCCTCATGATTTGTATCAGGGCCCGACCTTAGTCGGGCTGCAAAAGCTGCAATGGCGCTCGTACAATATTTCAGGAAATCTCCCTGCCACGAACTCGGGTGCCCCATATCTCGCTCGTTTTTCGCGAGATGTGGGATAACGCAGCTCTATCCCCGAGAATCTAGCTAAACCCGATAGGCCTGAGGTTAAGGTTTGCGGAATCCCACATCTCGCGAAAAACGAGCGAGATATGGGGCACCCGAGTTCGTGGCAGGGAGATTTCCTGAAAGCTGTTCTCACGCAGACTCTTTAGCCCCCGAGGGCAATTCCGAATCGCACAAGAACCGTACCTCAGCGGCTAAAGCCGCGGTGTGTTGAAAGCTCCTACGGCACGGCTAAAGCCGTGCCCTTCCTGCGAGAATCGTTTCGTACCTCAGCGACTATTGGTTTTTTACTGCTCTAATTGTCTCATTGGCTGTTTTCGAGGGCAAGTACGGCAAAGCCGGTTGCGGCATCATTCATAAACTGCCCGATGTAGGAGTCAGGATCACGCTTCAGGTTTACGGACCATGCCGGCCACTTGCCTGCGTCGTGGTTCTGATTTTGCGCCAGCCACGCCAGCCCTCGCTTCGCCTGCGGCAGATGCCGCGCCAGGCCCGATTGCTCCAGGGCCAGGAGGGTGAGGCCGGTAGCATAGCCGTCGCTCTTTGTTTCCAACGCCGTTTTATCTTGCCGCGTCCAGGTGCCCAGGTCGGTAAGGCTCCAGCCGCCATCGGGTTGCTGCTTGGCCAGGATCATGGTTAGAAGGGCACGGCGCTCATCGCTATTCAAAAGCCCGGGAAACTTCCCCGAAGCCCACAAAAGATAAATCTTGTTGATCAGCGGTTGCGCCGCGTATTCGCGCCGCAGGTAGCCTCGCAGCAGCCGAAGATTTCCCTGAATCTTCGCATCGTCCCGGTAGTCGTCAGGGGCTCGCCCCACTGCAATCGCTGCCAGGGCGGCGCCGTAGTACTGCGATTCGTTCGATTCCCACGGAGCCAAATGAAAGTTCAGCCAGTCCCACGCGCCTGCGAGATCGCCCGACTTGATTTGTAACGCCCACTCTTCGTCGAAGGCGCTACGCTCGATGTCGGTCATGTGGTTTTTTTGCGCGTCGTACGTAGCCAGGATAAGAGAATTGAGAACCGATTCGGTTCCCCGGGATTCCGGGCTCTTATTGGGGCCGTCGACGCCGGTGTGATAAAACGGCTCGACCTGTTTCCAGAGCGTCACCCGCCGCAGCACGTTGTTGAGCATGACGCGCTCCGGGCCGGAGGCTGCTTCTTCGCCTAATGCTCCTCGTAAAGTGGACCGGGAAAGCGCATACGGCAAAACCGAATGACAGGAAACACAAACGGTCTTGTGGTCTCGTTGCGAGACGCTCCAACCCTGCCACCATGTCTCGCGGCTATCGAGATAGTGAGCCGCCGCCGCCTGGTCCCAGGACAAAGGAGCAGATGTATCCACTCCACCAGGGGAGGCTGCATAGGCGGCGGTTGCCAAAAAAGGAGCCATCAAGACCGTGGCGAGTAAGCGGGAGGTTTGCACGCGAGCACATCTCCTTTTCAGGCAGGCGAAGATAAAAAGAGCATCCCCTACAGATAAAGAGCAACTGCGTTTGAACGCACCAGGAAAAGATGGAAATAGAGGAGAACTCTGAAAGTAGCCTACCATAGGGCTTTTGCGCGCGTGCGCTAGCCAGATCCCTCAGGCCCGCGCCGGGACTCGAGGTCCTCCATCAGGGTGGCGACCTGTGTCTTGCGTTCGCTGTCCAATGCGCGCAATCCCTCGATGACGCCAGTCCTGTCGGCAGCGGAACGGTTCTGGTTGAACTTCTCTTTGCCTTCGAGGCGAAGGATCGGAAATTCAAAACCGACGATCGCTTTGAGCTGTGAGTCGATGTATATCGCGGGAGCGTCGCTGACTTGCCAGGGAACAGGGAACGAAGCCTCGTGTCGCCTGGTCAGCTCCGTTACCACTCCCCTCAGCTTCTCTGTGTCTTCAAAAAAAGTGGGATGACCATAAGCATGAATGGCGGCGTAGTTCCACGTCGGCACCACCCTGCCGGTCTCCTGTTTGGCGGGATACCAATTAGGCGAAATATAGGAGTCGAGACCGAGGAAGATGATGAGCCCCTCGGATGCGGGGTTGGTTTCCCTCCACTGCAGGTTGGCGCGCGACACATGTCCGGTCAGTGTTCCGTACTCGCCCCGGGTCTCATCCAACATCAGCGGAAGGTGAGTCGCCACCATCCCACGGGTCGTCATGGTGATGAGCGTGGCCAGCTCGCTCTGCTTCATGGCCGCATGAATTACGGAAAGGTCCGTTACCTCAAAGGCTTTTGGTGTGTACATCCATGCCTCCCCTGGCTTTCGCAGTGAGCGGTAGGCCAGCCGGCAAACCGCTCACTGCGATATCTGTCTTATACCAGTTAGACTTCTTGAGGGGGCGCCATGTCTTCGCTATCCAACAACCGCCACGCTGGTCCGGCAGGGTCAGGCAACCAGCCGCAGATTCCCGAGCCTTCGCACGCAGAGCGTGCCCGTACGCTGCTGCATTCGGGCAGCGTCGGCAGTCTCTCTACTCTTTCCCGCAAGTGCCCCGGGTTTCCCTTTGGTTCCTTGATGCCTTTTGTATTGGACGGCTCGGGGCGACCCATTTTCCTGATCAGCACCATGGCGATGCACACGCAGAATCTGCGACAGGACCCGCGCGCCAGCCTGCTGGTGACGGAGCCGGGAGCAACCGGCGACCCGCTGGGGGCCGCGCGCGTAACCCTCGTAGGCAACGTCTCCGTGGTCCCTGTGGCCGAGACCGCCGAAGCACGGCGGCTCTACCTGGAGCGCCACGCCCACAGTAAATACTGGGTCGATTTCGACGATTTCTCCTTCTACGGTATGGACGTGGTCGATGTGTATTATGTTGGCGGATTCGGAGTCATGGGATGGGTGGCGGCGCCCGAATATGTTCAGGCGCAGGCCGATCCGCTCGTGGACGCGGCTGCCGGGATCATCGAACACATGAATGCCGACCACCAGGACGCGCTTATCCTGTTGGCCCGCGTACATGCCGGAATGGAAGCGCAGGAGGCGGTGATGACTGCCGTCGATCGCCTTGGCTTTCACGTGCGGATGAAGACCGCTGAAGGCATGAAGGGGGCACGCATCGCCTTCCTGAATGAGGTACGCTCAGCGGGGGAGGCGAGGAAGATTTTGGTCGAAATGGTCCAGCAGGCACGCCGCTCGTGAGCACTCTGTTTAAGCCTGAACTGCTCTATTCCGACGGAGGATTCACTTCCGGCGCCGGACTTTTGGTCAGCGCTGGTTTGGTCAGTGCGGGTGTGGTAACGGCGAGTTCGGACCCCGTCGCCGAGACAGTCGATTTGCGTGGTAAAGCGCTGTTGCCCGGGTTCGTGAATACTCACTCTCATTCCTTTCAGCGCTTGATCCGCGGCCAGTCGGAATCCAGGGTGATGAGCGGCCGTGATTTCTGGTCGTGGCGGGGAACCATGTACCACGCTGCGGCGCAGCTCGATCCGCAGGATGTTTACGACGTTGCGCGCATGGCCTTTTTGGAGATGCTGCTGAGCGGGACCACCACCGTGGGCGAGTTTCATTATCTGCACAATGCTCCCGGCGGACGTCCCTATGACGATCCAAACCTGCTCAGCAAACAAGTCATCGCGGCCGCCCAGTCGGTAGGGATACGGATCGTTTTGCTGCGTTCCGCGTATCTGCGATCGGGATTTGAACTTCCTCCAGATCCTGGACAGATAAGGTTCTTCGAATCGGGCCCCGCCTTTCTTAGCAGTATGGAAGCCCTTGAGAAAGAGTACCCAGCCGATGCGACCGATGTGCGGCTAGGCGTGGCGCCGCACAGCCTTCGCGCCGTACCCCTGCGCGAGTTCAAAGAGATTGCCGCGTGGGCCCGGGAGCGGAAGCTGCCTCTGCACATGCACGTGGCGGAGCAGATCGCTGAGAATGAAGCCTGCTTGCGCGAATACGGAGCGACGCCAGTAGCGCTCTTGAGCAGAGAAGGTCTGCTTGGCGCCGATTTCACTGCGGTGCACGCGATCCATATCAACACAGAGGAGATCGAACACCTCGCCCAGAGCGACACCACGGTTTGCTCATGCCCCACGACGGAGAGAAACCTTGGCGACGGAGTCATCGTTGCAGACCAGGTCATGGGGAAGGGAATCCGCATCGCGTTGGGCTCCGACAGCCAGGCGCAGATCGATCCGCTCGAAGATGCGCGTGAGCTCGAATACCATCTGCGGCTCGATCGCCAGCAACGCGCCATCCTGGACCAGATTGGAAAGCAGACATTGGCTCAGCGCCTGTTTGACTGTGCCACGATCCACGGCGCGAGCGCCCTCGGTGTTTCCACCGGCAATCTGAAGGAGGGCTCTTTGGCCGACTTCATTACCGTGGATCTGGAGGACCTGTCGATCGCCGGGCAATCCGCCAGTGACCTGCTGCCATTGGCCGTCTTCTCGCTCAACCGGTCTGCTATTCGCGACGTAGTGGTGAACGGCCGCTGGGTGGTTCGCGATCAGCGGCACCCGCTGCAGGAAGAGATTGTCGCTCGTTACAAGGAGCTTCACCGCAAACTTTGGGGTAGTGGCTTACCGCAGAAAACCGTAACGCAGTGAGCAACGCCGGGTTTTTCATAATCTGCCACTCTGCTTAAGTCAGGTGCTCGAGCAATGTCCTCGACGATCACGGAACGTTGGTTACACAGGATCCTCCTCTCGCTGGCCCTGCTTCTATGCGTGATGCGGTTCGTCTCCCTGAAGGCGGATTTTCCGAACCACTCTCCCTGGATACTCGATCAGGCGAAATTCACCGACGAAGGATGGTGGGCAAGCGGCGCCGTCCGGCACACTGTCATCGGCCACTGGCAGGTCGCGGGCGACTACAATCCCGCGGTGGCGGTTCCGGTGTGGCCTCTTCTGCTGACCGCGGTTTTTCATTTCACTGGCGCCAGTGTCGTGGCTGCGCGCGCGGTGAGTGTGTCTTTTTCGATCGCAACCGTTGGGCTCGTCTACCTCCTGGTAAGACGTTATGGGGGTGCGCCACAAACGGCCGCCCTGGCAGCGTTGCTGTTGGCGGCCAGTCCCTTCGCCTTTGCGTTTAGCCGGCTCGCTACGTTGGATACCGTAGTTGTCTTCGAATTCTGTCTGCTGCTGTTCATTGCTTCTTACGCTGGACCACACCACTGTTGGCCCTTGGCCACGCTGGGACTTCTGATCCCCATCACGCTATTGACCAAGACAACGGCGCTTGTCTTGCTGCCTGCGGTTCTCTGGCTGGTTGGCGGGGCTTCGGTTTGCATGGCTCCGGTTGGCGTGATTAAAGACAAGCGCCTTCTGCGGACAATGGTTGTCGCTTGTGCTATCCCATGCGCTATCGCCGGCGCCGTGATGGGCATTTATCTTTCACTCATTTCACGATCCATCTACGCCGAGGACTATCACTATTTCTTCGACATCAACGCAATGGCCGAGGTCGAATTGCGCAATACCCCGTCCTACCTGTTGCAGTTGCTGCAACACGGCATGTGGATCGACCGTATTTTGTATCCTGCCGCGATGGTCGTACTTGTGATGTCGCTGCTCTGGCTTCGGCAGCTATGGAAGAATCCTCTGTTTACCGCGGCCTGGATTGCTTTCGCGGGCGAAGCCATCTTTATCCTTCGCCGCCAGGATGACTATGCCCCCAGGTATTTTCTTGCGATGCTGGTGCCGCTCATCCTGGTACTGGTCTTAACACTTGAAGAATTGCGTACCAGCAAGCGCATCCCGGCATCGCTTCTGGCAGCCGTGCTTGCGGTCGCCGCCATATTGAATACCTTTACGGTCTTCGGCTTTCTGCGTCATCGCCAATACCAGTTCATCGACGCGGCCAAATCAATTCGGGCAATCGTGAACGGAGAGCCAAACACCCACCGTCTGCTGCTCGGTTCGAGCGCGGATCAGCTATCTCTGATGACCGGTGTTCCGTCGATCAACGACGGATATACCAGCCTGGAGCTGGACAAGAAAGCGCTGCGCTACCAGCCCGGCTGGTATATAGGGTGGAATGACCTGGACCAGGATATTCTCGCGGACCTGACCGCTTACCGTCTGGACAAAGTAGCAACGTACCGTGTCTTTGACCACCCGGAGAGAAACTTGTTGACGTTGTATCGCATGGTTCCTGTGGAGCCCGCGCCTTAACGATTCCCGGCAATATTTTTTAGGAGGCTCTTAACGATGAAAATCCTCTTGGCGATCCCACTTGCGATCGGACTTACTATAACGTCCGCTGCACCCGCATTGGCGGCCCCGCCGCTCCAGGTCGTTTTTGACACGGATATGGGCAACGATGTCGACGATGCCCTGGCGTTGGCCATGCTGCATGCTTTCATTTCCCGTGGCGAAGTAGATCTATTGGCCGTGACCGTGAGCAAAGACAATCCCTGGGCTGCCGAGTACATTCGCCTGGTCGACGAGTACTACGGTCGAGGTGGCATCCCGGTCGGTATTGTGCACGACGGCAAAACTCCAGAAGATGGCCTCTATGTCAGGCAGGTATGTGAGTTTCATGGCCGGCGCCCCGGCAAGACGATCGATGCAGTAGAACTGCTGCGGAAGACGCTGGCGGCAGAAAAAGATGGTGCCGTCACGCTCATTCAGGTGGGCTTCTCCACCAATCTGGCACGGCTGATCGAGTCTGCGCCCGATCGCTATAGCACCCTCAGCGGCATGGAGTTGGTGAAGAAGAAAGTGCGCTTGCTCACCGTCATGGCGGGCAACTTTGCGGAAAGCAAACCGGAGTACAACGTATTGACGGATGTTCCCGCAGCCACGAAACTCTTCGCCACATGGCCGACGGCAATATACATCAGCGGCTTTGAAGTTGGAATGGCGATCCTATATCCCGCATCCAGCATCGAGCACGACTTTCCTACGGACAATCCCGTGGTCGAGGCCTATCGGGCTTACGCCAAAATGCCCTATGACCGTCCAACCTGGGACCTGACCACGGTCCTTTACGACCTGCGGCCCGATCGCGGTTACTTTGACGTATCCCCACCGGGCGACGTCACGGTCGCAGAAGACGGTGCAACCGGATTCCAACCGAATGCGCAGGGCAAGCGGTATGTTTTGCGGGTCAACCCCATGCAGGCGGCGCGGATTCAAGACGCGTTGGTGTGGCTCTCTTCAGAGCCAAAGGAGCCCTCTCAAAAAACACGATCTAACTGAAAGAAGATCTTCTTATGGTCATTGCCATTGCCTGCAGCGCCGGCAATCTCAAACGGGCCGATCGCCGTCTTGACCACGATGCCCACCACTCCATCCATGGGCACGCTCGGTTCATTCGGTAGAAAGAAAGTCTTTCCCACCTCATACGCTGTCACCAGCGAAATGCTGTCTCCAAGAAATGGCGGCAGCTTGGCGAGCCGGTGAATGAACCCGCCCTGGAATAGGTAGTACTGGTTGGTGATCAGCTCGTTCTCCCCAAAGGCAGAAAGCTGCCGTCCGCCGCCGAGCGAAAAGGGAGGGATCCCCGTACTCTCCTGACCCAGCGTCGAACCGCCAGACAAGGCCAGGTAGGCCGACGACTTCGGGGTGAAGGGGAAAAGGAATCGGGTACGAAGTTCCGTGAGAGGAAACGACTTTTTGGTTCCGGTATTCGCGTCCCACCATTCTGCGCGGTAGATTGCGGACATCCCGCGCATCGGCAAAACCGGATCATCGGTGAGGTCGAGGTTATAGTGAAGCCGGGTGATTCCAATTCGTCCCGATTGAATTGGATACAGGACCGTATCGCCAATCACCGGTGAATATCGCTGATAAGCCGATTGGTAGCCGAGACGAACCTCCGCTTTGGAACCGAAGGTGTACCCGAAATCAAGAGCGCCCCCAAACTGTCGCTTCCGGTACTGCGAGTCAATGTGGTTATCGAAGTAAAAGTAGAACTTGTTGGTGTCGAGCGCGACCTGGGGAGCGACAAAAAAGCGAGTCGTCGGTGTGAACGGGTGATAGTACTCCGACTTCAACTCGTACACCGATCCAACGATTACGTCATTGCGCAGCTCTGAGCCAAAGCTGCCGAAGTCGAGGAAGGTAATACGAGCGCCCGCGCTGAATAGCACTTCGTTGTAGTTGGTGCCGTCGATAATGATCAACGGACGCACAATCGGCGGGGAATAGGGCTTTTCCTCCACAGAAACCAGCAGACCTGGTCTGCCGTCCTTGTCAATCATGCTGTAGCCCAAGGTGGCAAAACGGCCGGTCCCGGCTATCCTGGTGAACTGTTGCTCCAGGTGGTCCCGATCAACCGGCCTGCCCACATCCGGACCCAGCCTGCGCTGTATCTTGCTTGCCAGGGCCTGCGAAGTGCCCGTTACCTCCAGGAATTGAGGAACGGGTGTAACCAAGGTCCGCCCCTCGCGCTGGTCGATGTATTGCTTCCATGTCGCATCATCGACGGCCAGTTTGCTCAGGATGGCGTGCTTGCTCTCCGCTGCCTCATAGCCAAGCTTGATAATTTCTGTCGACTTGTCGTAATCAAGCGCGGTGTACTTGTCCAGGGGAACGGTCACCAGAACATCCGCCATCTGAATGCTTTTGAGCTCGTTGGCGGCGATCATCACGCTCAGTGACTGTCCCAGGACAGAGAAGGTAGAGAGCGGTTGTCTCGCGTTGAACGATGCGGTCTGCAGGTAAACGGCGACCGTGAGCTGGGCCCCCATAGTCTGCGCCACGTCTACCGGCAAATTGTTGAGCAGGCCGCCATCTGCATAGAGGTTCGCACCCGAATGGACGGGCGTGAAGATCCCGGGCAGCGACATGGTGGATCGCAAAGCCAGGGACAGCGAGCCATCATGGAAGACGTGTTGTCTGCCGGAGGTCAATTCGGTTGCTACGCAGGCGAAGGGGGTCGGCAGATCGTTGAAGCTCTTGACCTGCGAATAGGGGAGCGCCACGTGGTCCAGGATGAAGCTAACCTGCTGCCCTGCGTTGAAACCTTCTGGTAGCTGAATACCGTTGCGCAGCCCGAACTCCAGGCGAGTCGGAAATTGGATCTCATCTTCTTTACGCCGGTAGGAAAGGTCGCGGAACGGCAACTGGCCGCTGAGTGCCTGATCCCAGTCCACGTTCTGAATCAGATGCTGGATCTGTTCGGGAGAGCGTCCGGTTGCATACATGCCGCCGACCAGACCACCCATGCTGGTCCCAGCGACCAGGTCCACCGGCACGTGATGCTCATAGAGCCACTCCAGGACGCCAATGTGGGCCAGGCCGAGGGCGCCTCCGCCTTCGAGCACCAGACCGATCTTCGGCCGGGCCTTCACGTCCGCCTGCTGAGCCGGAACAGCAGGGGACTGAGCCAGACCACCCACGGGGGAAATCAATAGAAGCGTCAAGACCAGAACCAGTCTCATCTGCATCGCGTGGGGCACCCGTCCAGTTTCTACAGCTTCTATCCACGGGATAGTACCATCCGTGGAGCATTCTTCGGCGGACGCCTGCTGCGGAAGTGCGGAACAAGCCGCGAAAAAACTCCATTGAGTTTGGGCAAAGAGGGCGTCAGATTCTTTGTTGTAAAGCAAGCCCGCGAGGTCCGAGATGATTCTCGCGGGAAGGCACGCCTTTACAGCCTGCTGAAAAATTCGGTGAATGAAGGTACGGCCCGGTTATGCAAATCAGGTCGGGGAAGGGTTGATCCAGAACACGCTGAGGGCTTTTGCTTTGTATCAGGGCACGACTTTTAGTCGTGCCGCAAACACGTCCCCAGGAACTCTGGGCTTCAGCCCCTGCGCTCCTTTCCTGCCTGGTAAAGATTCGGACCAGCGTTTCCTGCAGGATCGGACCTGGCAGGGGCTGAAGCCCACATCTTTCTCTTTCCTGTGCGGCACGACTAAAAGTCGTGCCCTGATACAAAGCAAAAGCCAAGCACCGCTGCACTGGCCGCCCTTATCTGCCTCTGGTATACTGGATGAATACGAGAAGTATCTTAAGCCCGGCCCTCGCCTCATGTGTGGAATCCTAGGTTATTTCCGAAAAAACTCCGGCACCGACCACCAGCTCGGTGCCACCATGCTGCATATGCTGCAGGCGCTGGGCCGCCGCGGCCCTGATTCGGCCGGTGTTGCCCTGGTCGGTCCCGCGTATCGCGGGGGCTACATCGTCCGCGTGAAGGCCGGCGA
>Ga0182015_10004829_pt1 | contig 14303 bp, 9 predicted proteins | sample 712P3MmetaG_FD_120478 | JGI IMG/M metagenome (GOLD analysis project Ga0182015, IMG submission 120478) | Permafrost microbial communities from Stordalen Mire, Sweden - 712P3M metaG | ecosystem: Environmental > Terrestrial > Soil > Wetlands > Permafrost | place: Sweden: Stordalen | collected...
GATATCCCACCCTTCGCAAAAAGCGCGAAGGATGGGGCACCCGGGGATTTGTTGCACTTCCGATGAGAAACAAGAAATCCTGTTCTCACTTGCTCTGAGTCGTTGTGAGAAATCCCGGCTAGCCCCGTACCGGCTCTCCACCGGCTGCGGTCCGAAAGAAGATGACATCGTCTGGCGGGATGTAGGCGCACTCACCGAAGCGCGAGCGTCGATGTGGGGCGCTGAGGATCGATTCTACCGGCCTCCGCGAAGCATCGGCGCTCTTCAGACGAGGCGATTTTGCCCCTCAGGTGCGAGCGTATTGCGATTCGGCCGGCGGCCGGTAACTTACCGCCAACTGCGGCGTCTCCAACCGCTGGTTCAGCCGGCGCCTCGAATTCAGGCACGCCTCCAATAGGCCGGTGACCAGCAAGGTGCGCTGCACCGGATAGGGCGCGCTCCTGGTCTGGTACATCTGCTCGATCTTCCCCGCCAGGCACGCCGAGTAGGTCTGGTTCGGAGCCGGCGGCAGGAAGAACTGGGTCGAGACCAAGCCGTGGCCCGCCACCCGCGCCGAGATGTTGAAATCCATGATGGCGCCATTGAGCATGAGCAGCGTAGCGCGCGTCCGATCGGTGTACTCGATGCAATAAGCGGCCGGATCCTTGACCAATTGGGGCAAGACGCCAGAGGCGGCCAAGTCCTGGGTGCGGCCGTCCAGCACGGTCAAGCCCAACGGCGTGTCGCTGCGGGACAGGGCGGAGCTCAGCAGGTCCTTGGACCAGCGCCCCGCATTCCCGGCCGCCCAGACATCGTCGCCCTCGAGCAACTGCACCGCCTTCACGCCCGTCTCGCCGCCCTTGCGCCGCTCCAGCATGCACTGCAGGGCCTCAAGCGCGTCGAAATCCATGCCGTCGAAGCCGCCCACGCCCACCATCACCGCTTCTTGCACCTCCGCGCCCAGCGGTATATCCACGTCCGGCAAGCGCCAGGTAACGGGCAGCGAGGACCCGGCCAATAGCGGGAATTTCAGGCGGTTGGCGGTCTTCACCATGCTCTGCGCCTCCTCGAAGCTGAAGGAGAGCTGTTTGTGGTTGAAGTAGGGAACCGCGTGTCCCTCCTCCTCGAAGACTTGGGCGCACTGCTGGAAGAAATCGTAGCCGGGCAGCAGGATCTGCCCCTTGTCGTTGCTAGGGTAATCGCCTTGCTCGACTAACGTCAGGACGGCGTCGACGGCGATCCGGTCTCCGCCGCAGCGCAGCGCCTCTGGAATATTGCGGCACAAGCGGAAGCCGAACTGCTGGCAACGCGCTTCGCTCAAATCGCTCATCGGCCCCAGCTCCTCCGGCGGCTGTACGGCCTCGGAACGCCGCGCCCCGGCGGCGCGCTCACTGCCCTGGGCGCCCGCTGCTCCCCGTCCGCTCGGCCCCCCCTGGGCTACCCTAGCCCCAGTCATCGCAAGCTGGTATGCCGAGGGCGCCGCTTCGGCTCTCCGCGCTTGCTGGTCCACGTACACGGAGACCACCTGCACATTTGGAATGCGCCATTCGCCCTCATACGGATAGCCAACCAAAAAGCGGTCCGCCATGGTCTGCATATCCGACCCTTGGTGGTAGACGCTGCCAAGGATCGCCAAGCGCAGCGGGCGCTGTGCGGGTTCGGCGGGCGTCTGGCCGAGCCCGAAGCGCAGCAGCGGGCGGTACGCCAACATGGCCGATGACAGCGCGGAGTAGCCTACAAAACGGCGGCGGGTCAGCATCAACTCCTCCAGAAGGTGGATTCGGGGTTGGGCTGGTAGTTTACGGCCGCTAAGTTCGGCGTCTGCACGCGCTGCAGACCCTGGAAAGCGCTATCGACACCGGCGATCAACAGGCCGCTGGTCAGCAGCGTCCGTTCTATCGGATACTGCGCTTTGCCGGTCAGGAACATCTGCTCGGCGTTGTACACCAGTGGGCTGAAGAAACTCGCCAGCGTGGTGCGGCCGTCCGGCATGGGTAGATACATCTGGGTGGAGAAGGGTTTCGGCCGCCCCTCGATCGTCGCCGCGAAGGTGAAGTCGCGCACCAGCCCGTTCATGAGCAGCATCGTGCAGCGCAGTCCGTCGCGATACTGATAGTTATAGGCGATCGGGTCGCGCACCAAAGCCCGCATCTGTTCGGTCGTGGGAAAAATGTCGGTAAAAGTAGAACTCCCAGGCGTCAAGGTAGAACTGCGGCTCAACGCCGCTTTGACCAACGCCGGTGACCACACCCCGTCCTGGTAAGCCGTCCAGAAGCCGTCGCCGCGATACGTCTGCAGCCACTCGACCCCGGTCTCCCCGCCCTTGCGTCGCTCCACCATGCACTGGATGGTCTCCAGGCCGTGGAAATCGTAGCTGGCCATGCCGCCGTAACCGACCGAGACGGCCTCGTGCACGGTGGCCCCCAATGGGAACTCCACCGACGGAACTCTCCAGGTCACCGCCAGGCTCGAACCGCCCTGGAGCGGAAAGCCCAACTGGTGGGAGGTGTCGACCATCTGCTTCGACCAATCCCAATTCCACGAGAGCTCTTTGTCGTTGAAGTAGGGGACCGACCGGCCGCCGGCGCGGAACACTTTGGTGACCTCCTCGAAGAATTCGAAGTGCGGATGCTTCATAATCCCCTTCTCGGTGAGAGGATAGTTGCCGTGCTCGCCGACCACGACCACTCCATCGACCGCCAGCTTGCCCGTGCCGAGGGTTAAGGCCTCCGCGATGGTGGGGTAGATCTTCATCGTAGGATGCCGATCCGCCCGTTCCTGGGACAAATCGCCCTCGCCCCGTTGATCGACATACAGCGATACCACGTCCATCGCCGGGTGGTGGAAGGTTCCGTTCCATCCATAGCCATCGAGCAACCGGTCCACGACATGTTGGGGGTGCAGTAACTTCTTATAGGCGGTCACCACGGCAGCAAGCCGGGGGCGCTTGGTGGATGTCTGGTCTTGTGCCAAAGCAAATCCTCTGGGATAGGTGCTTCGCGAGCAAGTCTAGCAAAGATGCTTCCTATCAAGCCGCGTGAAAATAAATTGACCATCATTGCCGGATGTGTTGTAAGTGGTTGTGCCTGACGCATCCGCGATACGACAGATCGATCGCTGATCTCGGTGGATACCGAGAGGAAGCATCATGTTATTTTCACGCGAATCCTAATGCTGACCCGCCGCCGATTCTTCGGCTACACCGCGCTTGCGCCCGCCGTGCTGAGCCCCACCCTTTGGGCCCATTCTCCGTTGCAGGGCTCCGCTGCCGATCAGCCGGCCCCCGAAATCTCCGCGCGCGCGCTGGCCATCCATAAGCGCGCGCTGGTGTTCGACGGCCACGTGCACGCGTTGGACCGCGAGTTCTACCACGGCGGCAGCATGGGCACCCGCAAGACCGATGGCCAATGGGATCTGCGGCGCGCGCGGGAAGGTGGAGAAAGCGCGTTCTTCCTCTCGGTATTCATCCCCGAGGAGTACTACCCCGGCCGATTCGAGACCAAGCAGGCGTTCCGCCGGGTCGATCACGCGCTCCGCCAGTTGGAGATGAACCGCGACCTGGTTGAACTCGCGCTGAACGCCGACGACGTCGAGCGCATCCATGCCCAGGGTAAGATGGCCGCGGTGCTCGATATCGAGGGCAGCTACGATCTGGACGGGGATCTGGGTGTTCTACGCGACCTCTACCGGCTGGGACTGCGTTCGGCACAGCTTTCGGCGCACAACTGGAACCAGAATTACGCCGATTCCTGCTGCTCGCCGCCCAAATGGAACGGTCTGACCGCACATGGCCGCGATGTAATCCGCGAGATGAACCGGCTGGGCATGGTGATCAACGTATCCCACTCCTCCGATGACACGATTTCGCAGGCCATCGACGTCAGCGACGGCCCCGTCATCGCCACTCACCAAGGCCTGCGCAGCGTCAACAATATCCCCAGGAACATGCCGGACCGGCTGCTGAAGAAGCTGGCGGCCAAGGGCGGCATCATCGGCCTCCAGATCGGAAGCGAGTTCAACTACCCCGAGGAATACGCCTACCTCACCGCGCACCGGAACAAGACGTTTTGGGACACCACCAGCATCCCGGATCGGGTCAAGGGCAAGACGATCTACGAGGTGGACCAGTTGGTGGCGCCGCAGTTCCCGATGCCGGGCGCTCACGTGCCGGACTCGGTCATGATGACGGTGGACAACTGGGTAGCCGTAGTGGACAAAGCCATCCAGATGGTGGGGGAGGATCACGTGGCCATCGGCACCGACTTCGACGGCGGTCCCACCCTGGCGCGCGGCATGCGCGATGTCCGCGATCTCCCCATGATCACCGACGCCATGCTGCGCCGCGGCTATTCGGAGGAGCGCATCGACAAGTTCTGGGGTGGCAACCTGTTGCGCGTCTTCCGCCAAATTACGCAGAAGCGGGCTTGAACGAGCGCTTGCCTCGCCCGCCCAAGCCGGAAGAGGCCGGCGCTGTGTTCTTCTGGTGTATACAAAACGGCTAGAAGATCAGCTTACCCGACAGTTGGAGTATGCGAGCTCCGCTGAAGGTGCCCGGTACAGACTGGACGCCCGTGATGTTACCGTAGCCGCTCGGGAAGACGAGGCATGAGCTGGTGGCGCAGGAGCCTTTTGTCGTGTTGATGGTAAGGCCGCTGGATAAGGGATTCGCTCCGCTCGGATGATTGAAGACGTTATAGGCCTCCGCGCGGAATTGGAAGTTCACCCGCTCCCAGATGGGAAAGTCCTTGAAGACGGCGAGGTTCGCATACTGGAAACCGGGGCCGACGAGGCTGTTTCTGCGGACATCGCCGTACCCGACAGCCCCCGTCGAGTAGTTGACGGCAGTCGTGTAGGCGCTCTCATCGATGCACGACGCGGACGAATGGCTGAGGCCGACATAGGCGTTCTTCAGATTGCAATTGGCTCTTTCGAAATGCACCCAGGACGGACGCTGGGTGCCCTGATCGACGCCCGCTGCGATGGTGCTGCTGCTCATGGAAACGTTGAAGGGCATGCCGGACTGGAAGTTGGCGATGGCGCTGGCATGCCATCCGCCCAGGGCTTCGCGGTTGATGATGTTCATGCCGGCCAGCGTTGGCATGGCATAGGTGAATTCACCCACGACGCGGTTGCGAACATCCCAGTTGGCATCGCCATAGTCGGCGCCGGGGTTGTACTGCTGCGATGTGGTGCCGCCGTCGTTCGAGTCGGTGCCGAGGTCGAGATCATGCGACCAGGTGTAGCTGAGCTGGCCGGAGAACCCATGGGATTCCCGCTGCCGCAGGATGGCGGTGAGCTCGTTATAGTGCGAGTACTCATCCTCCTGGAAGACGCGGATGCTGCCAAAGAGCTGGTTGGGACGTTGCGAGTTGAGCGATTTGATCGTCGTGTTGACGGGATTGATCGGCTCGTTGGCATAGTAGCTGCGGTCCAGGTGCAGCGTGTGCGAGCCGAGATACTGCAGCTCGAATGCCGATCCCTGCCAGAGCTCCTGCCCGACGTCCGCGTTCCACTGATAGCTGCGTTGTGTCTTCATGTTGGGCTCCGGCGTGTAGGCCGAGACGTAGGTGCCGGGCGTGCCCGCCACGGGAGCAACGGTGCCGGCTCCCGGCGTCGGGTTCGTGAAGGTCATGGGATTGGCTGCGGTGGTGCTGTAGTTCACCGCCGCGGCGAAGGGGTAGTTTGAGGTGAGGAGGGTATACGTATTGAGCTGGTTGGCGTTGTAGTAGAAGCCGAAACCGCCGCGGAGCACCGTTCGATCTGTAAAACGATAGGCTAAACCTAGCCGCGGTCCCCAGTTGTCGAATTGTGTGGGGGTAAACTTGTAACCCGGCGTAGGAGTGTATGTCGCGCCTGTGGTCGCCGTCGTAGCCGGCATCAGGGCGGTTTGAGCATCGTTCAACAGCCGGCCATAGCCGTTGAGGCTGTAGGGCGAAGTCGGAAGGTCGTAACGGAGGCCATAGTCGAGGGTCAACTTGGGGAACGCCTCCCAGTGATCCAGGGCAAAGAAGCCATCGCGCCACTCACCCACTGAACCCTTGATCGTATCGATCGGGGTGGTGTCGCTGTTGACATAGCCCAACACGAAGTCCGCCGCCGAGTATCCGCTACTGACAAGCGGTGCGGAGCACGCGCCTGAAAGGCCAGGTTTGCACGTGGTTGCGGAGAAATTGATGACCCCGACCGGGTCGTTTGTGGCTTCGCGGCCGAGGGTCAGGCGGCGGAACTCTGCGCCGGCCATAATGTTGTGCCTGCCCTTGGTGTAGCTCAATTGTTCGTATAGGTCGTAGGTGCGATCATCCTGGAACCAGTTGCTGCCCGCATTGCCGACGCCTGTGAAATTCGCGACGGTCAGCACTGGAACGCCGGGGTTGTTGTAAAGCGTGTCTCCCTTAAAACCAGGGATGCCGAGGCTGGTTCCGGCGCCTTTGAGGCCGTTGGTGTACCAGTAGTTCAGGTTTTCCGCGATCAGCTTGTTTACGCCGAGGTGCAGATCGTTGATGAGGTTCGGGGTGATGATGCGGGTGTAGCCAAATCCATAATTCCGGCTGTCGGCCGGTCCGCTCGAGGCATTGGCCGCGAAGTTCGAGCCGTTGACAAAGCGCAGATTCTGGAGGTAGTAGCGAAAAAAGAGCTTGTTATTTTCGCCGATGTTCTCGTCAACGCGATCGATGGATTGCTGGATGATCAGAGTGCTCGGATAAGCGTTGTTCAGGTTGTTGGCGATGCCCGGCAGATTTGGAGTCACCATGTAGGCTTCATACTTCTTGGCGATCGCGGCGCTTGCCGTGGCTAATTCGGCCGCCGGAATCTGGTTGTTGGGATAAGGCTGACCGGTAGAAGGATCAAAGATCTGCGGAATTCCAGGGGCGCTGAAGTTGCCGCTTTCCATCGCGGGTGTGAGGGCGGAGACGATGCTGGATCCCTGGCCAACCTGGTTGAGTTTCTCGTAGGAGCCGAAGAAGAACGTCTTGTCGCGGCCGTTGTACAGCTTTGGGATGTATACCGGACCTCCTACCTCGAAGCCGTACTGATTGTAGTGCAGGACCTGCTTCTTGCTGCCGGGAGCGGCAGTAAACACATTTGCATTCAGGGCGGTGTTTTCAACATAGTCGTAGACCGCGCCGTGAAGCTCGTTCGTACCGCTCTTGCTGACCAGATTGATGTGGATACCGAGGTACGAGCCGTACTGCGCCGTGTAGTTGCCGCTCTGCATCTGCGTGGCCGCGATCATGTCCGCGGCCGGGTGGTCCGGCGTGGTCGTGATCAGGTCGTTCATGATCGAGACGCCATCGAGGGAGAGGCTGTTCTGGATATAACGCTGGCCGGCGCCTAAGAAGGCTTCCCCGGGAGGGTTGCCCTGGTAGTTGGTTCCCGATTCGATATAGACGTTTGAGGCAACGGCCGCGACCTCGAGTGCGTTGTGGCTGCTGATCGGGAGGTCTTCTACCGCGCGCGTGCCGAAGGTCACGCCCAGGGTCGCGTCGTCGGTAGCCATTGGCGCCATGAAGGCGCTGACGGTGACGACGCTTTCGGTTGAGCCGAGCTGCAGCCCGAAGTCGGTGCGGACTGCCTGGTCTATAGGGACGACGATGCCGGTCTTTGTCATCGTCTTGAAGCCTGACTGCTCGACTGTGATGTCGTAAGTTCCGGGTTGAATGAAGGTGATCGCATAGTAGCCGTAAGCGTTGGTAGTGGCTACCGACTGAACTTTAGTACTCTCTTCAACGGCCGTTACCTTGCCGCCGCTTACGAGGCCACCGTTTGGATCGGTCACGGTGCCAACGAGTGAGGTGTTGTTGGCGATCTGGGCTTTAAGGAACAATGGGCTCAGCAGCAGGACGAAACAAAAACAATAAACTGATGTTTTCTTAATCAAGAGTGGCCTCCCAGTATTAGTCGCTTTCTCAGTTACGTAAGTCTGACCTAGGAGTCTGTCGAAGAGAGGTTTTGTTGGCAAACTGCGAGAACGTTTCGGAAATCGACAAATTTGCGATCTCCGATGAGCTGAAAATACCCTGAGCGGGGAACTATATCACACGATCGTCGGCATCAAGAGGCGCCCTCAGGTAAGAGCGTATTGCGATTCGACCGGCGGCCGGTAGCTTACCGCCAACTGCGTCGTCTCCAACCGCTGGTTCAGCCGGTGCCTCCAATTCAGGCACGCCTCCAATAGCCCGGTGGCCAGCACATCGAGAGCGGCGCCACGGGGGCAAACGTTCGGAGGCGCACAAGGCCGCGGGGGTGGGCGATGCCGTTAGCGATCCCTTCAAGGACACGGCTGGCCCCTTCCTTCACATGCTGATCAAGCTGCTGGCCACGGTGACTCTCACTCTGGCGCCGTTGTTTCGGTGAACCGAGGACCTGTTCGCTTCGGACAGGCCCGAGTTCGCCGAACGACAACGTTCTGCCCGGGCGGATGCGCTGGAATGGAGCCGAGCGAGGGGGAATAAAAGGAGAACGCAATCCACAGCTTTACGCTATCATCGAGGCCATGCGTCTTCGCTCGCGGTTGGCTGCCATTATCGCTTTTCTACTGATCTTGCCTCACCCTCAGGCCTTTGCCTGGGGAAGTGAGGGCCACAGAATCATTGCTGATATCGCCTCGGTCCACCTCAACGATGCGGCGCGTGAGAGGTTGCGGCCATTCCTGGGCGAGAACGATCTGGCGTCCATCTCCACTTGGGCGGATGACGTTCGCAATGACCGCCCGGAGACCGGCCCATGGCATTACGTCAATATTCCTTCGGATTCAGGCGTGTATCGGCCGCAGGATTGCCCTGACGATAATTGCGTGGTGGCCCGGATCAATCGATTTGCCCAAATCCTGGGCGATCCTGGACAGCCGTTTGCGGCGCGGAGCGAAGCGCTCAAGTTCCTGGTTCATTTTGTCGGGGACCTTAGCCAGCCCTTTCACGCGATGGCCGACGCGCGCGGCGGAAACGACATTCCCGTTTCTGCTTTTGGCTCCGCCCGGTGCGGCGACTACAAGTGCAATTTGCATAGTGTCTGGGATAGCGAGTTGATCGCCCACACCGGATTGCGCGAACACCAGTATGCCCGCGCTCTGGAGGCCATGATCGCCGCCGATCATCTGCAGGCCGATTCCGCGGATCCGGTGGCTTGGGCGAACGAGTCGCTGCAGTTAGCAAAGCAGGCCTGGGTGCAACCGCAGGCGGATATCGACGAAGCCTACTACCTGCGGGAGCGGCCGGTGGTGGACCGGCAACTCGCCCTGGGCGGCTTGCGCCTGGCAAGACTGTTGAATGAGGAACTGGGTGGCGCGGCGAAACCGTGAGTTTACAGGAAGAAGCCGAACATATCGAGGACCTCGTCGCTGATCTCAACGTCGCTCAGGTTGGCCTCTTCGATCTGCCTCAGTTTTTGCCGGAAACGGTCCAGGAGGCCGGAGTTGATATCGGTCTTCTGGTCAAGGGTCCACATCAGTTGCGCGGCAGTAGTGCGATGTTCACAACGAGCAGCCAGGCCGTGTGCCGTTTCTATCGTCAGCACGAGGGGTAAAGTGTGAAACTCCTGATACAGATGCATGGGGATACGGGCTTTGATGTTGACTCGCATCGTACAAAGAGGATGCCACGCTCGCGCGGACCCCGCCATACTACCTTTGGTCAGGGGTAACCAACCGGGGTTGCAGGATCGTGTAATGGAAGTTCCTCGCCGCGACCAGCATTGAGGAAAATTGTAGCAAGCACAACTGCAGGCCGCTCATTTATCATTGCTAAGCTGAATCTGTTGCCAACAGAAGTGGAGAGGTGGCAGAGTCCGGTCGATCGCACCTGACTCGAAATCAGGCATACCTTCACGGGTATCGGGGGTTCGAATCCCTCCCTCTCCGCCATACCCGCACAAACCGTAAAACAACAGTTAAACCGCAAAAGATTTACGCTTCAGCAAGATATTCCTATGTTTTCCCACGAAGGTGACGAATGATCCATTTTCGTAACCAATTTTGAGGGCAAGCGTAACCGGTGCTTTTGCTTTTTTCCGCACTTTGGTGACACCCGCATCCCCAAAAAAATTCCGTATGTATACTTCGGAGCAATGGCGCGTCTCTTGCAGCGCAGTTGTGCAGCTTTCTGATGCTGCTCAAAGGAAGCCTGCATTACCGGAACCCGCGGGACTTTTCGCAAGAGCTGGAAACTCGCCACTACGACCTTGCAGGCACGCCTACAAACAATCGGACGATTGCTGTTTTTACGCTGTGGTGGACTCCGCATCGTGCTACGGGAAGTTAGCTTAGCGCGTGCTTCATCACGATAGATCTGTCTTTCGTGTCAAAGCACATCGAGGGAGCTATGCGAGAGAGGACTATTCTCCTGCACTTTTTTGCTGTACCGCTGCGACAGAGGCTTGTTGCCGCGGGCATTGCAGTCGTCATGGGGAGCGGATTGTTTGTCTGGTCGCGGTACAGCGCGACGCCGCCGGCGACAACGGCCGTGCTGTCATTCGACGCAGGCGCCGTGCGGCAGGCTGAGCCTGGAATCATGAATGCTAATGCGAAAGAGCCAGCGGTAGCGATTGCGCAGTCGATCCTGAGCGATGAGGTGGTAGGGGAGCTGGCGAAGCAGGCTGGTGTACCTTTCACCGGTAGCAAAAGCGACGCTGCAAAGTTTCGCTCTCGTCTCGACATGGCGCAGACTCCGGCAAGTTTGCTGCGCGTGAACTATAAAGACACCGATCAGAAGCTTTCGGCAGCGGTGGCGAATGCTTTCGCGAACATGTTGGTGGCCTGGACGCCCACACCCGACGTCGCAACTGCGACGTCTGCTCCCGGCCGGCCAGGTGCGCCATTAGCAGTGCCCGCATTCGCGAAATCGGGTCACCAGAGGCCCCGTTCGCATTCGTGGTCCCCCCCGCTACGTGAGTTAGAGATGCAGCTGGCGGTGACGAATCGGAAACTCACTGCATTGTACGCACGGGCAATTGCATCGCAGAAGGCTAATGCTGCCGTGCCGCGAGCGGCCAGCTCAGCGAAGCTGGATGCTGACGCGAACGAAACAGTTCGACTGCGCCTGGAGCGGGTTCGGCTGATGCAGGCGATTGTGGCGGAAAAGCGCCGTGAGGCGGGGCTGCGGGATCAGACTGCGCCGAGTGTGGGAGATTCGGCCTTGGCAGTACAGACGGTTTCTCCGCGTTTACCACGGCACGCGCCTGTTCGTCCGTCACTAAACCCGGTTGCGGGACAGATCTGGCAACGTCCGTTCACGCTGGTGCGGCTTGCGGGAGATGCCGGCGCGGTTCAAAGCGAAAGCAACTCATTGTGGTACTGGCCATTGGCGGGGATTCTCTGCGGCCTTCTGTATTTGGGTGGTGCGATCCTGCGATACCGGGCCATTGAACGAGCGGCGCCGGCGCTGAACAACAATCTCAGCGCGGAAAAGGCGACTGAATATGCGGGCAGTTTCATGCAAACTGAGGACCGTTGGACTGAAGAAGTCTTAAAATCTCTCGCTCTCACCGGTATCGGTCATCAAGACGAACCGTTTGCCGCGCGCCATAAACCGCTGGCTGTGGACCGCGTCCGCGACAAGATCGAGAGAAATCCAAATAGTTGGACTGCGCACAGTGAGGAGGCACGCATCGCCCTCGCACCGGGCGACACAGGCACAGCCATGGAGCCAATCAAACTCGCAACCACCCGGGCACCGGAAGAGGTGAAGGCCCAGCTTAGTAAGATAGTCATACAACGGGATAGCGAAAGTGCTCCGGACGTCTTATTCAACAAAGGTTCCTCGGGAAATCCAGATCACTTTATACAATCACGACCTCCACATCGGAACGTCTAAAGGCCTTCACGGCGTCATCCGAGATACCATCATCTGTAATCAAAATGTCGATGTCTGTCACCGGGCAGATCACTGCAGGACTGGTCATACCCACTTTACTGGAATCGGCGACGACGACCACCTGCTTAGCGCGCCTGCTCATCGCTCGAAAAACCGCCGCCTCGTCAGCTTCAATGGTGGTCGCACCGCGCTCCGGGTCAATCCCGCACACGCCGATGAAGACCTTATCCATCACCACGGTATTGAGAGACTCGAGGGCCGTTGGGCCAATGAGAGAAAAAGCGCCTGGCCAGCGCATACAGCCGCCGGTAAGTGTTGTGTCGAGCCCGTTACTGGAGCTCAACTCCATACCGATGTTCACCGCGTTGGTGATGATGTGCAGTCCCTTGCGCAGCCGCAACCCCCGCGCTACCTGCGTGGTGGTCGTGCCCGCGGTGAAACCGATGGTCTCATTCTCCAGAACCAGGTCCGCCGCCGCCATGGCGATCCGCCTCTTCTCCGGCGCAAAGCGTTCTTCGCGAATGTGAAAGGATGCGTCGAATCGGAAAGGTTCGTAGACCTGGCCGGCAAGCATCGCTCCGCCGTGAGTTCGATGTACCAGCCCTCGCTCCTCAAGCCGCACCAGGTCGCGCCTCACACTAGCAGGAGACGTCTTAAATAACCCGGTCAATTCCTCGACCGATGTCTTGCCCCGGCTCAGCAGCAGCCGCAGAATCTCTTTCGCGCGTTTGTCCGTCTTCGAAGACATGCTCCGCCGCTCGGTCCGTAAGATTTGCGAAGTGTGGCGTGCCCATTGTACGGTTTCCACGCCGAGCCGCAACGCGCCTGGACGTGTTGCGCATAGCCATTCTTCGCCATTTCCAGCAGACGTCAGATGGTGTTTCGGTCCCTGCTGAAAGTCGCGTCCATGGCTTGCCGCAGCATCCGAACATCCGCTTTCCAAACCACACTCCGTGCATAATCATCGACTCCTGGATCGCCCAGGTGAACGTTTTGCACTTGATACTTGACGGGACTCGGAATGGTACTCCGCAACGCCGCGTGAAATTCGACCGCTCCCGTCGCATGCGCAATTTCCTGCACATTCTCCGCGCGCACGCCCCCGCCGGCCATAAGCCCAATTCTCCCCTGCGCGGCCCGCACCAGTTCGCGGATACGCCGGCATCCCAGCATGGCGGTCTGCTCTCCGCCGGAGGTCAGCACCCGATCGGCGCCCGATTCAATAACGTCTTCAAGCGCCCTTTCGACATCGCGGGTCATATCGATCGCACGGTGGAAAGTGACCTCCATCGGCCGGGCAAGCTCGACCAGCTCACGCGTCCGTTCCACATCCACGTACCCGTCGGCGGTGAGCAAACCCAGCACTACGCCGTCCACTCCCGATTGCGCTGCCTGCGCTATATCGTCGCGCATCACCGCCAGTTCCTCATCGGAATAAAGAAAGTCTCCACCCCTGGGGCGGATCATGACGTGCACGGCAATCCCGATCCGCAACCGCACGGCGCGAATCAATCCCAGGCTCGGCGTCAAGCCCCCCTCGATGAGGCCGCTGCACAACTCCACCCGTTGCGCTCCGCCGGACTCGGCCGCTGCTGCCGACTCCACCGAATCGACACAAATTTCAAGATCCATCATTCACCAGGTCCCTGATCCACCAAGATTCGGCCCCGTCGTTCGAGAATCATACACGGGTATTCGGAATAAGTTCGTCTGCGGCGAACTAACATGGTAACCGACGCACGTAAGCGTGCAGAGGCCGCCGGCGAATCAACCCCGGCGGCCCCCTGTCCCCTAGAACCTGTAGTTAGCGGAGAACTGCAGATGCCGCTCAACTGAACGGACGGCCCCGTCCCCCTGGTTGGAAATATTGCCGAAATTGCTGTCGGTGATTCCGGTATCCGGATTCCCGTAGCTGGCAATGTTGAAGGCGTTGAAGGCGTCAAAGCGGAATCCCACCGTCTGCTCGCGAACGATATGAAAGTCCTTGAACGCAGACATGTCTACGTTGAGGTATCCGGGCCCGCGCGTGTTGCCATTGCTCGCCGTGCCAAAAGCATTCGGCGCAGGGGCGCCGAAGGCGCATTGACCGTTGTCAACACCGGGCGTGGTGCACGGAGTTGCCGAGGGATCTGTTCCATACCAGTTATCGATACTGCGGTTCACGATCTTCAGCTTGCGATATTGATTGGGTCGCGAGTTACCGTAACTGTTGGAGTTGTTTCCGGGGCCCGTAATGGTTTCCGGGAAGCCGCTGTATCCTACACCGGCGGCCGCGAGCCTCCACCCGCCAATCGCCTCGTCGACCCAGCGGTTGGCACCGGAAAGGTATTCTTTACCGCGCCCGACAGGCAAGGCATAGACTCCGGTAGCACTTACGTTATGGCGCACGTCGTACCCCGCCGGCCCCCAGTCGGCGGCGCTGTCGTAGTAGTTCTGGAAGGCGCCAGAGGCTCCGGCTACGTTCAAGGCATAGTTGCCCAGGCTGTTGGTCAGCGCTTTTGCATAGGTGTAGTTGAA
>Ga0182015_10004830_pt1 | contig 14302 bp, 15 predicted proteins | sample 712P3MmetaG_FD_120478 | JGI IMG/M metagenome (GOLD analysis project Ga0182015, IMG submission 120478) | Permafrost microbial communities from Stordalen Mire, Sweden - 712P3M metaG | ecosystem: Environmental > Terrestrial > Soil > Wetlands > Permafrost | place: Sweden: Stordalen | collected...
GGGTGTTGCTCTGCGCCAGCAGCGCACTCGGCAGGATCAGGCTTAACAGCGCCAGTAATACGAGCAAATTGGTCCACGTTTTAAATCGCATTGGTTCTTCTCCGCTTTGAAATTCTTTTGCTTCTTGAGAGTTTGACATTTGGTGAAAGCTAACCTCGTCCAGATAGGCGCCCGATTGCAGGGCGAAACAAATCACAATCTGGTGACGTAGCCCTGTTAGAGCAACTAAAAGTCCAAACTATCTCAAGTTAATCCCTCGTGTTTTCAGCGTTTTATCAGCCTTGCAAGACAGTGCGTATTTGAATTGGAAGATTGCCAACGAATTTAATATGGATTTACGGAGAACCATTGGGTCGTTATCCGTGCGCAAATGACTTATATGGAGCCTGTTACAATCGGCCTTCGGTGAAGACATCTTTCTCATCGCAACCGTGTAATCACCGTCAGCGGGTTCACGTTTGAGAGTCGCAAAGACATTGAATTCGGTCCCGATACTTGACCTTCGCCGGCAGTATGAGGTGATCCACGACGAAGTGTGGGCGGCGATTGAACAAGTTTGTGCTTCGCAGCATTACATTCTCGGGCCAGAGGTCGAAGCATTTGAGCGTGAGCTGGCAAGTTTTTGCGGCGCGACGGATGCCGTAGGTTGCTCTTCCGGCACTGACGCTCTATGGCTGGCTCTGATCGCGGCTGAAATCAGGCCGGGCGATCAGGTTCTTACCTCGCCATTTAGTTTTTTTGCATCAGCCAGCGCCATTGTGCGTGCGGGGGGAAGTCCGGTTTTTTGTGACATCGATCCGCAAACTTTTAATCTTGATCCGGCGAAGGTCGAAAGCTTTCTCCGCGGCCGCGCGCGCAGCAAGCTGCATGCGTTACTGCCAGTACATCTTTACGGCCAATGCGCCGACATGGATCATTTTCGCGAATTAGCGAAAGAGTTTCATTTGCCGCTGATCGAAGACGCGGCGCAGGCAGTGGGGGCGCGATGGAAGAACGATCAGGCAGGATCGATGGGCGTCCTGGCGGCATTCAGCTTCTATCCCACCAAAAACCTCAGCGCCTACGGTGACGCTGGAATGGTCACCACGAATGATGCGGACATGGCGGCACATCTCCGCCGACTGCGTAATCACGGCAGCCCGCAGCGCTATGTTCATGAGGAGTTTGGCTGGAACTGCCGCCTGGATGCCATTCAGGCGGCGATCCTGCGCGTAAAACTGAAATATCTTAAAGAATGGAATGAAGCGCGCCGCGCTCGTGCGGCCGCCTATGATCGTTTATTCGCGGAGGCTGGGCTTGCCAGCATCGAACGTGCCAGCATTGAACCCCTGCCGCTGCTGAATGGCCGGCAAGCAGCCGCACAGCCAGGGCCCAATCGTTTTCCGATTCATCTACCTGTTGCTGCGCCACAAGCGCACCATATTTTCCATCAATACGTAGTGCGCGCTTATCGACGAGACGAATTGCGCGACTTCCTGACCACCCGAAAAATCGGTACGGAGATTTACTACCCGATTCCGCTGCACCTCCAGCCTTGCTTTGTCTATCTAGGCTATCGAGAAGGCGACTTTCCGGAGGCTGAACGCGCGGCAAAGGAAGTGCTCGCGCTGCCGATGTATCCGGAGCTTACAGAAGAAGAGCAGTGCTGGGTCGTTAACAGTATCGCGGACTTCTACTGCTAAGTTCAGTTTTGAACCGAGTCCAGGTCGTAACTTCTCGCGTCGACGGGCATCCTATTGCATTCGGAGGTAGAACATTGCGAAGGTATCCGGCCGGCGTTCTCAGTTTCCTCGTTGTGCTTGCCATTGCATTTCATTTTGGCTTTCCTTTGAAGACCAAGGCGGGCACATCTGAAGCGACCGGCAGACCGAATCCCGTACTGGTGGAACTTTTTACCTCGGAAGGATGTTCCTCATGCCCTCCGGCTGATTTGTTGCTGCAGAAGCTCGTGAATAAACAACCTGTGGCCGGGGCGGAGGTCATTGCCATCGAGGAGCACGTCGATTACTGGAACCATCTGGGTTGGGCCGACCCTTATTCCTCCTCAAAGTGGAGCGGGCGGCAGAGCGACTACGCGGCCACATTCGGCAACGATGCGTATACGCCGGAGCTTGTCGTGGACGGACTTGCCAATTTTGTTGGCAGCAACGCCCGTCAGGCCGAAACGGAGATTGGCAACGCAGCGCGTTTGCCGAAAACCGACATCGCGATCGAAGCTGAGCGAATGGACGAAAAAGATAAGCAGAGCTTTTCTATTTCGGTGGCAAAGATTGTGGGAAGTGACGCCGGAGGTCCGGCGGAAGTCTGGCTCGCCGTTACAGAAAATGGTTTGCACTCATCGGTGGATGCGGGAGAAAATATTGGACGGGTATTGAATCATGTGGCCACGCTTCGGTCCTTGCAGAATATCGGAGTTGCGGACCCGCACCAAGCGACAATTTCTTACGCGGGAATTTCGAGGGTTAAACTGGATCCAGGTTGGAAACCGGAGAAGTTACGGGTGGTCGTATTCGTGCAGGAAAATAAAAGCCGCCGGATATTAGGGGCCGCTTCCGTCCCGTTGAAGAACTAAGCGGTTCCGCAGATCCAGACTCTGACATTTTCGATAGCTAAGGTTTATCGCCGCTTGCGCCGCCTGGCCGCAGGTTGCGGAGTTTCTTTCTCTTCTCCGGCGGCGAGCACCCGCCGCACGATCGGCGTATTCAATTTATATTTTCGTTCGACGATGTTCCCGTTGTCATCCTTGACGTGCAAGATAAAGATGGGCAACATCCCTTCTTTATCGAAATCTCCCGTCGACACGGTGATCGGCAAAATGCCATTCAGCCCATGCTCGCGGTACGCGGTTTCGTAACGATGTTTCCGGAGGTTCCAGGTGAAGACGCGGATCTGATCGTAATCATAGGGCAGGCCGTCATGCGGCTCGGTGAGCGCGCATAGATATTGTGAGACATTTTTATCCGCGCCTTCTTTGCCCGGGTCCTGCAATTGATCGAGCGCAAAAAAAGCGACGAAGCGCTGCCCTTCGGCGTATTGCGCGATGTCGAGCGGCACGTCCAGATCGATCATTCGCGCCAAAACCCAGCCAACACGATCCTGGCTATCGCGCACGAGCCACCAGTCTTCCAGAGCTGGTCCGGGTTGATTCTTCGCTCCGGAACCCTTACTTTGCGGAATACTGGCGGTCAAAGCGCCCGGTTGCTTCTGGGCGGTAGCACGTTTTAGAACGGACACTTTCGCGCCCGCCAGGAGCTGATACAAATGTTCCGTCTCGCGCCCCGGCGTAACGTGCATGTTTACGTCATTACGCAGAACTCCCGGAGCCTCCACCGGATCGCTCAAGTTTTCTTTGGTTAGCTTTTGCAAATCGTCATAGGTCTGCTGGTTGACCAAATAGCGTTGCTCGACCCAGCCTTCAAGTCCGCTGGCGGTGCGTACCCGCGAAAAACGTTTCTCACGCTCCAGCACTTCCAGGCGTTCGCCGTTCTTGACCGTGCCAACCCGGTTATAGATCGTGGCAACTTGATCTCGCAGGGTCGCCTGTGGAGCGGAAACGTAATTGATCTCGAGCGCGCGATGCCCGTGCCGATTGCATCCCGCACACAAGAGCAACAGAACCAAACCCAGCGGCAGAAGCCGCCGACATACAGGAAAGAAACAGAGCGAAAAATCGGACTTCACCATCGTCACAACTTGTTCCTTCAGCACATTTTCACTATAGCGCGTTGCCGCTTCGCCCTGAGGCTCTCAGGTTTACGCAAATTGAACCTGCATCGTATGAGTTCCGATATGGTTACAAGAAGACTTCGCTTCGGTTAACATGAAGAGGGCTGGGCACGCGTAGTTCCACTTTGCCCAACAATTTCAACTTCATGAGCAACCGAGTGATGAAGCATAATTTTGAAATCATGTTTCCCGCTAAGCTGGTGCTGGCGGGATTGATTCTGGCTACCATCTTTCCCGGCTTGGCACAGGAAGCGGTGAACCCGGCGCTACGACCGCCAAAAGGTGCGCAGGTCGCAATCGTGGTGTTCGAGGACTTGCAGTGTCCCGATTGCCGCCGCGCCACGCCGCTGGTGGAAGAAGCCGCCAGGACTTACAAAATTCCCCTCGTGCTGCACGATTTCCCTTTGCCCTTCCATACTTGGTCTTATCAGGCGGCGGTGCTGGCGCGCTATTTTGACACGCACTCGAAAGCGCTGGGAAACGAATTCCGCGATTACATTTTTTCGAACCAACTGGAAATCACTCCGCAGAACTTGCGAGGCTACGCCGAAAAGTTCGCATCCGACCATAAGGTCGAGTTGCCCTTTGTGGTCGATCCCGATGGCAAGCTTGCGGCGCTGGTGAATGCCGACAAAGAACTGGGCAAAGAGATCAACATCCAGCACACCCCCACGCTCTATGTGGTTAGCAACAAGCGATCTGGCAAACCATTTGTCGAAGTCGTGGACCGCAGCCAGCTGTATTCGCTGATCGACGCCATGCTGAAAGAGTGAAAAGCATTTGCAATTGTCAGCCGGCAGCTTCGGTCGTGCATCGTGGGTCGTGCAATCCGCAACCTAGAATCAGTCTCCAAATCCAATTCCAATCGCTCGCGCCGCGCGAACAATCTCGCCGTTCGGATTCACCGACTTTAAGTGGCCAATCGCATGAGCGACGTCCACGGAAACAATCGAGTCGCCGCGCAATGCAACCATCATGCCGAAACCACCGGCAGCGATCAGGTCGACGGCCGCTACGCCGAAGCGTGTTCCAAGAACGCGATCAAACGGTGTTGGAGTGCCTCCGCGCTGGATGTGCCCAAGCACGCTGATCCGCACCTCCTTGCGCGAGGCCTTAGCAATTGCCCCACCGATTAAATTGCCCACAGCGCTCATGCGGCGATTCTCTTTCAATTCTGGCGGCAACTTTACGCCTTCGGCGACCACGACGATGGTGAAATCTTTGCCCTGCTTCGTGCGTTCCTTGATGATCCGGCAGATATATTCGATGGTGAACGGAATCTCGGGAATAAGGATAACGTGGGCACCGCCGGCAATCCCGGCCTCAAGCGCGATCCATCCGCAGTCGCGGCCCATCACCTCCACCACCATCACCCGATGATGGGATTCCGCCGTGGTATGGATCTTGTCAATGGCGTCGGTAACGGTATGCAGCGCGGTATCAAAACCGAAAGTGACGTCGGTCGCGGAGAGATCGTTGTCAATCGTCTTGGGAACGCCAACGATTTTCATTCCCTTCTTGAAAAGTTCGTAAGCAATTTTCTGTGACCCGTCGCCGCCAATGCTGATGACGGCGTCGATGCCCAACTTGGCGGCATTGGTGATTACTTTGCAGGAAATATCGCGTTGCACTTCCTTGCCGTTTTCAGTTTTTTTGTAATGGAACGGATCGCCGCGATTGGTGGTGCCCAGAATCGTTCCGCCGCGCGGCAGAATGCCGCTCACTTCCTTAAGCGTAAGTTCAAACGATTTCTCCGGCCAGATAAGGCCATCAAAACCGTCGGGAATGCCGATGACTTTCCAGCCGTATTTGAGGATTGCAGCTTTCGTGGCGGCGCGAATCACGGCGTTCAGGCCGGGTGCGTCTCCGCCTCCGGTGGCGATACCGATACAGCGAATGTCGGGCATATGTATGAGTCGTTAGTCGCTAATTTTGCTGGAGTTTTGCTGGTTACTTTTAGGCCGTTCGTTTGCGCCGTTGCGGGAATCTCCCAGGAAGCCGCTCTTCGATCATACGGGTCCGTTGAGGGTTGGCAACTTACGAGTGGGCGTGGTCCTTTCAGCGAGAGAGGTCGTGCGGCTGCCCGGAATGGGAAACTTAAGGCTTACAGAGCCAGATTGAGGCGAGCGGCGTCGACGAAGGCGCGGAAATCCTTATCTCGCGTGAGAAGGGGAACACCCGGCCTACACAGGTCTGGACAATCAGCGCATCTCCCAGCCATGCCTTCCGGCGTCTGGACAGAACTTTCGCCCGTTAGGATTCCCGCTACTTGCCGGAAGCGATCCGAGCCTGCGCTTTGCCACTGGCCGCATCGCCCGGAATCTCGCTCCTTGCAGCGAATGCGCGGGGAGCGGTTTACTGGGTCACGTTCACGGTGACGGTATTTGACGTAATGGTATTGCTGCCACTGACGTACTGCGCGTACACCGTAGTGCTGCCTGCGGTGGTCGACGACTGGACGCACATCGGGTCTTCGCTATTTTCAACCGAGACCAGAGTAGTGTTGTTCGAAACCCAGGTGACGGTGGCGGTAACGTCCTGTTCCGGCCCACTAGAGAGTGTTGCCTCCACGGTGAAGCACGTCGTAGCGGTCGAACTCACCGGGAGGCTTACGGAGCCAGGAGTGACCGTCAAAGCCGTGACGTCGCCTAATGTTATGGTGGCGCTCGCGGTCGCGCTCGCGGTCCCGGAAGATGCAGTGATCGTAGCGCTCCCGACCGTGATCCCCTTCAGCAGCCCGCCGGAGGTGATCGTCGCGATACTAGGGTCGGAACTAGACCAGCAGACAGAGGTCCCAGAACAGGTCGTACCGCCGGTCAAAGTATAGGAGTTCCCCTCACTGTCGGTTCCCGCGGCGTTCAACTGCTCGGTTTCGCTCTGGCTTACGCTGGGACTGGATGGTTCGATCGTGATGGAGGTGATTGTCGGGTTCTGGAAAAAACCTTTGCAGCTTACGGCCAGCGCCAGAGTGGCGAGCGCGACGAATGCGCCAGCGAGGCGGAGTGTACTTTTCTTCGACATAGTGATCTGGAACTCCTTCAACACGCCTGCCCGATTCAGTTCCTCGCTTGCAAAACCCTGCCGGTCGCAACTTTCGAGCGAACCGTTCTTAGGATAAGGCCTTTGCGTACTTGCGGTTGTAAAAAATTGTAGCAGAAGAAGTCGGGCCTGCCGGTTATCTCCAACGCCATTCCCGGCAACAGAACCAGCCCGGATAATGCCGCGCTTGATAGGAACGCTGCGCTTTATGGATATTGCAGAAAAGATGTCGCAGAAAGAGTGGCCGGTGCTGGATCAGCACCGGCCATCTGACTAGAAGCAGGCGGCAGCTATCGCTACTTACTGCTTATCTTTGTGCTCTTCCTTGGGAGGAGCGGGCTTTTGCGGTTTGGGAGCTGGGCTGGGTTTGGCGGCCTTGGGAGCGCTTTCGTGAGGCGCGCTTGCCCGAGGCTGTGCCGCCGGGCGGGACGCGGCTTCACGAGGTGCACTCTCCCGGGGTTGCGCTGCGGGCTTTGCTGCCGCCTTGGGAGCGGTGTTTTCGCGAGGAGCCGCTTCACGAGGTGCCGCTTTAGGAGTGCTCTCCTTCGCGTTGTTTTCCCGAGCCGGTGCTGCCGCCCGATTGTTCGGGGTAGCCGCAGGATGATCCGATGGCTTCATTCGATTTTCCGCAGGACGATTTTCCGTCGCGCGGGGCTTAGCTGCCGGCCGATTTTCAGTTGGACGACTTTCGGTCGGACGGGGCTGAGCCGCAGGGTGACTTTCAGCTGGGCGATTTGCAGTTGGACGAGGCTGAGCCGCGGGGCGATCTGCAGCTGGCCGATTTGCAGCCGGCCGGCTTTCTGCCGGGCGACCTTCCGCAGCCGGACGGTTTGCAGCAGGAGCAGGGGCACGAGCTTCTTTGGGAGACATTGCCGGAGCATGATAGGGCGCTCCAGCTGCCTTGGCCGTGACTACACCTGCGCCTTTGAATTCGCCGGGACGCGCAGTTGCGGCCACGGCCGGCTTGCCATTATTGACCCGAGCAAAATTCTCCCGGTTCTGGCTGGCGGCATGTTCCTGCTGCACTTGCGCTGCAACCGGAGGAGTATGCGGCTGCCGGGCGAATGCTTCCTGTTGCGGCGTAGGACGAACGCTGACTCCACCTTGTCCGCCATTGAACGCAACGTGGGAACTATTGTTCACGATCACGGTGCGATTCACGTAGACGTTGGTGATTTGGGTAGTGTTCACGTGCATGACTGCGGTGTTATAGAAGAAAGATCCGCCACGCCATTCCCCGCCATAAAATCCATTGCCGCCATACCCGAAGCCGTAATTGATTCCGCCGTAGAAACCAATTTGCGAACCCCAATAGCCGCCATTCCAGGCGTAAACTCCATCATTCCAGCCCCAATAACCGGGAGTCCACAACAGGCCGGGTTGCGGCGCTTCCACCCATGTGCCGGGCACCCAGTAGTAGCCGTCATCGTCATCCCATGCCCAATAGCCGGGTGTCCACATGTTGCCGGGAGAAGGGCAGATGGGCTGTTCGTAAACCGGCAAGGCAGGCGGCCCGATACGAACCGATATACCGATTTGAGCCGCGGAAGGAGAAGAGAGGACTGCCGGAATAACCAGCAGTAGAAGTCCAAAAGCTAGAAACCGGACTGCATGTTGCAGCTTCATATTGTTTCCTCGTGCCCGTGGGCTTGCCGTGGAATTAAGGCAGCTTCCAGCAGGGCAATTTGCTCAATCGCTGGCAAACCCGATCAGCAACCAGCGATTTGGCTTGACGAATGGCTCTTCTACTTAAACACCGGACATTGGAGTATGTTGCTGGGCTAGGAGTTGGTTGGAGCGGCAGATTCCGTGTATTCGGGTCCTGATTTCATCGAACGTTCCCACGCTCAAGCTCCACCCAAAGACAATTCTTCGAGGGACGGCTTCCGCCAACCGTTAAGCGCACGGATTGCTAGTTCGCTTTTTTTGAGCGAGTGATCCGCTCGTCGATCAGCTTGCGACCGGCAAATCCTTCTTCCATGCCGTGCCAGTGCGTGATGGATTTCTCCCCGCTTTTCCAACATAGCAGAACAACGCGTCCATCAATTTCACAGGGAAAATCGAGCAGCCCGATGTCGATGTCTTTCACTTGCACCCCAATGGAATCGATTTCCGCAAGCGCATCTTTAGCGCGCTGTTCGGCCCGGGCGCGCTCAGCTTTGCGGCGGGCGACGGCAACCACGTCCACGTGCGTGCCGCCATTCAGGAAGATGCGATGACTCAGCGATTGCATTTCGCCCTCGACTTCTTCCATCAGCTTCTTCCCGTTGATGGCAGCGCGCAAAAGAGACTCAAGCACGGGAAGCAGCGAATGAGCTTCGTCCAGAGTGAAGGTACGGTCAGACATATAACTAGTTTACCGCATACGATGGCCTGAGATGGATGATTGTTTGAGTGTGGATTGGCGATTGAAAACGCCTCGCCTTTGGAGCTTTGAATCGACAATCACAAATCATCAATTTTGCTACTACTTCCGCGTCATCTCGATATCGAGCGTAATGCTGATGTCGTCTCCGATCATTCCCTTGCCGCCGGCTACCCCGAAATCCATGCGGTTGATGGTGGTCGTTGCGGAGACGCCCATGCGCTGGTTGCCCCAAGGGTCTTTAATGGGGGCTGACGGGCCATCCACGTCGAGAACCACTTCTTTGGTGACGCCATGAATCGTGAGATCGCCGGTGATTTTCAGTTTGCCCGATCCCGCCGCTTCCACCTTCTTCGACACGAAAGTGATGGTGGGATATTTCTGCACATCGAGATAGTTGGAGCTGCGCAGGTCGTTGTCGCGCATTTCGACGCGCGTATCCACGGACGTGGCGTCGATCGTGGCCTGCAGCGAATCCTTGCTTGGATCGTTCGCGTCATATTGAACCGTGCCGCTGACCTTGGTGAAGGCCCCACGAACGGTCGAGACGCCCAGATGGCGCACCGAGAATTGCGCGGAGGAGTGCGGCGGATCCATCTGCCAGGTGTTCCTATCTTGGGAGGCGGCGGAGAGCGTTAGCAGAAAGACAATCGCAAAAGCGGAGAGAAATCGAGACATTGATTTGAATTCCTGTGAAATGAGATTGAATGCCGCTTCAGTTTAGCATTCGTATCACTGGCAGTTCTCACCAGCCAAGCCGTAGCCCTCGCGAATTGTTAGCGCGTTCTTCCATGCGACGGATCCGGAGAGTTGGCCGTATTCACGTCCACATGCAACTTCTGCGTGGCGGGGATTTTGGGAGCGTAACACTCTCCATCGCGGCTGTAGTTCGAGCAGTGAGCGGCGACGTCTTTGCGCTGCGGCGATTGCGCGAACTGCCAAACTTTGGCGAACCTGACGCCGCTTTGCGTGGGGCTTGGCGGGTGCTGGGGAAATGCGCAGCCGGGCGCGGGTGGGCAAGCGTCATTGATCAACCAATAAGCAATCTGTCTATCTGCAGCGTGTTGCCGAATGTCTTCCGCAGTGATCACATTGTCGTCGTCTTTGTTGGGGATTCCGGAACAATAAATGCCGGCGCGAAATCCAGCAGCGGTAACGCCATCGACCCACGCATAGATGTACGCCCTCTGCTCGGGCAGCATACGCCCGCCCTGCTCCTGATCGAGGAAGATGATCGTCGGCGTGGGAAAGCCTTCCCGGCGCGCTGCGGCGGCGGCCGCTCTCCCATCCGACTGGCCCAGCTTGCTGGCGTCGGAAGCGGATTGTAATTCCGCGTAGAGGCGTCCGTTGAACAGCACAAGGAATCCGAAGCCGGCGGATTCCAGCGCGGCGCGATGGCCGGCCCATGTGTTTGTATTCTCGCCCGGGGGATTGTTCAGCCAATAACCGGAGTAGGAAAAAGTTTGGCGGAGGGATTTGAGATTGTTGTCGCCTGGATAAGTGTTGCGGTCGAAGCCGAGGTAGGCAGTTTGGGCTTGCAGGGTTGCGCAGAGAAGAATCAACGCCGCCCTCTGCCATCGAATCATCATGCCATGATCTTAGACTAGCGAGTGTCTTCACCCCCCAATGTGCACCATGGTCCGCGACGCAGGCACAAAATCCGGCTCGCCGATGTGATGCCGCTCCTCTTTTTTCTGCACGACACTGCGGATGAACTCGGCTAAGTCCTCATCGCTCGCGCCGCGGCGCATTTGGGCATGCAAATCATGATCCCATGCGGAGAAAAGGCACGTGCGAATTTTGCCGTCGCTGGTGATGCGAATGCGGCTGCAATGGCCGCAGAAGGGATGCGACACCGGAGCGATGATGCCGATTTCGCCAACGCCATCTTCAAATCGATAGCGGCGCGCGGTTTCCGACCGGCCGCGGCGGATCTCGACCAGCGGTCGATATTCGCCCATGCGCGCCAATATTTCATCGAGAGTAACCACCGTATTCGGCGACCAGGTGCGGCCCTCTTCAAGCGGCATGAATTCAATAAAGCGCACCGTCACGCCTTCCTCACGCGCAAACATTCCGAACGGAATAATTTGATCTTCATTGAAGCCGCGCATCAGCACGCAATTGACTTTCAGCGGCCAGAGTCCGGCACGGCGCGCGGCGCGAATGCCGGCGAGCACGTGGTCGTATCCGTTTGAAACTCTCGTGATGCGAGCGAATCGGTCCGGGTCGACAGCGTCCATGGAGACGGTGACCCGAGTGAGACCAGCGTCCTTAAGAGGCTGCGCCATATCGGCAAGAAGATGGCCGTTGGTGGTGAGTGTGATGTCGAGCGGGTCGCCACTGCCATTGGCCGGCGTGCGAAGTAGGGCCAGGTCGTGCACGAACTCGATCAATCCTTTCCGCAACAGTGGCTCGCCGCCGGTCAGCCGAATCTTGGTGACGCCCATTCCAACGAGAATTCGCGCCATGCGCAAATAATCGGCGAACGGCAAGTCACCATAAAGCGCGCCTTCTTCACCCGTGCGGCAATAAACGCACTTGTAATTGCAGCGGTCGGTAATCGAGATCCGCAAATCCTTGATGGCGCGGCCGAATTTGTCGGTGAGGTGCACGGTTTAGTGAGTGGAAGTTGGTTCTTGATCGTCGATCGTCAGCCGCTTTGACTGATTCACCGATCAAGATTTGCGGACTATAGAACTTAATATAGAGCGTCAAGACAGCGAAAAGGTTTCAAGGTTTCGGCGCGCTTATAGCCTTTTCAATCGCGGATTCCGCGAGCGGAGCCATGATCTTGTATCCCGCCGCATTGGGATGAAGACCATCTTCTGCTAAGTCTTTCCTCAGATAACCTTTTTCATCGACCATTGCATTGAAGTAATCGAGATAGAGACAAGCATTCGAGGTCGAGGATGGTGAGCAGTAGTTCTTCAGCCAATTGTTGAGCGCGAGAATTTTTTCCGGCGAGCGCTCCGCAAACAGTTCCTGCGAACGCGGCGTGTAGTTATTCACGGGCAGTACCGACGAGTAAATCACTTTGATATTGTGTGCGCGTGCGAGTTCGGCCATGGAAGCGCAATTCGCCTCGATATCTTCCAATCGCATGGGGCCTGTGTTACCGGCAATGTCGTTCGTGCCAGCTAGAATGATCACAACTTTAGGATGAAGATCGATCACATCCTGGCGAAAGCGCACCAGCATCTGTGGCGTTGTCTGACCGCCGATTCCACGATTGAAGTACGGCTTTTCGGGAAAATATTCTTGTAGATGCCAGTTGTCAGTAATGGAGTCGCCAAAGAATACAACCCGATTCTCGCCGGGCGCGGGCGGCTTGAGAGCGGCGTTCGCGTCGCGGTAGCGAGCGAGTTGGCCAAAGTCATCTATGAACATGGCGACACGTGAAGCGCGATATTGGTCTAGGCCAGGAAAACCGCTGGAAGGAATCGGGGACTGCTGCGCGAAGGCGGCAACAGTAACGAGCGAGAGTAGAGAGACAAGCGGGATGTTGCGAGAAGGGTTGAACATTTTTGTGCCTTTTGTCCGAGAGTGACTGGGAATGCTACCACGATTCCAGGCCTACAAAGTGAAGTGGTATAGACTTGCCTGAACGGAGATTTCCATGAGCACTACCAAACACGATGTCGAACGACTACTGAACAAGCTGCCCGAGAACTGCTCCGTCGAGGACATTCAATACCATCTGTACGTCCTCGATAAAGTGCGCCGCGGGCTGGAAGATGCTCAAGTGAACGGAACGTTCTCTCAAGAAGAAGTTGAATCTCGCCTTGCCAAATGGCTTACCGAGTAGTCTGGTCACGGCGAGCGTCACATGACTTGGAAGCCATCGCCGACTCCATTGCCGCTGACTCTCCAGCCTATGCCGGCATTGTTGTCAAAAAGGCCGTAAATCAAGTTCGGATGCTCTCAAAGTTTCCGCGATCCGGACGGCAGGTTCCGGAATTCGACAACGCAAACATACGAGAGTTGCTCGTTTACAGTTACCGCGTGCTCTACCGCCTGGAAGGTGACCAGATTGTGATTACTGCAGTGATCCATGGCAAGCAACTCCTGGAATAGTGACGCTCAAGCTGGTAGCGACTTCAGAGAATATTTTCGATCTCCACTCCGGCCCACTTCTTCCGCAAATATTCCGCTACCAGCCTGCGATGGCAATGGTCGGGCCTGGACTCGCTGCATAGCAGGCACCCGCCATCGACTACTTCTCAGGAAACACTATCTTCGACTTTACGCTGGGCCATCAGTGCGAGAAAGTTTGGCTCGTAATTCATCCAGCTTCCATGATTTTTCTTGAAATCATCGAGCATCGCCTGCGTTGGCGCTAGTTGGGGAAGATGCAGATAATCGATGGAAAGGATAGCTTCGCAAGAGAATTGAAGATCGTCCCGCTTGGAAAATCCGGCAAGCTGGGAAACCTTATTTAGCCGTACGTCGATCAGCCGGACGAGTCCCGGTCGCCGCAGCTTCTCGAAGAATTCGCGAGCCGTTTTCCGGGTGAAGCCTATGGTGAAGACCTTCATGAACGCGCCTTAAGCCGGCCCGAGGCTTACATCCCATCGTAATTCGGACCGCCGCCGCCTTCCGGAGGAACCCAGGTGATGATCTGGTAGGGATCGGCGATGTCGCACGTCTTGCAATGCACACAATTGGATGGATTCAGACTGATGCGCTTGCCGTTCGGCTGCGTCACATCGTCGACCATTTCGTAAACGTTGGCCGGGCAAAAATTCTGGCAGGGGCTGCCGAATTCCTTTATGCAGCGCTCGTTGCAGATGTTGGTGTCGTGAATGACCAGGTGCGCGGGCTGATCTTCCTCATGCTTGGTGCCGGAGTGGTAGAGGTCGGTGAGTTTGTCGAAAAGCAGTTTGCCGTCGCCCTTGGCGGGACCAAGCAAATGCGCCTCGTTGCCGCCATCTGCCGGAACGTCGGCGAGCCTATGCATGTGCTCGTGTCCCGCCTTCGCGAGATAGCGGTTTCGCAAACCGCGACCGCCGGTCATCATCTGCAAGCCGCTGTGGAACATTCCCGCATACATACCTTGCTCGAAGCCTTGATGCATGTTGCGGACTTTCCAGAGTTCGTCTTTGATCCAACTGGAGTCGACTTTTTCCTGATATTCGCCGAGCATCGCCGCCGAAAAATCGTCTTTCTTTA
>Ga0182015_10004832_pt1 | contig 14295 bp, 16 predicted proteins | sample 712P3MmetaG_FD_120478 | JGI IMG/M metagenome (GOLD analysis project Ga0182015, IMG submission 120478) | Permafrost microbial communities from Stordalen Mire, Sweden - 712P3M metaG | ecosystem: Environmental > Terrestrial > Soil > Wetlands > Permafrost | place: Sweden: Stordalen | collected...
CCGAATAATCCGCAGCGTGACGGGAGGGTTCTTAGGTGTCCATGCCTTGGACGGTTGCAGGACCCAGACCTCGTGCGGCGTCTGAGTCGTAAGACCATGGAATTGCAGGGCAGAAAGGAGGGCGATGACGCCTTTGGGCGCGGCCTCGGCGGCCTCGGCAAGGCTATGCGCCGCCGACAGTTCGGCATCGGCAAGCTGATAGAATCCGCGCGCTGGGTGTTTAAGGACGCCTTCGTCGCATAGGCGGCGCAGATAAACGCGCGGCACACCTGCGGCGTCGAAGTCTTTGGCCCTGGCGACGCCCTTGCGACGCGCGACGGCAATGGCCCGGTCTCGATGGGAAAGCGTGGTCATGGACCTTGTTACAATCCCTAGGTACTGATTCGCAAGTACCTTGGAAACGTAACATAACGAGCAGCCCCGTGGGCTGCGATTCGCGGTTAAGTAAAGAAAAAAGCGGTCTCCTTTACTTACGGCAGAGCTAAGACAAGCTTCGCTTACTAGAGATTTTGCGTTCTATATCAGTGGCTTAGCGATAGATTGGGGTTAGAGCCATTTAGCGTAAGGGGTCAAAAGGGAATTTGGTCAGGGGAGCAGGTCGTCAGTCGCCTAAATCTGTAAGACAGATTTTATGCCCCTACTTGAATACGTTCTGCGCCTTCTGACACTGGTAAGTTCGTTCTTTCTCCCCGCCGCTCAAAATGCCACTTTCGAGGTCGAGGCGCCATTTCTCGGTCCAGTGCTGGTAAGCCGGGTCGTCAATAAATGGAGCGAACACGTCGCGGCCAAACCAAATCATTGTCTCAGAGGCAACGACGAAATCCGTCGCCTTCTTACCGCTTTTCCATGTCCACTGTTGCCCGTTTGCCCAATCGTCCGATTCGTCGTCGCCGGATGTGATGTTCATCTTTGCCGTCAGCTTCGATGTATCAATATCGAGGCGAAAATATTCGTCAAAACCGTTGCTGACCGTTCCCCAATAATCGACAGTGGAACGTTGATGAAATTCGCAATTCGCAGAAAATATCTCGGCGTCGGCAATCGACCCTGACAACGCGCACGCAGTAAAGCACGCAATTCCAATCCTAAAGGTCACGGTTTCATCCTTTCTCTAAGATCGCAGATAGCGGCGCGAACTGCTTCCATTGCCTGATTGAATCCTTCGATGCCAAAACACCTTCAAAACGCTTTGTGCGCAGCCTTGACGGGCGTGTTTTTCGGCAACGTGTGAAAGAGGGCGAGAACCGCGACTAGATAAAGCGTGTCCGGGTTCTGCGCGCAGGCCCGGCGGATTTTCTGTGCTTGTTCGCGCTCGCTCTCGGAAAATAAGTTGGCGCTTTGGCCGGAATCGTTTGTTTGAATCAGGTCCATGCCAGTCATAAAGCCTCGCGCCCATGTGAAATACCTCTGCTCGACCGGCCCGCCCTCTGCGATGTCCTTGTTGAAATCGCCGCACGTAGCGGTTCCTTCGCCTTCAGCGAATGATTCAGCGACAGCTGCGTGAATGTGTCTCGCCGCTCGATGCTTCGCGCCGCCGGGAGCACTAGATGAATGGAGGAATGCCTGCGGGCAAAACGGGCCTCCGAAGATGCCGTCTTTTGGAGGCGGACAAGGGTCTGCCCAGGCGCGTACAGGTGCCGCCGCGATCAATAAGACTGTCACGACTGCCAAACCGCGGATCGGAGCCGCGAAGAGGGATAACCGAAGCCCGTTGTCGGCGCTGGGCGGTCGAGCCGCAATCGATGCCGTAACCCGTCCTGCCCGCTCGCTAATCCAATGGCGCATATGTCGCTCCCGATGTGAGGCTAAAGCCCAGGTGGCCCATCCGTTCGGCATTGAATCCGCAAATATCGGATTTTTCAATATCGGAATTCCCGATTTAATTGGACGACCGCGTGGGGAGTACGCGGCGTGTGGATCGGCCCGGATAAGCACAAAATCGTCGGCGAGCGCCTTGAGGCGGCCCGGAAGAGCGCCGGGGTGACCCAAGTCGAACTCGCCAAACGCCTTCGCAAGCCCCAGTCGTTCATCTCGTCCTATGAGAGCGGGCAGCGCCGGGTGGACCTTCTCGAATTTGCGAGCATCGTCATGGCGATAGGCGGAGATGTGAGCGCAATAGCCGCCGACATTTTTAGCGCCGTCGTCCCGGCTAAGCGGAAGGCGAGCGGCCGGCGGTCGTAGTTTTGCGCCGAGCTGAGCCGGCGAGAGGCCCAGGTTGAGTTGCGGAGTTTACGGCGAGCGCATCTTCAGCCGCTTCAGCGAACTGTGCACCTCTCGGCTGCTCCGTTGTCGTTGTCGTCGCTTTCGGCTATGCACGAGCGCGCGGCCGACCGCCGGCCCATCCGGGCAGCAGGCGAACCGTCGCGCGCCAGAGCTTAGTTAGGGACGCTTTGGCGATCCTAAATGCTTCAAGCAGAGAATGGCCCAACCCTGCCCTCAGCGGCTCCGGGTGCGGCCTCCACCCGGAGCCTTCCTCTGGCGGTCGGGACCTGCATCGGGCTCGTGATCTGTACGACCCTTTTCGCGCTTTTCGATTTCGTTAGCACCGACATCGCGCTTGCGTCTGCGCAGGTTGCCCGTCCTCGGATCAACCTCGAAACCCTCATTCAGTTTTTTCTGTCGCTGCTTATAGTCCTTTTGGGCCGCCGCGTTTTGGGCGACAAGGCCGTCGCCGCGCGAATAAGCTTTTTCAAGCGAAGCTTCCTCGCGTGCTTCTTTCGCCTCCTGTGCGCGACTTTGGCGTTCCTCGGCGATTTCCTTCGCTTGCTCGATAGTCGGGAGAGCTGCGCGATCGAGCGGAGCCATAAACTCGCGAAGGCCGGCGGCCTTCATGCCGTCGATGCGACGGGCCAAGCTGTGGATCCCGCCTGCGCGATCCACAATTACGAAATCGCGACGGTCCCCTTGCGCGAGAAGATAGCCCTTGTCTTCGAGCGCTGCTTTGAAGGCTTCGGCTCCGTCGCTGGCGCGGAATGCCGCCGTGACTTCTTCTTTAACCAGCTTGCCTTTGATTCCAGTGCGCTCCTCCTGCCGCAATTCCGCGCGTGACGGTGTACGGTCTGGTCGTTCAACGCCGTCCCGCTCATGGTGAGCGCCCTGTACCCGGTCGTGCCCGAACCGCCGCTCAAGCTCGCGCGCCACTTCTTCGTGCTTGCGGTAATTGTGGCTGTCGCTGACCGAGCGCATTCGCTCAAGGTCAATCCGCGACCAAACGATATGGATGTGCTCGCGCCCAAGTTTCTCGTGCATGACCACGACACGGGAATGGCCGATAAATCCAAGTTTTGCCTCGAGCATGTCGATAGCTTCGGCCCGGTGCTCGGGTGTGAGCCGGTGGGGCGGCTCTGGGCTCATCGCGGCGTGGTAGAGCGACTTCTCGCATCGAGTGCCGACGGCGTAGGCATCCATCTCGACCAACGCACCGCGCAAGTCCTGGGCGATGGTGCCCTTGGTCTCAAGGAGCGTGACGCGCTCATTCTTCTCGGCATTGCCGAGATGGACCGCGAGCGCTCCAGGCTGCGCCCTCGATTTGCCCTTGATGATCATGGATCGCGACCCAGCGCTACCAGGATGGCTTCGCGGACATCGCGAAGGCTCCCAAGGCAAGATCGATCTCGCCCGTGTACACAAGAACGCCGCTGTTCGCCGCACGGGCGAGCTGGTTCAGGTTCGAGCCGATCTTGCCGACTTCGCCGAGAAGACGGGCAAGCTCCTTCCGCTCGACGGGAGGACGGCGAACCTGACGGGGCGCAGGCGCGCCCATCACCGCCTGACGCGCGTAACTGCCAGCGGTAAGACCGGCCCGGTCGGCGGCGTCGTCGATGGTGGCGCGCTCATCCGGCGTGAGCCGGATGGTCAGGTGGCTGGTGCGGGCGCGCTTCTCGCTGCCGCTGCTCATGAATGCACCGCGAGATGCATTCGGGGATGGTGCTGGAAGGGGGATCCGCCCTCATTCAGCGCTGGGGTGTCGGGGAGCAAGGCTCCTTGAGCGCGGGCGCCAAAGGGGGATACCCTTTGCTCATGGGTGTCGGGCCGGAACCGGTCTGACGCTGAGGTTCCATAGGGGAGCAAGGCTCTCCTTGGTCGGGGTGCACGGGGCTGAACAGCCCCTGCCAAGCCGCGCGGAGCGCAAGGGATTGAGGCGCCGCCGAAAGCCCGAAGCGCACTACCGCGCATGGCTTGCCCTTTCACTTAATCGACCAACTACCAGCCTAACCAAAACCTTGGGAAAAGGGCTAGGAGGCGACATGTCGGGGGACCGTGGCTATCGGGAAGTAGGGCAACTACCTCCCCTGCCGATAAACCCAATCTGGCGAAGCTATCTCACGCAAGAATACTCTCATGGGACCGAACTTGAATAACGCAGCGCACAAGGCCAACATTTCGGCACGGCACAAGCAGGTCGATCAGAGCATTAGCCCGGAATCTTTTGCGGTGCGAAATGCGAGTGCGAGGGGCACGGAATGCCGCAACAAGAGCCCAGGTTGCGCCGCTTTGGCTTCCCATGGCGCAACCGCTTCCAGCAGGACCCGCAAACCGGGGAGTGGCGACGCATTCTCGACGGCGGAAACCGGAGTGGTTATCTGCTTGATCGCCGGCCGCGCGAACAGCGCTGGCAAGAAGAGTTGGAAGGAAGGCGCGCGCGGAAAATCGAGATCGCGAAATACGCCATCGCGTTGGTGGTTTCGGCGGTGCTCTTGGCTAGGGGATGGTCATGGGTCGTGCATGCGCGAGGCCAAGCAGGGGGCATCACCAGCATTGGCTTTTTGATCTTCGCCATTTTCGGGTTCTTCGGGCTTCTCTTCGTCCTCTCGATGGCTTGGGGTTTGGTGAAAGCCGTCGGTGCCGAATTCGTCTACAGGATGGGAGTCCAAAGCATCAAAGGTGCGCGGGTTTTGGATCCTGAGCCGGTACGGCCGGGACGTGCGGAGGTGCTCAACAAAAAGACCCTTGGCGATGCCGGTCTATTGACTCCGGAACAAGCGCAACAGGCGGCGGCGAGAGGCGGCAACCGCCGCTCGCCGGTCCACGACCAGGAATTCTAGAGCGACACATGGGTCTGTTCGATAGAGCCCGCGCGAGGGCACAAGAGAAGGGACGGCCGATTGACAGAGGCCCGGCTCCGCAGCGTAGCGGCGGCGGCCTTTATGTCGGTCGCACTTATGACGACGCTACAAAGCGCGCTGACGAGGCCATCCTGTACAAGGGCGACCGTCACATGCTCGTTTTCGGCCCGACCGGCTGCGGAAAGACGACCCGTCTTCTCATGCCCAATCTGCTCGACGGGCTCGAAGACGTATCGGTTATCGTCATAGACCCCAAAGGCCAGCTCGCGGCCGTAACGGCGGAGCATCGCAGAAAACTCGGGCACAAGGTCGTTCTGCTTAATCCATTCAATGCCCTTGGTTTGGGGAGCGACGGATTTAATCCGCTAGCTAATCTCGATCCCAAGAGCCCGCAATTTTACGACCACGCCGCAGGTATCGGCGAAGCGTTGATCAAGATCGAAGGAAACGACCCTCACTGGCCTCAGTCGGCGCAAGGTCTCGTCGTCGGTTTGGTGATGTGGGAAAAATTGCGAAGGGGAGACAAGGCCAATCTCGAAGATGTCCGTATGATGCTTACGGAGCCCGACGAATATGTTGAAGGTGAGCGCAACGGCAAGAAGGTCAACGTACAGACAGCGGGATTGCGCGTGACGGCCCGCCGAATGGTCAGGACAGGTGGTCCTGTGATCGCAAGCCTCGGCGGCCGCTTCCTCAAGGAGCACAAGGAACTCGATAGCATCCAATCGACGGCCGACACGCAGACGCGCTGGATGCTCTCAAGCCAGATTGGCGAAGATTTGAAAAAAAATGGCATCGATTTTTCGACGCTGAAAGACAGGCTAACGACGGTTTACGTCATCCTGCCCGCCGAGGACCTAACGAAGAACGCGGTTTGGCTGCGGCTCGTGCTTGTCACTGCGCTGCGTTCCCTCTACCGCCCCGGCGGAAATCGCACGGTCATGATGATCGATGAGATGGCGGCGCTAGGTCATCTCGGTCCACTCGAAGACGCTTTCGGATTGGTGCGCGGTTATCGCGTGCAGATCGTCTCGATTTTTCAGGACCTACCACAGTTACGGGACATCTATAAGGAGCGCGCGGAATCCTTCATGGGCAATGCCGGCGTAATTTTGGGGTTTGCTCCGACCAACATCCCAACTGCCGAGTGGATGTCGAAACGTTCCGGCCAAACAACTGTCATCGGAAAATCGTTTTCCGAGAATACCGGATTCTCAAGCGGACAGAAGGCTTCGATGAGCCAAGGCTCGGGGCTTAGCGATCAAGAAATGGCACGCCCGCTTTTTCTGCCGCACGAACTTTTCAATTTCGAAGATGGCATGGGTCTCTTGTGGTTGGCGGGATACGCCAACGGCATGAAATTCTTCGCGCCGTTTTATAAGAAGATTCGGGCTTGCAAGGATCGGGCACAGCCCGACCCATACGAACCCTAGAACGACAATATTATTCGCGGCCGCCGCGACCCTGCGTCAAATCCTTCCCGGCTGCGCGAAAATCGCCATCCTCCAGCCGATTATAGCGAGCGCGTTGCGCCTCCGTCATCTCGACGCCTGCAATCTTGTCATCGCCTTTCTTTTTTTCATCTGGCTTCGATGGGAGCGGCTGGCCTTGGGAGCGATCCACCTGCTGACCATGCGCGATCGCTGCCTCTCGTTTGAGCCGCGCATCTTCTTCCCGCATCCGCTGGAGTTCCTTGTCCTCAAAAGCTATCCGTCGATAAAAAGCGTCGTGTCCGTCGATCAGCCCCGCTTGCTTTAGGACTTCGAGTCGCTTTTCGAATTTCGCCAGGCGGGCGTCGTAGTCATCGAGATTAAGCCCGGCGCTTTGCGAGGTCTGCTGCGGCGAAGGCTGCGCAGAGGGCGGCGAAGGTTCGGGAGGCCGGGTGGGCTCCTCCGGCCCGCCCAGCGAACGCGCTTGTTCTTCCTCAACTCGCTTATGCGTTTCCCGAAGGGGGTCGTACTTCTCGACCACGGCCGCGATCCCGGCTCAAAGCTGCGCCGGGCATTGTGGGGTAGATCATGGGCTATTTGCCAGAGGGGGAAGCGTCATCCTCGCGAAAATCGAGGGGGTTATACGCCTTGTCGTCGCCTTCCCCGATGATGGTGTGCAATTGCACAAGATCGCCGGCCAATTTCGGAAAATAATCCAGCTCGATATTCGCAATGCGCTGGAACGCATCGACAAGCTCGCGTTCCGATACAAGGCAGCGTTTATCCAAAAGGTCCTGACAGTCGCCTATAAGACGCACCATCCTTTGGCTATCGCTGAGCAACCTGTCAAAGCGAGATTCCAAATCCGTCATTCTTTTTTTCAACTGTTCGATTTCATCCATATGCCCCCCTAGAATATGACAACATATTACATGAAATCGACTGTACATTCTATAGAAAACGGCCGGACGGGTTTCGCCGCCCGACCGATAACTACTAGTGCTCATGCAGCGGCCCGCTCCAGCGGACGCACATCTCGGAAGCGAAGGGGCCAGATTTGGGCCGTCTGCTAGCGGCGCGGAACCGCTAGAGTAGGATCGACCAAAAGTGGACAGTGTCCCACGAACGCGCCGGTTTGAATCCAGGCGTATTCATCATGGGGACCAAGCACGCGATAAAATTGATGCTGTTGCAACGTCACAATCCGGCCGTGGCGAAGAACGACTATGGGCGTGTTGGCGGCAACGACAAATTCATTTCGGTCTCCATCGTCGTAGATCGTCGCGTTGCATTGCGTTGTTAGAATGATCTGCATCGTACTTTGCGATGGAACAGCCGATTGCGGTTCAGAAATGAAGGGAGCCAGGAGCGCCAGAACCTTGCCGGGAAAGAATACGATAAAAAATGTGAGTACTGCGGACAAGACGACGCAAGCAGCAGCAAACAGCCCACGGCTCCATGACGGCGATGGCTTTCGGAATGGTACGTCAAAATCGGCAGAAATGGTCGCTTGGCGCGCCAAATCCTTAAGCAGGGCGGAATTGCCGTACAACCCGAATACAAGTGAGGGCAGCACGACTGCCAATCCCAACCAACGCCAGCCGGGCACCAACAGCCACAGGATTATTAAAATCGTAAAAAGCAGGATGAGGCGCCAGAGCGATACACCGCGATAGGCACCCCAAACTGCACCTAAGAAGAACCCCGCCCAATTCCACGATTTCGCGCCCTCAACGTCGTCATTGGCCTTCTTGTCGGAAATCGCTAGTCCGCCAATTTTGTGACGTACAACAATCTCCTGAAACTTCACCTTGTAGTAAACGATGTTACTTTTGAGGACCGTCCCGATTTCGGGTTCGTAGACAAGTTCATCCCACGTCGGATGATGGCTCGGTGCCTCCGGCAGCGATTCATCGGGCCGAGGCGTCACACGATCTTCGCCAGATGGTGCGTCCTCGGGCTTTCGTGTTTGGTTCGGACGGTCGCCGTCCACTTCGGAGGCGGCATCCTCCGAAGTCATGTCCAAAATGCGCGCTTCTTCTTCCGCGAATTCCTCGTCGTCAAGGGAACCTTGGTCCCTTAACTCCGCGAGTTTCCTCAAAGCGTCTTCTCTGTCCAAGGATGACACGATCAGTCCCCGACCCGTCGCGCGCTAGCCCCAGCAAAACTCATCGGCGGCTGGAATTGCCTGTGGCGAGCCGCGCCGCCATGAGCCCTGAGACCGCCTCACGCAGGCGGGCGATGGGGTGGTGCGGGTGTCCCGCACCCAGCTTGCTTCCGCCCCTATTCGCCTCCCGCCCCATACTCTCAATTTCAATCACGAAGCCCGATCCAAGTCGAGCAGCCCTTCCAAATCCCCAAACTGCCTCCTCGCGAACTTCGACCTATCCCATATCTTTCCGAGGCCGCTTTCTCTTTGACCAACGCCGCCCTTTTCCCCTCGCCAACTGCATAATCGGTCTCGTGATGCTCCGTGCGACTGCCTGCCAAAGTTCATAAAGGTAACGTGACCAAGTTGACCCCCTGACCTTCCATGGCGGTTGTGAGAGTGAGCCGCCTCGCCCCGAACGCCGTTCGGAATCGAGTTCGCGGATAATGTCGTCGCGCTCCCGGATTAGCTTCGCGCGTTTCCGGTTTCGTTCTTTCGCGGCCCGCCTGTCCTCACCGGCATATGAGCACTCACCCTCCCGCTCCATTGCCGTCGCTGTCGGGCCTTGCTTGGGCTCGGGCTCCCGATCAACGCCCTGGTCGGCGAGACTCCGGTGATCGACGCGGGTCTCATGTCCCCCGCGTGCAAGAAATCGATTGACCGCGACAGCCCAGGCTTCCCGCCAGCCCTCCAGTTCCTCGATCTCATTCCAGTCCCTTCGCTTGGGGCCGAACCCCGCCCCGACAAGCGGGCGCAAGGTGAGGAGAATGTGGGCGTGGTGGTTGCGATCATCCCCCCGATGATCGGGCGCATGGATCGCGACATCGGCGACCATGCCGCGCGCGACAAACACCTCACCCACGAATTCCCGCACGAGTTCGACACGCTCTTCATGCGTCAACTCGAAGGGAAGGCATAAGACGAGGTCACGCGCGAGTTGAGCGTCTTTGCGACGCTCACTCAGCTCGACGGCGTTCCACAGGCGAGCACGGTCGCGCACCCAATCGGGAGCGCCGACCGGCGCGATGATCTCGCAATGCAGCACGCCGCGCTTGCGCGAATAATCGAACGCAAGCCCGGTACGCTCATCGCTGATGAGCGCAGCGGCGCGGTAGGCAGCGGCGGCGGTGGCGGAGCGTCCCGCCGAGCGTTTGACGATCTTCGCTTCAAAGCGATAGATCGCCATGCGGCACCGGCCCGCGTGGAAGGGGTGCAGGACCGCTCGTCCTGCCGGGGTCCGGGAGACGCTCTCCCGGTCGATGGTGTCGGAGCGCGAAGGCTCTGACGCCGCGGTCTCGGGGCGCAAGGCATCCGAGTGCAGGTCCAGGGCGGCAAGGCTCTGGCGCGTGTCCAGCCGGCGTACGGCTGGTCAGGGTCGAGGGGCAGGAACGATCCTCGTCGTGGGTACAGGGGCACGAAACGCCCTTGTCGCGGACGTTGCGAAGCAACGTATAACCGCGCACTTCGCGATTTTCTGTGATGTACTGACTCATTTGTACACTTCGCGATTATTTAATTGTTATCCTGTATTCTATGCTCGCTAACGTGCTGTTGGGTCATGACATGTACTTACTTGTGGTGCGTCATTGGTTAGCACAGAATCAGTCGATGTTCCATCAGGCGAGGACAGCCGAATGGAACCGTCGCGACGCTCGGGCTTGATACGAAAGAAGGCGCGACTCGAACATCAATTGGCTGCGCTTGACGCCCGCACGCGCGAGCTAAATCGCAAGCGCGAAACGCGTCTCAAGATAATCGTGGGTGCTGCCGTGCTCGCTCACGCAAAACTTGACCCTGGGTTCGCGGCGCATCTCAACGATGTGCTCCTGCGCGCCGTCGTCCGACCAACGGATCGCACGTTTCTGCAAGGCGCTTACAATAGTTGGCGCGGCGCACAGGCTGAGATGACAAAAGCACGCGAAAGCAGTCCGGAGCCGTCTCCGGAGGCTGCCGAACCGACGCGAATGAGTAGTCGCTCTCTCAAGACGAGAGAACGCTATAGGGACCTAGAACAGCTTTAGCTGATCGTTGTCAGAACTACGCGATTTGCTCTTAGGCGCACGGTCGAGAGTGGCTTCAACGAGAAGGCGCGCGTACGTCTCGGCGCTTTCGTATGCTTCAATGTCGGCCATTGCCCCGAAATGACTCCGATAACCTGTTTCGCTCACAGGGATACGGCGCGGCGGTTCATACGGGCTGCGAAACTCGAAATGCCCGACTGGAAATTCGCCATCGGACCAATAGGGCTCGTAGGTGACGAGCATTTCCTGACCCTCGACCGAAAGGCGGAATTCCCTTCTCCGTTGGCAATCGCAAGACGACCCGTCGCGCGGCGCTGCCGGGCGGCTTTCGCCGCCCGGCCGGTTATCGCAGCTCATGCCGCGACTTCCTTTTTGCCTTTCGGCTGGCGAAGGACGACGCGGGCGCTGGGGAGCGGAAGGGCATCGAATTGGAGGTTGAAACCCTTCCCGTCTTTGTTCGCCCAGGCCGAACCGATGATGGTCCAGACGGATTTATCGTCGTTACCCTTCGTCACGCTGTAGATGCGGTGTGTGGGACGTACTTTTGAAGTCGTGTCGTTGCTCATGTTAGTTTCCTTTTCGTTTTGAAGCCGCGCCAATCGCGGCCTCGATGCGGTTCCCTTGCACGCGCGGAAAAGCGGCGTTGTCAAAAAGGCCGAAGGCCGTCCGTAATGGATGCCCTTTAGGGCAGGCTCCCGTTCAGTTTTGATTGCGACGCGCGCGCGTGCAGAACCAAGCATCGTTTTGAGGCCGCTCTGGCGTCAGGCACGAAAAGAGAATCGCTGCAACGACAAACGCGAAAATGTCTCGCCCCTTCGCCCATCGACCGTGCGAAAAGCGAGCACCACCGCTGGACTTGGCGCGGGACAAGATCAAAGACTTGGAAGAATTCTATTGGGGCGGTTCAGCAAGCCAGCTGTTGAAAAACTACGCCAGGCGAGAGTGGAAAATCTGCCCGGTTCCATGACCGAATTCGGACGGCGACCACCAGAGCCTACGCATTTACGGTGCTGATCAGTTCTGTACGGACGAGGGGACACGTCCTGTTGATGTGGCTACTCAAGATGACAGGAGAACCACATCGCTGCAGATGGGATCGCGTTATCATCGAGGCGTCTTGCAAATTCTATCCTGATTAAGCGCTAAACCGAGATCCACAGCACAACCTCTTGGCATCGATACTCTGCCATACGGCTCAATGTCTCGTCGCGGTAATCGCTGGCCCGGAGTCCAGCCAGGATAAAGTCGGGAACCGGGCGTCCCCACGGTGTTGGGAAGAAAACGTTTGGGAGCGCCCGCTCATCGCCGAAGTCAAATAGGTGAAGGCGGTCTGTCAGGTCGCGTTCCGCCAACCCAGACATGAAATAGTTCAGTTGGCGTAGCACTATCACACCGTCAATGGACGGGAATACAACGGCGTTGCCATCCTTGTCCCTGAAGTAAGAATCTGGAGTAAGGAGCCCGCTCCGCTGATTCACGAGCGCCGTGATTGGCTCGTAGATGTGGTCATCCCATACGATAATCAAAAGGTTCGCACCAGGAGCGTTATCGAAGTCGGAAACCTTCGTTTGCGCGGAAATGAGAAAATCTTTGATCGGATTATCGCGCGGAAGCGTCATGGGTTCCGTCGAGAGAGTCTCAACCATCTCGCGCGAAAATCCGCGACCGGGTATTTGTATGCCTCGGCCCGACCGAATTCTCTGGTGGTCCAGAAGGCTCGGGGTCTTAACTTCGAAAAGAAAGCGATTCGGCCCTGAACTCACCAACAGCTCAGGTCGCTTGCCAGTCCTGCCAGCCGGTTCACGAACGAACGACGGAGGGCGCGTCCATAAGAGCGAAAACACTTGTCTTATGGCGAACATCTGGCCGAAAATCTGCAAAATCGCTTGGTAGTCGGATTCGTCCTTCTCGCGATCCCTAATGCTCGCTACCTGATCGATGTAGAATTTGCCCAGGTCGTCGATCTGCATCTCGCAGTCCAGAAGCGCGCTCACGATACTTTCAGCCGCGAAACGCGGTGGAAGCTGTTGGAAGAGATAATTTAGCCAATGCCATTTCGTCGCTCTTATCTCATCGGACGCATAGAGAAACATTTTCTGAAATTCCGGTAGCTGACGCAACATATAGCGTCGAGGATCAGTCTCGTATCGCTCTATCGCCGCGTCCACGCCTAGAGTCTCCTCTTCGCGCGCCCTTCCGAGTCCCAACTCTCTCCCGCAAAAACTCCAAGACCATCGGGCTGATAGCCTTCTTCAACAAATTGTTCCCGTAGTTCGCTTGCCATTGTGCGTGCTTGGCTCCATTGCTCGGCGCCGATCAGTTTCCAGATCGCAGGGTGTACCCTAAGATTCACGTCAAGTTCACGAACGGTCACGAAACCATTAGGTGTCCGGGCTCCCACATCACCTCCATTCGCTCGATAGAGAGCAACAAATGGCGCGTAATACATGCGCCACTCATCCTTCGGCTCTGGAAGCTTGATCTCGTTACGCCCATCGGCTTCTGGATCGCGCCAGTAGAAGCGCAGCACATCGCCGGAGTAATAGGAGATCGCCCCAACGTGCAGACGGCAAGACCTGCGCCCAACGCGAACGAGCCTACTCGCTTGAGCCTTCGCACGCGCTTTCTCGCTGCTCGTCGGCACGGAAGCACGCCCCTTGGATTCGAAGGCATACCACTCGCCGGAGACAGCGTGTTGGGCGACAAGATCGGGACGGGAGCGTCCGCTTAGTAGCGTCGGATTGAGCACATGGCGCCAAACGTCGAGATGGAGACACCACGGCGCCCCGAGTTTTTCGGATGCGAAGAGCTTGCAGAAGGCGAGGCCAAGAAAGTAGTTGATCGCACCCTTCTCGGTCGGGTCCATGTGCTTAAACGCGTCAGTTCGTGAGGGCCTGCCTCTCCAACTCCGCTGCTCCAGAGCCATTCGGACCATTGAGAGACGAAAGATCGCCTCGTGCAGAGAGGCGTTTCCGAATCTGAACACATGATAGAGGTCTGGGCGCCCGACGGTCAGTGCGGCCCAAAGAACGTCCTCCCATGTAGTAGCAAGACGCCGGTCGGTACTCGCTAACACTTGAGTCGGGAAGGAATCGTGATCGTAGTCTATCGACAGCATTTGGAGACCCCTCGCGAGTATAGCGTTATCCGAGGCGCAGACAGATTCCGATTATCCTCGTTGAATTGGCGTATGGTTCGTAAACACACTCTGACAGTTGGCGCCGAACGGCCCCTTTTTTTGCTCAGATCGAATTTCCCCTTCTCGCGCTAAGCGGACATTGACCGATTAACCGCTCTCGCGCAAAAACTTGTCAGCGGCGATTGCGGGATTCCCGCTACCTGCTTGATCGCAAGCGAGCCGTCCGAGGACGGCTCGCCAAATTTTATTCGCCGAAGAGTAATGGCTCCGAGTATCGCCCCGACGCTGTACGTTGCGATTGGGGGCGGACATCCTCAATAAGCGGGAAGAGCGGCGGTTGCCGCTCTTCCCGGTATGCTGCGAGCTGCCGGGGATGTCCCGAGGGATGTTGAAAAAGAAGGAGCGGCGTTGCCATTGGTTGGTGTTACGCGGCTTTGAGTGTTTTCTCAAGACTTCCGTGGTTTGACGCGTGAGCAAGAAGTGCTGCGCG
>Ga0182015_10004834_pt1 | contig 14293 bp, 13 predicted proteins | sample 712P3MmetaG_FD_120478 | JGI IMG/M metagenome (GOLD analysis project Ga0182015, IMG submission 120478) | Permafrost microbial communities from Stordalen Mire, Sweden - 712P3M metaG | ecosystem: Environmental > Terrestrial > Soil > Wetlands > Permafrost | place: Sweden: Stordalen | collected...
CTAACGCTATTCGGCGTGTTTCTCGGGGCATGTGCGGTGTCCGCCAGCGCGCAATGCTCGCCGTCGCCCGATCCCCGCATCCAGACTCTCTTCCAGCAACAAAACTGGAACGAAGTCGTCCGCCTCGCCCAACCCATGCCCGCGCGCTCACCTGACCTGAACTTCGCCTATGGCATGGCTCTCGCTCACCTCAACCGCCTCGTTGAAGCCCGCGCCACTCTCCTGGCCGGCGCCCGCCAATGCCCAACGCAAAAGCGTTTTCCCATCGAACTCGCCGGAGTCGCCTTTGAGCAGAAGCAGTATCCCGCCGCAGCCGGCTGGCTCCGTCGCGCCCTCCGCCTCGATCCCCACGACCCCTACGCCAACAACTTCCTCGCCACGGTCTACTTCCTCTCCGGCAATCTCCCCGCCGCGCTCCAATACTGGAACCGCATCCAGAAACCTTCCATTGCCACGCTCGACCTCGACTCGCACCTTCGCGTCCGCCGCCTGCTCCTCGACCGAGCCTTCGCCTTCTCGCCCGCAGCCGTCCTCCGCGACCCTCAACTCCTCACCACAGAAACGCGCCTCAACGCTCTCGGCATCTTCCCCAACTACGACATTCATCTTGCCCCCGCTCTGACGGCAGCTTCAATGGCGTCTTCCGCGCGCAGGAACAAAGCGGCTTCGGCTCCAGTACCCTCGCAGCGCTCCTTTCGGCTCTGAGCGGTGTTCCCTACGAAACGATCTACCCCAGCTATCTCAATATCAACCGATCCGCGATGAACTTCGACGCGCTCCTCCGCAGGGACGCGCAGAAACGCCGCGCCTGGGCCTCACTCTCTGCGCCCCTCAACGGCTTCCCGCAGTGGCGCTGGCAAGTCTCCACCGACCTGCGCAACGAAAACTGGGCCATCCGCCGCGCCTTCACAGGAATCGCCCCCGTCCTCGGCTCCCTGAACCTCGAGCGCGAATCCATCGACGCCACCCTCACCTCCCTGCGCACCGGCGCGCTCCAATGGTCCCTGGGCGGCGAACTCGCCCACCGCAACTTCCGTGACGTCGTACCGGGTTCCGCGCTCACGTCCCAGCTCCTCACCTCGGGTTTCGAAATCAAGCAGCTCTCCACCGTCGACGCCAGCGTTCTCCGCCTCCCCGAACATCGCTTCACCCTCACCGCCGGAGCCTCCTCCGACTTCGCCCGGACCCTCACCACGCCCTCGTATCTCTCTGAAAAACTCCAGGGATCCGGCCGTGCCCACTGGCTTCCGCAAATGCAGGGTGACAATTACGATCTCACGCAGCAAATCCGCGCCGGAAAAATCTTTGGCACCGCCCCCTTCGACGACCTGTTCGTCTTTGGCATGGACCGCGACGACACCAATCTCGGGATGCGCGCCCACCTCGCCACTCGCGGCGGACGCAAAGGCAGTTCGCCCGTCGGCGATGCATACTTCCTCTCGAACACGGATTTCTACCGACGTATCTACGGCAACGGCCTCATCGCCATTCACGTGGGCCCGCTGCTCGACATCGGAAAAATGTCCGCGCCGACCGCCGGCCTTTCCACGGGCCAGTGGCTCGTTGACACCGGCGTCGAAGCGCGCCTCACCGTCCTGCACACCAGCGTGGTCCTCAGCTACGGCCGTGACCTCCGCTCCGGAACTAACGCCTTCTTCGGAACCATCGCCCGGCCTGCGAACCTGCCCTGAAAAGATCCCACTGCTCATTCCAGGGGATTCACCGTTCCGCCTCCACCCACCCAAACGCCCCAGGAAAATGCTCGAAGTCCGGCACCTTGCCCCGCTCAAAGTAGATCGACAAAATGTCGAACCGCGCCTCAATGTCTCCCGGCGGAAGCTGCCGCATATAGTGCCGCGCCAGCCGCCGCAGCACCCGCCGCTTGCGAAAATCGACCGCCACCTCCGCCGTAGCTACGTCGCGCGTCGTGCGCGTCTTCACCTCAATGAAGCAAAGCGCATCGCCCTGCGTTTTCGGAGACCAGGCAATCAGGTCCAGATCGCCCCGAGCCCGCGCCGAATGCCACCCGCGGGCCACCACCACATATCCACGCCGCATCAGCCAGAAGAACGCCGCCCGCTCCCCGCGCAATCCTGTCTCGAGATGTGCCGCGCGCACCGGCCGGTGCCGCGCGGCCACGCGTTCAATTGCGTTCACCGCCGACTCCATCAGATTGACGCGTAGCTGCAGAAGCATATGGGCTATTGTGGTGTGCGCATCGGTGCGAATCAATGCACGTCAGTCACCCCGCAGTCACCAAAGTTTTGGCGCGCGCCTCACTCAGAAACCGCTACCTCAGGAGCAGCAGATAAATTCCCACACTCACTCCGAACAAAGCCAGTACCAGCGCCAGGATGACTGCATTGCGCGAGATTCCCGGAGTCCACGCGCCGCTGCGCAACTCCCCGACCGTCCGAATATGCCCGACGACCGCCGACACATTCACGATTACGCCCAGCGCAACCAGCCCAACTCCGGAATAAACCGAGAGCCCGGTCGAGTGCGGTCCCGTCGGCTGCTTTACCTGAAATTCCCGCAGAAAAAGCCCGAACCTCGCCAGCGCGAAGCCCACGCCCATGAGCCCCAGACCAGTTCGTATCCACGCAAGAAAGGTCCGCTCTGCGGCGAAGTAGGTTCTCGGGTCTTCAAGTTCGTTCGGCATGGCGCGATTGTAACGGCCCCGAACTCATCTTTGATCCTCAGCTTGACTTTGCCTCCCCGATGCGATGTTCTGGGGCGGCCATGCGCTTCCTCCTACTGCTTTTCCTCGCCCTGCAAGCCGCCCCGCCCGCACCCGCGCCCGCCGCCCAACACGACCCCTTCGCCGCCCTGCGCGTTCAGTGGGCCAAAGACCTGCACGCCAAGCACATTGACGACTCCCTTGCCCAATACGCATCCGACGCCGACTTCATCAGTGACGCCGGCCGCACCCACGGGATGCCCGCTCTCCGGCAACTTTTCACCACTATCACGGCCACCTTCGACAGCGACCTGACCTTCACATCCCAGCGCGTCGAAATCTCCAGTGAACTCGCCTACGACTCCGGCACCTACAAAGAAACGCTCCTCAACCGAGCCACCGGCAAAGCGCAAAACATGACCGGCGACTACCTGACCATCTACCGCCGCACCAAAGCCGCCAATGGCAACGCCGTCTGGCTCATCGTCGAACAGATCTGGACCGGCGGTGAAGTGAAGTAGTGAGAACTCGAACTGGTGTGAAGCGCGGGAACCTGGACGATCCTCACAAAGACAAAGGGCGAGCCGAAGCTCGCCCTTTGTCTTGTTGACTTCCTAAATTTGTTTGCGTCTTACAGAGGCTGAACGTCTGCAGCTTGCCAGCCTTTAGGCCCCTTCACGACGTTGAATTGCACGGCCTGACCTTCCTGCAGACTCTTGAAGCCATTTGCGGAAATGGCAGAGTAGTGCACGAAGACATCCTCGCCGTTCTGGCGCGAGATAAAGCCGTAGCCCTTCGCGTCGTTAAACCACTTCACAGTACCTTGTTCCATTTTGTTGCTATGTCCTGAATTGAATTGCGCTGGAGTGAATCGGAGCGAACTGGCAGACCCTGGTTCCTGCTTTGTTGGGCGAGGCGAAAGACTGCACTTGCCCGGTTCGGTTCTAACGCTGCCTGAGTATATCAGATTCCCGAACCGTTTCTGCCACTTAGCCCGTCAATGGCGTCCCTTGGACGGGCTCCCTTTGCCCCTCAACCCGCCACCGTCGACGGCAGCAACTTCGGGTTCGGGCCGTACAGATTGTTCCCCGGATCCCCATCCATCGCCAGCAATACCAGCAACCAGATTCCCCCAATGATGGGGATCAGCGAAATCAGAATCCACCATCCGCTTTTGTTGGTGTCATGCAGACGGCGGACCCCAACCGCCAGGCTCGGGATCAGCGTCGCCAGCGAATAAAGAATGTACAGGCAAAAAAGCGCAACCCCCGCGGCTCGCTGCCCAGCGAAGAATGCGGCAACGCCCCCACCATAGACCACCAGGCAAATGACCAGGGTCACCAGCGTATACATCCAGTACTCCGTGCGCCGTGCCCGCCCGTTGAACTCCGCGTACTTCCGCAGAACCGTCAGATACCACTCCATAGTCTTCCTCCGTTCCAGCATTCTGGTTGGCGCTCGCCGTGGGGGAGGGACAGTACAGAGCAGTGCAGAAGCAGTTTCGGCTCGCCGGGTAGCGGCCAGCATACAGCACCGCCTCAGCCTTCCGCCGCAATTATTTTCAGGAGGCAATCGTAGGTTCGCAGCGAGCACGGACCTGCCCCGCAGCGGGTCCGCGTCGCACCGGTGCTACTCCGGAGGCTGCGCCGCCAGCATCGCCTGCTGTGCATCGATCTGCGCCTGCTGGCTGGCCTCTTCCGCCTGCTCCATCGCCTGCTCCGCGGCAATCTGGCTCTCCTCCATCTGGATTTGCAGGGCAGCAGCGGGATCGTCGGGGTCAGCAGTGAGCTGATCGATGTTCAGCTGCGCCTGCGCAGCGGAGATGCTTGCATCGCTGACCGCTTGCTGGGCGCTCGCCTGTGCCTGCTCGGCCGCAATCTGAGCCTGCGCAGCGCCCGCGTCCTGCGCATAGGCAGCGGCTCCCGTCATCAGGGGAAACAAGGCCAAAAGAACTAGGCTAGCTTTCATTCCGGCTTTCATCGCGAACCTCTTTCTGAAGAACCTTCATCTGTCTACTCACTCAAACCACGCATCGCCCAAAAGGTCTCGGTTTTTTCGGGTACGTGCCAGGCCGCAGACGTCCGCATCCCGCTGACGCCGCGAAGCAGGTATCCTGATTCATTCCATGCCTCAGGACGTAACCCACACCACGGAACTACTCGCCGAAGCCCTCGACCTGCTCGAGCGCGAGTTCTCCGGCCTGCCGCCCTATACGCCCCAGATCCCCGGCGAACCCCGCATGGCCTCGGTTCTTGCGGAAGCCGCCCACCGCATGGGCGATAACTTCCCCTATTTCCATCCGCTGTATGCCGGGCAGATGCTCAAACCGCCACATCCGGTAGCGCGGGCCGCCTATGCCATGGCCATGTGGCTCAACCCCAATAACCATGCCCTAGACGGCGGCCGCGCCAGTTCCCGCATGGAGATCGAAGCTGTCCGCGAAATCGCCGCCATGTTCGGCTGGTCCGAATACCTCGGCCACCTCACCAGCGGCGGCACCTTCGCCAATCTGGAAGCGCTCTGGGTCGCCGGACAAATGGCCCCGGGCAAAAAAATCGTCGCATCCGAGCAGGCCCACTACACCCACAGCCGCATCAGTTCCGTCCTCAAACTGCCCTTCGCGTCGATCCCCACCGACAATCGCGGCCGCATGGATCTCGCCGCTCTCGAATCCGCCCTCGCCGCAGGCGACATTGGCACCGTCGTCGCCACCCTCGGCACCACCGCGGTCGGCGCAGTCGATCCTCTGGACCAAATCCTCGCCTTCCGGCAGAAGTACAGCTTCCGCCTCCACGTCGATGCAGCCTACGGAGGCTACTTCCGCCTAGCCTCGAATCTCGACCCCGAAGCCCAGCGTGCCTTTGACCACATCAGCGAAGCAGACTCGATCGTCGTCGATCCGCACAAGCACGGTCTCCAGCCCTACGGCTGCGGCTGTATCCTCTTCCGCGATCCCTCCATGGGCCGCTGGTACAAGCACGACTCGCCCTACACCTACTTCACTTCGAACGAACTCCACCTGGGTGAGATAAGCCTCGAGTGTTCCCGCGCCGGAGCCTCGGCTGTCGCTCTCTGGACCACCCAGCGCCTCCTGCCCCTCATCCGTGGCGGTGAATTTTCCCGCGGACTCGACCAGGGCAGGAAAGCGGCGCTTCGCCTCTACGCCCTCATCGCGCCAGATTCGCGCTTCGTCGCCGGCGCCAGGCCGGAACTCGACATCGTCGTCTGGGCCGTTCGCACATCGACTCTCGCCGAATCCTCGCACCGTGCTCAGCAGGTCTTCGACCGCGCCGCCGAGCAAGGCCTGCACCTCGCTCTCGCGCATCTGCCTGCGCGGTTCTTCCCTGGCGCCGCATGGTCCGACGCCACAACTGAAAGCACCGTCACCTGCCTGCGTTCCGTCCTCATGAAACCCGAGCATCTCACCTGGGTCGACGAAATCGGTCGACGCGTGCAGCAAGCCCTATGAGTACCGGCCCCGACGCAAATCCGACCTTTGGCCGATGCACATCCCCGCCGCGCATCTATTGTTACCGTAGATAAATATTTTCGTAGTTCCTGGTTCTATTTTTTCGGAGGAAGAAGCCTGCATGCTGGATGTAAACGGTATTACGAAAAAACACGCGGAGCGGTTTGGCACTGACCCCGCGGTATTTCTCGCCCCAGGCCGCGTCAACCTCATCGGCGAGCACACCGACTACGCTGGCGGATTCGTGATGCCCGCCGCCATCGACTTCGGCACCCTGGCTGCCATCTCGCCTCGCAACGACGGCCGGGTTGTCATCTGGTCCGAAAATTTTCACGAGCAGGTCAGCCACCAGCTCGAAGGCCTCCCCAAAAACGGCGGAGGCCATTGGTCTGGCTATCCCCTTGGCGTCGTCAAGATTCTCCGCGACGCCGGTTTCAGAGTCCCGCCCTTCAGCCTCACCATTCACGGCGACGTTCCCCTCGGCGCGGGACTCAGTTCCTCCGCCTCCGTCGAAGTCGCGACCGCCCTCGCCGCTCTCTCGCTTGCCGGTGCTGCTCCTGCCCGCGAGGAGATCGCCAAACTCTGCCAGCGTGCGGAAAACGTATACGTGGGCGCCTCCTGCGGCATCATGGATCAGTTCATCGCCTGTAGCGGTGCGGAGAACCACGCACTCCTGCTCGACTGCCGCTCGCTGGAGTTTCGTCTCGCGCCCATTCCTGCCGGCGTAAGCCTCGTGATCGCCAACACCATGGTCAGGCACGCCATCGCCGGCGGCGAGTATGGCGTCCGTCGCGCCGAAGTTGAGGAGGGCACGGAGATCCTCCGCAGTCATCGCCCCGAAATTCTGCTCCTCCGCGACGCCACCACCCAGGACCTGGAAAAGTGGGGCGCCGACATGCCCGACAACGTCCTGCGCCGCTGCCGCCACATCATCACCGAGAATCTCCGCACCGTCGCTGCTGCGGACGCCCTTGCCGCCGGAAACATGAAGAAGCTCGGCGACCTCATGGCCGCCGCCCATGCCAGCTATCGCGACGACTTCGAAGCCAGCTGCGACGAAGCCGATGCCATGGTCGAAGCGGCGCATCAGCTGCCTGGCCTCATCGGAGCACGCCTTACCGGAGGCGGCTTCGGCGGTTGCACTGTGAATCTGGTCAATGCCGACCTCGCCGAGACCTTCGCTGCGCGCCTTCACGATGAGTACCGCTCGCGCACCGCAATCGATGCCGAGATTTACCGCTGCCACGCATCGGCCGCCGCGCATCGGGTTTAATGGCGATGCAGGCGATCCTCCCTCATAATGGGATCGTGCTCTCCAACGTCCGCCTCTATTCCACAGAAGAGCCATACCAGCGCTTCTGACGCCGATGTAACAATCACAGGGGGTCGGAACAGGGCTACAAGCCTGGTGCAGAGATTGTTATTCTGAAGGGCAGGTCCTTAACCAGGACCGGAGAAAACGTTTTAGCAAATGCGATTTATCAATCGGTCCCAGTACTTTTCCCCGGAAGAACCAGGCGAAGGCGGCATTGTTGCCTACTTCTCAATGGAAATCGCTGTCCTTCCGCAGTTCCCCACCTACAGTGGCGGCCTCGGCGTGCTTGCCGGCGACACCCTGCGTGCTGCGGCGGACATGGGTCTGCCCCTGGCTGCCGTCACCCTTGTCGATCGCAAAGGCTACTTCCGCCAGCGCCTTGACGCCACCGGCGCCCAAACTGAGCAGCCCCAGGCCTGGAGCCCGGAAACCATCCTCGCCGCCGAAGAGCCCATCGTCACCGTCACGCTCGAAGGCCGCCCCGTCGCCGTGCGCGCATGGCGTTACGACATGGAAGGTGTCACCGGACATCGCATTCCTATTTATTTCCTCGACACCGACCTCGAGCAAAACGACCCGAAGGATCGGACAATCACCGACCACCTTTATGGCGGCGATGCGGATTATCGCCTCCGCCAGGAAGCCATCCTCGGCATCGGCGGCGCCCGTCTCCTGCGCGCCCTCGAATATGAGCCCGCCGTCTACCACATGAACGAAGGTCACGCCGCGCTCCTCACGATTCCCGTTTTGGAACAGGAACTCCACGGTGCGGGCCTGCAGACCGCCACCGAACGCAACCTCGAAGCCGTCCGCCGTCGTTGCGTCTTCACCACTCACACTCCGGTCCCCGCCGGTCACGATCGCTTCTCCGGTGAGCAGGCCTACCGCATCCTCGGTGCCGAACGCGCTGGCATGCTCGAGCGCTTCGGCTGCTTCCACGACGGCCTGCTGAACCTGACCTACGTCGCCCTTCGCTTCTCGCGCTTCGTCAACGGCGTCGCCATGCAGCACGGCAAAGTCTCACGGGAGATGTTCCCCGAGTACACCATCGACGCCATCACCAACGGCGTGCATGCCGGCACATGGACCGCGCCTTCAGTCCAGGCCATCTTCGATCGTCACCTGCCCCGCTGGCGTCAGGACAACGTCACTCTCCGCTACGCCATCGACATTACTGAGAGCGAAATTGTCGAGGCACACGCTGCCTCGAAACAGACGCTCATCGAAACTGTGAAGGCCGCCTCCGGCATCGAGCTGCAGCCCGAAATCTTCACCCTTGGCTTCGCACGGCGCGCAGCTACCTATAAGCGCGCCGACCTGCTCTTCACCGATCCTGAGCGCCTCGTCAAAGCTGCGGAGAAATTCGGCGGCATGCAGGTCGTCTATGCCGGCAAGGCTCACCCCGCCGACGAGCCCGGAAAAGCAAAGATCCGCCGCGTCATCGAGCTCGCCCGTGAACTTCGCGAAACCCCACTCAAGGTTGTCTACCTCGAAAACTACGAGTGGAAGCTCGGAGCCATTCTTACCGGCGGTGTCGATCTCTGGCTCAATACGCCGCGCCGTCCCTACGAAGCCTCAGGAACCAGCGGCATGAAGGCCGCCCTCAATGGAGTCCCCAGCCTCAGCATTCTCGATGGCTGGTGGATTGAAGGCTGGATCGAGGGCGTTACCGGCTGGGCCATTGAAGATCACGACGATGATGCGGGTGAGGCTCGATCTCTCTACGATCATCTCGAGAAGGTGATCCTCCCGCTCTACTACAAGGACACCGGCCAGTGGCGCCGCATCATGCGCTCCACCATTGCGCTTAACGGCTCCTTCTTCAATACCCAGCGCATGCTCGAGCAGTACATCCTCAATGCATATTTCCCGGAGCGCCTCGTCGAGAAATCTTCGGAATCGCCGCAACCGGACCTCGAAAATTCAGTCGCTCGATAGCATTCTCGAATTCCGCCAGTCATATTGAACGCCTGTATCGACGCTGGTTCCAGGGGCCGGGCCGTGCGATCTCGCGATGCTATACTTGCCCTGAATTCCCACGCTCTCGTCCGATGAGTGTGACGGGCCGCGAATCTCTTCGTAACGGCTCAGTTCGCTCGGTTTTTGTGTCCAGGAACCATGGGAGAGATTTCCTTGAGCCAGTCCTCGATTGAGCAGTTGACGCCGACCGTGTCCCGGCGTCCTCTCTGCGTCGATCTGGACGGCACCCTGGTCAAAAGCGACACCCTCATGGACTCCCTGCTCCTCCTGGTGCGCAGCCGCCCCCTCGACGCGCTGCAATTTCCCCTCTGGCTCCTGCGTGGCAAAGCCGCAGTCAAAGCTGAGGTCGGCTCCCGCGTCTCCCTCGACGTCCGTCACCTTCCGTACAACCGCGTCCTCATCGAATATCTTGAAGTCGAACGTGGAGAAGGACGTAAACTCTACCTCGCCACGGGCGCAGACCAGCAATTGGCCGAGCGCGTCGCCGCCCACCTCGGCTTGTTCGACGGCGTCCTCGCCAGCGACGGCAAAACCAATCTCACCGCACACAACAAACTGGAAGGCCTGCGCAGAACCTTCGGCGACGAGGGGTACGACTACATCGGCAACGCCAGCCCCGATCTGCCCCTTCTCGAGCATGCGGGAACCGCAATGATCGCCAATCCGGCTCCCGCCTTGCGCGCCCGCCTGCGCTCCCGAGGAGTCACCGTCGAGCGGGAATTTAGAGACCGGACCCCTCCTGCAAAGGCCATCCTCAAAGCTATTCGGCTTCATCAATGGGCCAAGAACATCCTCATCTTCGTGCCCATGTTGCTCGCGCACCAATTCCGCGCCGGCGCATTGGCCGACGCGGCCATCGCTTTCGTCAGCTTCAGCCTCTGCGCTTCCTCCACCTACATTGCCAACGATCTGCTCGATATAGAATCCGATCGGCGCCACCCGCGCAAACGCAACCGGCCCTTCGCCTCGGGCGACCTCTCGGTCCTGACCGGCATTCTCATCGGCGCCGCCTTTCTTGCTGGTTCCATCGCTATCGCCGCTACGCTGCTGCCCCTCGGATTCCTTCTCTGGCTGTTTCTCTACCTGGCAGTGACGCTCTCCTATTCGCTCGTCCTCAAGCGCGTCGTTCTGGTCGACGTCATCCTGCTCTCCGGCCTGTACACCATCCGTATGCTTGCCGGAGCATCGGCCACACTAGTCGACATCTCCCCGTGGCTGGCCGCGTTTTCCGTTTTCCTGTTCCTCTCGCTCGCCATGGTCAAGCGCTTCAGTGAACTCCAGAACGCACGCGCTCGCGGACAAGCAATCGCCAACGGCCGCGGCTATCTTCTGGGTGATATCGAGCAGTTGCGGAGTTTCGGCACCTCCAGTGCCTATGCCTCGGTCGTCGTGTTCTCTTTCTACATCGGCGCGCACGACGTCAGCAGCCTCTATCGCCATTCCACCCGGCTGTGGCTCATCACGCCGCTGCTGATTTTCTGGCTCAGTCGCGTCTGGCTTCTTGCCTCGCGTGGCCAACTCGACGAAGACCCTGTCATTTTCGCCGTCACCGATCGCCTCAGTCTGCTCACTGGCGCCGCGGTTGCAGTCATTGCAGCCCTTGCAGCTTTGTAACACGGAGAAAGCGACCATTCATGGGTAACCCCGGCAGCAAAACAGAACCAACTCCACAGTTCGAATCGTGGGGACGCTATCCCAAATTTCAGTCCGACCTCGTTCCGCTGCACTGGACCGCCGACTTCCCCTTGCCGCACGCCCCGTCCACAAAACAACTGCCCGTCGGCCTCGGGCGCAGCTACGGTGACGTCTGCCTGCTCGAGAACGGCACGCTGCTGCAAACTGCGGGCATGGATCGCCTCCTCCATTTCGACTCGGCTACCGGCATGCTCCGCTGCGAAGCCGGCGTCACGCTCCAGCAGATTCTCGACTTCGCGGTTCCTCGCGGATATTTCCTGCCCGTCACCCCCGGAACAAAATATGTAACCGTCGGCGGGGCAATTGCCAACGACATCCATGGCAAGAATCATCACGTCGCTGGCACCTTCGGCCGTCACGTCCTCCGCTTTGAAGTCGTCCGCTCCGACGGAAATCGCTTCGTCTGCAGCCCCGTCGAAAACCCCGAGTGGTTCGCAGCCACCATCGGCGGCATGGGACTCACCGGCCTCATCACCTGGGCCGAGATCCACCTTCGCCCCATCGTCTCCCGCAAAATTGAATACCGCGGCGAGAAGTTCCACGGCATCGACGAGTTCTTCGCCCTCTCTCAAGCCGCTACCAGCGAGTACACCGTCGCCTGGATCGACTGCGTCTCCACCGGCCGCAATTTCGCGCGCGGCATCTTCATGCAGGGCGATCACTCTGAAACCCCCGGCCCCCTCACCCGCAGTAAAGAAGCCAAACTCACCTTCCCCATCAACCTGCCGGAGATTGCCCTCAATCGTTTCTCCATGGCTGCCTTTAACTCGCTCTACTTCCACAAACAACTCGGCAAACAAAAGGTCGGTCCCGTCGATTACGAGCAGTTCTTCTATCCGCTCGACGCCGTTCTCCACTGGAATCGCATTTACGGCAAACAAGGTCTCCTGCAATTTCAAAATGTCTTGCCCGATGAAAACGGCCGCGAAGGCATGATCGAAATCCTCAAGGCCATCACCAAATCCGGCCTTGCCTCCTTCCTTGCCGTTATCAAGTTTTTCGGAGACGTTCCCTCCGTCGGCATGATGTCGTTCCCGAAACCCGGCCCCATGCTGGCCCTCGATTTTCCCATCCGCCGCGATGTCAGCTTTGCCCTCGTCGATCGCCTCGCGAGCATCACCCTCGAGCACGGCGGCCGCATGTACTCCGCCAAGGACGCCCGCATGACTCCGCAGCAGTTTCAGGCCTTCTATCCGCAGTGGCAGGAATTTGCCCGCTATATCGACCCCGGATTCGACTCAGGCTTCTGGCAGCGCGTGACCGGTCGGAGGCCTCTCCTTGGCTGATCCCGTTGCCTCGGCCCCAAAACGCGTCCTCGCCCTCGGAGCCACGTCTGCCATCGCCGAGGCCACCCTGCGATTGCTCGCCGAACAACACGCGACCTTCTTCCTCGTTGGCCGCAATGCGCAAAAACTCGCTGCCGTTCGCGACGACCTCCTCACCCGTGGCGCCACAGCGGTCACCAACTTCGTCGCCGATCTCGATGACACCGCCGCCCATCCCGCCATGCTCTCCCACGCTGCAACCGCGCTGGGCGGAATCGACCTCGCCTTCCTCGCTCATGGCGTGCTCGGCGATCAACCCGCGGCCGAGAAAAATTATGCCGTCGCCGAAGCCATCCTCCACACGAATTTCCTGTCCGCCGTTTCTCTCGTCACCTGGCTCGCCAACTACTTCGAAGCCGAGCATCGTGGCGCCATCGCCGTCATCTCCTCCGTCGCCGGCGACCGCGGCCGCAAAAGCAACTACGTCTACGGTGCGTCGAAAGGAGGCCTCAACATCTTCCTCGACGGCGTGCGCAACCGTATCGATCGCGCCGGCGTGAACGTCCTTACCATCAAGCCCGGCTTCGTTGCCACCCCCATGACCGCCCATCTGCCGCAGGGACCACTCTTCGCGCAGCCCGCCAGGGTTGCCCGGTATGTCCTGCGCGCCATCGAGAAACGCAAAGACGTGGTCTACGTCCCGCCTTTCTGGGGCCTCATCATGCTCATCGTCCGCAGCATCCCCCGCCGCATTTTTAAGAAGATGAATATGTAGCTGCGGCGCGCCTTTTCAAGCGAAATCTGCATCGACTACCGCTCAGTCGACATCTATCGGATATGCAGGAAACACGGCTCCCGAGGTCTTTTTGGGAAGTCTGATCGTCTGTCATTACGTACAGCTTTTTTCAGCAACATTCCCTCATACAGGCTGAGGATGGATACTGGAGTCAGCGAGATTTGTGTCCGCCAAATAGGTCGAAATTGACGTCCGCCCTGTGTTGGACACGTTGCGTCACCGAGGTGCACGAATTCCGCATCCCGGTATCGAGTACCCCGGCCGCTGCGTAAGCCGCGCGCCGCAGGAGACACTGAAGCGATATGTGGATAGTCCGCCTCGCGCTGCGACGGCCTTACACCTTTGCCGTCGTCGCGCTTCTGTTGATGGTTCTGGGTCCGCTGGCGATCCTCAACATGCCCGTGGATATTTTCCCCAACATCAACATTCCCGTCGTCACCATACTCTGGAATTACGTTGGCTTCTCCCCCGACCAGATGGCCAGCCGCATCGTTACGCTCAGTGAGCGATCGCTGACCACCACCGTCAATGACATCGAACATACCGAGTCGCAGTCCCTCAACGGCATCGCCGTCCAAAAAGTTTACTTCCAGCCCGGCGTGAACATCGCCAACGCCGTCGCCCAGGTCACAGCGATCGCGCAAACCCAGCTCCGCCAGATGCCACAGGGAACCACCCCACCGCTGGTGATCCAGTACAACGCGTCCAGCGTCCCCATCATCCAGCTCGGCCTCTCCGGACAAGGGCTCTCGGAGATGCAGCTGAACGATATCGGCGTCAATTTCATCCGCACCCAGCTGGTGACCGTACCCGGTGCCGGCGTGCCCTATCCTTACGGCGGCAAACAGCGCCAGGTGCAGGTCGATCTCGACATGCCTGCGCTCCAGTCCAAAGGTCTGTCGCCCTCCGACGTCGTCAACGCCGTCGGTGCACAGAACCTCATCCTCCCTTCCGGAACCATGAAGATCGGCCAGTTCGAGTATCAGCTCGAAACCAACAGCGCGCCGACCACCATTCCGGAACTCAACGATCTGCCCATTCGCCAGGTCAACGGCGCCATGGTCTACATCCACGATGTTGCCCACGTCCGCAA
>Ga0182015_10004835_pt1 | contig 14292 bp, 13 predicted proteins | sample 712P3MmetaG_FD_120478 | JGI IMG/M metagenome (GOLD analysis project Ga0182015, IMG submission 120478) | Permafrost microbial communities from Stordalen Mire, Sweden - 712P3M metaG | ecosystem: Environmental > Terrestrial > Soil > Wetlands > Permafrost | place: Sweden: Stordalen | collected...
CCCACCGTCGACCTTCCCTTCCAGCTTTGGCACATCACCGGTTTGGACAACGATTCCAGGCCACATCCGTTGTATGTGAAGAAGAGCGACTACGCGAAGGCGCATGGGATCGATCCCGACAAGGTTGTGTCTCATGCCACCACCGGCTCCGGACCTTCGGCTTCTTTCCTGGGCAGTGACATGCGCGCGGCCTACTACGGTGGCACGGCGCTCACCGGCTCCGGCCAGAACCTCGCTCTGTTCGAATTCCTGGGCACCGATTTGGCCGATTTGACCACGTACTACAAAAACGTGGGGCAAACCGAACCTTACACTCCCACTCTGATCTCAACCGGCGGGTTTAGCACAAGTTGCACCGAGAGCAGCGGATGCGATGACACCGAGCAGACCCTGGACATGACCCAGTTCATGGGCATGGCTCCGGGCTCCACAATGCTCTATATGTACGTTTGCGGCAACGCCTCGAATATCAGTGACACTGCCTGCATCAGCGCGATGGTTTCGACTACCGACGCGCCCTTATCAAAGCAGATCAGCTGCTCGTGGGGCTGGACGCCGGCCGACCCCAGCACTCTGGACCCGTACTTTGAGCAGATGGCGTCGCAGGGCCAGAACTTCTTCGCCGCGGCGGGCGACAGCTCGGCTTGGTCTGCGTCGAACGAGGCTTGGCCGGCGGACGATGCGAATATCGTCTCGGTCGGCGGCACGGACTTGACAACCTCCAGCGCGGCTGGCCCCTGGAAATCGGAAACCGCCTGGGCAGACAGCGGCGGCGGCATCTCCCCGGATTCCATCCCGATCCCCTCCTGGCAGAAGCTCGCGGGCGTAATTACCTCGACCAATAAGGGATCCACGACCTTACGGAATGGCCCAGACGTGGCGGCCAATGCGAATTTTACCTTTTACGTCTGCGCCGACCAAACCACTTGTACGGCGAATGACTATGGCGGAACCAGCTTTGCGGCGCCCATGTGGGCCGGATACCTGGCTCTGGCTAATCAACAGGCAGCGGCCAAAGGGGACACGATCGGCTTTATTGACCCGATCCTTTACCCGGCGGCTTTGACCTCAAGCTATGGCACCTATTTCCACGACATCACCAGCGGCAGTTGCGGCACCTATTCGGGAATAACCGGCTACGATCTATGCACCGGCTGGGGCAGTCCGAATACGACCGGGATCATCAACCTGTTGGCTGGGTCTGCGACGCCGAGCTTTACGCTTTCGGATTCGCCGAGCAGTCTGTCGATCACCCAAGGCGGCAGCGGTACCAGCACCATCTCGGTGACCGACGTGAACGGATTCAGCGGCAGCGTAACGCTGGCCGCCTCCGGCTTGCCCAGCGGTGTAACCGCGGCGTTCGGCACGAACCCCACAACCGGCACCAGCGTGCTGACTTTGACGGCAAGCGCTACGGCGACTACCGGAACGTCCACAGTGACCATCACCGGAACTTCCGGCAGCCTGACCGCAACCACTACTCTTGCACTCACCGTCAATGCAACGGCGACGCCAAGCTTTACGCTCTCGGATTCGCCGAGCAGTCTGACAATTACGCAAGGCACCAGCGGAACCAGCACGATCACAGTGACCGACAAGAACGGATTCACCGGCAGCGTAACGCTGGCCGCCTCCGGCCTGCCCAGCGGGGTAACCGCAGCGTTCGGCACGAATCCCACAACCGGCACCAGCGTGTTGACGCTGACCGCGAGCGCCACGGCTACTACCGGCGCCGCGACGGTGACCATCACCGGCACTTCCGGCACCCTGACGGCAAGCACCACTCTTGCCCTCACGGTCAATGCTTCTTCGGCGACGAAGAACTTCACCCTGTCCTTGTCGCCTTCTTCGTTCACTATCGACGACAGCGGCAGCGTATCCACTACTCTCACCATCACCAGCGTGGGCGGATTCCATTCTGCAGTCACGTTGAGCGTGAACGAATTCCCCACCGACGTATCGGCGACGGCCTCGGCCAACCCCGTAACGCCTCCGGCAAATGGCAGCACGACCGTAACCATCACGTGGAGCGCTACCAGGCGCGCGCCGACCGGAACCACAACCATAGAGCTGATCGGAACTTCCGGATCACTCACGAACGAGATACCCGTCACCATAACGGTGGCACCTTGACGGCGATTTAAATAACGATCACGACGGACCTGATCTTCGCGGTGGAGCAATACGCTAAAGCCGCACCATTGAAGATCGGATCGTTTTACTAAACAAATCGAGCCGGCCCCGAAAGGGTCGGCTCTTTTGTTGAGTGACATCTCAGGTTGTCAAGATCTCGGTGTCACCGTGGCCAAGCGCCTAGTAGGCGGCGGAGATCGACGAACTGGCCCAGGTGGTAAGCGTTATGGTCGGCCAGGAGCAAAGTCTCACGCAGAATGGTCTGGCCGTCGCCCCAGGGGATGCTCGCGAAGAGATCCGTCTTGGGATTTGCAACCAGATCCTGAATGGATTTTAGATCTTTGCGGAATTGCTGAATACTCTTGTTCCATGCGGCGGCACTCGGCGGCGCTTCCGTCTTCGGCCAATAGTCCTTGGGCCACTCCGGAGCCTGGTATTTGGAGTTGCAACTGAACTCGAGGATGTCCCACTGCGCTAAGCGAAGGTGTTCGAGCAGCATCCAGGCGGAGTGTGGGAGCCCGTCGGGCTTCACGCCGCGCAACTTTTCCGGCATGTCTTTCGCGACGTCGTCAAATCTGGCATGAGCGGCGCCGCCGTCGAGTAGGTAGAGCACATGCTCGCGAAGTTGTTTGTCATTTGAAACTTTGATTGCCATTTCGTTCTTCTTCCTTCAATTTTGGATTTCCTCGCTGCCCTTTCGGATCTGAGTTTTCGTCGAGAGATCGTCCTCGGGTACCTCTCCCCTTAACACGCGGCTAATGCCGCGCACAATGCGCCGCATAGGGAAAACACCTTTGTCGTCCGCAAGAAAAATTTCGCCGATGCGGCGGCCGCGATAGTACCAGCGCTTGAGCAGCGCGAGATGCTCCATAGTCTCGATCACGGGTCGTGTTTTCGTCGGCGGAAACGCGTCGAGAATTGCTTGCACCCGCGATTCCATGGATTGTGATTTTGCATGCTCCGCGGTTTGGATTGAGAACACTGCCGGTCCGGAGATTATTCCGCTCTCCACACGGAAGAAGGTGACCGAATCCGCGAGATGGCAGGGCTGAACGATGAGCGCCGAAAAGCGGTCTAGGCGGCGGACGATCTCGGGAAACTGGCTCAGGATGGGCTTCAGCTTTTCCAAGCGGACGTGAAGGGCGGCAGCGTCCTCGAACGCGAGGTTGACCGATGCCGCGTCGCGCTGCGCGGAAAATTCGCGAACCAGAGATTCTCCTCCGGAATCGAAGTAGGCTTGCACGCGGTTTACTTCGGCGGAATACTCCTCGTCGCTGCAGCCTTTGAAGCAGGGAGCAAGGCACATCTTCATTTCGGAATAGATGCAGCCGGGAAACTTGGGATCGGGATGAAGATCGTCGACGCAGCGGCGCATCTTGAAGAAGTCGAGAGAATCATTCATGAACTTCTCGGCCGCGGTGCGGGACTGGAATGGACCGTAGTAAAGAGCACGTCCGTTGAGGCGTCCCAGGCGCGTGGTAATGGAAGCGCGCGGATACTGGTTTTCGAGGTGCAACTTGACCAGCGGCGCGAAGCGGAAGCGCATCCGGTTCGCGTAGGTCTTGGGAAACGTTTCGCGCAGAACTCTGTAGAGCATGAAGCCGGATTCGAAGTCGGAGCCAGTGGGCTCATATTCGATCGAGCGGACGCGATCGCGCAGGTTGAGTTTCTTCGTGCGCTCTTCGACCGGGCCGAGCAGGCGTTGCAGACGTCGGCGAAGATTCGCAGTCTTACTGACGTAAGGTTCGGCTTGCGCGTCGTTGGAGCGCAGCAAGAACACAGCCGGAGCGGCTGGGACAGCGGAAAAGATTCCCGCATCGCGTTCAGGGGCGAATTCCAGTCGCTCGGTCAGCACGAAGCTATTGTAAGCAAGTGCTCACCACGAAGGCACAGAGAAAACCAAAGCAAGGAGACTCACAGTCCCCCGTGGAGCCCTCCGAAATAATGGGCAAGATTTAGCGACATGATCAGGATGCCCGCCCCGAGAACGAGCACGTGAATGGTCTTGCGCAGATCGAAGCTGCCAACACGGCAGACGAGCAGGTAGCCGACGGTAAGGTTGAAGAGGCCCCACAGGACATTGACTATTGAAGAGGACAGGCCTACGCCGGGTGGCGATGCGAACGGGCTCTGGAAGGCATGCCCCGAGATTCCATTGCCGAGATGGGGCAGGGCGTTCGCAAGGAATACTCCACCGAAGAAGTACGATATGTAGTGATACCAGCGCATTGTTGCTCCCTTTCAGCTGCGAACCGAATGTTGGCAGGCTTCACTCAAGACGGTCCCCAGCAGATCCGTGGTGGAGGCTCACCTGAAACTGGCGCTGCGGAATTTCTGGCGGAAGTCCTCGCCTTCCATCTTGATGACGCGGCACATTTCGTGCAGGCGCGAGCGCATGCGCTCTCCGATGCGGTCGCCGAGGGTTTCGGCGCGCGTGGCCGCCCGCACCGGAGAAACGGCGCCCGTAGCACCGGCGGAAGGCTGATCCTCGAAATTTGTAGTAATGATGGTGGTGCGGTTGTTGTTGTAGCGGGTATTCAGGATAAGGCTCACGGTGTCCCAAACCCATTCGGTCGGCTTGACCGCGCCTAACTCGTCGAGAACCAGAACGTCGGTCTCAAACACCGGACGAAGGACGTCCAGTTCGGTGGTTTGAACCGTAGTGTTATATGAATTCTGGATTTCTTTTAGCAGTTCGCGATAATCGTAAAACAGGCAAGGGATGCCTTTGTTGATGAGGTCCTTCGTGATTCCGACCGCCAAGTGAGTCTTGCCGGTGCCAATTTTCCCGATGATCAGCAGGCCCATGCCGTCGCGGGGATCATATTCCTGTGCGAACTTGGAAGCGGAGAGGTGAGCGAACGCCAGCGACGGATGAGCTCCGGGAAAGTCCGTGGTATAGCTGGCGAGTTCACAATGCTCGTAGCGACGCGGGATGCTGGCGGAGACCAGCAAAGCCATCGCCCGCAACCGCAACTGGCAATCGCAGCGAGTGACCCGGCGGTCTCTGGGCGCGCTGGGACTGGCAGGAAGCGTCTTCCATCCCGTACCCTCACATAGCGGGCAAACCTCCGCAGCGGTCTTGATCAACTTCAAGCCTTCTTCCTCAACTCCCCTTCGAAAAAAACTGTACATATGACTTTGCACCCGGATGCCAGCTTCCCGCAAGCGCGAACCACCAGATGCCTGTGTACAACCTGTGAAGGAGTAAGCGGGGCTGTGGAGGGGTGAGGAAAACACCCGCAGTTTACCCCAAAGCCCGCCTCCTCAGCCCCGATCCGGGACTGGGGGGTGCGAAACAGGCTTCGGGAGCGGATTTTCACAGTTGACATTCTGCCCGGAGAGAGGAAAATACCACCCGTCAGGTTTCCCCGCTCAGACACGATCGTTTGTCCTCCCGGTGTGTGCTGGGTATGAAAGAGACCTGCGAGGAGAAACTATGAATAAAGCCGATCTGGTTGACAAGATCGCGGGCGCATGCGAAATCAGCAAGGCGCAGGCTACAACTGCGATTGACACTGCCGTGAGCAGCATCACTGGTGCTTTGCGGAAAGGGGATCGGGTGGCTCTGATAGGTTTCGGCACTTTCTCGATATCGCAGAGAAAAGCGCGGAACGGGCGCAATCCGCAAACCGGCGCCACCATCAAGATCGCTGCCCGCAAGGTCGCGAAGTTTTCCCCTGGAGCCGAACTCAAAAAAGCGGTCAACAAGAAGTAGGCAAGACGGAGAATTTAAGGGTCACGAAAACGGCAGGGGTCGGACCTGCCGTTTTTTACTGTCTCCCGAGGCGTGACCGGCTGCCTGCGGCTACAATGGCCTGAGCATGATTGCCCATCTGCGCGGAAGACTGCTAATCAAACATCCCAATCAAGTGGTGATCGAGACGGGCGGGGTTGGTTACGAAGTAAACATCAGCGTGCCTACCTTTTCCGAGTTACCCACCAGCGGCGCAGAAGTTGCCCTTTTCATCCACACCCATGTACGGGAAGACTTGATTGCGCTCTATGGATTTCTCCATCCCGCCGAGAAGCAGTTGTTCGAAAAATTGATGACCGTCAGTGGGATTGGGGCGAAGCTGGCCATCACCATTCTGAGCGGGATGGCGTCGGACGAAATGGCGGGAGCGATTCGCGGCAATGATGTGGCACGGCTGACGCGCATCCCCGGCATCGGGAAGAAAACCGCCGAGCGCATGGTGCTGGAACTGCGGGACAAGTTACCCCCGACGGCGGGGACTCACTCGCCCGCCATTCCTGAAAGGAGCGAAACGGAGGAAGATGTTCTCTCTGCGCTGTTGAACCTCGGCTACCAACGGGCGGCAGCCGAGAAGATCCTCGCGACTGTGGTCAGGACCGGGAAGAACAACTCATTTGACGCGATGTTCCGGGAAGCGCTGGCCGGGCTCTCGAAGTAATTGCCGGGGGGAGCCGCTTAAGCCCAATCCGAAATGATGTTGTCCGCATCCCCTGAGGCCGATTGTGGTTTTTGTTTCTTAGGGCCGCCTTGATTTTGTTGCTTCGCCTGTTCCCGGGATTCTTTGTTTTCCCCGAGTTTTATCACACAGGCTTGCTCGGAATCGGACTCGCGGGCCAGTTCTGAGGCAAACTCGAGCAGCTTCTTTCTGGTGTTCGCAGCCTCTCGCTTGGCTGCCGCCCTTTCCGATGCATAAAGAGCATCCGACTGGGCATTTGGGTTGATCTGGTTGGGGTGAATGTGCATGGCTGTGCTCCTTGGTAGGCAGGCATCTGCGAAACCGTCATCTTCCTGGATTCCGAGGGCAGAATGGCTGCGATGTGTATTCGGCTCACCGAACCTTCAAATTCATCCGGCAATTGGTGTGCCGAAAGGGACGGTTATGGCCTGGGGCGAGCCTTAAGTGCCGCATAGTCCGCCCTGCTTTTGGTCGCCAGGTAGTTGGTAACGTGGCGAAGCGTGTGAGCAAAGGAGTTCCTCGCCTTACACCGGTGCCGCACGGAAATGTATAGTGTGAATTGCCATTTTGATGGTTGACGGATCTTCCAGCCAAGAATGCTGGCAGTCCTAGCGGGGACAATGCAGGTTGATGTCGCTGATCCTATATTCCGTTTTGGGCGTGGCCGTGGTGGGGATATTGTCTTCCGGCGTGTTTCTTGGCCTGGCTTTGGTGGGAGTGATGCGGTTTCGCTCGCAGGCGCGGAAGCAGTTCAGCTCGGTTCCTGACGACGCGCATCTGCCTCCGGTTTCGGTGCTCAAGCCGGTGCATGGCCTGGAAGCGCGGCTGCGGGAGAATATTGAAAGCTTCTTCCGGCAGGACTATCCCGACTATGAAATCCTTTTCGCAGCCGACGAGGCGGATGATCCAGCTCTGGACGTGGTGCGGGAAGTGTCTACCCGCTATCCGCAGATCCGCAGTCGAGTATTGGTGACGGGCACGCCGTGGCCCAACCCGGTGGTCTACTCGTTTCATTGCATGGCAGAGGCTGCCGCGCACGAAATTCTGGTTACGACGGACAGCGACGTAGAAGTCGGCCCGCGATATCTAAGAGAAATTGTGCCACCATTACTCGATCCAAAGGTCGGCATGGTGACATGCGTGTACCGCGGCAAGAATGCGGCGGGATTCTTCTCTGGGCTCACGGCCATCGGCATGTCGGTGGAAATGACGGCGGGAGTGCTGGTGGCAAATCTGCTTGAAGGAATGAAGTTTGGATTGGGGCCTACTACCGTAGTGCGCAAGGATTCGCTGGCCAGTATTGGCGGTTACACCGCGCTGCGCGATTACATTGCCTATGACTTTGCCATCGGCAATCTGATTGCGAAGGCGGGCTACCTTGTAGTGCTCTCGGGTCACATCATCGATCATGTAGTGAATCAGAAGTCGTTCGGGCGCATGTGGCAAAACCAGTTGCGCTGGGCGCAGACCACGCGCTATTCGCGGCCCAAAGGCCACTTTGGAAGTGGACTGATCTTCGCCATGCCCTACGGCCTGCTCGGATTCTTCGCGGCCGCGGGATTGGGGTACTGGCGGCTTGGAATTCTCTTGCTGTGTTTAGCCGTGCTGAACCGCCTAGCTGAGGCGTGGCTGGTGGGCTGGTTGGTGGTTCGGGATCCGCAGGTGCGCCGTGCGCCGTGGCTCTATCCCCTGCGCGATTTGCTCGGCTTTGCGGTCTGGTTCGCCAGCTACCTGAAGCTGCGCTACGTTTGGCGCGACAGCCGCTTCGAATTGAAGGGAACGCGGATCGCGTTGCGACAGACATCTTCGGGCGGTCGATAGCGAATTCTTCTAGCTCCGGGCTTGCGAAACTGTCTTTGTTTCCTTCTTAAGGTGGAGGTCATCTTGCGTGTTCTAGTCACGGGTGCGGCAGGGTTTATCGGCAGTCATATGGTCGACCGCCTTCTTTCCGCCGGCCACAGTGTGGTTGGGTTCGATAACATGTCGACCGGACAGCAACGGTTTCTGGAAAGTGCCATAGCCCATCCTCAGTTCACTTTCCGTGAGGCCGACTTGCTCGACCGCAAAAGTCTCGCGGGGGCGATGGAGGGCGCGGAGTTGGTGGTTCATCTAGCCGCCAATGCGGATGTGCGCTTCGGCACCGAGCGTCCGCGTAAGGATCTGGAGCAGAATACGATTGCCACCTGGAACGTGTTGGAGGCTATGCGCGAGCAGGATTGCACGCGAATCGTTTTCTCTTCGACGGGATCGGTCTATGGAGAGCCGGACATTTTTCCTACGCCGGAAACTTGTCCGTTCCCGGTTCAGACTTCTCTTTACGGCGCTTCCAAACTGGCCGCCGAAGGTCTGATTCAGGCCTATTGCGAAGGCTTCGGTTTGCAGGCTTACATTTTTCGATTCGTATCGATCATGGGAGAACGTTACTCGCATGGTCACGTAGTCGATTTTTACCAGCAGCTTTCCGAGCACCCCGACCATCTTCATGTGCTGGGCAACGGCCATCAGCGGAAATCGTATTTATACGTGCAGGATTGTATCGATGCCATTCTTACCGCCCTCGAAAAAGCCGATGGCAAAGTGAATATCTTCAACCTCGGGACGGATGAATATTGCGAAGTGAATGATTCTATCGGCTGGATTTGCGAGCATCTCGGGCTGCGTCCGAAGCTTACGTATTCCGGTGGCGAACGCGGCTGGGTCGGCGACAGTCCGTTTATCCTGTTGGAGTGCTCGCGTATCCGCGCCCTTGGCTGGCGGCCGCGCTTAAGCATTAAGCAGGCTGTTTTGGCCACCATCAAATTCGTGAGTGCTGACGCCGCGGCGGTGAAGGCGGAGTCATGAAGTACGGGTTTTATACGCTATACTTACCGGCCTCTGGGGAATCTTTGGATTGATCATCACACGAAGCCCGTTACGAATCTCATTGGGTGGAGGCGGCACCGATCTTCCATCGTACTATCGCAAGCACGGGGGATTTGTTCTTTCCGCCGCCATCGACCGATACGTTTATATCACCATCAATGAGGCCTTTCGTCCGCGAATCATCTTGAAGTACTCCAAGCTGGAAGATGTGGAACGGTGGGAGGAAATTCAACATCCCATCATTCGCGAAGCGCTGCGGATGACTGGCGTTACGGGACCGTATCTCGAAATCGTCAGCCTCTCGGATATTCCCGCTGGCACAGGGCTCGGTTCGTCGGGGAGCTTCACGACCGCATTGTTGCGCGCTCTGCATACCATGAAGCGGAGCTTTGTGCCGCCTCAGGAATTAGCGGAACAAGCTTGTCACATCGAAATCGATTTACTGAAAGAGCCGATCGGTAAGCAAGACCAGTACATCGCGGCATTTGGGGGTATCACCTGTTTCGAATTTCTGCCGGATGACCAGGTGATTGCAGAACCCTTGAAAATCGCCCCTGAGACTTTGGCAAATCTCGAGGACAATTTGCTATTGTTCTTCACCGGTGCGTCGCGCTCGGCGGCGGAAGTTCTGCGCGATCAGGATACGCGAACCCGCGAGAATGCCGTCGAAATGCTGGAGAACCTGCACCTCACGAAGCGGCTTGGCCACGAAAGCCGGGACGCGCTACTGGCTGGTGATCTGCGCAAGTTCGCCGAACTCATGCACGTTCACTGGGAGCACAAGAAGAAGCGCTCGCCGGGAATGAGCAGCAGCTTCATCGACGAGATGTACGCGCTGGCACGCGCCCATGGAGCGCTGGGCGGCAAACTCATTGGCGCCGGCGGGGGCGGCTTTCTGCTTTTCTACACCGAAGACAAAACTCGCCTTCGTTCGGCCATGAGAGGCGCCGGGCTGCGCGAGGTCCGGATGAAGTTCGACTTCAGCGGCACGTCCGTTCTGGCGCATTCTTAGAGGACACATGCTACCTGTGGCCATACTTGCCGGGGGCCTGGCAACTCGCTTGGGATCCCTAACAGAAACGATCCCGAAGTCGCTGATACCGATTAATGGCGTAACTTTTGTGGCGCATCAGTTGCGGCTCCTGCAGAGAAACGGCATCCAACATGTCATACTGTGCGTCGGCCATCTGGGCGAGATGATTGAGCAGGCTGTCGGGGATGGCAGCATTTTCAGGGTAAAGGTTGAATACTCTTATGATGGTGCGACCCTGCTGGGTACGGCTGGTGCAATCAGACGCGCATTGCCCAAGCTGGGCGAGAGCTTTTTCGTGATGTATGGCGATTCCTATTTGCCATGCGATTATGCCGCCGTCGAGCAGGAATTCTCGCGTTGCGGCAAGTTGGGAGTGATGACCGTATTCCGCAACGACGGACAGTGGGATACGAGCAATGTGGAGTTTGAAGACGGCCGCATTCTGGCTTACAGCAAGAAGAACCGCACATCTCGAATGCAATACATCGACTACGGGTTAGGCGTTTTCCATGCGGAAGCCTTTGCCAGAACGCGCGCTACGGATCTTGCAGACGTTTACGCGGAACTGCTCCTGGCCGGCGAACTGGCTGCCGTGGAAGTGCACGAGCGCTTCTACGAGATGGGCTCGCCCGCGGGATTGCAGGAGATGAAAGGATTCTTGAGCCGACGAGGAGATGCGCGGGAATGAGCAACGGCGGATTTGATCCGAACACATTCGCCCACGACTTTCTCGCCGAGGCAGCCGAGATCATTGCGAAGCTCGATGTGGCAAGTATTGAAAAGGCCGCGGGCCTTCTCGCCAGCACTCGAGCCGCGGGTGGACGCCTATTTATTCTGGGCGTGGGTGGAAGCGCCGCTAACGCTTCGCACGCGGTCAACGACTTCCGCAAGATTGCGGGCATCGAGGCTTATGCCCCGACCGACAATGTAGCGGAGTTGACGGCTCGCACCAACGATGAAGGTTGGAGTTCGATCTTCGACAGCTGGCTGCGCACCAGCAGGCTGCGGGCCGACGACTTGCTGCTCATTCTCTCTGTGGGCGGCGGGAATGTTGAGCAGAACGTCAGCCCGAACTTGGTGGCCGCTCTGAAGTACGCGAAGTCGGCCGACGCAAAGATCATCGGCATAGTTGGCCGCGACGGCGGTTACACTGCCAAGGTTGCGGACGCTTGCGTGCTGATTCCCACGGTGAATCCAGCCCACATCACTCCGCACGCCGAGGCCTTTCAGGCGGTGATTTGGCATTTGCTGGTTTCGCATCCAGCGGTAAAGTTGCAGTCGACGAAATGGGAATCCATGGCCGCTGGCGGCAAGCGGCGCGCTGTGTTCCTCGACCGCGACGGTGTTATCAACCGGGCATTTGTCCGCGACGGCAAGCCGCTTCCTCCGCCGACGCTGCAAGAGTTGGAAGTGCTTCCCGGCGTTCCTGAGGCTTTGCACGAGTTGAAACAGCATGGCTTCGAACTGCTGGTGGTGACGAACCAGCCCGACGTGGGGCGCGGAAAGCAGTCACGGCAGGCACTGGACGCGATGCATCAGTCCCTGTCCGCTAGTCTTCCCATCGACGACATTCTCGTCTGCACTCACACCGATCAGGACAACTGTGACTGCCGAAAACCGATGCCGGGAATGCTTCTGGAAGCGGCCCGAAAGCATAACATCGACCTCGCTGCAAGTTTCATGGTCGGCGACCGATGGCGGGATATCGAAGCCGGTTATAATGCGGGATGTAAGACTATTCTCATCGATTACGGCTATTCGGAGAGACCTCCAGACCGTGTTCCCGACTTGCGCGTAGGGTCCCTCCGCGAAGCGGCTGACTGGATCATCCGTTCCTCGGCAAAAGGAGTGAATCCATCATGAAGTCTGTGTCTGACCTGCGCGTGCAAATCTTCGCCGACGGGGCCGACAAGGCCAGCATGCTGGAACTATACCGCCAGCCTCATATCAAAGGTTTCACCACCAATCCCACGTTGATGCGAGCCACGGGAGTCACCGACTATCAGGGGTTCGCTCTTGACCTACTGGCAAATATTCAGGACCGTCCGATTTCATTCGAAGTGTTTGCCGATGAAGAACCGGAGATGGAAGAGCAGGCGCGGCACATCGCGGCATGGGGCAAGAACGTGTTCGTCAAAGTTCCAGTAATGAACACATACGGTGTGCCCACCTATGACCTTGTTCGGAGTCTTTCCGCCGAGGGAATTCAGCTAAACGTGACCGCGCTGCTCACGCTGGAGCAGGTGCGGAGCGTTTGCGATGCGTTGCAGGGCAAAGCTCCTGCCTACGTCTCTGTCTTTGCCGGTCGCATTGCCGACACCGGCCGCGATCCCGTGCCGCTGATGCGCGAAGCCGTGGCCATGGTGAATGAGGTAAACGCGCAATTGATCTGGGCTAGTCCGCGTGAACTGCTCAATGTGTTCCAGGCTGATGAGATCGGTTGCCACGTCATTACAGCCACCACCGATGTTCTGAAGAAGCTTCCACTCGTGGGTAAAGATCTGCACGAGTTCTCGCAGGAAACCGTCCAGATGTTTCGCAGGGACGCGGTCAAGTCGGGTTTCTCTCTGCCGGTCGTGAAGCAGGGAGTTTCTACAGGTTCCCGCCGTTAATTGCGGCAGTAAGCAGTTAGCAATTAGCAGTTAGCCAAGCTGCCAATTGCAAAGCCCGTCACGGATGGTTTGTGAAAATCACCTTGCCTGACGCTTCGCTGGCAACGTGCAGTGAGCCCGGCAGCAGCGCTTCAACCTTGGCGCGCTCATGCTGCGGCACAAAAAGAAAAATCCGCTCCCGTGAATTCCACGCGCGCTGCAGATCTTGGTCGTCAAGGAAAATGTGCGGGGCATCCAGATACGTGGAACCCCACCACATGGAGGTCGTATTCCCATTGACCAGTTCAATCGGCCGCCGCAGGTAAAACAGCAAAGACGAGCCAAACGACTGATCGCCGTAAATCATCACGCGGTCGGTAGGCTTGAGTTCCGGAGCGATCTGTCGCGCCATGCTTCGCGACCCGAGATAAGGGTCAAAACGTACGAGAGCGATGTGCGCGGCGATCAGGAACACCGCCATCGTAACTGCCGTGGTCCAGGTAGCAGCGAAGTGCGCACCGCGCCGCCTAAGCCAGAAGGCAAACGCCGGTCCTATCAAAAGGATGATGGCAGCCAGCACGGCGGGAAGTCGCAGTGCCGCGAATGACTCCCCAGTAAGATCGAGCATGTGCCCCATCGAAAGGGTTTCGGCCTGCAGATTCGGCTTGGCCAGCACTGTGCCAATGTCGGGCACGAACGGCAGGTGGCGCGAGTTCCACAGTCCTGCAGCCAGCACAACTGAGATCGCGATGCTGATCACGGCAAGAGTGCCGGAGCTCCACAGAAGCCAACTCCGCGAGCCCCACTCTTCTTCGTCCGCAAGCCTCTCTGCAATCAGCAGCAAAATCGGCAAGTAGGCCGGAAATGTGTAGTACTCCTGGTTTGTGGAAAACGAGAAGAAGACGAGCGTGACCCCGGACCAGACTAGGCACAACAATTCCGTTCGAGAGCGGAAGTCCGGCGGCTTGGCCGGAATCTTGTTGTCGCCGCCTTTGCGGCGTACCATCCACTTTGCGATTGGCCGCCGCAGAGCCACCGGCAGGTACAGGCTCCACGGGAAAAGCCATACCACGTGAAGTGTCCAATAAAGCGAGTCGGTTTGTTTGTTGTAGTCCTTCGGGATGCGCTTGCCGAGGAACCGCATGAAGTGTTCGTTGACGAAGTAGAACCAGAAGAAGTGTGGATTGCGAATTCCGGCCAGCCAGTGCCAGGGCACGGCGATTACCAGAAAGAGCAACGC
>Ga0182015_10004836_pt1 | contig 14291 bp, 9 predicted proteins | sample 712P3MmetaG_FD_120478 | JGI IMG/M metagenome (GOLD analysis project Ga0182015, IMG submission 120478) | Permafrost microbial communities from Stordalen Mire, Sweden - 712P3M metaG | ecosystem: Environmental > Terrestrial > Soil > Wetlands > Permafrost | place: Sweden: Stordalen | collected...
ACGTGCTGGTCAAGCCCGACGAGCTGCCCGGCCTCATCGCCTCGCTGCGCGGCGGTTCAGCCGGCTGAACCGCCGCGCAGCGAGGCGATGAGGCCGGGCAGCTCGTCGGGCTTGACCAGCACGTCCCTGGCCTTGGAGCCTTCGCTGGGGCCGACCACGCCACGGCTTTCGAGCAGGTCCATCAGCCGGCCGGCCTTCGCGAAGCCGACCCGCAGCTTGCGCTGCAGCATCGAGGTGGAGCCGAACTGGGTGCTGACGATGAGCTCGGCGGCGTCGCAGAGCTGCTCCAGGTCGTCGCCGATCTCCGCGTCGGGTTCGCGCGGGCGGCTCTCGGCGGCCGCGACATCCTCGCGGTAGGACGGCTCGGCCTGCTTCTTGCAGTGCGCGACGACGTCCCGGATCTCCTTCTCGGTGACGAACGCGTTCTGCAGCCGGATCGGCTTGCTCGCCCCCATCGGCAGGAACAGCGAGTCACCCTGCCCGACCAGCTTCTCCGCGCCGGGCTGGTCCAGGATGACCCTGCTGTCAGTCAGGCTGGACGTCGCGAACGCGAGCCGGGACGGCACGTTGGCCTTGATCAGGCCGGTGACCACGTCCACGCTCGGCCGCTGGGTGGCGAGCACCAGGTGGATCCCGGCGGCCCGGGCCAGCTGGGTGATCCGGACGACGGAGTCCTCCACGTCACGCGGCGCGACCATCATCAGGTCGGCGAGCTCGTCGACGATCACCAGCAGGTACGGGTACGGCACGTACACCCGCTCGCTGCCCGGCGGCGCGGTGATCTTCCCCGCCCGCACCGCCTTGTTGAAGTCGTCCATGTGCCGGAACCCGGACGCGGCCAGGTCGTCATACCGGCGGTCCATCTCCCCGACCACCCACTGCAGCGCATCCGCCGCCTTCTTCGGGTTCGTGATGATCTGGGTAATCAGGTGCGGGATCCCGGCATAGGCCGACAGCTCCACCCGCTTGGGGTCGACCAGGATCATCCGCACCTCATCGGGGGTAGCCCGGATCAGGATCGACGTGATCAGCCCGTTGATGCAGGTCGACTTCCCCGCGCCGGTCGCGCCCGCGATCAGCATGTGCGGCATCTTCGCCAGATTCGCCACCACCGTGCGGCCCTCGACGTCCTTGCCCAGCGCCACCACCATCGGATGATGATCAGCCTGCGCCACCGGGGAGCGCAGCACATCCCCCAGGCTCACGATCTCCCGGTCCGTATTCGGGATCTCCACCCCGATTGCCGACTTCCCCGGGATCGGCGACAGGATCCGCACATCCGCGCTCTTCACCGCATAGGCGATGTTCCGCGACAGCGCCGTCACCCGCTCGACCTTGACTGCCGGGCCGAGCTCGATCTCGTACCTGGTCACCGTCGGGCCGCGGGTGAACCCCGTCACGTGCGCATCGACCTCGAACTGCTCCAGCACGACGGACAGCGCCTCCACCATCGCGTCATTCGCCCGCGTCCGCGCCTTCGGCGCCGAACCCGGCTTCAGCAGCGCAGCCGGCGGCAGCGTATAGCTCGAATCACTCGTGCCAGTCAGGGTGAGCTGCTCGGCTTTCTTCGATCCCGGGCCGCCCCCGGCTGACCCCGGCGCCAGCCCGGCAGCCGCGGCATCGCCGAGGCCGGCGCCGGCGCCGGTCTTGGCCGCGGCGTCCTCCGCTGCCGTCCAGGGGTCACGCCACGACGCGTCCGGCGGGCCGGCCTGGCCGGCCTTCTGCCCGGCGCCGGGCGGGACCGCCGGCGGCCCGAACAGCAGCGCGTCGGGCAGCGGCTCGTCGTCCCCGACGGAATGCGCGGTCACCGCGGCGGGCGGCAGCTTGCCGTCAGGCGCCCCGGCCCCGCGGGTAATGGTCCCGCCGAGCAGCGGGCTGTCGTACGGCCGGTTATGATCGCCGGCCTCGATCGCCATATTGCGCTTGCGGCCGCCCGGCAGCTGCCGGGCCGGCTGGCCGCCCCCGGGGGCGGCCAGGTCCTCATCGCCGGCCCGGCCGCCGTGGCGCGCGAATCCGTACAGTTCGGCGAGCCGGCCCGGCACCCGGTGCAGCGGCGTGCCGGTGATGACCAGCAGCCCGAAACCGGCCAGCAGCGCGAGCAGTGGCGCCGCGATCCACGGCGTGACCGCCGCGACGAGCGGCGCCGACGCGAAGAACCCGATGAAGCCCCCGGCAGCGCGCATCGCGGCCACCCCGGCCGATGGCTGCGGCGTGCCGTTCGCGATGTGCACCAGCCCGAGTGCCCCGATGATCAGCGCGGCCCAGCCGATCACCACCCGCGCCGTGTCCGAGTTCCGGTCCGGATGGCGCAGCAGCCGCCAGGCGAGCAGGACGAGCAGCACCGGCACGGCCGGCGCGCCGGCGCCGAATGCGCCTTTGACAACGCCGGCCAGCAGGCGGCCCACCGGGCTGCCGATATGCCACCATGCCGCCGCGGCCGAGACGATGGCCGCGCCGAGGACCGTGAGGCCGAGGCCGTCCCGGCGATGGGACGGGTCGAGATCGCGCGCGTTGCGGCCGAGCGCGCGGGCGGCGGCACCGGCGGAGTGCGCGATCGCCATCCACGCGCCCGCGAGGGCCTTGCCGATCCAGCTGATCAGGATCACGACCGGGTTGGCGGGCGGCGGGGACGACCGGCGGCCATTCCGGCCGGACTGCCCGCCGCGGCCGCCGCGGCCCTGGTTCCCGCGCGGTGCGGGCTTCCGGCCGCCGCGGGAGGCGCTGCCACCACGCCCGGCGCTGCCGCCCTGCGCGCGCTTGCCGGTGCTCGCGGAGCGGGCCCGGCCCGATGACCCGCCTTGCGGGCGGGAGGTACTCCTGGGCGCACGGATGGCCATGATGCCCACGGTAGGCGGGATTTGCCGTGCGGCGAAGCACCGCCGGCGGCGCGCCGGCCGATTAATCTGCCGTGCTCAGTCTGTCGCGTGGTTGACGATCGTCGCATGGACAACATAGCTTCGAGACCGTCCGCAAGCACTGAGGAGGCGGCGTGCGCATCGCGGTCATCGGCGGCGGGCCGGGCGGCCTGTACTTCGCCGCGCTTGCCCGCCAGCTGGCGCCGTCTGACGAGATCACCGTCTGGGAGCGCAACGCGCCCGACGACACCTTCGGCTTCGGCGTGGTGTTCTCCGACGAGACCCTGGGCGGGATCGAGCACGCCGACCCGTCCGTCTACCGCGCCATGGAGCGCGAGTTCGCCCGCTGGGACGACATCGACGTGCATGTCAAGGGCCAGCGGATCACCAGCGGCGGGCACGGCTTCGCGGCGATGAACCGCCGCCGGCTGCTGCAGATCCTGCAGCAGCGGTGCCGTGAGCTCGGCGTCACGCTGCATTTCCGCGCCGAGGCACCGGATCCTGACGAGCTGTCCGCCGGTTACGACCTGGTCATCGCCGCGGACGGGCTCAACTCGGCCACCCGGGCCAGGTACGCGGGCTCGTTCTGCCCCGATCTTGATGCACGCCAGTGCAAGTACATGTGGCTCAGCACCGACCTGGTCTTCGATGCCTTCAAGTTCTACATCGCGCAGACGCCGTACGGCGTGATGCAGGTGCACGGCTACCCCTACGACGCCACCGGCAGCACCTTCATCGTGGAGATGCACGACTCCGTCTGGCGGGCCGCCGGGTTCGACCGGCCGGCTGCCCGCGAGCTGGCCCCCGGCCAGTCGGACCAGGAGTCGATCGCGGTGATCCGCGAGCTGTTCGCCGACGTGCTGGCGGGCCATGCGGTGCACGCCAACAACTCCCGGTGGATCAGCTTCAGCACGGTCCGCTGCGAGAGCTGGCGGCACGGCAACATCGTGCTGCTCGGGGACGCCGCGCACACCGCGCACTTCTCCATCGGGTCCGGCACCAAGCTGGCGATGGAGGATGCGCTGGCGCTCGCCGCGTGCCTGCACGAGCAGCCGGGCATCGACGCGGCGCTGGCTGCCTATGAGCAGGAACGAAAGCCCGTGGTGGCATCGACCCAGCGCGCCGCGCAGGCAAGCCTGGAGTGGTTCGAGAACCTCGGGCAGTACCTGCACCAGGAACCTGAGCAGTTCGCGTTCAACATCATTACCCGCAGCCGCCGGGTCACCCACGACAACCTGCGGACCCGCGACCCGGAGTTCGCGGCCCGGACCGATGCGTGGTTCGCGGATCACGAGCGGCGGCGCGGGATGGGCGACGGCCAGGTGGTGCCGCCGATGTTCCAGCCGCTGCGGCTGCGCGGCCTGGAACTGAAGAACCGCGTCGTGGTCTCCGCGATGGACATGTACTCGGCGTCCGGCGGCACGCCGTCCGATTTCCACCTGGTGCACCTCGGCGGCAAGGCGCTGGGCGGGGCCGGGCTGGTGATGACCGAGATGGTCTGCGTCAGCGCGGCGGGCCGGATCACCCCGGGCTGCGCCGGGATGTATGCCGCCGAGCACGAGGCGGGCTGGCGGCGGGTGACCGGCTTCGTGCACGCGCAGTCCACCGCCGCGATCGGCATCCAGCTCGGCCATTCCGGTCGCAAGGGCTCGACGAGGCTCATGTGGGAAGGCATCGACCAGCCGCTGGAGGCAGGGAACTGGGAGGTGTGCGCGCCGTCCCCGATCCCGTACCAGCCGGGCGTCAACCAGGTTCCCCGCGAGCTCACCACGGCCGATATGGCGGAGATCACGGCTGAGTTCGCCGCGGCGGCCCGCGCCGCCGACCGGTGCGGCTTCGACCTCGCCGAACTGCACTGCGCGCACGGCTACCTGCTGTCGTCGTTCATCTCGCCGGTCACCAACCAGCGCACCGACGACTATGGCGGATCGCTGGCGAACAGGCTGCGGTACCCGCTGGAAGTGTTCGGCGCGATGCGCGCGGTCTGGCCCGCGGGCAAGCCGATGACGGTCCGGATCTCGGCGACCGACTGGCATCCTGGCGGCATCACCGGCGAGGACGCGGTCGAGATCGCGCGGGCGTTCGCCGCCGCCGGAGCCGACGCCATCGACGTGTCCACCGGCCAGGTCACCCCGGATGAGAAGCCGGCCTTCGGCCGGTCCTACCAGACGCCGTTCGCCGACGCGATCCGCAACCAGGCGGGCATCGCGACGATCGCGGTCGGGGTGATCTCGTCCTACGACGACGTGAACTCGATCATCCTGGCCGGCCGCGCTGACCTCTGCGCGCTCGGCCGGGCGCATCTGCATGACCCGAACTGGACCCTGCATGCGGCCGCGGAGCAGGGTTACGATGGGCCAGCCGCGGCATGGCCCGCGCCATGGCAGGCGGGCAGCAGGGCGCCGCAAACCGGCCGCACGGACGGGCCGCGGCCGCGGCTGGAGCTCATCCGGGCCGGCCAGCAGGGAACCCGGCATGCCCGCTGGCGCCCGGCTGGCAGGCCCGCTGCCGACGTCGACCTTAAGGCGGTCCGATCATGACCATCGAGCGGGTGAACCCGTCGGCGCTGGCCAGGCCGTCCGGGTTCGCGCATGCCATCGTGGCGACCGGCACCCGGCTGGTGTTCCTGGCCGGCCAGACCGCGCTCGACTCGACCGGCGCGGTCGTCGGCGACACGGTGGCACGCCAGTTCGAGCTGGCGCTGGCCAACCTGCTGGCCGCGCTGCGCGCGGCGGGCGGATCGGCGGAGCACCTCGCCAGCCTGACCATCTACGCGGTCGATCTCGGTGACTACCGGGCGCATGCCGGTGAGATCGGCGAGGCGTGGCGGCGGCTGGCCGGCCGCGAGTATCCCGCGATGGCCGCGGTCGGCGTCAGCAGGCTGTGGGACCCGGCCGCGCTGGTCGAGATCCAGGGATACGCGGTCGTCCCCTGAGCCGCGCCCGGCCGGCTCTGCGGGCGCTGGCCGCCGCTGGCCGGCGGGTCACTCCGGTGCCGGCTCGCCCGGCTTACTCCGGTGCTGGCTCCCCTGGCGCCTCCCAGTGCAGCCAGGTGACCTCGCCGTCGGGCTCGCGGGCCGCGTTCTCCAGGCCGTAGCCGGCCGCCTTCAGGTTCTCCTCCAGGTAGATGAAGACCGCCCCGGCGGCCTCCTCCGGGGTGGCGGGCCAGTCGTCGTCCTGCTCCACCGGGCAGGCGAAGCCCAGCAGATCGTCCTCGCCCTCCCACCGGAACGTCACGGTGATCTCGTAGCCGTCCGGTGACGAGCGGACCCCGGTCCCGGCCAGGCTGAAGGCAGCGTCCACCGGCGGTTCCAGCCCGGTGTCCCCGAACCGGCTGACGGACTGGCCCGGCTCGGTCAGTGCCGTCTCGACGGCGCCGCGGGCCAGCTCGGCGAACTCGCCCGGCGGATAGCGCACGGCGGGCTCCGGCGGCGTGTACCAGGGCGTGACGTCCAGCCCGGTCAGGTCAGCCTCGCCGGCCAGCGTGCCGTCGGCGTCCAGCACGCTCAGCACATCCGCCTGCCGGCTGCGGCGGAAGCCGCTGACCCAGAGCTGGCCGCCGCAGCTGGCTAGCTCGTCGATCTGGCCCGGCAGGCTCAGCGAGCCGAGCAGGGCTCCGGCGAGGTCGTAGTGCCGCAGGCTGGTCACCGGATCCTGCTCGAGCGCGTCGCCAGGGTCGGCGCCCGGATCGTCCAGCGGGTCGGCGACCGGGCCGCCGACCCAGAGCCCGTCGCCGGAGAGGACGGCGATGTCCCCGCCCAGCTGGCCCAGCGTGGCCTGCTCGCCGGTGGCGGCATCCAGCCGCAGCAAGTCAATAGCGGGCCCGCCGGACCACAGCGCCGCGCGCTCCGTGCTCCCGTCCGCGCCGGGGATCTCGATCTCCCGGGTGCAGGCATACCAGGCGAGATCACCGCGGGCCACCAGCGCCCCCGGGCTGGCCAGGTAGGGGAAGGCGGCGACCTGGGCCAGGGAACCGGCGTCCAGCGCGATCACGGTGGCCGCGGCGTCATCGACCGTCCAGACGAGCCGCCCGGCCGCGGCGACCAGTTGCAGGCTGCGGCCGGCCGGGGCGACGGTCACCTGGCCGGCCGACGAGATCGCGGCCAGGCGGCCGTCGCCGGGCGGGCTGACGGCGAAGATGCCGTCCGGCCCGGCGGCTATCTCGGCCGGCCCGAAGGGCAGCTCGATGGCCAGCAGCTCCGCGCTGGCCGGATCTACCCGCAGGACCTGGCCGCGGTCCGGCAGCGCAAGCCAGACCGCGCCGGCGCCGGCCGCGATCACGGCCGGCCCGGGCTGCCAGTGCGGCCCGGCTGCGGCCGCGTCACTGGGCGGGAAGGAGGCGAAGATCTCGCCGCGCCGGGTCGCCGGATCGATGCGTACCAGGACTGGCCACCGGTAGTCAGCGGCCCAAACCGACCCGAATCCGGCAGTTAACGAGGATGGCTGGAAGTCAGTCACGCGCCAGTGAAGCACACGCCGCCGGCCGACCGCAGAGACCGGCGGCTGAAGCCGCCAGTTACGCGATCGCAACCGGACGTGCCGGGCGGGCCTGGCGGCCGGCTGGCTGCGTGCCGGAGGACGTCAGGTAACGCCGGTCAGGGGCCGGGCGGCTGGCCGGTGACCGTGACCACATACGCCTGAGCGGGGGGCGCCAGCCGGGCGCGGAGCGCGGCGAACGTACGGGCCGCCCGCAGGCCGTGCCAGTCGGCGGGCAGCAGCTCGGCTGGCAGGCCCGGGTCGAGGAACGGCAGCCGCCGCCAGGCGGTGAGGGTCAGGACATAGTCGGCGAACGCGGCCTCGCCGTCACTGGGCGCCCCGCCCGCCCCGGCCCGGCGCCCGCGCCAGCGCTCCAGCACCGGCCCGCAGTCGTCGAGGAACTCCTGATAGAGCCGTTCCAGCCGGTCGAGGTCCCACCAGCGCCCGACCTGCTCGGGCAGATCGCCGAAGGCGAGGTAGCCGGCGCTGAAGAGGTCCACGTATCCGGACAGGCCGTACCGGGCCAGCATGTCCCTGGTCTCTCCGGCGAGATGGCCGGGTGCGATCCAGACACCTGCCGACACGGTGCCGAAACCGAGCCAGCTCAACCGCGAGCGCAGTGCGTGCCGCCGGCCACGTTCCTGCTCGGGCACGCTGAAAACGGCGAGCAGCCAGCCGCCGGACATCCGTGCGCGTGGCCGCTCGAAGATTCTCCGATCACCCTCAGCGAGAATCTCGCTGCCGCGCCGTGACAACGCGTAGCCGGCCACGCCGCCGAGCCGGAGCGGCTCGAGTATCTCCCGCTGCTTAAGCCGGGAGATCGAGGACCGCACGGCGGCCTGGTCCGCGCCGAGGCCGGCCATCAGCCGGATCAGGGACGCAACGCTCAGCCAGCCGCCGGACCGGCCGGCCTGGTTGCGGGCATAGAGGCCGTAGATCGTCACGATCAGCGCCCGCGGTTGCGGCAACCGCGGCTCTCCTGCTCCTGGTGCCTCGGTAAACGTCGTCACGGCAGCAACATAGCGGCCTGCCCTGCGGTCCGCGGACGGGGCAAAAACTGGCAGACCGCCGCATCGAACCGCGAGGAAGTTCCAGCCGTGTCAACTGTGTCAACCCACGGCGGCCGCCGACCCGAAGCAGGAAAAATACGAGGGACGAGCCATGTCGTTGACCATCACCCGATCGGCGGCCGGGATCGCACTGCTGGCGGCACTCGCCGCAGGCTGCGGTTCCGCCGGAACTACACCTTCCCAAGGGACGCAGCCGAAGCCGGCATCGCCAGCCGCGACGGCAACCCATCCGGCGGCACAGGCAAAGGCAGCCCACGTGGTCCGCCGCCACCACCACCGCCGGCATCACCACCACGCCGCCCCGTCCGTGGCACCGACGACTGCCCCGGCCTCGCCGCCGCCGCCCATGGCCAACCCCATTCCGCAGGGCAACGGCGGCGACCATGACGCGGACAACAACGGCGGCCCGAGCGACGGCGACGGCGACATCTAGCCGCTGCCCGCGCATTGCCAGCCGCCTGGCTCGGCCGCTGCACACGGCCTGACCGTGTGACGGGCCGAGCCGGGCCTGGCCGGGCCTGGCCTGGCCTGGCCTGCTGGCGGATGGAGGATGGAGGAAATGTCATGAAACCCGCCCGTGCAACCCGAGGCACCGTCATCGCGGTCGCGGCTACGCTGCTGGCGGCCGGGGCCGCGGCCGCTGTGGGCCTCGCGTCCGCCGCACCCGCGGCGCCCGCCGCACCCGCTGCGCCCGCCGCAGCGCGCGCTGCGGGCGCCGCCACCGCCCCAACCACCCCAACCACCGCACCCGTCGCGCGCGACGGCACCAGGGACCGGACGTTCCCGAAGCTCATGGCCGCTCGCGCTCCGGCCGGCTGGCACCATGCCACGCTGCCGAACGGCACAGCGGAGTTGTTCTACCCGCCGGGCATGCACCAGGTCAGCGGTGACAGCGACTCGGTGTCCGCCGCCCGGCTCGGCTGGGCCGGAAAGTTCCTGCTCTACCTGAACGCCACGCCAAGGCAGGGTCAGGAGAGCCTGCGGAACTGGGCCAGCTACCGGGTGCGCGTGCTGCGATCCGATGACGCGTCCCAGGCAAGCCTGGACGCGGCAGCCGAGGGACAGCAGTTCCGCGGCGGCTCTGGATCGTGCGTCATCGACCACTACGTGACACGGATCGGCGGGCACCGCTACACCGAATTGGCCTGCCTGGTCAAAGGGCGAACAGGAGCCAGCGTCATCGTGGCCGCAGCTCCGACCGCCCGGTGGTCGCTGGCTGAGCCGCTCCTCGAGCGTGCCGTATCCGCCTACCGCGTCCGCTGAAGAGGTGACCCGACATGACTGATCAGAGGGACTTCCGGCTACCCGACCTCGCGTCGGCCCGGAGTGCCCGGCTGGCTTACCGAAGCCGCCGCGGCGCTATCGCGCTGCTGCTTCGCCTTGGCTGCGTGGCGGCCCTTGCCTGGATCGGCTACATCCATCTGCACCTGTGGCAGGAGGGATACCGGCAGATCCCGACCGACGGCCCCATGTTCCTGCTCGACGCGATAGCCGCGTTCGTACTGGCTGCGACGCTGCTGGCATTGCCGCGGCCGCTCACCGGCCTGCTCGGGGCGGGGTTCACCGCCGCGACGCTCGGCGCGCTGCTGACCAGCCTCAGCATCGGCCTCTTCGGATTCCGCGAGTCGATCTCGGCGTCCTACGTGGTGGAATCGCTGGTGCTGGAGGCGATCGCGGCGATCGCGCTGCTCGGCTGGACGGTCCTCGTCGCTGTCCCGTCACCCGGACGCCGGCAGCCGGCGGCCGCCACCCTGAAGCTGCCCCTGACTCGTTGACTATCGTCACCAAGACGACATACTGGGGAACGTTCTGGTGATGCCCGAGGGAGGTCCGGCCATGCAGCTATCGCCGTCAGCCCACACCGACACGTTCTGCCGGGACCATCTGCCGGCCGCCGGCGACTGGCCGGAGCTGCAGTTCTCCCTTCCCGCGCTGGCGTACCCGGACCGGCTCAACTGCGCGGCCGAGCTGCTGGAGGCGACCATCGCGGTGCACGGCGCGGACCGGCCGTGCCTGCTGTCGGCGGACGAGAGCTGGAGTTACGGCGACCTGCTGCGGGTGTCCAGCCAGATCGCCCGGGTGCTGGCCGAGGACCTGGGCGTGGTCCCCGGCAACCGGGTGCTGCTGCGCGGGCCGAACAACCCGTGGCTGGTGGCGTGCTGGTTCGGGGTGCTGCGGGCCGGCGGCGTGGCGGTGGCGACCATGTCGCTGCTGCGAGCCGGGGAGCTGACCACGATCTGCGAGATCGCCCAGGTCAGCCTGGCGCTCTGCGACAGCCGCTTCACCAGCGCGCTGGCCGGGGCGGACGTGCCCGGGATGCGGATCATCACGTACGGGGCCGACGCCCCGGGCGACCTGACCAGGCTGGCCAGCGGGAAACCAGCCGGGGCGGCGGCGGTGCCCACGGCCGCCGACGATGTCGCCATGATCGCGTTCACCTCCGGCACCACCGGCCGGCCGAAGGCCACCATGCATTTCCACCGCGACGTGCTGGCGACCGCCGACACGTACTCCGAGCACGTGCTGAAGCCGCGGCCGGACGACGTGTTCACCGGGACGCCGCCGCTGGCCTTCACGTTCGGCCTGGGCGGCGCGGTGATCTTCCCGCTGCGCGCGGGCGCGGCCGTGCTGCTGCTGGAGAAGGCCACCCCGGCCGAGCTCGCCGAGCAGATCGCCGCCCGCGGCGTCACCGTTTGCTTCACGGCGCCGACCGCGTACCGGGCGATGATCGCGGCCGGCAAGGCGCCGCTGCTGCGCGGCCTGCGGCGGCCGGTGTCCGCGGGCGAGCACCTGTCGGCGGCCACCTGGCAGGCCTTCTACGACGCCACCGGGGTAAAGATCATCGACGGGATCGGCAGCACCGAACTGCTGCACATCTTTATCTCCAGCGCCGATGACGAGATCCGGCCCGGGGCGACCGGCCGGGTGGTGCCCGGCTACCTGGCCGAGATCCACGGCGAGGACGGCAAGCCGGTGCCGGACGGCGAGACCGGGCGACTGGCGGTCCGGGGCCCGACCGGCTGCCGCTACCTGGCCGATGACCGGCAGAAGACCTACGTGCACGACGGCTGGAACATCACCGGCGACACCTACCGGCGGGACGCCGACGGCTATTTCTGGTACCAGGCACGATCCGACGACATCATCATCTCCTCGGGCTACAACATCGCCGGGCCGGAGGTCGAGGAGGCGCTGCTCAGCCACCCCGAGGTGATCGAGTGCGGCGTGGTCGGGGTGCCCGACGAGGCACGCGGCCAGCTCGTCAAGGCCTACGTAGTGCTCGCCGAGGGGGTCATCGGCGGCGACGCGAAGGCCCTCGAGCTGCAGGATTACGTCAAGCAGCGGATCGCGCCGTACAAGTACCCGCGCGCGATCGAGTTCCGGCCGGCCCTGCCGCGGACGAACACCGGGAAGCTGCAGCGGTTCCGGCTCCGCGATCTCGCGGCCGGCTGACCGCCGCGGCCCGGACCGCCGGCTGGCCCGCTGGCCGGCCGCGACCCGGCTCAGACCTCGATCAGCACTGGGATGATCATCGGGCGGCGGCGGTAGTTCTCGTTCACCCAGCGGCCAGCCGTCCGGCGGACCAGCTGGGTCAGCTGATACACGTCGTTGATCCCGTCGGCGGCCGCCCGGGCCAGCGCCTCCTCCAGCCGGGGCCGGACCTCGTCGAACGCCGCATCGTCGATGCCGGAGCCGCGGGCGTGGATCTCCGGCCCGGCGACCATCTTGCCGGTCGTCGAGTCGATCACGATGACCACGGAGAGGAACCCCTCCTCGCCGAGGATCCGCCGGTCCTTCAGCGATGTCTCGGTGACCTCGCCGACCGACAGCCCGTCCACGTAGACGTAACCGCATTGCACGGCGCCCACCACCGACGCCTGGCCGTTGACCAGGTCGACGACCACGCCGTCCTCGGCGATCACGATGTTCTTCTCCGGCACGCCGGACTTGGCGGCCAGCTCGGCATGCGCCTTGAGGTGCCGCCACTCGCCGTGCACCGGGATGAAGTTGCCGGGCCGGACCAGGTTCAGCACGTACAGCAGCTCGCCGGCCGGCGCGTGCCCGGAGACGTGCACCAGCGCGTTGCCCTTGTGCACCACCCGCGCGCCGAGCCTGGTCAGGTCGTTGATGATCCTGGACACGGCCGTCTCGTTGCCGGGCACCAGCGACGAGGCCAGCACCACGGTGTCGCCCTCGGCGACCCTGATCGGGTGGTCCCGGCCGGCCATCCTGGACAGCGCCGACATCGGCTCGCCCTGCGATCCGGTGGAGATCAGCACGATCTGCTCGGGCGGCAGTTCCTCGGCGTCCTTCAAGTCCACGATCAGCCCGCCGGGCACCGACGGAATCTGCAGGTAGCCCAGGTCACGGGCGACGCCCATGTTCCGCACCATCGACCGGCCGACCAGCGCGACCTTGCGCCCGTGCGACGCTGCCGTGTTGAGCACCTGCTGCACGCGGTGCACGTGGCTGGAGAAGCAGGCCACGATGATCCGCTGCTCCGCGGCCCCGAAGACCTCGGCCAGCACGGGCGCGATCTCCCGCTCGCTGGTCACGATGCCGGGAACCTCGGCATTGGTGGAATCCGCCATCAGCAGGTCAACGCCCTCGGCGCCGAGCCGCGCGAATCCGCCGAGGTCGGTCAGCCTGCCGTCGAGCGGCAGCTGGTCCATCTTGAAGTCACCGGTGTGCAGGACCACGCCGGCCCTGGTCCGGATGCCGACCGCCAGCGCATCGGGAATGGAGTGATTGACCGCGAAAAATTCAAGATCAAAGGGCCCGAACGATTTCCGGGTAGCTGCTGCCACTTCCTCGGTGACTGGCGTGATGCGGTGCTCGGTGAGCTTGCCGCGGACGAGGCCGAGCGTCAGCTTCGAGCCGATCAGCGGGATGTCCTTGCGCTGGCGGAGGAGGTACGGCACCCCGCCGATGTGGTCCTCGTGCGCATGCGTGAGGACGACCGCCTCGATCTTGTCCAGCCGGTCCTCGATCGCGGTGAAGTCCGGCAGGATCAGGTCAACCCCGGGCTGATCAGGCTCGGGGAAGAGCACGCCGCAGTCCACGATGAGCAGGCGCCCGGCGTACTCGAAGACCGTCATGTTGCGGCCGATCTCGCCGAGCCCGCCCAGCGCGACGATGCGCAGGCCGTTCGCTTCGAGCGGCGGAGGGGTCCCGAGCTCGGGATGCGGGTGGCTCACCGGAGCTTCACGCCGCCAGCCGTAAGGTCCGCTCGGAGCTGTTCGATCTCGGCAGGCGTAGCGTCCGCCAGCGGAGCGCGGACCGGGCCACCGGGCAGGCCGAGCATGCTCAGCGCCGCCTTCGTGGTGATGACGTTCTGGGTGCGGGTCATGCCCATGTATACCGGCAGCAGGTCCCGGTGGATCGTCAGCGCGCCGGCCACGTCTCCGCTGAGGTAAGCGCCGATCATGTCGTGCAGCCGGTCGCCCACGATGTGCCCGTGCACGCTGACGAAGCCGCACGCGCCGAGTGCGAGCCAGGGCAGGTTGACGATGTCGTCGCCGCAGTAGAAAGCGAGATCGGTGCGGGCCATCACCCCGGAGCTCGCGCCGACGTCCCCTTTGGCGTCCTTGACGGCCACGATCCGGGGGTGGTCCGCCAGCCGGACCAGGGTCTCGCTGGCAATCGCCGTGCCGGTCCGGCCGGGGATGTCATAGAGCATCACCGGCAGCCCGGTCGAGTCGGCGACCTTGGTGAAGTGCGCGTGCAGGCCGCTTTGCGGCGGCTTGCTGTAGTACGGCGTGACGACGAGCAGCGCGGCCGCGCCGGCCCGTTCCGCCTGCCGGGCGAGTTCGCAGGTGTGCGCGGTGTCATTGGTGCCGACGCCGGCTACCACCGTGGCCCGGTCGCCGACGGCCCCGATCACGGCGCGG
>Ga0182015_10004837_pt1 | contig 14290 bp, 10 predicted proteins | sample 712P3MmetaG_FD_120478 | JGI IMG/M metagenome (GOLD analysis project Ga0182015, IMG submission 120478) | Permafrost microbial communities from Stordalen Mire, Sweden - 712P3M metaG | ecosystem: Environmental > Terrestrial > Soil > Wetlands > Permafrost | place: Sweden: Stordalen | collected...
CGTTTCGCTGATGGCTACGCTGTGGAAGGTGTCGTCCTCGATTCCATCGGAGAACGCTCCGCCATCCAATGCGTTTTGGAAAGGAGATGGCGTAAAACTTGGCTGACCTTCGTAGCTAAACCGGCCGAACAGGCTGTCTTTATCAGAAAATTTGTGATCGATACGAACATCAAAATTGTTGCGGCTGGCGGTGCGATTCGGGTCCACAAGGTAATTCGACCCGTTTACGTTTGCGTTGGGCGCCGGAAAGAGCGCTGAAAGGCGGGCCGCGAGTGGGTCGATCGAGTTTGAAGGAAAAATGTTCGTGGGATTGCCGGACGCATCCACGCCGATGGGCGTCCCGCAGAAGCCGCTGGGATTCAGAGCGGAAAGTCCTGCCATCCGCGAGTTGAAGATTTCGCCAACAAATGTGGGGTTTCCGCTGCAGTCAACAGCGACTTGACTGGTGGGATTGCCGTTCATGTCCACGGCCATCGCCGGGGTGTTGGTGAGAAAGCTGGAAAAGTCACCTCCAATTTCCGCCGGCGTAGGGACAAGCGAGAGTTGCGGCAGAGCCTGGGTGATGCGAAGACCTTCGTAGTCCACGAAGAAGAATGTGCGATCTTTGATGATCGGGCCGCCGAACGTGGCGCCAAATTGGTTCTGGTGGTATCCCTGCCGGCTGGTATCGAATGCGTTGCGTGCATCGAGTGCGTCATTCCGGAAAAACTCGTAGACGTCGCCATGGAAGCTGTTGGTGCCCGATTTCATTACGGCGTTGAGAATTGCCCCGTTTCCTCGACCAAATTCTGCGCTGTATGCGTTGGTTTGGACTTTGAATTCCTCGATTGCGTCTACGGAAGGCTGAATCACGTATGCCTGGCCGGTGAGAACGTCGCCGAGGTTGGAGTTGTTGTCCACCCCATCGAGCAGGTAATTGTTCTGAAGAGCGCGGGCGCCATTCGAACTGAAGCCGTAACTGGTTTCCACGCGAGAACCCGGCTCGCTGGGGACAACTCCCGCACCCAGCAACGCGAGCTGCGCATAGTTACGGCCGTTGAGGGGGAGCGTGATTGCTCTGTCACCGCTAATGACTTGGCCGAGGTCGGAAGTTTCGGTCTCAAGCAGGGGACTTTGCGTGGTGACGGTTACAGTTTCGTTCGCGCGGCCTACTTGAAGGGTAACGTCGGCGGAGATGTGCGCTTGAACTTCGACGACGAGCGGACCGGCAACGGCGATTTTGAATCCGGGGTTCGCGACGGTCACTTTGTAGCGGCCGACTTTTAGCGGGCTCACTGTGTATTCGCCCGCGTCGTTACTGACCGTGTCAACTTCGGTTCCGCGATCCACATCCGTGACTCTGACTTTTGCGCCCACTACAACCGCGCCCGAGGGATCTTTTACCGTCCCCGAGATTGCGCCCGTGTCTTTTTGCGCCCACGCGCTTGCACAGGGGAAAAGAAACGCTAGAAGCAACGTGACAAAAAGTCCGAGCGGAAGCAGCCTTGCGGCGCGCGAAGGCCGCTCGGGCCTGATTGTCGAAGCGTCTCGACGTAATGAAACACTGCGGCTATGGTCGATCACTGGTAACCCCCACCCAGAATCATTATTCGGCCCGTCAATGCCGCCGGAATTGAGGCGGACATGGCGTTCCACCCAGAAAAAAACACCCCAGTCGCACAGCTAATTAGCTCCAATATGTTCATTTGTCAACTTTTTTCATCGAAAATGATGTATTTTGCACTTTTACGATTCATTTGGGACGGTTTGTGGCACAATCCGGCTGGTTTCTCGCCGAAAGGAGCGATGGGGCGCTGATGAGTCTGTTAGCCGAGGAACGGAGATTTCGCATTCGCGAGATTCTATCTCGCGAGCGAACCGTCACGGCCTCCGAATTAATTCGCACACTTGAAGTCACCGCCGCCACGATTCGCCGCGATCTCGCCGCTTTGGAAAAAGAAGGAGTGCTGGTTCGCTCGCACGGCGGCGCCGTTTCTCGCACATCGAGCACGAATTTTCAACCTTCGTACGAAGCTCTTGGCCGGAGCAATCGAGCTGAAAAACAGGCGATTGCCCGAGAGGCAGAGCGATTGATCCTGGATGGCGAGACTGTTTTTTTGGAAGGCAGCACGACCGTTTATGAATTGGCGCGGCGCTTGCTTCATCGAAACAGGCTCACGGTAATCACGAATTCCCCGCCGATTGTGGAGGAGCTTCAGCGCAGCCAGCATGTTTCCGTCATTTCGACCGGAGGCGAACTTCAGAAAGATGTTTTTTATCTTTCTGGCGTCTGGGCGCAGCGCGCGCTCGCGGAGATACGCGTTGACAAAGCGGTGATGGGCGTCAGCGCGATCGATCCCAGCTACGGAATTTCCACCGCGAGCCAAGCCGAAGCACAAATCAAGAAGATGATACTGAAGGCAGCGCGCGTTAGCATCGCCGTCGCGGATCACAGTAAATTCGGCAATCAGGGATTCGCTTATGTGGGACCCGTGACGGATATCGACATTCTGGTCACGGATTCCGCCGCGGACCCTAAATATCTTCGGCCGCTCCGTGAAGCGGGGGTGGAGTTGATTCTTGCTGATGTGCGGAAGCTGCCGACGGAAGCGAATGGGAATGAGCGGGGTAAAACTCGCGCGCGTTCAGGCGCGGCAAAGCACTGACGAGATGAACTTCGACTTCAAAAGAATCTTGTTATTGTCATTGGGTGGCGGCGGATTGATGGTCGCGGCCTTCTCATTGAGCCAATCTAAAGTTCCCTCGGTATCCGCGGTGAGAGCGACCGATCGATCACCCGGCGATGAGCTGCAGGCTTTTGCGGCGATGGAGCCGATTGATACACACGTTCACGCGTTTAAGAGCGATCCTGATTTCGCCGATCTGATGGTGCGCCTGCGATTGCATTTGCTGGACATTTGCGTTGCCGATACGCAAGGTATTTATGGTGATCTGAGCGTCGAAACCGCGCGCGCCAGCCACTTCGTTGAAAGCAGCCATAACCATGCAAGACTATGCGTCACCTTTAATCCGTTTGGCTACCAACAGAAAGATTTCGCCGAGAAGACCGTCGAGCAAATTCGTCGGGAGTTCGCTCAGGGCGCCATCGCGGTGAAAATCTGGAAGAACATCGGGATGGAAATAAAGACCCCTGATGGACGGTACGTGATGCCTGACGATGCCGCTTTCGAACCCATCTACCGGGAAATCGCGGCGGAAAATAAAACACTCGTCGCTCATGTTGCCGAGCCTTCGTCGTGTTGGCAGCCGCCCAATCCTGAAAGTCCGGATTATGACTACTACAAGCAAAATCCTGAGTGGTACATGTACCTCCATCCCGATCATCCTCGCAAAGAAGTGATTTTGGCGGCGCGTGACCACTTGCTCGCTGAAAATCCGAACCTTCGTGTGGTCGGCGCGCATTTGGGAAGTATGGAAACCGACGTGGATGAAATTGCGAAGCGCTTCGATCGCTATCCAAATTTCGCGGTGGATACAGCGGCTCGAATGGAATATTTGATGATTCAGCCGAGACGGAAAGTGCGAAACTTCCTTATCAAATATCGGGACAGAGTGCTGTATGGCACCGACCTCGAATTCCTCAATGATGAGTCCACAACTGACGCGCTAAAGGACTGGCAAGAAACATACGCGAGGGACTGGAAATTTTTGGCAACGGATCAGATGCTGCCCTACAGAGGACGCCAAATTGAGGGGCTAAATTTACCTGAGCCGGTTCTGCGCCGCATTTATCATGATAATGCAGTCCGCTGGATTCCAGGAATTGCGTCTTCTTCGAAGTAGGATCGTCGAAGGCTGCCGCGAGCCGACCTCATTCACGCGATCTATTAAGAAAGCTGCTGCACTTCGATTTCCGGAACAAGCGATTCTACTGTAGCAAGATCGATTCTGCCTGGCGCGGGCGCGACACAATTTGCAGCGCCGCAAGCCGCTGCAAGGCGCAGAGCCCCTTCACCAATGATCCCTTGAGCTGCGGCGCAGACAAAGCCCCCCAACGTGGCGTCGCCGCAACCGACCGTGGAGATTACGTTCATGCGCGGCGGGCGCGCCATCCAAACCGGGCCATTTTTGCGTTCGAACCAGATGAGTCCGTCTTGGCCCAATGTAATCGCGGCGCTTGCAGATCCGCGCTGAATAATCTCGCCGGCGGCGCGAACTAGTTCTTGCGTGGTTTTTAGCGGCCTTTCCACCATCGATTCTGCCTCAGCGCGATTTGTCTTCACAAAATCTGGATTGGCGTTCGAGCTTTCGCGCAAAGCGTCGCCGCTAGTGTCGATAAAAACTTTCGCGCCCGCCTCTCGCGCAGCTTCGATGAGCGCGACGTAGAAATCGGGATTGAGACCTGCGGGCAAGCTGCCGGAAATGACGAGAAGTATTTCCTTCCAATGGTCACGAATTTCCTGGGTACATTTCTGCAGAAAATCGTCTTTTTCTGCCGCCGTTGGCGCGATGCCCGGTTCGAGAACCTCCGTGACTCTTCCCGAATCTTCGATGATTTCAAGGTTCACGCGTGTACTTGCGGCGGTGTGAATCGCAACGACTTGAATACCGAGATCCTCCATCTGCCGGGCACAATCGTGGCCAATCGGCCCGCCGAGAAACCCAATCCATCTGGCTTTCGCTGCCAGCGCGCGAGCAGCCATGGCGACGTGGGCAGCTTTGCCTCCCGCAAATCCGTGCGCGCTTTCAGCACGATTGACTTCGCCCATTGCGAGCGATCCTACGCGCAACCGGCGATCCATGGCCGGGTTGGCGCTCACGCAGACGATCGTCGAATCGGGCATAAATTGTTGCTCCTCGCTTGCGTTTGTGCCAAGCTATCATCGCCGGGTGCAAAATAGTAACAAAAAGTAAGAAATCGAAAGCAGGGCCACAACCCATGCTGGCAGAAGAGCGGCGGCGAAAAATTCTCGAATTGACCCAGCGCGACGGCCGCGTCGTGGTGAAGGAACTTGCGCGGCGATTCTCCACATCCCTGATCACCATTCGAAAAGATTTGGAATCGCTCCACCAAATGGGCCGAATTCAGCGGGCGCACGGTGGGGCCCTACCGATCGACGCATCAGCGCTGCGCGATCCATCGCTGCACGAAAAAGAGCAATTGCACCGGCGCGAAAAACTCAAAATTGCGGCGGCAGCAGCGCGCCTGGTTCAGCCGGGCCACGTTGTGATTCTGGATTCCGGCACGACGACCACCGCCATTGCGCGCGCGATCAGGCATGTAAGAGACCTCACCGTGATTACGAACGCCGTAAATATCGCGGCTGAGCTCGCTGGAACCGAAGTCGAAGTCATATTAACGGGGGGAGCGCTGAGAAGGAACTCGTTTTCGCTAGTCGGACCGCTCGCGGAAGACTCGTTGCGGCATGTCACCGCCGATCTTCTATTTCTCGCGGTTGATGGATTCGACCTTGAATATGGTCTAACAACACCCAACTTGCTGGAGGCCCGTGCTAACCGCGTCATGATGGAAAATGCGAAGACAACGATCATCGTGTGCGATTCGAGCAAGTTCGGGCGACGCAGCCTTTCCTTCATTGCGCCCACTTCGGCTGTGCATCACACGATCACGGACCGAAAGATTTCGGCTAAGCACCTAAAGGGGCTAAGAGCGGCACACATCAAAGTTATGGTCGTTTGAATGTTCACATTCATGCCGGTTTGGAGGCGAAGTTGGCGGAACTGAAATCAGTAGCTGGAGCTGACACGATCTCCGAAATTCTTTCGGAGCCTGCGACATGGAAAACATGCCTAGAGAACGTGGAGACGGCTGTCGAGCTGCGATCTCTCAATGAAAACCTGCCGAGGAATATCGAATGGGTATTTGCCGGCTGCGGATCGAGTTTCTATCTGGCTCAAACGGCAGCGGCGAGTTGGTCCATTTTGACGGGCGAGAAGTCGCGCGCGATTCCCGCCTCTGAAATTATGCTTTTCCCGCAACTGCTTCCAATCCCCTGCCAACCTGTGGTGATTACTCGCTCGGGGCATACATCGGAAGCTCTGCAGGCTGCTCGATACCTCGAAGACAAACGAAACCTTCGAAGTCTCGCGATTACATGCGGCACGGATACTCCGATCGAGAAAATTGCGTCGCACATCATCAGGCTGCCCGCAGCGGATGAAAAAAGTACTGTAATGACGAGATCGTTCACCTCGATGCTCCTTGTGCTGCAATCGCTTGCGGCGCTTCGGGGAAATCGCGGAGATTTCCTGGATGCGCTTCGCAGGCTTCCGGACCAAGTCACCGAGCGTCTCAGCGAAATTCACACCACGATAAAGTCACTGGTAAACTCGCGGACATTTGCCGACTATGTATTTCTCGGCCAGGGTCCGTTCTTCGGAATCGCGCAGGAATCGATGCTGAAGGTGAAAGAGATGTCCTGTTCATACGCACAATGTTTTCATACGCTCGAGTTCAGACACGGGCCGAAAGCAATCGTCAGCCCAGAGACGCTGATCACTTTCATCATCAGCGAAAGTGGTTTTGATGCAGAGGTGGCAGTTCTCGAGGACATCAAAAAACTAGGCGGAACGACGCTCGCCGTTACCAATGTTTGCAATCTCGCAATTCGCCGCGCCGCAGACCATCTCGTCGAGTTGTCACTCAATGTGCCTGAAGTAGCGCGCGCGTCTGCGAGCGTCATTCCGGGTCAATTCCTTGGCTTCTACACAGGAATCAAGAAGGGACTGAATCCAGATGAACCCAAGAATTTGTCGCGCGTTGTGATGCTGGAAGGCACGAAATAGTCGAGGCTGCAAGAATGCCGCTTGATGTCTGCGTGGTTGGCGAGATCAATCCGGATTTGATTCTTTACGGTTTGCCGGAACAGTTGAAGCCAGAGGAAGAATCTCTGATTAATGGATTCCGCCTGACACTCGGAAGCTCGTCCGCGATTTTTGCGCACAATCTTTCAGTGCTTGGCACTCGAGTTGGCATGGTTTCAAGAATCGGCGCTGATTCTCTGGGAACAATGTGTTCCGACTGGCTTGGGAATGCCGGCGTTGATTTGACTCACGTTTCTACTTCTTCGAGTGGAGCTTCGACTGGCTTGACCGTAATCCTGGCGCATCCGGAACATCGATTCATCCTGACCTATCCCGGCACGATGTCCGAATTGAGCTGCGCCGACCTAAATCTCGATTACATTTTCTCTGCGCGGCACCTTCACCTCTCTTCGTACTTCCTGCACAAATCTCTTCGTCCGCATATCGCTGACTTATTCCGCGAAGCCAAGGAAAAGGGTCTTTCGACGTCGCTTGACACCAACGATGATCCCGAAGGCAAGTGGGGAAACGGCTTGAAGAACGTGCTGCCATTTGTAGATATTTTTTTTCCGAACGAGCGCGAGGCGACAAAGATCGCTGGGACCGATGACCTAGAGGAGGCAATCGACAAGCTTTCGCAAGTCTGCCGCCTAGTAGTCGTGAAACTTGGCTTAAAAGGGGCAATCGCGCGAAACGCCTCCGGCGAATGGCGGCGCAATGGCATTCGAGTGAAATCGGTGGATTCAGTCGGCGCCGGGGATAGTTTCGACGCGGGCTTCATTCATCGCTTTTTACAGGGAGCAACTCCGCAGGAATGCCTCGAATATGGTGATATAGCCGGAGCGTACTCGACGATTCGTGAAGGCGGGACGGAAGCGTTTAGAGACCGCGCTGGGCTCGAACGGTTTTTCCGCGAACACTTGAAGACGCATTGAGACGAATCAGTTTCTGCCGTGTATTAAGAGCTCATCCATCACCCTTACATATTAATGGCACCTAGCCGGGATGCAGCTGTTTCTGCTTCCGCTGGCTCACCGCATCGCCGTCCCCTTTTTTCAATTGGTAGAAAACGATCGTGGAGAGGAGGGTCATCCCGCCAAGCACAAAGAAGCCCCGTTGGATGCCGTGAATGAATTGTGGGGCGCTGGAAGTATGGCGATCCGGAATGAACATGGCTGTTACGAGCGACGCGGAAGCAACACCGAAACTGATAGCCATCTGCTGCGCAGTGCTCGCGATGGAGCTCGCGCCGCTCTCTTGTTCCTCATTGATATCCGCATAGACCAGCGTGTTCATGCTCGTATATTGCAGGGACGTGAAAAATCCGTAGAAGAACACTTCTATAACCACCAGCCACAGCGGCGTGCCCTTCCCAATCGTCGCGAAAAGCAAAATGAGGAAGCCGATGATCAGCGTGTTGGAAACCAGCACGGCACGATATCCAAACCGAGCCAAAATTCGGGGCATGGTCATCTTCAGACTCATGGCCGCAATTGCCTGCGGCATCGTCAGCAGCCCGGATTGAATCGGCGTGAACCCAAGGCCCACTTGATACAAAAGTGGAAAGAGAAAAGGGATGCCGCCGATGCCAAGGCGAGTGAGGAAACTGCCGCTCACTGCCGCGCGAAAGGTGCGAATCCGAAACAGGATGAGATTCAGCATCGGATGTGCCGTCTTCGTCGCGTGAAACCCGTAGCCTGCCAAAAGCACGATGGAGATCGCCAGCAGGCCTAGAATGTCGCGCACGCTCAGCGTGTGCTCGCCAAAAACCTCCAAAACATACGAAAGGAGCGCGACGCCGGATCCGAAGAGGATTAGCCCGACTACATCGAGAGGATCGGTGTGTTCGCGGTAGTCGGGCAGATGCAGGTAGACCATAACCAAACCGGCGAGACCTATTGGAATATTCACGAAGAAAATTACACTCCAGTGAAAATATCCGACGATCAGGCCGCCAGCGATCGGTCCGAGCATGGGACCAATCAAACCTGGAATGGCGACGAAGCTCATGGCGCGAACCAGTTCGTTTTTAGCGAACGTCCGCACCACGGTGAGCCGGCCCACGGGCACCATCATCGAGCCACCGCAGCCCTGCAGGATGCGGCAGGCGACCATCACATGAATATTGGTCGATATGCCGCAGAGAAATGATCCCAGCGTGAAGATGCCGATCGCAGAGGCAAAGACGCGACGCGTTCCGAAGCGGTCCGCCATCCAGCCGCTGATGGGAATGAAGACGGCAAGGCTTAGCGTGTAACTTGCGAGAACCGACTTCATGCTTAGCGGAGCAACATGGAGCGCTGTCGCGATCGTGGGCACCGCGGTATTGAGAATCGTGGTGTCCAGCGACTCCATAAAAAACGCCACCGCGATTAGCCACGGCACCAGACGCTTGCTGGAAGAGGCGAGTGTGGGGTTCGAGGAGAGAGGCTTGTTCGGACTGGGCATCGAACTCCGTGACCGCGCTCACTGATTGTTACTTCTCGAAACGCCGATTATCGCCTATCCGAGGTGCGATTTGGTCAGAGCACTATGGAAAATCACGGTCAGCGACTCAACAGCAGGAGTCCCAATCGATGTCGGAACTGTCTCAAACACTGCGTTTTGCGGCTTTTTGAAGGTTGAACCGACGGCGTCCGTGAATTCAGCGAAGCTACGCATAATCTATCGGCCAGCTAAAGCGAGGATGTCTGTTCAAGAGGCGCCAAAACTCCAAAGTCATGTATCCGGCGCGCCCGGCGTGGCATGTTGGAACGCGTGCTAGCTGGCGTAGAAGGCTGCGCATAAGACAGCAAATGGTTAGACATTTAAAACAACGCTAACTGTCTTCCCGAAGGACGCGGACGTTCTGGCTTGTCGAAAACGCTTCTGCCGTCAAGGTCCTTTGAAATGGCATTTTCATGGCGGATGACCTCGGCAAAGTGGGCCGTCACATCACATTTCTTTTCGATCGCCCGAACAAAACTGTCGAGCCGCCTAAAACCGTCGATTTTTTCCGTGTCGCCTATTTTTGCGGAGTCGAGCGCTCTGCGTAGAACACCGAGCGATTCGTCGTAGGTCTTCAGCGGCACTGGAAATGGGTGGCGATCTTTGCCTCCCAACGCGAATGAGAACCGCGCAGGGTCGGAAAAGCGGCTCGGCGTACCATGCACAACCTCGGCGATGAGCGCGAGCGATTGAAGGGTGCGAGGCCCCAGTTTTTCGAGTAGGAGTAACGAAGCAAAATCGCGGAGATCGCGTTCGTATGCGACGGCAAGCACGGGGCCGAGACGCTTCAAATCCACATTTCGCTCGCGCACATCGTGGTGTGCCGGCAGGATCAGCTTCCGCGCCTCCTGGATCGTTTTTTCAGGCTGCTCGCGAACGATTTCGAGCATCGCATCCTGCGCAGGTTTGGCCTCTGCATCGACCAAATTCATCAAAGTACCTTGATGCTCGCCAACGATCCCAGTGTGCGGTTCGGACGTAAAGTCACGAATCGTTTTCGAGTGCCAGTGGTATCGCCGCGCCACCCCCAAATCGCCGTTCATTCCCTGTTGCACGACGACCCATTCGCCCTCGGTGTTTACGATAAAAGTATGGAGATAGAGCTGGAAGCCATCCGCAATCGCATTGTTGTCGATCTTCGCGGTTAGCCGGCTTGCGCGGACCAGTGTCTCGCCATCCGCACTCACACGTCCGGCGTAATCGCGCAATTCGTCGGGCGTTTTCCTGGAGTGGCGTCCTCTGCCGCCACAAACGTAGATCCCCAATTCACGCGCGCGAGGATTGAGTCCTCGTTTCAAGGCGCCAAGAACAGATGTCGTGACTCCCGATGAATGCCAGTCCATTCCCATTACAGTTCCGAGCGCTTGAAACCAGAAAGGATCGCTCAGTCTGGAGAAAAATCCCGAGGTTCCGTAATGGTGCAAAACATTTTCCGTGATTGCGGTGCCAAGCTTGGTCATGCGTTCAGCGAGCCATAGAGGCACACGTCCGCCATGAAGTGGCAGGTCCGCAAAGCCAGATCGCTTCATCAGAATTATTTTAGCATCATGCAGTACGTACCACGCGAGATGCACTCTGAGAGGACAATGGAAGTTATCGTCGAAGATGGTTACGAGAGAGAAACATCAAAGCTGAAAGGCGGAGGGCCCAGTCCGGAGCGAACTCCTCTCCGCCATTATCAGAGAAAATTACAAGGAAATACCAAACCTTGGCCGGGTCTATCGCTGGGAGCCTAAACATCCTGCGAACGACTGAAGGTGCTGCCGCAAGGGGATCCGCCTACGGAGCTTTGGCCCTGCGGGCTAGATGAAAACCTGTCGGGTTCGCGACGCGGTTATGCTGACGGATGCTTCAGGATATCCGCCAAACCATGCAAGCGTGTCGAGTCAGCCGGACTTTTCGCTGTGGCAGCGCTCTGTTCCAATGACGGCGCCATGCTCCCCAACTTCGCGAGTTTGCTCTTGCTCAAGTGCGAACTCTGCGCGCTTTGGATCGCCTTACGCAGATCTGCGATTTCTTTCGCGGGCAAAGCCTGCGAGCGCTCCAACTGATCCACGTACGCCTTGGCCACAATTAACGTCGGACGCCAGTCGAGCTTCTGCTGGTCCTGCACATTCAGCTCTGACACTTGAACCGTCTTCGCGGCGTCAATTTCGTTCTGTGTCAGGAACTTGGTGGGCGCCAGTTCGAAGACGTCCAGGCCGCGCGCGATTTCCGAACCGTAGATGTAGCCGTTGTACCAATATGCCGACCAGTCACCGCCCAGCACCAGCATGTGCGGATCAATCGGCCCGCGGTCGAAGTAGGCAATCTCAAAAGGGTGGGCTGCGTCGGTGAAGTCCATAACAGAGACGCCGCCCTGGTACCAGGCCTGAACTTCAATATCGCGGCCGGGGACTGGAATCAGCGAGCCGTTGTGCGCCACACAGTTCTCCGTGTCGCCTTGCGCGGCGGGCAGCTTGTAATAACTGGCAAAGGTCAACTTGTCGTCATTGAGCCGGAAGATCGCATCCGCGCCCCACTTGTTCGGGTCGTTCGGACGGCACCGCGCGCCCAGGCCGCCGCCCCACTCGTCGGTAAATACGACTTTGGTCCCATCATTCGAGAACGAAGCCGAGTGCCAGTAGGAGTAGTTCGGGTCGTTCACTGCATCGACACGCTTCGGATGCACCGGATCCTTGATGTCCAGCAAGATTCCATTGCCCGAGCACGCGCCCGCAGCCAGACCGATTGCCGAGTACACCGTGATGTCGTGGCACTGATTCGTATCCGCTGGCTTCGCTTCATCCTTGTCATGGCTGCCGCCGTTGCTCAGGCCATTTAGCGCGCCCGTCCGCGCATCGATAAACACGCGAGGGGTCGACACGATCTTCGCTTCCTGCGGCGCTGCGACCGGAACCTTGATCACTTCGATACGGAATAGCGCCGTGTTGGGATCTTTATCTGGCGTCTCTCTAGAGCACCCAGCCAGCTCTTCCGGTTGACGCACAAACGATGTCCCGGAGACGTAGATGTAAACGTTGTCCTTATCGTTCGGATCCACCACTAGCGTGTGCGTATGCGAGCCGCGGCAGGTCTGCACCGCTGCCACTTGCTTCGGGTTCTTGATGTCGGAAATGTCGAAGATCCTTACGCCGCGGAAGCGGTCTTTCTGGGCTACCGGCAAACGGCGTTCTTTTTCATGCCCTGCGGCCGGCGGAGGCTCCGGCGGAAACCCCTGATCACCGCAATCCAGGCGGCCATTGGGCATCTCCGCCGACATGAACAGCAGGTTTTTGTATACCGACACATCGCCCTGCCCGCCCGGGCAAACCATCGAAGTTACCAACGCGGTCTGCGCCGGATTGGAAATGTCATAGATATTCACGCCGTAAAAGTTCCCGAGGAACAGGTGGTTACCCTGGAATGCAATGTCCGAGTTCGCGAAAGCCAGTTGCGCGATCACCATAAGCAGCGGTTTCGGAATCTTCGTAATATCACTGATACCGATACCGAGTTGCTGAACCGCCTTCTCCACCTTCGGATCGTCAGGCCGATCGCTCCCCAGTTGAAATGCGCCAGGCTTCTTCAGCAGTAGGAGGTGCTTCATGCCCATCGACGCTTCGCCGGCGTCATACATTCCCGGCGTGAGCTTGAAGCGTGGATCGTTCGTATCCGATCCCGTCATTCCCGGCGGCAGCGGCGGCGCCGGCTGCGGCGCAAATGGATTTTGCTGCGCCTGTGGCGGCGTCGCGGGTGCCTCCGCGGAAGGCGGGGTTGCGGGCGCAGGTGTTGGGGATGCAGGCGTCTGCGCCTGAATCCCGCTGACACTAAAACACAAAACAATCGCGGCCACGCCGGCTAGACGTAAAGCAACACGGTGCACTCGGTTCATCGTTTGTCCTTTAACGGTTTCTTTTCCAACATAGACTGCATAATTTTGATCTCGGCACGCTGCGTGTTGTCCGCATCGGTCGCGAAGTTGAAGATGTCGGCGTCCTGCCCTGCGCCGGCCGTATCGAACAAATCCTTCACCATGATCAGCGCGCCGTTGTGATGCTGAATCATACCGGTCAAAAACAGGTGGTCGAACTCCGCGCCCTTGGCGTTCCGCAGCGCCTCCATTTGCTCCGGCGTCAGCATACCGGGCATAAGAGTCATCGGCTGACCAGACATGCGCATGTCCGGCATTCCCGGCATCGCCATGGAAACTGGTTCTCCTCGAGCCGCCAGCCATCGCTGCATAAACTTTATTTCGTCGGACTGCGAGCTGCTGATTCGCGCCCCGAGCGAGCGCAGATCTTTGTTCTCCGTGTGCGAAGAAATCAGCGCCGTCATCTCCACAGCCTGCGAATGATGCATGATCATGCCCTGCATGAACTCCACATCTGCCTGCGACCGTTGGGGCAGCGTGGCCCTCGTCGATGGCGGCAGCGTCCTGCTCGGCTGACCCGGCGCCCCCGGCTGCACCACAACCGGAGCCGCGGCATCAGTCTGCTGCGCGCGCGCCGGAGAGGAAAAGAAACCCGCGGCAGCGCTCACGGACAGGAGCATGCCACACAGCATCGCAGATTCCCATGCAGAGTGGAGCTTGCGCTTACGGCGCACACGGTAAAGCTTCCACTTCGGTGCCTCGCTGGACATTTTTTGGTGCTCGCACACTTGCAAGAAACCGCGATACGTTAGACGGAGAAATGCGGCTCACGTCTTAAAATTCACTCGAATCTTTGCCGATTCCGGGCAGGCGGGCGCAGTTCAAGTAGCCACACGTGACCGCGCACTGAATATCATTTGCTGCGTCTTTCGCCGGCAACGTTCGATCGGTGTTCCTTGTGGAGTAGCTGCAATCCCGAAGTAGAACCAAGCCGGACGGAGCAGGCGTGAACTCAGCTCCCGTGTTTACTCCGGGACTTCCGTTCCAGTAAAACGCGACAGGCGGCCAAGAAACTACGCGACGATTGCGCCAAAATGGCAGGATAGAACAAAAGTACCGGCGAAAGCAACGGATGACGCCGCACATATGGCCGGTCGTTTCTGGATGGCGGAGAGGGTGGGATTC
>Ga0182015_10004838_pt1 | contig 14288 bp, 12 predicted proteins | sample 712P3MmetaG_FD_120478 | JGI IMG/M metagenome (GOLD analysis project Ga0182015, IMG submission 120478) | Permafrost microbial communities from Stordalen Mire, Sweden - 712P3M metaG | ecosystem: Environmental > Terrestrial > Soil > Wetlands > Permafrost | place: Sweden: Stordalen | collected...
CCTTTCTTTTACCTGTCTGGCGCCGTTAATTTGCGCATTCCCCGCGCAAGCAGCTACTGCCCCACCTTCCTGCCGTGATGACGAATGCAACCGCGGAACAGACGCTCAACCTGGTGGCGAAGACTCTTGGCGGCGTTGTTCTCTACGAGTTCTGTATGCCGCCGGACCAATACGAAATTCGCTTCGCTAACGCCGATCGCAGTGGGTCCGATTTCAGTCTGTGATTATTCCTTCGGGGCCGGTGAACGGGTACGCATCGATAGTTTCGCAAAGACAATGTGATTGCCTGCACTCCTGCCCCCGCGCCGGCGTAGAATCAAACCCGCTGGCATCCGCGATCCCGCGGCGCTGCGTGGGCAAGACCTGAACTGGGAGGGCGGCAATGATTTACCTCATAGCGCTAATACCGGCGACAGCGCTGACTATCGCTGGCTATTTCGTTCTCTATCTGTCCAACCGCTCGGACGGCACTTTCCAGAAGTTTGGAAGGTACCTCGGGTTCTGGGCATTCACGCTGGCAGGGCTGGTGGTTTTGGGGGCAATATTCGCTGCAGCTCACTGCGGGCGCCATGGCGCCATGCACGGGATGCACGGCCGGATGTACGGGCCGGGTGATCCACGGCTCTTTGGACCTCGCGAAAATGAGCTCGGAATCTCTCCACAGCCTCCTGCAAGTGCTCCGAACCCCACAGCTCCGCCGGGTCCCGCATCCCCTTCGCCGCGTTAGCCGAAGTTCGACGAGCGCGGATGACGGTTTCCGGCTGTTCTGACGTCGCAGCGCGGACGACTGCATTGGGTTATTAGAGTCAGTCTGCTCATATCGACGGACCATTCCGGTCGCGAAAGGTCGCGACGCGCCGATGGTGGAAACACCGACCGCGCACGGCTCTGACCGGCCGATTGTAGACACTCGAGCGCGCGAAGTGCTTTCTCCGAACCCGCCGTTCGTCCGACCGATAAGCCGGTCTGAGCAAGAAGCTGCTGTGCGCGAGATACAAGCCAGCGGGCGTCGAACGGCAAACGAAGATGCCATCCGTTCGCGTCGCTTGGTCATCCGCGTGATCGCTCCACCTTGTAGTCATAACCGTGGTCCCACTTAAGCTTTCCGAATAGCCCCAACATTCGCTTCTGTCGCCACCGGGGAATGAATTCCTCGAGTGCACGGGTCACGGCAGCGCGCTTGGTGCCTCAATAAGGCTTCGGATCGATCGACTGGTCGCTATTGTGTCAATCTCCCCGCATCATTATAACGACCTGGGGTAAGCGCGTCGCGCCGAGCACGCGCGCCGGCAGTGGATCCTGGGGTGCTGCTATAGTAACGAGCGTTTATAATCCTAGCCCGGCTTCAGTTCGCGTTGGTGCTGGCATATTCCTGGTATGAGCAATCATTTTGAAATCAACTAAGCCCCGTGCATCCCATAAAAAGCGTGGGCGGTCGTCTGCAGGTTTGGCGGTCGATAGAATCGTTGCCGTCGCGATCGATGAATTTTCGCGCCATGGCTTTGCCGCCGTGACCATGCGGCGCATCGCTTCAAAATGCCATTTGACGATGCCCTCCATCTACTTCTACTTCAAAAACAAGCGTGCGCTGTATCTTCACTGTTATCTCAAGGTTTATCAGGAAGGGAATGTCCGGCCCCTCGCGGCCCTGAAGAAGCCAGGCACGCCGACGCAGAGGCTTTACCGATATCTTGTAGCGTTGGCCCAAGAGGCCATCGAAAATCCCAATTCTGTGAAATTCACCTACCGCGCCATCATCGATGAGGACAAGGAATTCTTCTCGTCCGTGCATAGCCAGAGCACCCTGGATCAGGTGAGGCTGCTCCGGTCGACGATTGCCGAGGTCACCGGCAGGCCGACGTCGTTTCGCGAGCCCATCGCACTGTACGGTGTGACGTTGAGCCCCATTCATTTCAGTATTCTGGGAGGCGAGGTCGAAGCCGACCTCAAGGGCCTCGCGAAGAACCCTCACGCTCTGGCCAAATTCGTGCTCGAGACCGTCTATCCGAACGTGGCGGCAGCATTCGATTTTCCGGACGACAGGCCGTGAAGTCTCGCGCCGCTGTCCCAGTGCGCAGACGTTTAGAACGTTCGCACTAACGCGCGGCAATGAAGTTGCAGTAGTCATTCCATATCGGCTCTTGACAGTCACCGTAGGCGATCCGCCCGGCGGATTCCCAGCGCATGAGGCTGATGTTCGCGTTGAAGTTTCCGCAGGCTTGCCACGGGCATGAGGCGACCAGAGTCCCGTGTAGCTGCAAGGGTCGTCCAAATTCGTCCTCGGCGGCAAGATCGATCATTTCGGGCAGGAGCGACTCCCGCGCCCGCGCCACGCGCTTCTTGGCGTGTACGAGGCGGCCCAGCCGGCCGTCTCGATAGAGCCATCCGCCGGCGAGAGTGCGCTCCTCCGGCAGCGCGAATTCGCCGCTGAGCTCTGGATTGCCGCTCACCTGGTCGAAGATGTTGCAATTGAAGGAGAAGTCGGGCTCGAACACTCCTGTCATCCAGGAGGCGGGCGGCATGCGGAGGTTCTCCTCCGGACGCGGCTTTCCCCAGGAACGGTCGCGCACGTTGTAGCAATCGATGTTGTAGCGCTTGCCGCGCAAGAGGAGTTCGCCCGTCACGCGCATGGGCTGCTCCAGATGCTTGCCATCCGCGAACAGCACGGGGGGTCCCACCGCTTCATAGATCAAGTCGACGGAGTTGCTGCGCGCTGGATCCATGTACGTCAAGTGGAATCGCCTGAGAGGCTCGAGGATCTTGACGCCGAAGCCGTTCTCCAACCGGTACTCGTGGAGGTCGCCTTTCACGGCGGAGTCGCTCATGTAGATCCTGAAATCGCAGAGCTCGGATTGCACCATGTAGCGCTTGATCCCCTGAAACACCCACAACCCGCCCGTGAGCACGCCCAGGTTCGGATGGTGCCAGAGGTAGCTGTAGCAGTGGATCTCTGCTTCGGGGACGCTGAAGCCGAAATACTGTGTCTCGGTCAAGGAGTCGGCAGTGACCTCGCCGTTCGCGCACGGGTGCAGCAGATCGACGCTCGCATCGGCCTCACGGAATCCTGGGTTCTGCTTGAGGAAGAACGGCTTGTCGTGGTCGGACATGAAGAGATCTCTTGCGGGTTAATCGAACGGGGATGCTTGAGCGATCAGACGCGAAAGCGTCTCGAGCTTCTCGAAGTATTCGACGCAGGCGACGCTCGCAAAGACGAAGTTTCGATGCTTGTGCAGGTGGTAGCCTGAATAGACCGAGGCCCCGATGACGGCATTCCAGAACTTCGTCCAAACAGCGAAATAAAACAAAGCGAAGGCCGACACGTCACGCCGCGACCGAGCTCGATAGATCGCCAGGAATTCTTGCCAGGGTATGATCGGTGTGACCCAGGGTTGGATGTAGGCCAGATCCTCCGCGGGATGGCTGACGCAACAAAGTTCCCAGTCCAGGATCGCAGAGATGCGGTCGCCGTGGAGCAGGACATTCCTCAGGCTGAAATCGCCATGGGTCAGTACAGCCGCATCGTCGAGCTTCCCAGCGTGGGTCACGAGCCACTGGTAGGCGGATTCTATGACCACCGAATCCTCGCTCCGCTCGGCGACCCAGCGCCCATATATCGCATCCACCTTCGCGAGCACGCGCTGGCGGGTCGAATTCCCGGCATCGGCAAATTGCGGCAGGCGGGGAAGGATCGTGACGCCATGAATGAGCGCCAAGATGCTCGCAAGCTCCCTTACAATCTCGATGCCGCGGTCGCCCAACTCAGACGTCCCGCGCGGCGCTCCCGGCAACTTCTCCGTGATGATGAAGCCCCCGCCAAAATGGCGCACATCGCCTTCGCCCAAGAGCACGCGGGGGACGGGCAACCCAGCCTCGTGGAGATAGCGGAGCAGAGGATCCTCACTAGCGAGGGAGGCGCGTGTGACGTTGTAGGCGGGCTCTCGCCGCATGACGTATGAACCGCTCAGATCCCCCGCGCCGTCGACATCGAAGAAGAAGATATCCTTCGAATTGTCGCCGACGAGTCGCTGGACATTCAGGACCTTAAGTGCGGGATGGTCCGGAAGCCGCTCGCACAGGTATCTCGAGAGCCGGTCTTCAGTGGGTGGCGGGAGCGCGGCGACCGGCTGGGCATCGTGACTTGCTTCCTGTCGGATAGCCTCGAGTTGGAGGGCGATCTCTTCGCGGAGGACGAGCTCGGACTGGGCCAGAGTGCGGCAAAGCTCGGTGACGAACACGATATCTTCCGAGGAGCGATGGCGCTGCTCTCGCAGAGCTCGGACGCCGTCGGCAAGTCCCCGGACGATCCGGTCGTAGTTTTCGACATCGGCTTCGCTCGGCTCGGAATCCGCGGCATGAGCATGCGCGAGCGCCCTACTGAGTGATGGCGGCGCGGCAACGCCGCGTTCTCGGAGCCGGCCTTCAATGGCGTGTAACGCCTTACGCTGCTCGGACAAATGCTTGCGCAACAGGGCCGGCAAGTGCTCCTTGCGCAAAATGAGATGCGCCAGCACTTCGGCACTGCGTTGCATGATGACCTGCGAGGCGCCGCTTTCCAGCCCAGCGCCGAACAGCTCGACAGACAATGCCTCGCGCCGCAGCGCGCGCAGATATACAGAAGGGTCCGGCTCCATGATCTCGTCCTTCCGCTCAGGGATGCCTGAGTTCACTCACTAAGAACTCTATGGAGTTCGTCTACCGCCGAAATGCGCTGTGAAGGTAATGCCGTACGTTCGGGGCGCAGCGGCGCTGTACTGGGATGCATTGCCCTCTTCGTCTTGGAACGACTGATATCTCTGACCGGCAAGATTCATGCCCCACAGACGCGCTTCGAACTCACCGCTGAGCGAGGCCCAACCGATCGAAGCGTTCAGCAAGTTGACGATCTGCTGGCGATCATTGTCGGGGCGGCCAGGTGCGATTTGCCCCGCGCCATTGTCGGGCTCGAAGTAGTAGCCACCGATGTGGTTCAACGCGATGTTCCAATCGTACGTCCCAGAGGCTGTCGGCACTTCGTACCTGCTCGAGATCGAGAAGGAGAACGGCGGCGCGTTCGGGAGTTCGTTACCCCGCAAATTCCAGCTCGTCCCCGTGTAATAGGGCGGAGCGCCCGGCGATCCCACCTTGAGGCCGCAATTGTTGGTGGGTCCCAACGTGCAATTCCCGCCGTTCAAGGCGTTGTAGACGAAGTAGGCACCGTCGGGATAGTCATTGAAGTACGCTTTCTCTAGGCCTATCGATCCGGTGACGCTCCAGTGAGCCGCCGGGAGCGCCGTCACTTCGAGTTCTAGGCCTTCCATGGTCGCCTTCGCGGCGTTGACCGCGTGCGACGTATCCTGCACGATCACCTGCTCCTGAATATTGGTGAACTTATAATAATAAGCCTCGGTATTGACGCGAAGACGGTGATCGAGAAACTCCGCTTTCTCGCCAATGGTGTAAGCATCGAGTTTTTCCGGCTTCACCGGCGGATCCTGGGGCGCCAATATCGACACTACATTGAACACGCCGCTCTTGAAGCCGCGGTTGTAGGCGACGTAGCCCATGATGTCGTTGGTGAAACGGTAGTCGAGCGAGACCTTGCCGCTCGGTGAGGAGAAGGTCGCCCGGCCGGTTCCACCGGCGCAGGTTCCCGGCCCCAGGAAGGTGACACCGGTGGCAGGACAGATCGGCAGTACATTGCTCGTCGGCGTGATCAGCGCTTGTTGGACGGTCGATGTGTTGTACGTGTTACCGGTTCGCAGATCCACGGTGTAGCGAATTCCGGCGGTCAGGTTGAGCTTCGGCAATATCTCATCGGTCACCTGGCCGAATCCCGCATAGGAATGCGTGTATTCCTTGCCGTAGCTTGCCACGAAGCCCGGGACTACCGCGTTTCCGCCAAATACCGGCGCCAGCGGCGGGGCGAGGGCATCGAAGTTGATCGGCAGGAAGCCGGCACGGTCGTCGAAGAAATAGAATCCTCCGACCCATTTGATGGAGGAGCCATCCGGCGATCGCACGCGAAGCTCCTCCGTTGCGGTGTTTTCATCGCTGTGTAGGAACGCATTGAAGAGCGACTCGGGTCCGTCGTCGTAGTCGAAACGCTCCTGGTCATTGTTGTGCCGATAGGCAGCGATGTTCACGAGCTCACCCCATCCCAGATCGATCGTCGTCTTCAAGCTGGCGCCGCTCTGGTAGTTGTTCGAGTAGTTCGGAAAATCGCCGTAAGTGTCATAGAAGTTCGACGGCGACGGTGCGGACGCCCCTGGAATGGGAATTCCTAGGATCGAGAGATTCGTCGTCTTCGTTCCGGGTAACGCAGAGTACGTGACACCGATCCCGGTTCCCGTCGTGTCGGTGTCGAGCGCCAGTAGGAAACTCATCCTGTCGTTCGGTGTCCAGAGGAGCTTCACTCGGCCGCCGAAGTCGTATTCATGGCCGAAGGTAGGTTGCCCGGTCGTCAGGTCGTGTCCCCAGCCCTCATACTGCCGCGAGCCGTAGATCGCGACGTTCGCGGATAGAGCGTCGGTTAGGCCCCCGCTCGCGTATACCGAGCCGCTCGGCGTGTCGTAGTTCGCGTAGCCCACGGTCGCCTGCAACTCCGGAACCGCGCTCGGGTCCTTGGTATAGACCTGCACGACGCCCCCGGTCGCATTGCGTCCAAAGAGGGTGCCCTGCGGACCCTTTTCCACCTCGATGCGCGTAATGCTGTTGTAGTTCGAGATACCGGAACCGGAGAGGGGAATGTAGACGTCGTCCACGTACATCGCGACGGAGGGCTCATCGCCGGCCGTGGAATTCGGATTACCGACGCCACGGATGAAGGGAATCGAGCCATTTGCCTGACGGTTGAACACCAGCCCAGGGACCGCCTCACCGAGGGCCATGGCATCGGTGATGCCTATCTTGGTCGCGGTGTCGGCAGTTATCGCAGTGATGGCGATGGGCACCGTCTGCTGATTCTCCTCCCGACGGTTGGCCGTCACCACGATCTCTTGAAGTTGATCTCCAGCGGCGTCTGACTGCTCTCGGGGCGCATCCACTTGAGCTTCGCTTGCCCCGCTCGCGGCGAATGCCCATAGGCTGAAGGCCAGTGCCCAAAGTCTTGTCGGCATTGAATATTCCTCCCGTTTTGGCCCAGTGCGCTCTCGCTATCCCTTCCGCGGCTTGCAGGATCCTTGTTTTGCAATTAATCTAACGCTCGATAGGTCACTGCGTCAAGAGGCGTGAGCATTGGAGATCCCTCGGGTCGCCGTTTCTCCTCTGAAGGAGTATCGGGTTTGACTCTAGCGCCGGGCGGCAAAATCCGGACCTGCACTGATTACTACGATTCGGCGGCGATCGCACGCCAGCTTTCGGTCGGCACTCGTTCCTAGAGCGCGACGGTCTTGGAAATCAATTTGGCCACAAGGTGAGAGATGGTTTTATGGGCAAAGTGAGTAACGAAATTGCATACATGTCGGTGCCGGGCGGCGGCTTAGGCACCGAGGCGACGGACTGGCCTCTTGCCCGCATCGAGAACGCCCACTGCTCTGTTACCGAAACGTGGTGGTGGTGTATTCACCTTCCCGAGCTGAATATGAATGCAGAGGTTTACTTCTGGAAACACAGCAATCTCAATACCATGTCGGGCGGAGTCTGGGTCTACCAAGGGATCAAGAAACATCACCTTCAATGCGAACATTTCAACTGGAAGAATTATCTACCTGCGCCCGAAAGGACAGGCAGCAGCCTCTTTGCGGCGGAGCTTGATCTGCGGATCAACATTCTCGAGCCGATGAAAAAGCATGAAGTCATTTACAAGGATCGCGCCACCGACACCTCGTTATACTTCATGGCGGAGTCCGTCCAGCCGCCTGCAATCCGTGCGAATAACGCCCATTTTGAGCAGGCGCAGCGATTGAAGGGTGTGCTCCGTCTGAACGGGAACGATATTCAATTCGACTGCCTGTCGATGCGAGATCGTTCTTGGGGTGAGCCGCGCCCGGAACTCGCGGTGATCCACCCGCCAACTCTATGGGCCGTTGGCATCTCCCAGGATGCGCGCCTCTCTTTCAACTTCAACGCGTGCGACGATCCGACACGAAATCCTCTCGTTGCGCAATACGGACTGTCCCAAGATGATGCTTTCAAGGTGGGCTGGATGTACCGAGATGGAGAGTTTCGGTGCCTTAAGAGCGTCTCCAAATGTACGGAGCGGGGTTCAGATGGCCTTCAGAGTCTGCGCTACGACGTGGAGATGGCGGACGACCGAGGCCAAAGCTATCAATTGAGGGGTGAGGTGCTGGCGTCGGTATTCTGGTCCCCTTGGCCAAACATGGCGGCGTTTTTTGGTCAGTTGACGCGATGGCACCTCGATGGCGAGTTGATGTACGGGGAGACACAGGAAGTCTTATGGGGCGATTGCATCAAGAGAATGATCCGATAGTATCGATGTCCGGACTGCTGTCTAGTGCTCCGTCGTATACCGCACCCTTTTGGCGCCAAGTTGCTGCCTACGGTGACTGGGGGGACCTATTCGGCAGACGCCCACAAGGTCACCGTCCGCGAGATCGCCGAGCGCTGGCGCAAAGCTAAATATTCCCCAAGGCGGGCGGATGCGCTGCGTTCCACCACCTCCGCCGACTACGAAACCACCCTGACGCTCTACATCCTGAATCGCTTGTGATCGCGACCTCGACGGGCGAGCCGATCAGCGCTTCGAACTTCCTGTCGAGAGACTTCCGGCCGGCATTGAAGCGGGCGGGACTGCCGCGGGTGAACTTCCATTCCTTGCGTCACACCGCGGCGACCATCCTGGCATCGAGCAACGTCCCTCCCGGGACCGTTCATCGGATCCTAGGGCATGCGAACTTTGCGACCACAATGAAGCTCTACGGTGGTCTGACAGCCGAGGCGCTCGACAAGGCTGCGGGTGCACTGGGCGACGCATTCGAGCCGAAGAAGGATGAGGCGAAGCGGAGCTAACTACCGCTTTCCGGACCATATCTCCCGAGTGACTCGATCCAACTCCGCCTGCGCGTCGCGGAGTTCCTCTTTCGCTGCCATCATCTCGGAGATGCTTTCCTCGGCAGGTACACCGTTGCCGTGTGGCAGCCACTGTCCGTTGAGTCCGAAGTACGCGTCCTGCTGACGCTGAAAAGCCTGTTCCAACCGTACCAGGGCGCGGTGCTGCTCGTTCTGCTTCCGGTAGTGGTCAATCGCTGCCGCGACGGACTGCGGTCCACTTTGCCCGACCCCGTATCCCAGATCGGTGATGCGACCGTTTTGCAGCGCTTCGATCGTCCTCTCGTTCGACTCGATCAACCGCCGCAGATGCTCGGTATGCGTAAGTCTGGGATCTAGTGCGCGGAGCACCGATGCCGGTGGTTTGCCCTGGCCGGCACACCACTGTCGCATTGTGCGCTCCTCGACGTTGAGGAGTCTCGCTGCCGCACGCTGGCTGAGGCCCGACCGCGTGAGCAAGGCGCGTAACCGGTCTGCGTCAGTGGAATCAGAAGGGGAAGAATCAAGCGCCTGAGAAGGCGCGTTGCGCTCAACGTTCATATGCGTTACCTCGCGTGTTGCTGGTCGGACGCCTCGCTCAACGAGCGGGCACCACAGATATTAGTCCCGGGCGGCGCGCGGTTCCAGCGGAAACGAGTGAAGCCAAGGCCTGTCGTTCGAACTCATCACTTGGCACAGACGCGACCCGCAGTGCCGTCTTGCGCTCACGTTCGGAGAGGCCAGCATCCTCAGCCGCAGATTCGCGAGTAACTTTGGGGACTGCGCCGTCCTGAATGGGTTGATTCGCGCCCCGCGCCGGCTCTATCTGCTTGAGGATTTCCCCCTCACGTCGGATCGCGCGTGCCTTGATGCGGTCGGCAAAGCGGTGCAGCGTCTCATCGTTTACCTGTTTGGCGTAGCTCGCGAGTGCTGCCGCCTTATCTGCCCATGCTTGACACTCATCAATTCGAGAACATTCGGCAAGAGCCGATTGAGCTGCCCAGATAAACCTGAGGTAACCGCCCAATCTCAGTAAGGCTAATAACTCGCCCGCCAGACGGGCGGGGCAACCGCCGCGGGCGCGCCACGATGTTCGAAGGAAGCTGTGCCAGACAAACGCTGCACGGAACCGTGACAAACACCGGACAACCGTTAAACCTTTGTCTCGATATCGCGTGTAACCATTGGATTAGCTGGCTCCCCGGGACGGATTCGAAATCATGATAAATAGGCCGGTAATTTCAGCGTTTTCGAAGGTGGGGCGTAGGTAAATACCCCCAAAGATGCCCCTGCCAATGACCGGCTGTCCCCGAACGCCAGTAGCCTTTCCTGGACGCCAAAATCGCTAGGACTTTCGGCCCGGAGAAAGCGGGGCGAATTTCACGAGTGCCAGAAATCTTTTTTAAGTTGGCGGCGCGCCACTCACGATTGCGAAGCCTTAGCCCGTGCCGGCTCGTCAGACCCAAGGCCGCGTGCCAATCGAGATCCCAAGTGCAACGATCAGTGCATTGTCGAGCTCGCGCAGCTTGCTGGGCGCCAATTCGCCCACAAAGTCTGTCAGTCTCGATTTCTCAAGGCTCATCAGCCCATCGCATTGGATTGCGCTTTCGTGCTTGAGGCCTTCGGCCGTGCTCACGGCAACTTGTGTTGGCAGGTCGTACCGTTGCGTGAATACCGGGGCGCAGATAACCGTGGAGTAATTGGAGTCGATCAGTGGCTGCCGGCTCACGACGACGAAGACACGTGCCGGCTTTGGGTCACCGGGAGATCGGCGGACCCGGTATAACTCGCCCCGCCTCATTCATCCGCCGAATTGGCCTGAAAGGAAAGTGCATCGCTCATCTCAGCATTAAGCTGAGCCGCGTGACGGTTGATTGCAGCGATCTCTCGGGCGTCCTTCCGAGCCTGAGCCCGTCCGTCCACAAAGTCCCTCAGGATCTGTTCGATGTACGAAGAGCGGGAGACCTTCGAACCGGCCAACTTGTCGATCCTGGCGATGAGGTCCCCGGAAAGGGTAAGGGATGTCTTCGTCTTCATCCTACCCTTATACTACCAGGGTAAGATATGGGCAACAGGCGATTGGTCTGCAAACTGCGTGGCGTCGACGTCTCCCGGAAGTCGCAACCCCAATGGCTCAGTGACTAGCGAGGATGGATTAGGGGATTAGGCGCTGTCGAACGATTACGTTTAGCCGAATCGGTGGCATCCATGAGGTGCCGCGCCCACTGCCCTGGCTCAATAGGGCCGTGCGATAGATCCGCGGGCGAAGTCGAAGTGCTCCGAACCTTGCCGCGAAGAGATGACCACACGGGTTGCCTCACTGCAATATCGTTAGCCGCTTGGTCCCGCGCGGTGACGGCCACCGCGCGGCGCCAGCCCCTGTCAACTCGAGTCGTGATAGCTCGCGCCAATCCGGACCCTTTTTTACGGCGATTACCGCTGCGACGGAGATCGAGGTGCGACGCGTGTCCACCCGTAATAGCGAAGCTATTGCCGAAAGCTCAGCACGGAGCGCTGATAGTTGAATCACGATCCCTTATCTAGCGCGTGGCGTGCCATCGCGACCGCCTGAGCGCGCGATGGCACGCCAAGCTTAGCCAGGATCGCCGAAACGTGATGGTCGACGGTCTTCGTCGACACAAAAAGTCGCCGGGCTATCGCCGCGTTGCGCAAGCCCTCAGATAATAGGGCAAGGATCTCGGCCTCGCGTCGTGTCAGGCCGAGGGGATTTCCCCGCGTTGATGCGCGTGAGCCCCGGGGTACGCCGCGCACGCCTTGCTCACGCATCCTCTTGCGCACCATCTGTGCCGCCGGGCCCGCTCCGAGCTGATCAAAAATCGCGAGGGCTTCACGCTGCTCCAGTTCGCCGCCATACAAAGCGAGCACGGTCGCACGCTCATAGGGGCAGCCCAGATCCCGCCACTCACCGGCCGCACCGCGCCAGTCACCCGAAATCTCCAGTGCGTATGGTTCTGCGATGTCTGCCGGGTGTTGCTCGAGGGCATCAACGCGCCAGAGCCATGCGGCGAGCTCACCCTTCAGCCGCGGATCTCGACGCTGACACACGAGTTCGTACACTGGCAGCACCTCGCGCAGCACGGCCTCCCTATCGCCCGCCAGCCAGGCGGCCTCGGCGCAGACATCCGCGAGTGGACCGACCCGCTGCAGCTCCCGGACCGTGCCTGCAAGCGCCCGAGCTTCACTAAGAACAGAGTGTGCGTCCGGGTCGCCGCGCCGAATTCGCAGGTGCCCAAGAACACGCAATGCTGGAATGCGAGTGACGGGGGTCGTGAGCGGATGATATAACACGGCTTCTGCGTCACTGCTCGCTCCAAGCCAGTCGCCCTGTTCAAACTTCATCCGCGCACTGTAGTAAAGCAAGTAAAGCCGCCAGGGATCCAGGTCGCGCCGTTCACAATACTCAAGCCCCTGCCGCAGATAGCTGGCCGCCTGCAAGAATCTTCGCTGAGAAACAGCCATGGCAGATAGATTCGTATACGCGCGAGCCACTTGGCCCTGATAGCCACCGGCCAAGGCCACTTCCAGACACCGCTCTAGATCGGGCCACCCTGATAATTCGCCAGCCACGAGTCGTGCGGTGCCACGCGTATTCAACGCATCACTCAGAATATCGTAATTTGCCGAAGGCTCTACAATGTTGATAGCCTGCTGTGCCCAACTGATTGCGGCATCCGTCTCGGTCGCCTCCATGTGGAGCTGAGCTCGATTGCCGTACGCCATTGCCAACTCCGGGCCCGGGGGCAGTGATTCGAGCGTCGCGATGGCGTCCTCTCCGTATTGCTCCGCCTGTTCGCGCCGCCCCAAATACCAGCTCAACCGTGATAGCCATCGCAGCGAATCACCTTCCTTTGTGCGCGCCCCCAAAGCGCGCCAGATCTCCAACGCTTCGCGTCGCGCCTCAAGAGCTCGCTCGTGCCGACTCGTCAGATGACACTCGTACGATAACTGCTCCAATAGCTGTGCACGCTCTTCTGAATCAAGATCCAGCGCGTACCGCAGTGCAAGCTCATACTGCGAAGCCGCTTCGCGATGTGCGCCGACCGATGCGGCCTGACTGGCCGCAACCGGCGCGAAGCGCCGGACCGCCTCCGCGTTGCGTGCACCGTCGGCGTGATGTGCGATGCGCGCGGCAGAAATCCCTGGGCGTGCAGCCACTACCGCAAGCACCATCGAGTGGAGGGTTTGCTTGCGTGGTTGGGAAAGCGAGTCTTCAATTGCGCGCCGGACAAGTTCGTGCCGATAGGCCAGCGAGACGTCTTCATGACGCACCATGCCGATGCTCAAGCAACCCTCGATACCCGCCTCATCCAGGCGGGTGGCCTGTTCCAGCAGCCAGAGTTCGGTTTTCCCGGGAACGACGCAGACGAGTTCCGCGATTTCGCGTGCTGCCGGGGAAAGTCTTACCGCCCGGGCGAGCACGGCGTCGCGCACGGTGGCGGGCACCGTGTCGGCACCCGCAGCCAACACCTCGCTCACGAACAGCGGATTGCCGCCCGTCAGGCTGTGCAATCCCCTCGAAGGCCGTTCAGCCAAACTGGCCAGTTGTGCGACGGCGGACTCTGAAAGCGGCGGGGGCGACATTCTGTGCACGCTCGCACGCGGCATATCGCCAATTACGTACCGCAGCAGATGCCTCGGACCGACCTCATCGTCACGATAGGTGACTACGATCATCGAGTGTGTGCGGTGGACGCGACGGCCGAGATACTTGAGCAGATCGAGCGTCGCTTCATCCGCCCAATGCATGTCTTCGAACACGACCAGCGCCGTTTCGCGTTCCAACTCATCGAGTGCTGCGGTAAAGATTTCGTCGCGTTTCGCGCCGGAATTCACCATTGTCAACAACGCACCTTTCGTCTGCCGCGCGATGTCGTGCAGCGGGGCGAGAGGTCGGGGTGTAAAGAGCGCATCGCACGCCCCCCAAAGTATCCGCGTTGCGCTCTGCTGCTTACAGAATTCCTGTACCAGTGCGGTTTTGCCGATACCCGCCTCGCCGGCCACAAGCGCAACACAGCCGCCTCGTTCTGCAGCGTCATGGAGCCACGCCGCCAAATCCGCAAAACATTGTTCACGCTCGAGCAGTTTCATCGAATGCGGACCCGAGAGAAGCTTGAGTAGCGATAGTTGTAACCGATCCGTGGTGGCCGCGCAAAAATCTGAAATGTCCGGCTTTCTCGGACTTTCTCGGACCCGCACGCCACAGTCTCGTCATCGTTGGCCGCTTCGTTTCTGGGTGGGCCTTGCTCAATATAGGTAGGCCTTTCCTGAACGCCTGCGCGGCACGATCCCTCGTGCCTGAATTC
>Ga0182015_10004839_pt1 | contig 14284 bp, 14 predicted proteins | sample 712P3MmetaG_FD_120478 | JGI IMG/M metagenome (GOLD analysis project Ga0182015, IMG submission 120478) | Permafrost microbial communities from Stordalen Mire, Sweden - 712P3M metaG | ecosystem: Environmental > Terrestrial > Soil > Wetlands > Permafrost | place: Sweden: Stordalen | collected...
TGTCCGAAACGGATCGGTCCCTGTTTCAGCCAAATCCGGCATCCGAATAACGGACAGGTATGACGACTATGCCCCTGCGGGGAGCTTTCGAGCACCCGCTGCTCCGCGACTACTTTATGGACACCGCCTTCGACGAGATGTTCGATGCGGATGGGGCGATTCGTCTGCATTACCAGGCGTTGTTCAATGAACTGACGACGCTGCCTGCGGAGGAGATCCGGAGGCGGAAGCAGTCGGCGGACGCGTCGTTCCTGATGCAGGGGATCACCTTCACGGTTTACGGGCGCGAAGAGGGGACGGAGCGCATCTTTCCCTACGATCTGATTCCGCGGCTGGTGACGGGCGAGGAGTGGGACCAGATCGAGCGTGGGCTGACGCAGCGCATCACGGCGCTGAATCTTTTTCTGCATGATGTCTACAACGACCAGAAGATCCTGGCGCAGGGGGTGGTGCCGCGCGAGGTGGTGTACAGCTGCCAGCAGTTCCGGCGGCAGATGCGCGGGCTGCGGGTGCCGCGCAACGTGTATGTAGCCATCGCGGGCAGCGATTTGCTGCGGCTGGAGAGCGGCGAGTTCGTCGTACTAGAGGACAATCTGCGGGTGCCGAGCGGCGTGAGCTACATGCTGACGAATCGGCGCATCATGAAGCGCACGCTGCCGAGCCTGTTTCGCGACTACGGGGTGCGGCCGATCGATCATTATCCACAAGCGCTGCTGGCGACGCTGCGATCCCTGGCGCCGGAGGGGCGGCCGGAGCCCAGCATCGTGGTACTGACGCCGGGAGTCTACAACTCCGCGTATTTCGAGCACACGTGGCTGGCGCGGCAGATGGGCGTGGAGCTGGTGGAGGGCCGCGACCTCGTCATTCACGACAACGTGGTTTATATGCGGACTACGGCGGGGCTGAAGCGCGTGGACGTCATCTACCGGCGCGTGGATGACGACTTTATCGATCCGCTGGCGTTCCGCGGGGATTCGATCCTGGGCGCGACTGGGTTGTTCAATGCGTATCGCGCGGGTAATGTGACCCTGGCGAACGCGTTCGGCACGGGGGTGGCCGACGATAAAGCGCTGTACGCGTATGTGCCGGCGATCATCCAGTACTACCTGAACGAGGACCCGATTCTGAACAACGTGGAGACCTATCTGCTGACGGACGCGAAGCAGCGATCGTATGTAAAGGAGAATCTGGAGAAGCTGGTAGTGAAGGCGGTCGGCGAGTCGGGCGGCTACGGGATGCTGGTGGGGCCGCAGAGTTCGGCGGCGGAGCGGGAGGAGTTCAAGCGGAGGATCGATGCCGATCCGCGGAATTACATTGCGCAGCCGACGCTGAGTTTTTCGCGTGCGCCATGCCTGCTGGAGGACGGATCGATCGGACCAAGGCACGTGGATTTGCGGCCGTACATCTTATTTGGAGACAAGGTAACAATTGTGCCGGGCGGGCTGACGCGGGTGGCGCTGCGGCAGGGATCGCTGGTGGTGAATTCGTCGCAGGGCGGCGGGAGTAAGGACACGTGGGTGCTGGGCTCACAGGAGGCACATGCTATCGCGCGTAGCTGACAGTTTGTACTGGACCACGCGGTATCTGGAGCGGGCCGAGCATACCGCTCGGCTGATCGACATCAACATGGGGCTGATGCTGGACCGGTCGCGGGTGAGTGCGGAGCGCCGCTGGCAGCGGGTGCTATCGGCAGTGGGATCGGCGCAGGGACTGGGGTGGAACGAAGACGCAGAGGGCATGGGGGGCGAGCCGGGGCGGTGGGTTGGGGTGACGGCGCTGGTGCACGCCCTGTGCTTCGATACGACGAAACATGCATCGATTACGGCGTGCATTTTTGCGGCGCGGGAAAATGCGCGGCAGATTCGCGACGAAATCAGCACGGAGCAATGGCAGCGGCTAAACGGGCTGTTCCACGAGATCAGCCGACTGCGGACGGCGGCGCCATCGGAGAGGAACCTGGGAGAATTTCTGCCGACCATTATCGATGGGGTACACCTGTTCCAGGGCGTAACGGATACGACGCTGAGCCATGGCGAGGGGTGGCACGTTCTTCGCGTGGGGCGGTACCTGGAGCGGGCGTGGTCGATCACGACGCTGCTGGATGTGTACGAGCGAGAAGTCTTTCTGGGCGAGGACCAGGACGATGCAGGTGAATATCTGGAGTGGGTCGGTTTGCTGCGCGTGTGCACGGCTTTTGAAGCGTTTTGCCGGGTGCACACGGCGGATCTGACGCATGAGCGCATCCTGGAGTTTTTGCTGCTCGATTCCGACTTCCCGCACTCGGTGCACTATGCGGTGGATGCGCTGCACAACGCGCTGGAGGCGATCCAGCAGCATACGCGGACCCAGCACGGCGGCGAGTTGATGCGCGTGGCGGGACGGCTGAAAGCGACGCTGGGATTTGCGCAGATCGGGGAAATTCTGGCGCACGACCCGGTGCAGTATCTGCGGCGGATTCTGGAGCAGTGCCGCGAGATTCACGATTTGATCTATGCCGTGTACATCCAGTACTCGGTGGAAACGGCTCTGGCGGTTTAGACAATGCATTTTTATTTTGTGCGGCACCTGACGAAGTTCCTCTACACCCGCTCGGTGAGCGAGAGCACGATGGAGGTGCGGATGCACCCGAGGAGCGACAGCAATCAGCGCTGCCTGTCGTTCACGCTGTCGGTGAGCCCGCGCTGCCGCGTGTTCACGTATCGGGACCACCTGGGAAACAACATCCATCACTTCGATATTCCGGGGCGGCATGCGCAGCTGGTGATTGTGGCCGAGGCGGTGCTGGAGCATCAGCCGCTGGCGGCGATTCCAGATTCACTGGGAGCAGAGGCATGGAAAGAGCTGGATGCGCTGGTGGCGGAGGGAGATTACTGGGAGATGCTGTTGCCCAGCGAATTTGCGAAGCCGACGCCGGCGCTGCTGGCGCTGGCAAAGGAGCTGGAGGTGGTGCGGCGGGACGATCCGCTGCGCCTGCTGCACGAGATCAACACCAGGCTGTACGACAGCTTCAGTTATGAAAAGCAGAGCACGCGGGTGGATTCTCCGATTGAAGAAGCGCTGCGCACGCGGCGAGGGGTTTGCCAGGATTTCGCGCACATCATGATCGCGCTGGTGCGGAACGTGGGGATTCCGTGCCGGTACGTGAGTGGATATCTGTATCACGGGAGCGAGGACCACGACCGGTCGACGTCGAGCGCGACGCATGCATGGATGGAGGCATTTCTGCCGGCGCTGGGATGGGTGGGGTTCGATCCGACCAACGCGCTGGTGGCGCGCGACCGGCACGTTCGCACGGCGCTGGGGCGGGATTACGCCGATGTTCCGCCGACGCGAGGCTTATTTCGCGGACGGTCGGACAGCGAGTTGTATGTCGCGGTGCAGGTGACGGCGTCGGATGCAGCTCCGGACCTGGAGCGGGAGCTGCCGATTCCTGAAGACTGGTCGATGCTGGTGGAGAAGGCGCAGGCCCCGCCGCCGCCGGCCGAGCCACTGCTGCAGATTCAGCAGTCGCAGCAGCAATAAAAGCAGCTTGGAGCCAGTAGCCTGTAGCCAGTAGCTATTACTCGATGATGGCGAGGGTATCGCCGGAGGCTACGGTGTCTCCGGGCGAGACGCGGAGGTCGGCGACGCGGCCTTCTTTGGGCGATTTGATTTCGTTCTGCATCTTCATTGCCTCGATCACCAGAATGCCCTGGTGCGCGGAAACGGTGTCGCCTTTCTCCACGAGCAAACGGACAATACGACCGGGCATCGAGGCTTTGAGAGTGACGGGGCCATCGGTCCGGCCGTGGCGACGTTGGGAACGCAGGGAGCGGGGGTCGTCAACGCGGTAAGGAATTCTTTTCGCGCCGAGATGCAGCGCAGGCTCGTAATGCTCCACGTCGAGAACGACGCGATGGGACTGGCCGGCGATGAGGAGGGAGAGAACGCCGGGCCTGAGAAGATGAGCATCGGCTTCCACCTCTTGGCCGTCGACCTGAATGCGCCACTGGCCGGGCTGATCGGCTGGCTCGATTTCGACCTGCCGGATCTGGCCGTCGATTTCGAGACTGAACTTCATGGGCGTGACGCTTTCCCGCTCCCTTGGCCGACGGCCTCGCGGCGGGCAGCGGTTTTCCAGCCACCTGCTGGCAGAGGACGAGCGTGGGCATTGCCATTGAGGGTGGCTTTTGTAGCCTCGAAGAATGCGGCGGCCGCGACCGCGGGAATGGCCGCCGTGCCATTTGACGATATGGCTGGGCCTTGTGGAACCTGGGCCATCAGCCGATCGAGATAGCCCGTGTCAAGGCGGGCGGCGCGAAAATCCGGATCGCTCAGAATGCGGCGAAAGAGGCCGAGGTTGGTGCGGATGCCGCCGATGACATATTCGTCGAGAGCGCGCAGCATGCGGGCGATGGCGAGCTCGCGGGTGGGGGCGTAGGCGATGAGCTTGGAGAGCATGGGGTCGTAATCCATGGGGACGACCCAGCCTTCGTAAATGCCGGAGTCTTCACGAATGCCGGGACCGCCGGGCTGCAGGAGGCGGGTGATGCGGCCGGGCGAGGGCATAAAGCCGTTGGCGGGGTCTTCCGCATAGATACGGCACTCGATGGCGTGGCCGCGGAGCTGGACATCCTTTTGCGTGAAGGGGAGCGGCTCACCCTGGGCGACACGAATCTGGAGATGGACGAGGTCGTAGCCGGTGACCAGCTCGGTGACGGGGTGTTCGACCTGGAGACGGGTGTTCATCTCAAGGAAATAGAACTTGCGATTGTCGTCGACGAGGAACTCGACGGTGCCGGCGTTGGTGTAACCGGCAGAGAGGGCCAGCTTGACCGCGGCTTCGCCCATGCGGCGGCGCAGTGCCGGGTCGATTACAGCGGAGGGAGCTTCTTCGATGACTTTCTGGTGGCGGCGCTGGACGGAGCACTCGCGCTCGCCGAGTGAAACACAATGGCCGTGCTCGTCGGCGAGAATCTGAATTTCGATGTGGCGGGGGCGCTCGATGAGTTTCTCCAGGTAGACCTCGCCGGAACCGAAGGCGCGGTCCGCCTCACTGCTGGCCTCGGCAAAGGCGGAGGGCAGGTCCTCGGGCCGGGCGACTGCGCGCATGCCTTTACCGCCGCCACCGGCCGCAGCCTTGAGCATGACGGGATAGCCGACCCCTGCGGCAACGTCGAGAGCTTCTTCGGGTGAGGCGAGCCCGTGCACGCAGCCCGGAGTTCGGGGCATTCCGGCTTCATCGGCCGCCTGGCGGGCATTGGTTTTGGAGCCGAGGATGCGCATGGCGGAAGCGGTGGGGCCGATGAAGCGGATGCCTGCGTGTTCGCAGGACTGGGCGAAATCCGCGTTCTCGGAGAGGAAGCCGTAGCCGGGGTGAATGGCGTCGGCATGGGTGCGTCGAGCGATGTCGAGTATCAGATCGCCGCGCAGATACGATTCGGAGGCAGGCGCGAGGCCGAGGCGGTACGCTTCATCGGCCTCGAGCACGTGGGGAGCGGCGCGGTCGGCGTCGGAGTAGACGGCGACGGTGGAAATGCCCAGCTCGTGGCAGGCGCGCAGGATGCGGAGGGCGATTTCGCCCCGGTTAGCAATAAGGACTTTGCGGAACACCGAAAGACAGCGTACAGCGTTCAGCGTTCAGGGTACAGGGGAAATGAAAAGCCCTCGCTCTGGGCGAGGGCTTTTTTGTCCTGAAGTGAAGCAGGAGCTACTGCATGACAACGCCACCATTGGCTTTCTCGTTGGCCTTTTCTTCGTTGGCCTTGCGAGCGCCCATGGCCTTCTGGACCCATTCGCCGGCCGAAGCCAGATCGGCCTTACGCGCGGCGTCATCGCCGCAGTCGAGATCGGCTTTGCGGCGGTACATCAGGTTCAGATATTGCATGGCGTCGTCGTAATTGGAGCGAAGGGTTACAGCCTTCTGAAGGTAGGCAAGGCCATCGGTGACGAGTTGGGCGTTCTCGTCCTGAATGGTCTTACAGACGGGTTTGGGCATCTTGGCGTTGCCCTGGCCGTCGTCCTGCAAACCGGCGCTCTGCAGCGCGTGGATGGCGTTCGCATACGCCTGGGTCCAGTCGACGACACCGATGGTGTAAGCCGCTTCGGCATCCTTGGGATCGGCATTGAGCACTTTGAGCTGCCAGTCCCGGGCCTCGCCGAATTTCTTGAGGTCGTAGTTGAGGGCGGCAATTTGCTTCAGGCTGGTGATATCGTCCGGATGCTCCTGGAGGACCTGGAGAAAGCCGTTGATAGCCATCTGGGCGGTCTTCAGATTTTCGGGAGTATCGAGGCCGGGAACGACCTGCTGTGCGTAGGCCGTGGCGAGATAAAGCCGGGTCATTGGATAAGTGGGATCGAGGTTCACGGCGCGCTGAAAGTGGTCGATGGCCTCTTCATATTTCGCCTGTTTGTAGGCCTGCACACCTTTGTTGAGCTGATTGCGGGCCTCCAGGCGTTTACAGCCGGTCGCCGAAGCCACCAGGAGGATTGTGGCGGCGGCCAGCACTGGTAAACGTGCAATTCGGTTCATTCTGTCTATCATCTCCTTCAGCTCGCCAGGCCTAAACGCCCCGCGCAAAATGCTGCCGCAAGCGATTGTACTTCGTTCACGGCCCGAGGCAAGGTAACCGGAGTGCTCCCCGGCAATTACCCGCTACTGGCCGGCCGCGATTTTCGGCGTAATCAGCCCGATATGGTCCACTCCTACGGCGTGGCCCGAGTCAATAACAGAGGCGACGGCCTGGAAATCCAGATTGGGGTCGCCTTTAACGAACATCACCTTCTCGGCGCGGGTGGAGAAAATCTCGTTCAGCTTGCTCTCGAGCTCATTCTTCGCCACAGGCGTCTCGTTAATGAGGTAGTTGGGAACGCCTCCAGCACCTGCCTGGACCTGGACGACAATGGTGCGGTCGTTGGGCTGCTGCTGGTTCGGATTCTTGGGGGGCTGCGGCACCAGGGCATCGAGCCCACGGGGCGTCACCGGCACGATGACCATGAAGATGATCAACAGCACCAGCAGCACGTCGATGAGGGGAGTTACGTTCGGCTCAGCATTGAGGGCGCCGGCTCCGCCTACACTCATGGACATAATTCAGTTCCTCGTTTCTTCCAACTCTTCTGCCGCGGGTCGCGGATTTATTGGCCGCCGGCCGCTGATGGAGGCCTGCTGGTTGACAGTGGCTGCTGCTGTTCGGTCAGCATGCCCACTTCCTCGACCCCGGCAGTACGCACGGCGTCAATCGCATCCATGACGGTGCCGTAATGAGCGCGGGCGTCGGCGCGGAAGTAGACGATCTTGCTGGTTTTGTTCTCGAGTTCGTCGCGAACCTGCGGGCCGAGATTGGCGATGCTGGTCTGATTCTGCCCCAGGTAGACTCTGCTGTCGCGGGTAATGGCGACCACGACGGAGTCTTCCTTATTGGCATCGTCCATGGGCGTGGCGTTCGTGCTCTGGGCGAGATCGACGTTGACCTTGTTCTGGAGCATGGGGGTGATGACCATGAAGATGATCAGCAGCACCAGCATCACGTCGACCATCGGGGTGACGTTGATATTGGCGTTGACCTTGGCTCCTTCGTTCCTTACTGCAATTGCCATTGCGGTACGCTCCGATCGGATTTCTTATGGCAGGGGCGACAATCAGGGGCCGGGAGCGCCCGAGGCTGCTCCCGGCTGAAAAGATTCCCGCTCACTTGCACCCCGTCGAGCCAAACCCAGGCTTGCCGGGGACCCCGCTCACTGCTGCTCGATTACCGGCGAATGTTGCTCTGCTTGATGAAGTAATCGATCAGCTCGCTGGAGGAGTTGTCCATCTCGACGTCGAAGGCCTCCACGCGGTTGGTGAAGTAGTTGAAGAGCCACACCGCCGGGATGGCCACAAAGAGACCGAACGCCGTGGTGACCAGGGCTTCAGAGATACCGCCGGCGACCGCGCCGATACCGGGGGTCTTCTGGGTGGCGATTTCCTGGAAGGCCTTGAGGATGCCGGCGACGGTTCCGAAGAGGCCGACGAAGGGGGCGGTTGAGCCGATGGTGGCCAGGGAGCCGAGCCCTCTCTTCAGCTTGGCATGAACGATGGCCTCGGCGCGCTCGAGGGCACGCTTGGACGACTCGATCTGCTCCTGGCTGACCGCTCCGCCTCCGCCGTAGTTGCGGAACTCCTGGAGGCCGGCGGTGACGACTTCGGCGAGGTGCGATTTCTTGTTGCGATCGGCCACCTTGACGGCTTCGTCGAGTTTGCCTTCCTTGAGGGCTCCAGCCACGCGGGGCGCAAACTCACGGGACTGCTTGCGGGCGGCGTTGAAATAGAGATAGCGGTCGATCATGACGGCGAGCGACCAGATGGACATGATGAACAGGACAAACACGACGCCACGGGCGAGCCAGCCCATGTTGTTCCACAGGTCGATCGGGCTGAATCCGACCGTCTGGCCTTCCTGGAAAAAGCCGAGAGGCGCCGGGCTGACGAAGAAGTGGTTGATTTGAGCGAGAATCACTGAATCTTTCCTCCTGAGGCGATGCTGCGATGGGTGCCGAAGAGCGCTAACAGAATACCCGCCCGCAGAGGCGGGAAGGCCGGAAAAGCATTCGAAACCGCCCTGAACCCCCGTGGGCCGTCCAGGGCGGCTGAATCAGCTGCCAAGACTGAAGACTACGTTGACCTGAGTTTCGACCTCCACGGGTTCACCGTTCAGGAGGTACGGTTTATATCTCCAGCTGCGTACCGCCTCCATGGCGGCCGCCTGGAGCATGGGGGGCCCGTTGATGACATGCAGGTTTTCGATCGTTCCATTCTTGGAAATCGTTGCCTGCAGCACGACGGTTCCCTGAATTCTTGCAGCCTTGGCGATGGCGGGGTACTGCGGCATTTCGCCGCCGATGCGGTTCCCCTGCATAACGCCGGAGGAGACGGTGATCTTCTTGGGCGCGGCAACCTGGATTTTAGGCGCCGGACCAGTGCCAAGGCTACCCAGAACGCCGCCCATGACCCCGTTACCGGAGCCCATCCCTTCCATGCCGGCGACACCGGTGGAGGGAGGCGCGGCTTCTTCCCTGACCATCTTGATCTCATGGGGAATCTTGGTGGGAGCGGTGAGCTGGTTGTTCAGCATCTCGGAGACCACCCGAGTGACATGCACGGCCGGAGGAGGCGGAGGCGGTGGCGGCGGTGGCGGTGGCGGGGCAACCAGCAGAGTGGCCATCATGGCCTTCGGCAGCGCCTCAGGATAGATGAGTGGATACAGGACGAGCGCCGCAAGAACCGAACCATTCAGCAGCAGCCCAACAACGGTGTAGTACCTGCTTTTGGTCTTGATCTGGTGCCCGGATTCCAGCAGGATGTCCTCAAACATTGCCATGGCCGACCTCGGACCTTTCAGTAGTTGACACCTCTTGTAGACACCGCAGGGCCCCCGATTTGTTCCCGGAAATCTGACACCGGCACGCGGTCGAAGCGCGAACGAAACCCGACAGGGTTTTGCATGAATCCCTCCGGCAGACAGGGCCGGCTCCCTTCTACACCACAGTTCCGAGGCGGGAGACAGCCGATCCCGCTCCGGCGGGCAGGCCTGCGCCTATTAGGATGCAGGTTTCCGGAGCCCACGGGGGATGGCAGCATCATACCCTGGCTTTCTTCGCAGCGGGGAGAGAAGCGGTCCGGCCGCGGCGGGCCCTCCAGTCCTGGTAGGCCACCAGCATGGGAGCGGCGACGGCAATGGAGGAGTAGGTGCCGATGATAATGCCGACCACGAGGGCAAAGGAGAAGCCGCGCAGCACCTCGCCACCGAAGAGGAAGAGGGAGAGGACGGTGAGGAACGTGAGGCCGGAAGTCAGCACGGTCCGGCTCAGGGTTTGATTGATGCTGCGGTTGACCAGATCGGCCAGCGGTTCACGGCGGCTGAGGCGCAGATTCTCGCGGATGCGGTCGAAGACGACGATGGTGTCGTTCATCGAGTAGCCAATCAGGGTCAGAATGGCGGCGATAACAGTGAGGGAGATTTCACGATTGGCCAGGCTGAAGGCGCCGACGGTGATGATGGTGTCGTGGAAGCAGGCGACGACGGCGGCAACACCGTAGATGAGCTCGAAACGGAACCACAGATAAACGAGCATTCCGCCGAGGGAGTACAGCGTGGCCAGCTCCGCCTGATGTTGGAGGACTTTGCCGACCTGGGCGCCGACGATTTCCCCGCCCTGGAAGTGGAAGCCGGAGAGCCATGCGTTTTGTTGCATTGCGTTGAGGATGGCGGGATCGACGACGCCCCGCAGGTCGTTCATGGAGTCGATAATGCCGCTGTGCTGGTCGTCGCGATAGTTGAGAACGGCGCTGGCCTGGTTCTGGTAGCGAGTCTCCGCTTCGGGCGTATTGCCGAGGTGCTCGGGGTCGTTCTGCTCAAGCCAGGAGGTGAGCGCGGTACCGCCGACGTTGTCCAGATCGAGCTTGCCCTGATTCTGCGCAGCTTCATCGGAGTAGTTCTGTGTGAGAGCGCTGATGATGGTGACTCGACCCTGATCAAGCGCGGATTGGCTGGTCTGGCTGAGCGACAGGGTGATCAGGACTTCGTTGTTCGCTGCGGGACCATAGGGCTGCTGAATGCGGGCATCTCTCAACCCGGCTTTGTCGATGGCGGCGCGAATGCGGTCAGCGTCGGGGTGGGCGGCGAATTTGACGCGGACCACCGTGCCGCCGCGGAAGTCGACATCCAGCGGCAAATGATGCCAAAAGAGGATGGAAAGCAGGCCGGCTACGCTGAAGATGAGGGAAAAACCGAGGAAATACCATTTCTTCCCCAGCCAGTCGATTTTTGGATCATGAAACAGTTCCACGAAAATCCGCCTATAGAAAAATCTCTCGAAGTCTCACTGCTCAAATCGAGATCGGCTCGCCGTGCAGTTTGCGGCTGAGGTTGGCGTCGAAGATGACGCGGGAGACAAAGACCGCCGTAAACAGATTGGCGAGCAGACCAAAAGTAAGGGTCACGGCGAAGCCCTTGACCGGGCCGGTGCCGAAGATGAAGAGGATGGCCGCCGAGACGATGGTGGTGACGTGGGTGTCGACGATGGTTGTCCATGCATGGGCGAAGCCCTGATCGACGGAGGCCGATGGCGATTTGCCGGCGCGCATCTCCTCGCGGATGCGCTCGAAGATGAGCACGTTGGAGTCGACGCCCATACCGATGGTGAGGATGACGCCGGCGATACCGGGCAGGGTGAGGGTGGCGCCGGAGTAGCCCATGAATCCCAGCAGGATGACGAGATTGAGGAAGAGGGCCAGGTCGGCGTTGATGCCCGCGCCGCGGTAGTAGATGAGCATGAAGGCCATGACGGTGAGCATGCCGACGATGGAGGCGACCACGCCCTGATGGATGGAGTCGGCGCCGAGCGAGGGCCCAACGGTGGTCTCCTGGAGGAAGTCAATGGAGGCGGGCAGCGCGCCGGTGCGCAGCAGCATGGAAAGGTCCTTCACGCGCTGCTCGGTGATGCCGCCGCCGGAGATGTTGCCCTGATCGCGAATCTGGCCCTTGATGACGGCTACTTCCTGGACGCGGTTGTCGAGGACGATGGCCATGTACTTGCCAATGTTGGCGCCAGTCCACGCAGCGAATTTATCGCCGGCCGCGCTGGTCAGGTAGAAGTCGACTTCCGGCTCGTTGGTGTTGGGATTGTGGCCCGGTTGCGCATCGCGGATATCCGTACCGCCCCAGATGGGAATCTTTTTGAGCTCATACCATTCGCCGGGGCTGCCTTCGGCGGCTGCGCCAGGCACGCTCTGGAGCAGTTCGGCGTCGGGTGGAACGTAACCGCCGAGCGCCTGGAGGGCGGATTGCCGATCGGGCCAGGGCTGATCGCCGATCACTTCATGGGCTTCGAGACGGGCGGTGGACTGGATGACGTCCTTGACGCGGCCGAGATCGTCGACGCCGGGCAGCTCGACGAGGATCTGATAGCTGCCGAGCTGATAGGGCTCGATGATGGGTTCGCTGACGCCGAGGGTATTGGTGCGGGTCTGGATGACCTCTAAGGCCTGGTCGAGCGCGCGCTGCTTGGCTTCACCCTCAACGGTGGGCTTCATGGTGAGGGTCCAGGTGTTGCCGACGCCCGGGGCAACGTCGAAGCGGCTGCTGTAGCTGGACTCGAGGAGCGAGCGGACATCGTCGTTGTGCGCGGCGGGTACGCCGGAAACCTGGATGAAATCGGCGCGATTCGCATCGGGCTTGGAGACGATAGCGCCGGTAATACCGTTCCGCTGCAGATCGCTCTGCAAGCCGGCGACGTCGGTGTCGGTTTCAGCACTGATGGCTTCGTCGACTTTGACCTGAAGGATGAGGTGCATGCCGCCCTTGAGGTCGAGGCCGAGGTGGATGCGATTGAGCAGCGACCGCTTCAGGGCCGTTCCCGAGACACCCTGGGGAATGCCGAAGATCCCGATGACGCAGACGGCCAGGACAACGAAGATGACGATGAGTCTGGTCTTGATGTTGGTTTTCATGGGGTCTCTACTTTGCTTCCTCCTGGGTTACGGAGGCAATGGCGCTCTTGACCACTTCGATGCGGAGGTTGTCAGGCGGAATGCGGAGCTGGATGGCGTCGTCTTTGATGGAAGTAATGACGCCGCGAATGCCGCCGGTGGTGGTGACCCGATCCCCGGTTTTCAGACTACCGAGCATCTGCTGCCAGGTTTTCTGTTTTTTCTGCTGGGGACGGATGAGCAGGAAATAGAAGACCACAATGATGAGCAGGAAGGGCAGCATGCCCGCGATACCGGTAGGCAGAGCGAAAGGCAACGCCAGAAAAGCGATGAAGGTCAACGCGCAGTCCTTCTGGCCGGACGGAAATAGCCCGTCTGCGGCGCAAAACGTGATCAATTTCCACGGAAGGGTCCACAGGAGCGCGTGGTTTCGACGTCACGGCCGCGCCCAGGACCTGGATACCTGGAAATGGCTTTCCGGGGGAGCACGCACACAGCCACGCTCTCGACAGAAAGCCTGACTCATAGAATCGCGTACGGGCAGGGGAGTGTCAAGGAAAAGCGCGAGAAACCGGCCTCCGCGGCAGGGTCTCCCTGCGTGCTTTTCGAAGCGGAATTTGACCCTTGCTTTCCACATTGACCGCGTTCGGGGCGGCATAGACTGGAGCATTCGCAGAGAGCGGAGCAGGCAAGCATGGCAACGAATCATCCAGTCATTCATCCCGGACGGATTGAAGTCATCACGGGGCCGATGTTCTCGGGGAAGTCCGAGGAGCTGATTCGCCGGCTGAAACGGGCGCAGATCGCCAAACGCAGGGTGGCTTGCTTCAAGCCGGACCTCGACGTGCGCTATCACCGGAATGCGATCGCCTCGCACAGCGCGCAGACTCTGGATGCGGTGACCGTTGCCAATGTGGAGGAACTGAAGGCCGTGCTGATGCCGATGATCGACGAGGTCGGGGTGGTCGGCATCGATGAAGCGCAGTTCCTCGATGCTTCGCTGATCAGCCTCGCCAACGAGCTGGTTCGGCTGGGACGCCGCGTGATTCTGGCGGGCCTGGACACAACGTTCGCGGGCGAACCCTTCGCGCCGATTCCCGACCTGATGGCGATTGCCGACGAGGTGACCAAGCTTTCGGCGGTGTGCATGCGGTGCGGCGCCACGGCGATCCACACGCAGCGGCTGGGCAGTAATCAGGAGCTGGTGCTGGTGGGAGCGGCGGGGGTGTATGAAGCCCGCTGCCGCGCGTGCTTCCAACCGTGGGCGGACGAGCATGCGACGGAGCAACTGGAGCTGCCGGTCAGCGCCGGGTCTCACCTATAGGAGCCGGTACAAGCGGGCCTTGCAGGCGGCTTAAGCCGAAGGCGCCGTGGCGGCGGCCTGACCGTTGGCCATCTTCCGCAGATAAATCACCAGGTTCCAGATCTCATCTGGCTTGGCGCGGTCGCCTTCTGAGGGCATCTGACCCATGCCGTGCTGGATGATGTAAAAGATCTCGCCATCGCTGAGTCCCTTGAGCGACGAGCGGTCCCGATAATCCCGGATGGTCAGCTTTTGTTCCGTCGCAACATCGCCCTTGCCGTCGCCGTTGTCGCCATGGCACATGGCGCAATCCCATCCATACTGTTTTTTTGCGCGTGCCTGCGATTCAGCCGTCGGTTTCACAGGGTTCACCTTGCCGACATATTCGGCAGGAACGCTGGCCAGATTCTGCACGCCGGTGGGGGGTGTCGGCTGCGCCTGGTCGGTTGGGGCCGCGGCCGGGGGCGTTGCCGGAGCGGGCGGGGCCTGCTGCAGAAGTGCTGGAACGCCGAGGAAAATCAAAACCGAGACAA
>Ga0182015_10004840_pt1 | contig 14278 bp, 10 predicted proteins | sample 712P3MmetaG_FD_120478 | JGI IMG/M metagenome (GOLD analysis project Ga0182015, IMG submission 120478) | Permafrost microbial communities from Stordalen Mire, Sweden - 712P3M metaG | ecosystem: Environmental > Terrestrial > Soil > Wetlands > Permafrost | place: Sweden: Stordalen | collected...
CACCACATCGGCGCGCCGGAATTTGTAGATGGATTGCTTGGGATCGCCCACCACGAAAAGCTTGCCGGGAACCGGGGTGACCTGCAGCCAGTCGTTCGCGGCGGAGTCGCTGGCGGAAAGCAGAATCAGGATTTCGGCTTGCAGCGGATCGGTGTCCTGAAACTCGTCCACGAAGATACGGCTGAAGCGCTCTTGCAGATAACGGCGGACGCCCGCATCGTCGCGCACCAGGTTGCGCACCAGCAGCAGCAGGTCCAGGAAGTCGAGCTTCCCCGCGCGCTGTTTGCGCTCGCGGTAGGCCTCCACAAAATCCTGCATCTCGTCGCGCAGCGCTACCGCAAAGTCGGCTCCGGCATCCGTGCGAAACGCGGCCAGATCGCGCAGCAGCCCGTCGCGCGCATCCAGCACCTGCTGCCGCGAGATGCCCGGCGCAAAATTTCCGGTGCCTTTCTTGAAATCGCGTTTCAGATCGCGCTCCAGTTTCAGCAGTCGCGCTTCCAGTGTGTCGTAATCGGCCGGCCCGCCCGACAGGTCCATCAACGGGCGCATGGACTTCACTAGGTTGTCGCTCGCGCGCGGACATTGGCCCACTACCGATGCCAGCGCTCGGCATTGGGCCAGCAGCGCAAAGATGCGGCCGGTCCGATCGAACGGCTGCTTGCGCCAGGGCGCGGTGTGGTCGCGCCAATCCACCAACTGTTTGCCGGCGTATTTGAGAGATTCAACCGGCGGGCTGTCGGATTGCCAGTCGCGCCAGGCCAATCGCGCCAGTGCGCGCCGCAGCGCTTCCGAACCCGCGTCCAGCTTCTGTTGGAACCACAAATCGAAGGCCCGCGCGCGCAGGCGGTCGGCTTCCGGCTCGGTGAGTTCTTCGAAGGCCGGATCGATGCGCGCTTCCACCGGACGCTCGCGCAGGATCTGCGCACAGAAGCCGTGAATGGTGCCGATGGCGGCCTCTTCCAACCGTTTTAGGGCGTCTTCGAGATACGCGCGCTCTTGTGTATCGGCGCACGCGGCGCGCGCCTTATCGAGTTCCTCGCGCAGCCGGATCTTCAGCTCGCCCGCCGCCTTGTGGGTGAAGGTGACCGCAACGATTTGCTGCACCGGAGTGCCGGTGGCCAGCACGCGCACGATGCGCCGGATCAGCTCCGACGTCTTGCCCGTGCCCGCCGAAGCTTCCACGATCAAGCTCTCGTCCAGCGAATTGCGGATGCGCTCGCGGGCAGCGTCGTCGCTGCTCTGCACGGCGGTTTGAACACCTGGAATCACGGAATATTCCTCAAATCCTGCAGGGCTTCGAGCGGCTCCCGGCGTTTTCGCGCGGTGCGCCGCTCTTCGTTGGGGCCGCAGACCGGCAGATAGTCGCACATGCCGCAAGCGCCGGATTGCGGCGCGGCAGGCAGAAACCCCCGGTCGATTTCGCCGTCGATCAGCGACATGGCGTGCGTGAAAAACGCCCGGCTGCTAGGCGTGATGTCGAACCTGACCTCCTGGTAACCGCCGCGCTGGGTACAGTAGCAGAGCCGGCTCACCTCGGCGGACGCGCCCAACAACGTCTCGGCCGCCATCGCGTACGCCAGCGGTTGCAGCAATGCGCCGCCGCCCACGTACTTGGGCAATTCCTGCGGCGGCTTGCCGGTCTTGTGGTCGGTGATGCGCAGCGTGCCACGCACGGGATGTTTTTCGATCAGGTCGATGGCTCCGCGCAGCCGAACGCCGCTATCCAGCACGGCTTCACCCTCTGTGCTCTGAGGATCGCGTAGCTCATGGGCCCGCATGCCGGCGTCGCCGAAGCTGAATTCGAAATTCACCGGCATCCAGCCATCCGGATCGGCGGCGGCCTGCTGGATCCAACCGCGCAAATCGATCCGCAGATCTTCAATCTCGCTGCGCCACACGCGCGGAATGGCGGGTGCCAGCTTCTCCTCGTTCTCCGCCGCCACGCGATCCAGAACGCCATCCGCGATCTCGGCAATTTGCGCGGCATTCTGCGGACGCATCGGCAGCAATTGCGCGGACACCAATTCGCGGAACAGCCGGAATTGTGCCTCGTGAAACAGCGCGCCGCGGGTCAACGGGTCCAGGTGCTCCAACGCCACCTTTTCTTCGCGCGGCCGCAACCGATGAATGGCATGCAGCAAGAAGCGGTACGGGCATGCTGCAAAATGCTGCAACGCCGACGGGGAGTAACTGCGCGCGGCCAGCCGTTGCGTAGCCAGCACCGCGCGCGTGGCCGCATCCGGCTCCACGAGACCATCCGCGGGGAACCACCCGCTACGGTTGCGCCGCGCGTAACGGCGCAATGACTCGGCCAGGTAATTGTTGGCTCCGATCAGGTAATGGCCCACGCCCTTGGCGTCGTCGGGATTCAACTCAAACGTACGGCCCAGCGCGGCCAGATCGAACTCCGCATCGTCGATGGCTTCGAGCGCATCCGCCGGCGCCGGCCAATCCAGGCGCGAGGGCGCGCCCTGGCGGGCCTTCTCTTCAAAGGTTCGCAACTCGGGCAGCCGGCCATAAGCCGCGCGTACGATTTCGAGCGCATAGAACGACGGCACCCGCGGCCTCGATTCCACTGCGTCCACCCGCGGGTACGAAAAGACGAGGCGCGTGCGGGCCGCCGCGCAGGCGGTGTGCAGACGGCGGCGCTCGTCGGCCACCCGATCGTCCTGCACGCGCAAGCCGGCGTTGAGCTTGGCCCGATATACATCCAATAGGATCGGGTCTTCGTGCGCGCGGCTGGGAAACAGTCCTTCGCACAGCCCCGGCAGGAACACGATGTCGAACACCCGCCCGCGCACTTCATCAATGCCGGCCACGAACACGCTGCCATACCGGCGCAGCGGCGGTTCGCGCCGCAGAAAGCGCAGACGGTCGCGTAATACGCCGGAAACTTCCTCGAGCCCCACCGGCCCGACCTCCGCCATGGCCTGTAATTCGCCCAACACCGACAGCACCGATTCCGCGTGGCGCAACGCGGCCGCCGCCAATGCACCGAGATGCTCGATCCAATCCCCCCAATCGGCCTGCAGGGGCAATCCGGCCAGCCGATCGATCAGCGGCAGCGCGAAACGCTCCAGATTCTTGAGCCGCGCGATTTCACGCTCCAAGTGCTGGCGGCGGCCCTCCTCTTTTTCACCAAGATCCGCGAGCCGCACGCGGAACTCCCCTTCCAGGCCGTGCAAACGGCGCGCCCACCGCTCGCGTCCGCCGATGACGGCCGCATCTACAAGCAGCTTCTCCCAAGCCGCGGGAGATTGCAGCGTGCCGCCGATCACCGCCGCATCTTCGCCTTCCGCCGGTTCCGGCGCGGGCTCGGCCTTCGGCGCGGCGGCTTCGGCGCGCTCGTACAATCGCGCCAGCATCTCGTCGTCTGGCGGCAGCGGCATGGCGGCATCGGTGCCCAGTGGGCGATCCAACGGCGGCGTCTGCCCCAGCGACAGATATTCGGCAAAGCGCGTGGCGGAGCAGCCCTCGCCGGCGCACGCCAGCAATGCCAGGAACGCGCGGCCCGCCGGATCCGGCCGCGCGACTCCCCGGCTGAAGTACGCGGGGATGCCCGCCCGCCGCAGCGCTTCTTCCACCAGCGGCTGGTATCGTTCCGGCGAACGCAGCAGGATGGCCATCCGGTCGAAGGCCACGCCGTCAGCCGCCGATTTGCGGATGCGGCGGGCAATCTCCACGCATTCCAGCGATTCGCCCGCGGCGGAGAAATAGTCCAGGCTGGAATCCGGCTCCCCATCGGGCGGGACCGTTTGCGCAAACAGGGATTGCCGAATGCGGTCGAGAGTGTTGGCAGGATTGGAGGGCGGCCAATATTGGCCGCAGCCGCCTTTTAGGCGGCCATAAGTCGGTTGAAAGCCGGCTGCGGGCACGATTGCCCGCCCTCCAACCTGATCTTCATCACTATTGTTGGGCGGCAGGAGCACCCTGACGGACGAGGAGGTCTGCCCCACAAGGCATGCATCGAAGACCGCTGGCGCATGCGCGATGACCGCTTCCGCGAGTTCACGCAACAGCGCCGGCTCCGGATCCACATCCAGCAGCACCATCGGCAGCCCCAGCAGACGGTGCTTCCCTTCCCTGGCCGCCGCGATCGCATACCGCAGCAGTAGCGCGAAGTCGGCCGCGGACCGGTTCGCCAATTCCTCTTCGAATAGCGCCGCCATGCGCGCCAGATCGCGGCCCGGCAGCCCGGTTTCCGCCACTTGCGCCGGCCGCACACCCTGCAAGCGTAACTCGGCGATCGTGGCGGCCACCGCGCGCGCCAATCCGGGCGTATCGGCCACTGGCTGAAAATACGGAATGGAATCCGCCTTCAGCTTATGGATCAGGCGCGCCACCATGGCCTCCACGCTCAAGCCGCCCGCGGGCGTTAGCCCGGCGCGGGCCAGCGGTCCTTCCGCCAGATCCACCGCCAGCCCGGTGAGCGTCAGCCGATGCACGCCCAGAAGCCCTGCCCCGCAAGCCGCGCGCACGAAATCGTCGGCGGCGCCGCGGGTTTGAGCCAGAACCACAATCTCCGGATAGAAATGTCCTGTCGTGAGCGACGCCAAGAACTCCGTCGCTCGATCCAGCAAGACGGCATACGACGCAGATTGGACCGGACGGCGCACTTAGCCGCAGTGTAACAGGCTGTAACAGAATCGGCCCTCGTGTACGAGAAAGGAGTGCTCACTACCCGACGAACGCCATTTTGCGGTCGCATCTCGATCAACAAATAGCCCGCCTGTCGAGCCGCCCTACCGCCAACCCACCGCGCTAACGCGAATCGCCCGTGCTCAGTTCTTTTTGGGCGACCATGATCGGGCGAAAACGAACCTGGACAAGGCGCTCCGGACGGCGCCGGCATACCGGAGACGGTTAAACTTAAGCAACGCATGGACACCGATGACGCCCTCGCCAACCTGACAAGGCTACGTGGCCCAGACCGCTCCCCTACAGATTTCTAGTCCTGTGTTCCTCGGCCATAACCTTCGCCGGCTCTGGCGCCCCACACTTGGTTTCGCCAACACCATGCTACAACCAAACTTCCATGCTGGTTCGAGAACTGCGCCCCCGGCCGCACGCCTGGTCCCAATACCAACAGAATTGCATGCTCATCGCGCTGCCTTTTCGCGCGCTGGAATGGAGCTTGGAGTGGTCCGCCTATTATCTGAGCCGATGGGCCTTGCTTGAAGTTCTGGAGTACTTGAGCGTGCTCTCCGTGCTGTTCGCGGTGATCTTCTATTTCGCCGAGTCCGGCGACCGCCAAAAGCAGAAGCACTACCAGGCGTGGCAAGTCGTTAACACGGCGCAGGGCAAGGGCGGCAGCGGCGGACGGATCGAAGCTCTCCAGGAACTGAATCTGGACCGCGTTCCACTAGTCGGCGTAAATGCCGCTGGCGCTTTCCTGCAAGGCATTCAATTGCCGCACGCCAACCTGCTTCGTGCCAACCTGGAGGCCGCCGACCTGCGCGACAGCAACCTCCAAGCAGTCGATCTGGAGTACGCCAACCTGAGATCGGCCAACTTCCGCCAAGCCAATCTGAGCGGCGCGAAGCTAGAGGGCGCCGACCTTTCCGATGCCGACCTGGTAAATGCCGATCTGCACGGTGCCGATCTAGGCGGCGTGAGCTTGGAAAACGCCGACTTGCGCAACGTGAATTTCGCAGGCGCCCAGTGGAAGGACATCAAGAATATCGAAAACGCCAATATTCACGAAGTGCGCAACGCTCCCGAAGGCTTCGCCGCGTGGGCCATTCAGCACCACGCCGTGTCACTCGCCGGCGAAGAGTAACTCAGCCCGGCTCACCCACCGTCCGCCCGCTGAACTCCACAAACGTGAACGTCTCCGGAATATGTGAGTCGTAGTGCCCGTGCCGATTCCAGGTCCAACCGGCGCTGGGATCCAGCTTTCGGCCCACACGGTCGAACTGCTGGAAGCGCGAACAATCGACCCGCCATACGTCCCCCTCTCGCGGCGGCAACGCGCGCCCATCCGCCAGCCCGCGCAATCCTTCCCACGGCAGCGCCAGCCCAACGGTCCAACCCGGAGCCTCCACATGCACGGCATGCCGCAGCCCCGGAAAGTCCCAGTCGAGAAAACCCCAGCGCTCGCCGCGCGGATGCACGTGTCCCCCCACCCCATCCAGGACCATGGTGCGCTGCGCCACTGGATCGAACTCCGGCCTCCCATAATAAGGACTCCCCGGCACGAGCGCATCCTTCCAGATCCAGAAGACTTCGTAAATCGTATTCAGCGCATTGATCTCGAATTCGTAATATGCGTTCTCACAGGCGATGAAGACCTCCACGTCGTTGTCTTCATAAATGCGCGAATCGCGCTCGGTCAGATACCCGCGCACCTCCGGCTCCTCGGCCGTGAAACCGAAGTACAGACACTGGTCGTCCCACAGCAGCGCCACGCGCGTATCGAACCACGCCGGTTCGCCGGTCACGATATCCACGAACGGCTCGGACTTAGGCGCCATGCGCCAGGATGGCTCGTCCAGCTTGCCGTCGATTTGAATCGGCCCCGCCGCCCGGTAGCAGATGTAATGCGCCAAGTCGCTTTGCATAGCTACTTTCTAACATGACGCAGTCCCGGGACTAGTGGTAAAATCCTATCGGCATAATGTTCGAGTCCGGAGATAGATCCGCCTCCGATTCCGTAGCGATCGTGTACCTGGGTTTTGGGGTACTCTTTGTTCTCGTTGGCGTCCTTCAGCTCACTGATGCGCATCTTGCTCGGGGGATCTTTTCCCTGTGTACGGGTGTGTTGGGCGGCGTTGCTGGCGTGTTGCGGGCGCCGCGAACGCGCTCATAACGGCACGTGCAACGTCCCCACCAACCCCGAAGGAATATCCCGGAACCCCATGCTGAACCCCGTGGTTCCCGGCGGCGTCTTCACCCGCGCGCCCAACACCAGCCCCTTCTCCTGAACCTGGTGAAACATAGCTTCGCTGAAATTCAACGGAATCGTGGTAAGTTGCTCCGCCTTCCCCACCACCACCACCAGAAACTGCAGCGATCCCGTCCACTTGCCTTCCTTGTTGGGTTGCAGCGTGATATTGCGCGCATCGATGGTCACGGACGCCGTAGCCTCCCTCCACCGGGTCCAGATGCACGCTGAAACCGATGCCGCCCAGCGCCACCGGATTCGCAATAGCCTCGGCCAGCGAAGGAGCCACGGCCGCGTCCCGCGCAGCCAGGTAGCCGGGTCTGTACCGCAGCTTCACATCCGGCCGCTTCACGGTCACTTCCAGCCGGTGATACGAATCGTCCAGACTGCCGCGGGCGAGAACGCCAGCGAGTAACTTAACCGCGCGTCGCCGGCCGCCTCCTGAATCGCGGCGCTCAGGTCGTTGATATGGTGGAATGCCTGGCCGCCGGTTTCCCCGGCCAGAGTTTCGAGCGTTTCGTAGTTATAGTCAGGCCCCGAGAACGCCGTGGCCGGCTTACTCCGCTTCCCGATCGAGCTACGGTCAGCTTGGTACGCCGCCGCCACGCTGACGCCCCGCGCGTCCACCGGATAGACCGCCACATCCGCTTCATTCAAGGCTCGAATGGCGCGCGCTACGTCGCTTTCAAACGACAGGCCCGTACCTGGCAACTCCGTTGTCGCCAGGTTCGGGCCCGACGATCTCGGGGTCGAATTTGAAGCCGAATTCGATGAACTGCCGCCACCCGATCTCCCGCCGCGCCCGGCCGGCCGGCCGGTGGCGTTGCCTTGCGGAATGCTGTCCACGTTGTTGTGCAAGCCCAGTTGAATCGGTAATCCGCCCGATATCCAGATCAACGTCTTGCGGCCCGCCTACCCTGCAAATGTCCGGCGATGGTTTCGAGCGCCGCCGCCGTGCGCGTCGCGCGCACCGTCTCGGTGTAAGCGACATAGGGCTGCTTGGAAGCCTGCATGAAGCTATCCCACTGTGCCGTGGTCGTCTGAACGCCCGTCAGCGAATTGGAGGAAGCGGGCGGCGCGGTGGCAGCGTCCACTTCCGGATTCACCCGATTTTTGTGCTTCTCGAATCGCCGCTAGAAGCGCAGCCATATCGTCCGAAAAATCGTGCAGCAGAGACAGCGAGTCGCCCAGCACGAAAACGGCGGCCCGGCTGTCCGCCGGTACCCCCGTAAGTAACGCAGGAACTCTTTCTTGGCAAACTCCTGGTCGGTGAGCTTCGTATTCAATTCATCGAACAGGAACACGGTCACTGCTGCGATACCCGGTCCCGGCCTGTTGGTGAACGTCAACCGGGCCGGCGAACTCGGAACCGCAGGCGCCGCCCCGCTGGTCTCTTCCAGCGCAAAGAGTGAGATCTCTTGTTCCTGGCCATTGTCCCGCAGCACAAAATCGTCGCGGCCAAGGTCGGCAACCGGCTTTCCGTGCTTGTCCTTCGCCACCACATTCACCAGGACGATATGCGTTCCCGCTTAGATCACGGCCTGATCCGGCGTGGCTTGCGCGACCGTCGGCCACGGCAGTACCAGAAGTAGGGTGATGAACCGGCAAATCCGCATACTGACCTCCGCGGCAGAGGTTCTTTTCGAAGTTTATATCATTTACAATGCCGCTTGGAGGAACCATGCTCACCGCAACCGCCGATCTGATTCTCCCCAGCACCACTACCGGATCCTTCCCCCGCCCGCGCTGGTTCGACGTCAGTATGTGGGGACGCCCGCTGGACACCTGCATGCTCGATATCCGCTTCCGCGAAAAATTCCAGGATGCCATGGCTGTGGTCATCGGCGACCAGGAACGCGCCGGCCTGGATATCCTCACCCACGGCGACCTGCACGTCGATGAAGACCTGGCAGGCCGTGCGTGGCACCATTACCCGATACAGCGCTGGGCCGGCTTCGAGGGCGACTACCTGCAGCCGGAAGAGACCACCGCGCCGTGGCTCCACTATCCGCCCGGAACGCTGCTCAACGAAATCTACACTGGCTGGCGCTGGCCGCATGTCACCGGCAAAATCGAACACCGGCCGCTCGACTATCCCAAGCTATGGCGCATGGCGCAAGCCAAGACGCGCAAGCCGGTGAAATTTGGCACCTGCTGTTCCCAGGTGATGGCGCTTTTTCTGGACATCCGCACCCCCCACTACAAGGACAAACGCCAGGTGATCTGGGACATGGCCGAGGCCATGAACAAGGAGTTGCTGGCCTTGCGCGACGCCGGCTGCCGCTGCATCCAGATCGAGGAACCCACCTTCCACTTCATGGCGAACACCTACGGCAAAGACCACGAGGAAGTGAAGTTCATGGTGGATGCGTTCAACCGCGAAGTCCAGGGACTCGACGACGTGGAGCTGTGGATTCACACCTGCTGGGGCAACCCGAACATGCAGCGCGTAATGGAGGATACCGGCTACGCCAACTCGCTCGAAATCTATCTGGAGCGCTGCCGCGGCGACGTTTGGACATTGGAGATGAAGGATCGCAACCAGCAGGATATCGAGCTGTTCGAGCCGTTCAAGAACGATCTGAAGAAGAAGATATGCATCGGCGTAGTGAGCCATCGCACCTTGCAGGCCGACAGGCCGGAAGACGTGGCCGCCGAGATCCGTAAGGCGCTGCGATACATCCCGCCCGAGCGCTTGATCGTATCGAGCGACTGCGGATTCGGCCGCCAAGGGTGCAATCGCGAGATCGCGTTTTATAAGGCGAGCGCCATTGCACAGGGCGCCAACATCGTACGGCGCGAGTTAGGTCTGCCGGCAACATATGTGCCCGCCGCCGATCCGGTGCTGCAGATCGATGTAGTGCCCGGACGTTGACACCCATCTGCCATTTCTTGTGGGCTACGGCGTCAACTCGAACACGGTACCCCACCCCGAGTCCCCGCCGAGAGTAGTTGTGCCGTAAAGTGCGCCATTCTTTTCTAAGAGAGTTGAAGAAGGATGACCGCCGTCGGTCACGATGAAGCTGTGGATGACGGCCTCCGTCCAGGCATCCCCTGGAGCCGCTGGCGGCGTCAACTTGAAGACAGTTCCGCAGCCGGGCAGGGAGTTGAAGAAGCATGGGCCCGAACCGCCCGCGGCGGTCGTGCCGTAGAGCGCTCCATCTTTGCCCTCGACCAGGCCAGCCATCGGCAAGGCTCCGTCGCCGTTCTGGCCGGTGAAGCTATACAGGACAGTTTCGGTCCATACTCCTCCCGGCGACATGGCAAGCTCGAACACCGTGCCGCAACCCACCAATCCGACATCGGTGCACAGCGGGTTATCATACCCCCCCCTGAGTTGTGGTTCCATAGAGCGCTCCGCTCGACGTCATGATCAAGGCCGCAACCGGATACGCCCCGTCTCCGTTCTGCCCAGTGAAGCTGTATAGATTCCCCACCGTCCAGCGTTCGCCTGGCGCCACCCGGGCGGCTTCGAATACCGAGCCCGGCGCACCGTCGAACCCGGCACCCGCGCCGTATAACACGGTGCTGTCCGAGGCTTGGCGGCTTACGGCCAGACCCGCCGGCGCGTCCGGGAGAAGGTAAACCAGCACCTTGAACGTCCATGCACCGCCCGGCGAGGGTGGCGGCTCGAGCCCAAAAAGCAAGAAACCCTCGCCGTCGGAGCCAGCGCCATAAAGCACGCCGTCATGGCCGGCCACCAGACCAGTGCCGGGATAGCTCCCGCCCGAATCAGTCATGTTGTGGATGACCGTCTCGGTCCATGTCGCGCCTGGCTCTGCAGGCGGCGTCAGTTCGAACACGGCGCCGCAGCCGCCGAAGGTCCCGGTGCAAGTCACGTCCCCGCCGACCGCGGTCGTGCCATAGAATGCGCCGGTTTGGTTGGTGAGACCTCCCTCCGGCGCGCCGCCATCCCCAGGATATCCCGCGAAGCTGTGGATCACAGCAAACGTCCACGGCCCGCTCCCCGCCGCTGGCGTCAGTTGGAACACTGTGCCGCAGCCGTTTGGGCCACCGAATGGGTTGCATTGTACTGTGGGATTACTGCCCCCGCCTTGCGCCGTGCCGTACAGTACGCCATTTTGGTCGATGACCAGCGCGCCGCCGGGCCATGCGCCGTCACTGCCGCCCGTGAAGCTGTACAAAGTAGTGAGCTTGGGTTGGGCTTGGGCGGCGCCATTGGGCGCCAGCAGCGACGCGCCGAGCGTAGCCATCAAAAACAGGTGACGAAATCCCAATTGAAATCCTCCGCGCAGCAACTGACCCAAGACAAGTGTACACACCCGACACAAGGGAGAAAAGGCCGCAACGGGCTGCGCCGCAGCTATAGTACTACTGGATCTTCCAGGGCACCACAGTGCGGAGCGGTTACACCTCAGTTCGCCCGCAGCGCGGTTGAAGGATCGATCCGCGAAGCGCGGCGAGCCGGGATAAAACCGGCAATCGCCGCCACCAATCCAAGCACGAGCGGCATCCCCAGCAACGTCGGCGCATCGTTCGCCGTCACTCCGAACAGCATTCCGCTGAGCGCTCCCGCGAGCGCCCGGGACGCCACCGCTCCGATGAGCATGCCTACCGCAGCGAGTCCCAGCGTCTGCGCGATAATCCCGGCCTGAAGCCTGGACGCCGAAGCGCCCAACGCCATGCGAATGCCGATTTCCTGCGTGCGCTGGTTCACCCCGTATGAAACCACGCCGTAAATTCCGAGCGACGCCAGCAGCAGCGCGAATAACGCGAACCCGCCCAGCAGCAGCACCACGAAACGTCTGGGCGAGACTGCTTTATCCACCAGTTGCTGCAGCGTGCGGAAGCCTTTTCCAGGAAGGTTCGGCGCAATCGGTTGGAGCGCCGCGCGCACGCTTGCGGCGAGTGCCGCCATAGGCAGCGAGCTTCGGACCACCAGATCCACGGAGGAGATATCCGCGCATTGCCGCATAGGCAGGTACATCTCCATACCCGAAGCCTGTTCGAGCGCCAGATGCCGCACGTCACCCACCACACCCACGACTCGCCGCTCACCGCAGGCGAGCATGATCTGGCCGACCGCATTCTGCCCCGGCCATAGAGTGCGCGCCATGGTTTCGTTGATCGCGATCACAGGCTCGGTCGCCGGTGTATCCCGTTCGGAGATGTCTCGTCCGGCGATCAGTGCGATTCCCATCGCTTTCAGATAGCCATCGCTTACGATGCGCACGAAAGCGTCCGGGAACTTTCCCGGCGGGTAAACTTGGCCCTTCGCAGGCGCCCCCCAACTGCGATTGCGGCCCAGCGGGAGCGCATCGGTCAATCCGGCGGCCTGGATCCCCGGTATGTCTCGCGTACGCCGCAGCACTTCGTCGAAGTACGCATTCTGTTTCGCTTGCGTGGAGTAACGCGCATCGGGATCCACGCGGACCGTCGCGGCGCGTTCCGGCTGGAACCCCAGGTTCACGTCCAGTACCCGCAGAAAGCTCCGCACCAGGAGTCCCGCGCTCACCAGTAGCACACAGGCAAAGGCGATCTCCGAAACGACCAGGGCGCTGCGAATCCAGTTCCGGCTCTTGCCCGCCGTTGAACCGCGTGCAGTGTCCTTCAGCACGTCGTGCAGCGTGTTCGCCGGCACTCGCAACGCGGGTGCCAGTCCGAAGACGACGCCCGTCAGCATGGCCGCTATCAGACAGAAGGCCAGGACCGTGCCGTCCGTGCGCACGCTGACCAGAAGCGGGATACTGAGGGCGTCCAGCCGCGCCAGAATGTGCGTTCCGCCAGCAGCCAGAATGACGCCCAACAGCGCGCCACAGCACGAGAGGGCCACACCTTCGGTCAGCATTTGGCGGATCAGGCGCCCCTGTCCAGCCCCCAGCGCCGCGCGGATGGCTATCTCCTTCTGCCTCGTTGCGGTCCGCGCCAACAGCAAGTTGGAGAGATTCGCGCACACAATGAGCATCACCACGCCGACGGCGAATGCCAGCACCAGGAGCGCCGGCCGGATCCGCCCGCTCACGTGTTCTGCCAGCGGGGTGAGGCTTCCTTCAAAATCGTTGCGTTCCGGATGGGTGCGCGTCATCTGCGCGGCCAGGATCTTCAACTCCGCCCGCGCGCCGCTCACCGCGACACCGGGCTTCAACCGGCCGACGATCGCCATCGTGTTTCCCCACCGGTTGGTCTCGGCGCTGAGCGGGAAAGGAAAATACAGATCGAAGTGGCTGCCAGGGGCAAAGACCGAAGCAAGGTCGAACGAGGCCGGCAGCACACCGGCCACCGCGACCGGCGCATCGTCTATGGTGAGCGTGTGGCCCACGATTCCGGGATCGGAGCCGAACCTCCGGGTCCACAGACCATGGCTCAACAGCACGGCCTTGGGACCGTTCCATTTGCATTCCGCGGCGGTAAACAGCCGCCCGATCTGTGGCTGAACCCCGAGCAACTGGAAGAAATTCCCCGACACCGGTACTCCGCTGAGGCGCTCCGGCTCTCCGTGACCGCTCAGCAGATTGTCGCCGACGCCGTAAAAGGCGAAGTAGCCGGCCAGATCTGAAAAGGACCGGTTGTGCGCCCGGAGGTCCAGCAGGTAGTCAACCTGGGTAGTCGCGCCCGAGAGGCCGCCGGTGTCGTGGTTGGCGATCCAGACCAGGCGGTCGGGTTCGCGAAACGGGAGCGGGCGAAGAAGTAGTGCGTCGACCACGCTGAATACCGTGGCGCTCGCGCCGATACCGAGGCCCACGATTAGCACGGCAAAGGCCGTGAATCCGGGGTCCCTCCGCAGCGTTCGAAACGCATAGCGCAAGTCCTGCAGGGTGCTATCGAGTATGGACAGACTGCGGGTATCGGACATTATTGCTCCTATATCTTTATACTCTCGGGCGGCAATTTGGTTACTTGGAGGGCGGGCAATTCTGCCCGCAGCCGCCTTTCAGGCGGCCAGAGCCGGCTAAAGGCCGTCCCCAGAGGGAGCCCCAGGCCAAGATCGGCCGCCCTCCACAGAGTGCATGGAAGCGATGTTCAATAATAGAAACAGGTCGATCAATGCCTGAGTGTTTAGACGCCGTCCGCCAAATCCTAGCCGCCGCCCGCTTCGCCGCAGAGCGCCATGCCGCCCAACGGCGCAAAGGCCGTACAGCGGAACCTTACGTGAATCACCTGCTCGAAGTCGCCGAACTGCTCGCGCGCACCGCCGACGATCTCGATACCAACCTGATCGTGGCCGCGCTGCTGCATGACACCATCGAAGACGTGGGCGTCACCCGCGAAGAAATCGCGGAGCGCTTCGGAGAAGATGTAGCCTCCCTGGTCGCCGAAGTGACCGACGACAAATCGCTCCTTAAGGAAGCTCGCAAAGCGCTGCAAGTCGAGAACGCCCCCAAGAAATCCCCGCGCGCACAGGCGCTCAGCGCCGCCGACAAGATCGCCAACGTG